>Ga0208355_1000909_pt1 | contig 13363 bp, 12 predicted proteins | sample NGESurdeep072012_6_FD_184458 | JGI IMG/M metagenome (GOLD analysis project Ga0208355, IMG submission 184458) | Arctic peat soil microbial communities from Barrow, Alaska - NGEE Surface sample 210-3 deep-072012 (SPAdes) | ecosystem: Environmental > Terrestrial > Soil > Wetlands > Peat ... | reverse complement strand
GCCGTACCGCAATAGCGAAGCGCTTGCCGTCAGGTGCGACCGCAGGGTCAACATAGTCCTCGGCAGGAACATCAAGTTTCGTGGCCCCACCGGCGCGATCCACCAGCACAAGGTTGCGCGTGGAGTTATCTTGTGATGCGCCGGGAGCGAACGCCAGCAAATCGGCGTGGGTGACAGCGAATTGCGGCTGGAGATTAATTTCGGCCACGCCTGCAGTGATCTGCTGCGCGGCGCCCGTCGTGGTCATGGTGCGGGAATTCATGGGCACAGCCCACAATGCGCCGCTGGCGTAGTACACCAGCCGGCCACCGGCGAATTGCGCCGCATCGGCGTTGTCTAACAGCGTCTTGAGTTCGCCGGTGCGCATGTTGGCAGCCACGATCCGGGCCGTGTCGACGTAATTGGTAAAACCGATCCACTCGCCGCCGGGGATGGCAAATGGGCGTGACGGCGAGATTCTGTCCTTCCCCTGCACGACGATCTTGCTCGGCTCGCCTCCCGACGCAGGCACGCGCACCAGGCCCCGGCCGCCGGAGGCGGCGACGATGGTGTCGTCGGCCATCCACGTGGCGCCCACCACCGACGGCAGTTCGCAAATCACGACGGAATTGCCCCCGCCAATCGGCGCCCTGCGCAGTTTGCCCTGACTGAAGAAACCAATCCACTGCCCGTCGGGCGAGAAGAACGGAAACGTCGCGCCCTCCGATTCGGCAATCGGCATGGCTTCCAAGCGATCGAGCGGACGAACGTAAAGATGGGTGACGCCACTCTCGGCGGCCACATAGGCCAGCTTCGTGCCGTCCTCGGAGATCGCCAGGGCAAGCGTGGCGTCGACCGCAAGCTCGCGGCGACCGCCGACAGCAATGCTGAAACGCACTAACGAAGCGCGGGCCGGAGAGCGTGCGTGCAGCGCCCAAACGACGCTCAGTGCTACCAGTGCCAGCGCGGCGATCGCCCATCCAGCCCACGGCAGGAGCCGCGCCGGCGCCACGGGGCGCTCCCGCGACACCAGTTTTTCGTTTTGCCCGATCGCCAGCAGTTGCAGCTTCAGATCGTGAGCCGATTGCAGGCGCTCGTCGGGATTCTTCTCGAGGCACATGTGGATCAAGCGCTCCAGCGCGACGGGCGCCGCCGGCTGGACAGACGTGAGCAATACCGGTTGATCTTCCAGGATCGCCGACGCCACCTTGATCTGTGATTTGCCCTCGAACGCACACTTGCCGGTGGCCATCTCGTAAAGTACGGCGCCGAAAGCGAAGATGTCGCTGCGCGCGTCGGCTTCAATTCCCTGCAACTGCTCCGGCGACATGTACTGGATGGTGCCGACCAGCATACCCGCCGAGGTCAGCGGCGAGGCATGGGGACTGGGCGAGGTCATGGTCATGGCGGCAGAGAGCAGCGGCGCCGAACCGCTGCCGGCGAGGGCGCCCATCGCAGCGGGTTTGGCAAGACCGAAATCCAGCAGCTTCGCGCCCGTCTTGGTCAGCATCACGTTGCCGGGCTTCAGATCGCGATGCACGATGCCGGCACGGTGTGCCTTGTCCAGAGCTTCGGCGATTTCGCAGCCGATCTTCACCAGTTGGTCGAGCGGAAACGGTCCTTTGCGAAGGCGATCGGCGAGAGTTTCGCCTTCCAGGTACTCCATGACCAGGTAGTCGGTGCCGCTCTCGTTGCCGACGTCGTGGAGGGTGCAGATGTTGGGATGATTGAGTTGGGAGATGGCGCGGGCTTCGCGCTCGAAGCGAGCTTTGCGATCCGGACTGACAGAGAGCGCCGCGTTCAGCACCTTGATGGCGACGGTGCGATCGAGGCGCGTATCGCGCGCGCGATACACTTCGCCCATGCCGCCGGCGCCAATCGCCGAAACGATCTCATAGGGACCCAGGCGGGTTCCCGCAACCAGAGCCATTTCTCACCCCTGATGGAAGTTGCACGCATTCTAGCGTGAAAAGCTTTGTCCACCAAAGGCAAACCGGCTCCCGCTCCGGTCCCGGCAGGTTCGGCCTTCCATTGCCCACCTGGCAGGAATCAAAGGGGGAAGGCGCCGCAACGGAAGACGATGTCTACTCCTCGAAGCAGGGGGAGCCATCGTGCCCAAGTTCGCGGTGATTGCGAATCTCGTGGCTCAACTGCGCGTACACCACCTCCAACTCCTTGCGTTTCCACTCGGCCAGGCCGGGCTGCTCCAGATCGGTAATGATGTCGTCAAGCTGCGCCTCCAGCCGTTCCAATTCAGCACAGAGCATGTGGACCTCCGGTGCGACACGTCGCACGGGTTGCGATGGCCCTGCTTGGGTACGCGCCCGGCGTTTCAAGCGCCGAAGCGCGCGATGAGTTCCTTTCTGCCCAGGCCGAGAATGCCGTGGCGTTCGCCCACGACCTTGAAGGCCCGGATGGCTGCGTCGAGATGGCTCTTCTCGTGCGCGGCGGAAACCTGGGTGCGAATACGGGCCTGCCCCTTGGGTACCACCGGGAAGAAGAAGCCGACGGCATAGACGCCTTGGGAGAAGAGGTCGCGCGCAAACTCCTGGGCGAGCTTCGCGTCATAGAGCATGACGGGCACAATCGGACTCTCGCCATCCTTGATGTCGAGCCCGGCCGACTTCAGCAGCGACCGCCAATACACGGTGTTACGTTCCAGCTTGTCGCGGCGTTCGGTGCCGGCGGTGATCATGTCGAGCACCTGGAGCGCGCCGGCAACGATGACGGGCGCGACGGCGTTGGAAAACAGATACGGACGGGCGCGCTGGCGGCACATTTCCACCAGGTCACGGCGCCCGCTGACGCAGCCCCCCGAAGCCCCGCCCAGCGCCTTGCCCAGCGTAGTGGTGATGACGTCAACCCGGCCCAATACGCCGCAGTGTTCATGCGTACCCCGCCCGGTCCGGCCGATGAAGCCGGTCGCATGGGAGTCGTCGACGAATACCATCGCGCTGTATTTCTCCGCGAGCTCGACAATGCGGTCGAGTTTCGCGAGATCACCGTCCATGGAGAACACGCCGTCGGTGATGATCATGCGAAAGCGCTTGTCCTGATGCTCCTGGAGCTTCTCCTCAAGGTGTTCCATGTCGGAATGCTTGAAGGTGTCCTGCATCGCCTTGCAGAGCCGCATGCCATCGACGATGGAGGCATGCACCAGGCGGTCGGCAATCATGACGTCCTGCTCGTTCAGGCAAGCTTCGAAGATGCCGGCGTTCGCATCCATGCAGGAGGGAAACAGGAGCGTGTCCTCGGTGCCGAGGAATTCGGTCAGCCGCCTCTCCAACTCGCGGTGAATGTCCTGCGTGCCGCAGATGAAGCGGACCGAGGACATACCGTAACCGCGCGCGTCCAGGCCCTTATGCGCGGCAGCGACGACGTCGGGATGGTTCGACAAGCCAAGATAGTTGTTGGCGCACATGTTGATGCAATGTTCAACCCGGGAGCCGGCGGGAAACTCGACTTCAATCTCCGAGGATTGAGGAGAGTGAATGTAGCGTTCTTCCTTGAACATCCCGGCCGCGCGGATCGCTTCGATTTCCTCGTGGTAATGAGTTCGGACGGAATCGGAATAGGCCATGATTACCTCACCAGATGAAAAGTGCACATTTCGGCCCGTGTACCCGCGGGCCTGTAGCCGTTTTACACAGCCGCCGTGGTTTGCTGGAACTTACGCACGACCGCGGCGATGCTGCGTAAATTGTCGAATGCCTCGGGCGTTGCATCGGCATCGGGAATGCGAATGCCGTACTTCCGCTCGAGAAAGCGTTTGAGCGAAACCATGGAAAAAGAATCGACGATGCCGCCCGTAATCAGCGGCGTTGTTTCGGTGATCTCGCGATCGTCGCCCTGTTCCAGGTACTCCTTAATGATGTAATTCCGTATCACTTCCGCCAGTTCGTCCATTGCGCCTCCGTGGTGTGACGTACGTCAGTCGTTCATGATGGTGGAAAGGTCGCCCACCGGCTCGCCAAACTCCTTGCAGCGCAAAACCCGCCGCACGATCTTGCCGCTGCGGGTTTTGGGCAGCGAATCGGCAAACTCGATCTCCTGCGGCATGGCGAGCGGTGAAAGCCGCTTGCGAATGTGGTTCATGATTTCCAGTTCCAAGTCGGGTCCGGGTTCGAAGCCGGGCTTGAGGGTCACGTACGCTTTCACTACTTCCATGTTCACCGGGTCGGGCTTGGCGACGGCGGCTGATTCAGCGACGGCAGGGTGTTCCAGCAGGGCAGATTCGATCTCGAAGGGCCCGACCAGGTGCCCGCCGGTGTTGATAACGTCGTCGTCGCGGCCCATGAACCAGAAGTAACCGGCGCGATCGACGGACGCACGGTCGCCGCACAGGTACCAGCCGTTCTTGAACTTCGATTCGTATGCTTTCGGATTGTTCCAGTAGCTGCGAATCTGCGACGGCCATCCCGGACGCAGAGCGATCAAGCCGCCGACGCCAGGCTCGTGGATGGGTTCATAGGTCGTCGGATCGAGGATGGCAGCGATGATGCCGGGAAATGGCCTGCCCATGGAGCCGGGTTTGATGGGCATACCGGGGAAGTTGGTGATCACGATGCATCCGGTTTCGGTCTGCCAGAAGGTGTCATGGAACTGATGGCCGAAAACTTCTCCCGACCAGATGACCGCCTCGGCATTCAGCGGCTCGCCGACGCTGGCCAGATGACGCAGGCTCGACAGGTTGCGGCTGCGCGCGGGTTCCTTGCCTTCTTTCATGAGCAGGCGAATAGCGGTCGGAGCGGAATACCAGACGGTGACTTTGTATTTCTCGATAAAGTCGTACCAGCGAGCGGCGTTGAAGCCCGAATCGAAGACGACCTGCGTCGCTCCATTCGCCCACGGTCCGATGATGCCGTAGGAAGTTCCCGTCACCCATCCCGGGTCGGCGTTGCACCAGTAGATGTCGTCCTCATGGAGGTCAAGCACCCATTTTGTGGTCAGGTACTGCGATATGACGGAATAGTGGACGTGCTGCGCGCCTTTCGGCTGGCCGGTAGTGCCGGAGGTGTAATGCAGGACGGAAGGCGATTCGGCAACCGTCGGGTAAACCGAGAACTCTTCCACCCGTTGCGCCGCCATCATGTCGAACGCTGCTTCGCGCTCCTGCAAGGGAGAGTCCGCGGCGTCGACCACGATGATGTGGCGAAGATTAGGAAGCGATGCGCGAATCTTGCGGACCTTATGAAGGTGCTTTTTCTGCGTAATGATCGCCGAGGTACCGGCATCGGTGAGGCGGACGAAGAGCGACTCGTCGCCGAATGCAGAAAAGAGAGGTTGCGCGACGGCGCCGGTCTTGAGGATGCCGAGAAAGCCAATGTACAACTCCGGCACCCGGTCCATGAACAGGCAAACGCGCTCGCCCGGGGCGATACCGAGGCGGACGAGGAAGTCAGCAATCGTGTTCGAAAGGACGCGCAAGTCGTCGAAGGAAAAACTGCGGCGTTCGCCCTGGAAGTTCTCCCACAGAAGAGCGAGTTTGGCGCCGCGGCCCGCCTGGCAAATACGGTCGCTGCACATCCAACCGATGTTGAGCGGCGCGCCCGGGCGGTACCCGAGTTCGCGCTCCGCCACCGACCAGTCCAAAGTGGCGCGAAGCTCGTCATACGTGGGGGATGCGAGTGTGGCGCCCGCGAAAGGCATTTATCCCTCCAGAATCACCATGGCCGCTGCGAGATTGCGGTCCGCGTGCAGCGCGGCGAGAACGCGCTGCACACCGAGCGCAGAGGACTGCCGTTGCGCTCGACCGTGGAGAGATACCTTCACGTGTCCCGGCGCGATCCCAATGACCTCAACTTCACGGAGCATTTCGAGGTCCGTGACACCAACACCGAGGGCTTTCAGAACGGCCTCTTTGGCCGCGAAACATGCGGCTAACCTACGCGCCGGATAGCGCACGGCGTTGCAATAGCGCAGTTCGGAGTCGCGGAAAATACCGTCCGCAGCGGTCCAGGCACCGTGCGCCAATTCTCGCCGGACATCTTCGATGGTGACGACATCGATGCCCGTTCCGAGAACCATAAGAACTCCTGGCGAAGTTCGAACCTTACGGCGTCAGTACTTCGGCTGATTATGCGCCTGCCGCGCACAGTCGCCACCATGGAGTGCAGCATTTTCGTTTTTTGTTTTCCCGTTTTGAAGTGCGGAGAGTTCCGAATCGGGTCGCGAGGTTCGCGGCCGGAGTCAAAAAGGCTTCATGGCGGAACGCAAGCCGGGCGCGGTGGATAGGATCGCGGCGGTGGTGATTTTGCAAACTTTCTTGGATCAGCCAGATTCGAACGAAAGCTAGTGCGGGCCGCATCTCTCGCCAACAAGCCACCCTGAGTCGTATCCTTAGCTCTTTGTAAATGGAGCCGCAATGAAGCCAGCCTTGAGAATCACCGCCCTCGTTCTCGCGCTATGCGTTCTTCTGTCCTTCCCCGGCGTAGCGCAACAAACAGCCGAGCAGAGCACGCACGGAATCCAGGTCCAGAACATCGACCGCTCGGCGAAGCCGGGCGACGACTTCTACCAGTACGCCAACGGCGAATATCTCAAGCGGACGGAGATCCCTCCCGACCGCGCGGCGGTGGGTGTTTTCAACAAACTAGCCGACCTGGCGAACAAGCGCACCGCGGACCTGATCGAGGAGATCGCGAAGTCCAATCCGGCGGCAGGGTCGGAAACGCGCAAAATCGCCGACCTGTTCAATTCGTACATGAATGAGGACGCGATCGAGAAGCGCGGCCTGGAGCCGCTGCGCCCGCACCTGGACGCGATCAAGGCGATCAAGGACAAGAAAGACCTGGCGCGCGCGCTGGGCGAGTCTCTCCGCGACGACGTGGACCCGCTGAACAACACGAATTACCACACTGCGAACCTGTTCGGCATCTGGGTGGCGCCCGGCTTCGAAGATTACGAGCATTACAACGCGTACCTGTTGCAGGGAGGGCTCGTGCTTCCCGACCGCGAATATTACGTCTCCAACAGCGAGCACATGAAAGATGTGCGCGCCAGCTACCAGAAGCACGTAGCGGCGCTCATGAAGCTGGCCGGCTTTGACGACGCCGACGCGCGGGCCGCGCGCGTGGTCGAACTGGAGCACGCGATCGCGGAGAAACACCGCAGCCTGTCCGACAACGAGGACATCGAAAAGGCGAACAACCGCTGGTCGCAGGCGGACTTCCCCGCCAAGGCCCCCGGCCTGGATTGGGCCGAGTACTTCCGCGCCGCCGGCCTGGCGAAACAGAAGTCATTCAACGTGTGGCAGCCGGAGGCGTTCACCGGTGAGTCGGCGCTGGTCGCGTCGGTCCCGCTGGAGAACTGGAAGGACTGGCTGGCCTTCCACCTAGTCGAGCAATACGCGGGCGTGCTGCCCAAGGCGTTGGCCGATGAGCGCTTCGCATTTTTCGGAACCAAGCTCTCCGGGGCACCGCAGCAGCGGCCGCGCTGGCAGCGTGGCGTGTTTGTGGTAAATGGCCTGCTGGGCGACGCCGTCGGGCAGATGTACGCCAAGCGCTACTTCACCCCAGAGGCAAAGGCCACGGCGCAGGCGATGGTCGCCAACCTGATCGAGGCGTTTCGCAAGCGCATCGACGCGCTCACCTGGATGGCGCCTTCTACGAAAGCGGAAGCCAAGAACAAGCTCAGCACGCTCTATGTCGGCATCGGATACCCGGAAAAGTGGCGCGACTACTCGAAGTACGACGTCAAGGCCGATGACCTGTTCGGCAATCTGTGGCGCGCGAGTACGTTTGACTACCAGTACGAGATTGGGCGACTGGGCGGGCCGGTGGACCGTCACGAGTGGTCAATGACGCCGCAGACGGTGAATGCGGTGAATTTGCCGCTGCAGAATGCGCTGAACTTCCCGGCGGCGATCCTGGAGCCGCCGTTCTTCGATGCGCAAGCCCCCGCAGCCGCGAACTACGGCGCGATCGGCACCGTGATCGGACACGAGATCAGTCACACCTTCGATACGCAGGGCAGCACCTTCGATTCCAAGGGCCGCGTGCGGAACTGGTGGACGCCCGCCGACCTGGACCATTTCAAACAAGCGACCGGCGCGCTGGCGAAGCAATATGACACGTACCGGCCTTTCCCCGACCTGGCGGTCAATGGCCAGCAGACGCTCGGTGAGAACATTGCCGACGTGGCCGGCATTGCGGCCGCGCTGGATGGCTACCATGCTTCGCTCGCGGGGAAGCCCGCACCGGAGCAGGATGGTTTCAACGGCGATCAACAGTTCTTCATTGCGTTTGCGCAGAACTGGTCGTCCAAAGCGCGCGAGGGAGCAAGACGGCAGCAGATTTTGGGCGATCCGCACGCGCCCGGTGAGTATCGCGCGGCGACGGTCCGCAACATTGACGCCTGGTATGCGTCCTTCGACGTGAACCCGGGCGAGAAACTCTACCTGGCGCCCAATGCGCGGGTACGGATCTGGTAGAGAATTCCTGACGGGTTGCGAGGCAGCCGATCACCAACCGCTCCGCAACCGCTTTCCGGTACGCCGCGTCCGGAGCTCAGACCTCCTTTTCCAGCAAACAGGCAGGCTCCGCGCAGACTCCGCTCACCTGTCTTCCACCGACCGCCGATACGCCGCCACGTTGCGGTTGTGTTCATCGAGCGTGTGCGCAAAACGGTGATGTCCGTTGTCGTCACTGACGAAGTACAAATAGTCGCTCGTCGCCGGGTGCAAGGCGGCTTCCAGCGACGACTTTCCCGGGTTGGAGATCGGTCCGGGCGGCAGTCCGGCGTAGCGGTAGGTGTTGTAAGGAGAATCGAACGCCAGGTCCGACTGGTGAATCGCGCCCGTGTAGCGTCCCGCCGCCAGCGCGGCATAAATTACGCTCGGGTCCGCTGCCAGCGGCATCCGGTCCGCCAGCCGGTTGTAATAGACGCTGGCCACCAGCGGCCGCTCTTCCGCCGCCGCCGTCTCTTTCTCGACAATCGACGCCATGGTTACCACGCGGTGATAGTCCGTGGTCAGCCCGACCTGCTGCGCCTGGTGACGAAACCGCTTCAACATCTCCGTCACCATGTCGCGCACGCTCTGCGTCCGGGTGAACAAGTACGTGTCCGGAAACAGGTAGCCCTCGAGCGACGTCGCGTCGGGATCGATGTCCTTCACCGGCGCCGGATCGTTCGCGATCTTGACGAACTCGGCGCGCGAGCCGAGGCCGGCCTGCTCGATCGCGTTGGCAATGTCGTAAAGGTTGAATCCTTCCGGAATGACGACGGTGTGAACGTAGATATCGCCCTTGATGAGGCGGTCCAGTACGTCGCGCCCGCTGGCCGGCTGATCGAACTTGTACTCGCCCGCCTTCAGGCTGTGCACGGTGACGTAATGCAGCAGCAGGAATGCCCGTGCGTTGCGGATCACGCCCTGCTGCTGCAACTGGTTGGCAATATGGCGGCTCGACCAGCCCGGGCGCAGCAGGACGAACTTGGTCGCGGGAGGCGTCACCGGCAGCCAGAGCGCCCACGCCAGCCATGCGCCCGCCGCCAGCAGCGCCAGGCAAACGAGAATGAAGAACTTCCGTATCACGGGTTCAGTGTATTCGATGCGAACTGCGCTTTTCCCGCTACGCCGTTAACAATTGGGTCTTTATGGATTTTCGCACCCCCACAAACGGCAGCGGCTTCCGTATACTGAATTGTTTCAACTGAGCGAGGGGAATAGCCGTTTTGATGACCGTCAGGCTCCGTTTCCAACTTGTCCTCGTGCTCGCCATGGCGGTGCCGCTGAGCGGCTGCCTGTTTCGTACCCGCAAGCCCACTGTGTTGATGAGCACTGCCCAGCTCCAGAAAGCCACTTTCCAGGAGCTGGTGGACAAGATCAACCGGGACGCGGCGCAGATCCAAACCCTGAATGCGACCGTGGACATCGCCGCCTCCACGGGCGGCTCCAAGAAAGGCAATATCACCGACTTCCAGGAGATCAAGGGCTACATCCTCGTCCGCAAGCCTGGCCTGCTGCGCATGATCGGGCTGTTTCCGATCGTCCGCAACCGCGCCTTCGACATGGTCAGCGACGGCGACACGTTCAAGCTCTGGGTGCCGGCCAAAAACAAGTTCATCGTCGGGAGCAACGACGTCATCAAGCCCAGTTCCACCCAGCCGCTGGAGAACCTGCGCCCCCAGCACATCCTCGACGCCCTCTTGCTGCGCGCCATTGATCCAGAGAACGAAATCGCAGTCCTCGAGCAGAACAACGAAACCGTCGTCGATCCTAGGACCCACAAGGATGTTCTCCAACCCGACTACATCATCGACGTAATTCGCAAGTCGGGGCAAAGCTGGTATTTGTCGCGCAAGATTTTTTTCAACCGCACCGACCTTCAGCCGCACCGCCAGATCGTGTACGACAAGAACGGCTACGTCGCCACCGACGCTACCTACGAGGGCTTTAAGGATTACACCGGCGTGCAGTTCTCGACCGTGATCCACATCTTTCGTCCGCAGGAGGAGTACGCGGTCACCCTGACAATGGAGAAGCTCACCATGAATCAGCCGCTGGCGGACGACCAATTTGCCCTGGTACAGCCCCCCGGCTCACAACTGGTACAACTCGAAAGTGCGACGGCGAACGGTGGGACGCGTAACGGGCCGCAGCACTAGGTGTCAGGTGTCAGGCGTCAGGTGTTAGGCGTCAGGTGTTAGGCGTTAGGTGTTAGGTGTTAGGTGTTAGCTTTTCGCGTCCGCGATTTGGCAGCGGCTTCTACACGCGCTCGCACGGCGGTCATTAAGCCATTGAGCAATCGGCCAACTTCTTCGATTGCGGCCGACACTTTCTTGTAGTTCTCGATACTGACATATCCCTGGGCTTCTGCGATCACAAACTGAGTTCGCAATTCGTACAGCGAACCACGAGCGTTAGATAGAAACTTAAGCAGCTCCGGATCGGACGCTCGGCCCTTTCCTTCAGCGATGTTGCTGGCGATCGAAACAGACGCACGACGCACTTGTGACGTCAATCCGTACATTTCGTCTCGCGGGAAAGTCTTGGTGATTGCGTAAACGAGCAGAGCCAGGGCAACCGACTTCTGCCACACCGTCAGGTCTTCGTATGTTCCGGGCATAATCCCTCGGAAGAAATGCTGCCCTTAACGTACCGCGCTCACGCCTAATGCCCAACGCCTAAAGCCTGCCTTTAGCATTTACAATTCCCAACATGAACCGAATGATCCTGGCCAACCTGCTGCACCGCCCCATGCGCTCGCTCATCAGCATTGTTGCGATCGCAGTCGAGGTGACGCTGATTCTGGTGATCGTCGGCTTCTCGCTGGGGATGCTGAACGATTCCAAGCAGCGGCAGGCAGGCGTGGGCGCGGACGTGATCGTTCAACCGCCGGGCGCTTCCAATCTCATGGGCATCAGCAGCGCGCCGGTGTCGATTAAAGTGGCGGACGTGCTGCGCAAGATGCCGCACGTCGCCGTCGTCACGCCGGTGGTCATCCAGCTCAACACCACGAGCAATGTAGAAGTCGTCTCCGGCATCGATCTCGACTCCTTCGAGAAGCTGGGCTCACCGTTTCACTACATCGCGGGCGGCCCATTCGAGCAACCGAACGATGTCATCGTCGACGACATTGCCGCCGATGCGCAAAAGCTCCACGTGGGCGGCACGATGGACATGCTCAACCACCAGTTCCGCGTCGTCGGCATCGTCGAACACGGCAAGCTGTCGCGGAAATTCCTTCCCATTGGGACCTTGCAGGAACTGATCGGCGCGCAGGGCAAGGCCTCGATGTTCTATGTGAAGCTGGACGATCCCCGCAATGCGGACGTTGTCGTAAAGCAAGTGCTGGCTACTCCGGGCATGGAGAAATATACGGTGCGTTCCATGAAGGAGTACCTGTCGTTGCTCACTCCGGAGAGCCTGCCCGGTCTGAATAAATTTATCGACGTGGTGGTCGGGGTCTCGATGATTATCGGATTCATCGTGATTTTTCAGGCCATGTACACGGCGGTGATGGAGCGGACGCGCGAGATCGGCATCCTGAAATCGCTGGGCGCGTCCAAGTTCTACATTGTGAATCTGATCCTGCGGGAGACCATCCTGCTGGCGGTGTTCGGGACGGCGCTGGGGATCGTGGTCAGCTACCTGGCGAGCCACGCGATTATCGCCAAGTACAAGACCCTGCCAGTAATGATCCAGCCCACCTGGATCGTTTACGCCGTCGTGCTGGCGATGGTGGGAGCGATCCTGGGAGCTTTATATCCGGCGTTCAAGGCGGCGCAGAAAGACCCGATCGACGCGCTGGCGTACGAATAGTCCTCAGTACAAGCGGAAATTCACTTCGATGTTGATTTGGACCTTGACTGGTTGGTCGCCGCGCTTGGCGGGTTCGAAACGCCACGTGCTGATCGCTTCCAGCGCCTTTTCGTCCAAGCCGAAGCCGATCGGCTGAGTGATCTCAATGTCGCGTGGCAGACCTTGTTCGTCCACTATGACGCGGAACCGAACCATGCCCTCCACATGGGCTTGCTTGGCGAATTCGTCGTATTCCGGGTCCGGGGCGTACGTCACTTTGGGCGCCTTGACGTCTCCTCCGACTTTCAGCACTTCCGACGGATTCCACGGTCGAGCGAGTTTAACGGTATTTGGAGAGGTTGGATCCACTGCAGGCAACTGCGCGGCGACTTCAGCCGCGTGGCGTGCTGTGCCGTCATGTACGGCAACCAATAGGGAGGCAACGCTGAGACCAGTTCCGCGGAATTGTGCAGGAAGACCCTCTGCAATGCCGCCGTTAGCTGTTGGGGATCATCAGAACGCTGCAACTCGATTCTGACCTTCTCTTTGAGCCGCACAGTTTCAAATCTTTGTTTCTTGGAATCGTAGTGTTCCGCTGCACGATGGCCTTCTATCCGCAGCGCACCTGGACTAAGTTTCATGGAGTCGACTTGCACCCGTCCGAGGGTCCAGGCACCGGACTTTCCAGGACCAATCAGGTCACCGTTCCTGTCGTATTGCAGTTCCGTCCCCTGATAAAAGTAACGTAGGAAGAAAGCCTTTTTCTGGTAATCGCTTCGGAGGGATTCCTCGAGATTCTGAGCGTTCGCCGACGAGGCGCACAGAAATAGCGCCAGAATGGTGATGACGATGGCGGGGCGATTCATGCCGACATTTTATCCGTGATCGCAACTTGCGGCTCAGGCTTCGCGCCTTGAGCCTTGCGCCCCTCCTGCGGTTGACCTATCAGGCTGATTTCTCTATACTCTAGGTTTGTTGTTCTGCGGTTGCCCGCCCCGGGAGGCTCTCCTTCGGCGAGAGTCAACTCAGCGGTCTTCATTGCAATTTTCAAGGGATCTTCCACGCGGTTCGAAGTGCGCGTATTGAGGTCCCGACATTCTGGGAGAGTTTTGCATGTCAACCTATTTCCCCAAAGAGGGGGAA
>Ga0208355_1000893_pt1 | contig 13478 bp, 12 predicted proteins | sample NGESurdeep072012_6_FD_184458 | JGI IMG/M metagenome (GOLD analysis project Ga0208355, IMG submission 184458) | Arctic peat soil microbial communities from Barrow, Alaska - NGEE Surface sample 210-3 deep-072012 (SPAdes) | ecosystem: Environmental > Terrestrial > Soil > Wetlands > Peat ... | reverse complement strand
CGTCGGCATTCCGCAGAATCGCGAGTCACCCGCGCACAGCGGGTTGGTGATGCCGAAATCCGAAGCCTTGAATGGTTCCTCCGGTTGCGACGGCCCGTTGATGCGGCTGTAGCCGGCGTGGAACTGGTTGACCACGTTCGGAGTGAAAATGTGCGTGTCGTTCAGTGAAAGCACGCGGTTGTGGAAATCGATATTCCCGCCGAATCCGGGCACCTGGAAGGCATTCGCTCCCTGGAAGGTGAAGTTCGCCTGGTACTGCGGCGTGTCTGAGAAGAAGAATTTGCCCGACAGCTTGTTCTTCTGCCCGATGCTCTGGTCGATGTTCACGATGAACTGGTCTTCCGTGAACCGCGAGATGGCGCTGATCGGGGTGGTCACCGGGGTTGCCGGCGTTGCGCCCACGGCAGCCGCATTCGGGATCGCCCATTGGCCGTTGGGCAGCTTCGCCAGCAACAGCTTCTGCGCCACCGGGTTGACGTTCGCCCACGTGGTGGCCGCGCCCAAGAACGCCTGCGCGATCGCGTCCTGACCGGCGGCCGTGGCGCGCGCGTCGGTCAGCACCGACGGCATGTTCGGGCTCATCAAGCTATTGGTCCGCGACGCTCCGTTGCGCTCGCGCGTCCCCTGATAGGAAACGAAGAAGAAGGTCTTATCTTTTACGATCGGTCCGCCGAAGGTCCCGCCAAATTGATTGCGCTTCAGCACCGGACGCGCGCGACCGGCCTGGTTCAGGAAATAGTCGTTCGCATTCAGCGCGTCGTTGCGGAGGAACTCGAAGGCGCTGCCATGGAACTTCGACGTGCCCGACTTTGTCACCAGCGCCACGTTTCCGCCGGAGTTGCGGCCCTGCGTCGCGTCGTAGAGCGAGGTCTGGACGATGAACTCCTGGATCGCGTCGGGCGAGGGCACGCTGATGTTCGGCGTGGAATTCGTTCCCGGGCTGTTGACCATCGTGCCGTCGATCACGACGTTGTTACTGGTATCGCGCTGCCCGTTCACGTAGATGTTAACGTCGCCGCGACCCATTTCGGTGTTGTTCGACAGGTTCGCCACCGTGCCCGGCGAAAGCGTCAGCAACTGCTGGAAATTGCGCGTCGGCAGCGGCAACTGCTTCACCTGGCTCTCGGCAACAACGCGGCCGGTGGTCGGATTGTCCGTATCCACCAGCGGCGCCTCCGCGCTAATGTTGACCGTCTCCGTCGCCGATTGCAGCGCCAGCGGCACGGAAATCTGCGCCGTTTCCGTGACGTTGACCTTGATGGCCTGATAGGTCGCCGTCCGGAAACCGGCGGCTTCGGCCGTCAGTGTGTACTCGCCGGGGACCAGCAGCGGGAAGCGGAACCGTCCCTCGGCATCGGCCGTGGCTTCCTGCTGCCCGCCGGCAGCGCTGACCAGCGTCAGCTTCGCGTTGGGAACAACCGCGCCGGTGGGGTCTTTCACCGTGCCGGCGATCTGTCCGGTCGTCGATGTTTGCGCGGCCGCGATCGATACCGCCAGCAGCACGCAAAGTAGGATTGCAAATACCGCAAATATCGCGCGTTTCATGGTCCACATCTCCTGATGCACGTTTTTCAGCCCTTGGCCCGCGCCGACTTGGCGCGCTGCCGGACTGCCGTGCCGTCGCCGTTTGAATTTTTCCGGGAGCCTTTGTGCGGGCTGCCGGAATGAACTCCATTGGTGAATATCTCGATTAATTGCTCGATCGCTTCCTTCTCCGGGACCCCAAGGTGGTTCTTGCCACCGAACAGCTTCTCTACGAGAAAATATGTGAAAAATTGCAGATAAATTGCGGTAAATGCCACCTTCGGCTTCACTCGTGAACCGGAGCCGCTTTGGACTCGGATCGGTTGGTCGAGCAGGTGCTGCAACCGGCGGGACAGGTCGCGGAACACAAACGCGAAGTGGCGGTTGCCGAACTCGGTGATGTCCATGTACATCAGCCGCCAGTAATCCGGCTCCTTGTACACGATGCGGCGCACGCCCGCGGCCAGCTTGCGCAAATTGTCGGGATCGTCGATTGTGCCCGTCAGACCCGCGAGCTCCACGCGCATCAGCCCGGCCATCTTCGCCTCGTAGCGGCGAATCAGGCTGGCGAAGAGCTGTTCCTTGGTCCGGTAGTAGTTGTAGAGGTTGCCCAGCGAAACGCCCGCGCCTTTGGCGATGTCGCGCACCGAGGTGCCGTAGAAGCCGCGCTGGATGAACAGGCGCAGTGCGGCCGCCTCGATCTTTTCCTGGTTCCGCTCGACTTGGGGCTCACGCAGCTTTGGCATAAAAAACGAACGATTGTTTTTTATTATGCGCCGACCATTTCAGACCATAGTCATCGGATTGTCAACAGGAATTGTGGAGAGGGTTTCTGCCTCGTTCTCGCGATGCTATCCTAAACCTATGGCAAGTGCCAAACAGGACGTCGCCAACCTGCTCAATCGACTGCCGGAAGATTGTACGATCGAGGACATTCAATACCATCTCTATGTTCTCGACAGAATTCGCCAGGGCATCGAAGCGGCAGAAAGCGGCCAAACCGTCTCGCAAGAGGAAGTAGAGGCAAGCCTGAAAAAATGGCTCGCCGACTAGTTTGGTCGAAACCCGCTCAGGCGCACATCAGGAGCATCGCCGAATACATATCAGCCGATTCTCCCGCCTACGCGTGTAACGTTGTGCGTCGCCTCGTAGAAATGACTCGCCGCCTTCCCCGTTTTCCCGAAAGCGGGCGCAAGGTTCTTGATTTCCGCAACCACTCCGTGCGCGAAGTCGTTGCTCACAATTATCGCGTTATGTATGAAGTTACCGATGACCAGGTCGTCATCCTCGCCGTAGTCCACGGCAGGCGATCATTTCCGTCCTAGGCAATGAGAAGGTTCGGCCTGTGACGTTCAGGTTACGGGTTGTGCCTGACGCCTGGCGACTGCTCCTATTGCTTCGGTTCGTGCTCGTGGTCCGCGTCATCCGCCTTCTCCGGCGCCACCTGCCCGATCACTCCCCCGAGCACCTGCTGCGATGATTGCGGCAGCTTGTCAGCGTTCTTCAGCAGCATCGTCACCTGCCAGAGCTGCTGATCGTTACGACTTGGCTTATAGGCGGGCATCCCGGTCAGGCGAATTCCGTTCGCCACCTTCCAATAGATCTCGCCCGGCTCATCGTCGGTGACGCCCTTGTCTTGGAACAGTTGTGGTGGGCGTGGGTACATTCCCGTTGCCGCCGGCGGACGCTTCTGGTTCGGCAGTCCGTGGCAGAACGCGCAATCATCTTTATAGATATTCGCCGCCGCTTGGTAGGCAGCGTCGTCCATCTGGATATTGGGCGGGTTCTTCGGCATCTCTTTTTCAATCCGCTTGTTCAGTCCCAGTTTCGCCAGCTTCTTTTCGAACGGCATGGCCGGCGACGCCGTCGCCACCGGGGCGAGACCTAACGCGAAAAAACAATACACGCCGATCGCCAGCACGATCAGCGTGACCAACACCCCGAGAATGAACTTACCCATCGTTTTCTCCTAAGCTGTTGATGAATCGTAAAACGGCAGAGCCGAATTTGTCTCGTTTCTAGTCGTGTTTTCCAAAACGGTGTCCGAGAATCACTTTCAGGATGAGCCGGTCCGTGCTGCGCGTTACGCCGACGCCCACCCCGGCATTGAATTCCCACCGCGGCCCCAAGTCAAGGTCCACGGCGGGGAAAAACTGGTGTTCCTGCGCCGACAGCGGATCGAAGTTCGCAATCTCTCCCACCGCCCCATAATACTCGAGGCCGAATGCGACCTTCTTGGTGACATCGTAACTGACCTTCGCGTTGGGCGCGAATTCGAACCCCTTGTTCGCGTTCGGTCCAACGAGCGCTTTCTCCAGCGCTGGATTGAAGGCCAGGTACCAGGGCCCAAGCTTCTTGTCCACGATCGGGCGCAGCTCGAAGGTCCACGTATCGGCCGCGATGATCGGCCGCACATAGCCGAACTCCGTCGACAGGCTCACTCCCACCGGCCAGTGCCATTTCTCCGGCACGCGCACCCGCGGTCGGATGTGCGACCCAACGTACTCCCATCCGAAGCCCGAATGGGCGTAGCTGAAGAAGTAAAACCCGGTCTCGAACCAGTCGTTCCAGCCGTGCGTGATCTCCAGCGTCTCGTGGACCGCGTGATGGGTCGGCCGCGTCCCCAGCTTGTCGCCGCGCGCCGTGAAGTTGGTGTGCAGCTCGACCATCGTGTCGCCCTTGGGGATGGTCTCCGATCCGTACACCTGGATTTCGTAGTTGTCCTGCGCCAACGCGGTGGCGGCGCACACCAATAGGGCGGCAAAAAGAAGAGAGCGCATGGTCGAAACATTCGATGACCATGCGCTCATTCGGGTGCTCAATCGTTTTTTCTCGTTATTCGTTACTCGAACCTCAGTGCCTCAATCGGGTCCAGCCGCGACGCCTTTCGCGCCGGGTAGAACCCGAAGAAGATGCCGATGCCCATCGAGAAAAACACGGCAGCCACGATCGCCATCGGCGAAATCAGCACCGCCCAGCCCAGGGTCTTGGTGATGATGAGCGACGTCGCCACGCCGAAGGCGATGCCCACCGCGCCGCCCAGCACGCTCAGCACCACCGACTCGCTCAGGAACTGCCACTGCACGTCATGCTCGGTCGCGCCGATGGCGATGCGGATTCCGATTTCGCGCGTCCGCTCCGTCACCGACACCAGCATGATGTTCATGATCCCGATGCCGCCCACGATCAGCGACACGCCCGCAATCGACGCCAGCAGCATGGTCATCACCTGCGCCGAGCTATCGGCAAGCTGCGCCATGTCGGCCAGGTTGCGCACCATGAAGTCATCGTCCTGTCCCTGGCGAATGCGGTGGCGGTCGCGCAGCAGAGCCGAAATCTGCTGTTGCGCCGCATAGCTGGCCTGCTGCGAAACCGCCGAGACGACGATGCTGCCCAGCCAGGTTTGGCCGTTGATCTTCTTCTGCATGGTGGACAGCGGCACCACGATGGTGTCGTCCTGGTCCTGGCCCATGCCGGACTGCCCCTTCGCCGCCAGCACGCCCACCACCTGGAACGGCAGGTTGCCGATGCGCATCGTCTGCCCAATCGGATCGGTCGCGCCAAACAGGTTCTGGCGCACCGTCTCGCCGATCACCGCCACGTTCGACGCCTGCGCCACGTCCTGTTCCGTGAACGGCGCGCCCGCCGAGAACTGCCAGGAACGGATCGTGAAGAAAGACGGTTCCGTGCCGTTCACACGCGTCGCCCAGTTCTGGTTTTCGTACACTACCTGCCCGCTCGATCCGCTCTGCCCCGCAACGGCCGCCACCGCCGGCACCTCGCGCGCGATCGCCTTCGCGTCGTCTTCGACCAGCGTCTTGGTCTGGCCCCAGCCCATCATCAGGCCGCCGCGGTTCACGCTGCCGCTCTGGATCATGAGCAGGTTGCTGCCCATCGACGCGATCTGCGTCTGCACCGCCTGCTGCGCGCCCTGTCCGACGCCCACCATGGCAATCACCGCGCCTACGCCGATGATGATGCCCAGCATGGTCAACATCGACCGCATTTTGTTGCGCGCCAGTGCACGCAGGGCGATTTTTAGCGTGGCACGAAAATCCATATACTTCACCAATTTGAAATTTGAAAATTGAGAATTTGAGATTTCCAATTCTCAAGTTTCAAATTTGCAATCCTTGCTTAATCTTCCAATGTCGGCATCTTCATCAGCACTTCGCTTGCGCTCGGGCGGCTCAGCACCGGCTCGTCGCGCCGGATCTTGCCGTCGCGAAATACCACGACGCGCTTCGCGAACTGCGCGATATCGAGCTCGTGGGTCACCAGGATAATGGTAAGCCCTTGCTCGTTCAGCTCCTGGAAAATCTGCATAATCTCCACCGACGTCCGGCTGTCCAGGTTGCCGGTCGGTTCATCCGCCAGCAGGATCGACGGCTTGTTCACCAGCGCCCGCGCAATCGCCACGCGCTGTTGCTGACCGCCGGAAAGCTGCGACGGAAAGTGGTCCATGCGATCGCCCAAACCCACCAGTTCCAGCGCCTTCTGCGCGCGCCCAACCCGTTCTTCCCTGGCCAGCTTCGCATACAGCGTGGGCAGCTCGACGTTTTCCAGCGCCGTCGTGCGCGACAGCAGGTTGAAGCCCTGGAATACGAACCCCAGCTCGCGGTTACGGATCGCCGCCAGCTCGTTCTTGCTGAGCTTCGAGACGTCGGTACCGTTCAACGAGTACTTGCCGGCCGTCGCCTTGTCCAGACAGCCCATCATGTTCATGAACGTCGACTTGCCCGAGCCGCTGGAGCCCATGATGGCGACGAACTCGCCGCGCTGGATATCGAGCGACACGCCGCGCAGCGCGTGCACCTTCGTCTCGCCCAGGTCGTAGTATTTATGCGCGTCTTCCACGCGGATCACCGCGTCCAGCGCGCGCTCGTTCAGTTCTTCCAGTTCTTCAAATTCCGGATTGAGTGTGGTCGCCATGCTCTAGTCCCTTGCCGCCTCGGGTTTCGAATCAAAAATCAGAAACAATCGGGTGCCCCACACTCCGCCGGTTTTGCGGTGTGTGGGATTACCGACTTACCGTCCCACTCTTCCCATTCCACCCGGCGTCGCCGCCGGACGCGCCGACGCCGCAGTTCCGCTTCCGGCCGCGCCCACCACCAGCTCATCGCCCTGGTTCAGGCTGCCGTGCAGCAACTGCGCCACCTGCGTATAGGTGTGGTCCGTAATGCCGGTCTGCACCTGCACCGGCGCCAGCTTCTTGTCGGCCGTCATCTTCCAGAGGATGGCGGTTGCGCCCGTCGCCTGTTTCTGCTGCTGCGCCTGGCCGTCGCCGCTCGCCGGCTGCGTCCGCTGGCGTCGTCCCGCGTTCGGCTGGATTCCGTTCTGCTGCAACAGCGCCTGCAGTTCTACCGGCGTCATGGTCGGCGTATAGCGAAGCGCGGCATTCGGGACCTTCAGCACGTTGGTCGCGTCCGCCACCGGCACCGTCACATACGCGGTCATGCCCGGGAACAGCTTCATGTCCGGGTTATCGAAGATGATGATCGTGTCGTACGTCACCACGTTCTGCACCGTCGTCGGGTTCATGCGGACCTGCATCACGGATCCGCGGAAAGAGTCTTTCGGGAACGCGTCCACCTTGAAGCGGACCGGCTGCCCGGTCTTGATCATGCCCACATCGCTCTCATCGGTCTTGGTATAGACCTCCATCTTGGTGAGGTCCTGCGCGATCTGGAACAGGTTCGGCGCTTGCAAGCTGGCGGCCACCGTCTGCCCCACGTCCACCGTGCGGTTTACCACTACGCCGTCAATCGGCGAGCGGATGATCGAATGGTCGAAATTCGTCTGTGCGACCGTCACCGCCGCCGCCTTCTGCGCGACCTGTGCGTTGGCCTGCGTGACCTGCGCCTGCATGGCGTTCACATCCGCCACCGCGGAATCAGCGGTAGCCTTCGACGCGTCGAGCTGCTGACGGCTGATGATTCCCTGCTCCGCCATTGCGGCATTGCGCGTGTAATCCGACTGCGCCTGCGCTGTCATCGCCTTGGCTTTCTCCAGGTTTGCCCGGGCCGCGGCGGCATTGGCGCGCGCGTTCTCCAAGTCCGCCTTCGCTTGCAGCAGCGCTCCCTGGAACAGAGAAGGATCGATCTCGGCCAGCACCTGGTCCTTCTTCACGTGCGAGTTGAAGTCGGCGTAAAGCTTGAAAATCGTTCCCGACACCTGCGATCCGACCTGCACGGTCGTCACCGCATTAATCGTGCCCGTGGCTTCCACCACGTTATGGATGTCGCCCGTCTCCGCCTTCGCGGTGAAGTATTGCGGCGCGCTCTGGCGGCCAAAGCTGAACGCGGCCAGGATGCCGACGGCAATCAGCAGCGCGATCAGGATTACCCACTTGCTCTTTAGGAATTTCATGATGCCCTCACTTCGCCTCTATTCCATTTGACCCGATAAACGCCTGGAAGTGCGTTAAGCCTTGGAAATAAAGGGGTGAAGAATTGTGAAGGAAGTGCAGAATTCCGCGTGCGGAGTGCCTGGTCGCCGAAGACCGGATCTCGATCGCGGTCACTTGGCACTTAGCACTTCGCGCTTGGCACCAAAAAAACCCGCGGCGCCTGCTTTCGCAAAGGCCGCGGGCCTACTCACTGGAGGCTATTCATTGCTGGTATAGACCCCACTCCGCCGCTTAAGTTAGTAAAGCCTCTTTGAAGCTGCGGTAAAGTTTCGTTAATGGCATAAATATGAGACTTTTAGGGTGTAAGAAGTAAGTATGGATCGTGTCCTGATTGTCGACGACGACGTGGAACTCTGCGAGCTCGTCTCCGAGTATCTCAGCGGCGAGGGCTTCGAAGTGGAGGCGGTCCATGATGGCAACGAGGGTCTCAAGCGCTCTCTTACCGGCGAACACGTTCTCGTCGTGCTCGACATCATGCTCCCCGGCATGAACGGCCTCGACGTGCTGCGCAACCTGCGCAAGCAGTCGCGGATCCCGGTGCTGATCCTGACCGCGCGCGGCGACGACGTGGACCGCATCGTCGGCCTCGAGATCGGCGCCGACGATTACCTTCCCAAACCTTTCAATCCGCGCGAGCTGATGGCCCGCGTCCGCGCCATCCTGCGCCGCTCGCATGGCGACACGCAGTCCGCCGCCGGCGAAAAAGTCACGGTCGGCGACGTGGAACTGGATCCCGCATCGCGCGTGGTGCGCCGCGCCGGCGATCCGGTCGAGTTGACCTCGGTCGAGTTCGCGTTGCTGGAAGCTCTGATGCGTGCTGCCGGACAGGTCGTCACCCGCGAGCAACTGGCGCAGAACGTGCTCGGCCGCCGCTTCATGCCCTACGACCGCAGTATTGACGTGCACGTCAGCAAGCTGCGTCGTAAGCTCGGCGACCAGAGCGCCGACGCCGAGCGCATCAAGACGATTCGTGGCGTCGGGTATGTATTTACCCGTCCCGAGGCGGAATAATTGCGCAGTCTCTTTCTCAAAATTTTTTTGTGGTTCTGGGCGATTCAAGTCCTCATCGGCCTGGCCATGTTCGCCTACTGGAGCATTCAGCCGGAGACCGTCCAGACCCGCTGGCACGCTGCCACTTCCAGCGCGATTTCCATGTACTCCCAGGCTGCCGCGGAAGAGGCTGACCGCTACGGTGAGACCGGGATCAAGAACTACTTCGAGCGCCTGAAAGGAATTTCGCGCATCCAGGCCGGTCTGGAAGACGAGTCCGGCAAACTGCTGGGCGGCGTGGTCCCTGAGCAGACCCGGCCGCTCATCACCGAAGCCAAAACCACCGGTGTGCCGGAAATTCTCGTCAAGGAAGATTTCACCTACGCCGCCATCCGCACCACCGGCCCCGCTGGCAAGACCTATATATTTGTCGCCGCCATGCCGCGTCCCGCTCCGCGCGGGGGCCCACAAACGCAGTACGTCCGCTGGGCGATGGCGATCCTGATCTCCGGCATCATCTGTTATCTCCTGACGCTCTACCTGACGCGGCCGATCCTGCGCCTGCGCGATGCGACCCATGAACTTTCCAGCGGGCACCTGAGCGCGCGCGCCGGCGCCGATATGGAACGCCGCCGCGACGAAATCGGCGGCCTCGTTCGCGACTTCAACCACATGGCTGAACGCCTGGAGGCGCTCGTCACCAGCCAGCAGACCCTGCTGCGCGACATTTCTCACGAACTGCGTTCGCCGCTGGCGCGGCTGAACGTGGCGCTCGGCCTGGCCCGCCAGCGCGCGAGCGAACAGGAACAACCCATGCTCGATCGTATCGAGCTCGAAGCCGAGCGCATGAACCAGATGATCGGGCAGCTCATCAACCTGGCGCGCATGGAAACCGCTTCCGGTCCGCCACAACCATCGCGTGTGCAGCTCGACGAGATCGTGCGCGAGGTCGCCGACGATGCCGAGTTCGAGGCCCAGCAGCGCAATTGCAGCGTGAAGCTCGACGCCGCCCAGACCTGCTCCACCGAAGGCAATCCCGACCTGCTGCGCAGCGCGGTGGAGAACGTCGTGCGCAACGCCGTCCGCTACAGCTCGCCTGGCAGCTCCATCGATATGTCATTGAAGAGCGACGATGGCTGGGCGACGGTCGAAGTCCGCGACCACGGCCCGGGCATTCCGGAAGCCGACATTGATAGAGTTTTCCGCCCCTTCTACCGCGTGGCCACCGCGCGCGACCGCGAAAGCGGCGGCGCCGGCCTGGGCCTGGCCATCGCCGAACGTGCCGTCCGCCTCCACGGCGGAACCGTCACCGCCGAGAACCAGAAGGAAGGCGGATTGAAGGTCACCATCCGCGTCCCCGCCAAGGGCGGCAACGGCAACCACGGATAATCAGCAAATAGTAGGACACCAACCTCCAGCCCATGTTCCGGTGATTGGCATCACTGCGCCTTCTTTGCTCAAGTCCGACAATAGGCTGGAGCGAGGTGTCGTATGACCAACAATATTTCCGGCAACCGCTGTGGCCGCTGCGGGCGCGTCGTCGAAGCGCGCGACAAGTTTTGTCCCGAGTGCGGCATGTTTCTCCGCGACGCCGCCATTGACCAGCGCCTGCTGCTCGCGCTCACCGCCCAGCAGCAAGGACGCACTGATGAAGCGCGGCAGGAGCTGGAGCGTCTGCTGGATAGCGAACCCGAGCACGCCCTAGCCAATCATCTGCTCGGCACTTTCTACTTCCACGACGGATTGATGGACCAGGCCATCGAACGCTACCGCCTGGCGACCGCGGCGGCCCCGCAATTCATCCTGGCCTTCTACGACCTCGGCGTCGCCTACTACCACCGCGGCAACATGCGCGACGCGGTGCTCTCCTTCCGCCGCTGCCTGGAGCTGGACCCGCATTACAACGCCGCGCACTACCGGCTCGCGCTCGCCCTTTATCACACCGGCGAACTGCAGCAGGCGCTGGAGCACTTGCAGCTCTCGATGGCCCTCACACCTGAGTACGTGATGGCGCACTACCACCTGGGGATCGTCCACGAACGCCGCGGGGAACTCGATGCTGCGGCCACCGAGTTCGAAAAAGCGCAGGAAGAGATGACCGGAGACCGGAGCAGCGCGTGGCACCTGGAGGCGCTCGGATCCAGGCTTGGGACAACTTCCCGCTGAAGTCGAGCGCGGTTGGATTTCGCATGGGTGGACAGAGCATCAAATTGAATGTAAATTTGATGCATGAACCTGAAGACCGATATTCGCCCTCTCAGCGAGTTCAAGCGCAATACCGCCGGGGTCCTTGATCACTTGCGCCGCAGCCAACGACCGGTTGTACTCACCATCAATGGCAAAGCCGAGATGGTTGTGCAGGACGCCGAGGCGTACCAAAAGATGCTGGATGAAGTCGAGCGGATGGAAGTCAACGAAGGCATCCGCAAAGGGCTGGCGGCGGTGGAGTCCGGCAACAGCAAACCGGCACGCAAGGTGATTTCGTCGATTAAGGGACGCCGTGCGCTACAGCGCCAAAAGATCACACCAGCACCTCACGTCACAAGCAGCGGTTAGCGCCGTCACAACCGACTAGCCTGCCTGTTGGACTAGAATTCCGGCGCAAGCTCCAGGAGTGTGTCCTATGCCGGAAGCCGCCGAAACCAAAGCGCCCCCCGCCCTGCCCACCAATGCCTACACGGAACTGAAAAGCGGCGAGGTGTACTGTCCGCTGGTTCCGGCCGAAGAGAAGCTGCCGGAATTGACCGCACGCTCGATTGGTTGGGGCGTGTTCCTGTGCGTGATCTTCACCGTCGCATCGGCGTATTCGGGGCTGAAGGTCGGACAGGTGATGGAGGCGGCAATCCCGATCTCCATCCTGACCATCGGCTTGGCCCGTTTGTACCACCGCCGCTCCAGCGTGCTGGAGAACGTGATCGTCACCGGCATTGGCGGCGTTTCGGGAGCGGTGGTGGCGGGCGCGATCTTCACCCTGCCGGCGCTCTACATCCTGCATCTGGACCCGCACCCGGTGCAGACCGTCTTCATCTGCCTCGCCGGTGGATGCCTGGGCATGCTCTTCCTCATCCCGCTGCGGCGGTACTTCGTGCGCGACATGCACGGCAAGCTGCCTTATCCGGAAGCGACCGCCATTACCGAAGTGCTGGTCACCGGCGAAAAGGGCGGCTCGCAGGCGGTCCTGCTGTTGCAGGCGACGGCGATCGCGGGCGTCTACGACTTCTTCGTCACCACGTTCGAGGTCTGGAAGGAGTACATCAACTTCCAGTTCGTGCCCATCATGCGCACGCTCAACGACCGGGCGCGCATGGTGTTCAGTTTTGACGCGAGCGCGTTCATCCTCGGTCTCGGCTACGTGATGGGCCTGCGCAGCTCGATGATCCTGTGCGCGGGCGGCGTGCTGTCGAACTTCGTCCTGGTGCCGCTAATCTGGTTTATCGGGCAGCATTTGGGAGACGCGTCGGTGTATCCGGCTACGGTGCCCATCGCCCAGATGACGGCGGTGCAGATCTACCGCAATTATGTGCGCTTCATCGGCGTGGGCGCGATTGCAACGGCGGGAATTTTCGGGATCATCAAGTCGTTGAAGATTGTCGCCGGATCGCTGGGCATCGCGCTGAAAGTCTTTCAGCGCGGCGAAGTCGCACAACCCGAGCGCACCGACCGCGACATCCCGATGATCTCGATCCTGATTGGCGTGCTCCTGAGCGCCATCCTGGTCGCGGTCTTCTTCGGACAACTGCACGTCTCGTGGACCGTGGTCGGCGCGGGCCTGCTGTTGACCCTGGTGTTCTCGTTCTTCTTTACTTCCGTCGCCGCGAACGCGATCGCAACGGTGGCGCGCAATCCGGTATCGGGCATGACCATGTTGACCATCATCGTCTCGTCGGTGGTGCTGCTGAAGTTCGGGCTGTCGGGCACGACGGGGATGTTTTTCGTGATGGCGATTGCGGGCATGGTATGCACGGCGCTATCGGTGTCGGGGCAGGCGATTACCGATTTGAAGACGGGCTACTGGCTGGGTTCGACGCCGTCGGCGCAGGAGAAGATCAAGTTTGTCGGCGTAATTGCGGCGGCAATTGCATCGGGCCTGACCATCGTCATGCTCGCCAAGACGTTCCAATTCGGCGAAGCGGTGGCGGGCAGCAATCTGCCGGTGCTGGCGTCGCCGCAGGCGTCGATCATGAAAGCGCTGGTGGAGGGCTTCATGAGCCGCGCGCCGGTGGCGTACCTGCTGTTCGGCGTGGGCGCAATGATCACCATCATGCTCGAAATGTTGGGACAGCCTTCGCTCGTCTTCGCGCTCGGCATGTACCTGCCCCTGGAGTTGAACACGCCTGCGCTGGTAGGAGGATTCCTGGCGCACTTCCTGAACAAGCAAGCCGAGCAAAAGGGCGGAGAGGCGGGCATCAGCATCCGCGAGCGCGGCGTCATTATCGCTTCCGGATTGATGGCCGGTGGCGCGCTGGGCGGAGTCTTCGGCGCGGCGCTGCGGTTGTTCCCGTGGTATCGCGAAGACCTTGTCCACACGCCGTTTTACGCCAACGAGGCGATTTCG
>Ga0208355_1000884_pt1 | contig 13540 bp, 12 predicted proteins | sample NGESurdeep072012_6_FD_184458 | JGI IMG/M metagenome (GOLD analysis project Ga0208355, IMG submission 184458) | Arctic peat soil microbial communities from Barrow, Alaska - NGEE Surface sample 210-3 deep-072012 (SPAdes) | ecosystem: Environmental > Terrestrial > Soil > Wetlands > Peat ... | reverse complement strand
GATCCTGCGGGGCGCCCTGGAGGGCGTTGTGCATGAGCTTGGTGGCGTTGAAGAACTCTTCGCGGCCGTAGATCACGTGCCACTCGCAGTCCAGGCCGACATCGCGCATCAGCGGCACGAGCGTGTAGAGGATCTCCGAGACCCCCCCGCCGAACGCCGTGGCGGAGATGTGCACGACGCGATGACCCTGCAGCGGCTCGGCCAGCTCGCGGATTTCGGCGATCAGCTCGCGACCGCAGATGTGCGTGTAGTCGGTGAGGGTCTTGTGGCCTACGGCGACGGGCTGGAGCACGCGCTGGCACGATACCTAACCGTGCGCCATGTACGGGCACGGGCACGGGCGCGCCACGCCTGTCGATCTGGCGCGTGCGCGTCTGCAACCTGTGCGAGGAGCCGACGTGCGAACTATGGTCTAGGCGGATGCTCAACGGGCGCCTTTACCGAGCGGCCTTCGTGCCCTTCCTGTTCGCACTGGCGATCGCCGCATTCTCGCTCGGCCCGCGCCCGCGCCCGCTCACCTCGACGCTGGCGCCCGACGCCTTCGAAGGCGCGCGCGCGTTCTCCGAACTGCGGAGCCTGGGCGCGCGCTTCCCGAGCAGGCGTCCGGGAAGCCCCGGCGACGAAGCCCTGGCGGCGCACATCGCTCGTACGCTGGAAGGTCTCGGCGGGGCGGCGGGCGGGGGCTTCTCGGTGCGCAAAGAACGCTCCGAAGCTCAGACCATCGACGGCGAGCGCACGCTGCAAACGGTGATCGCGCAGCGCCCGGGCTCGACCAGCGCCGCGCCGATCCTGATCATCGCTCACCGCGACGCGGCCGCCCGCGGGTCGCTCGCGGAGCTCTCCGGCACGGCCGCGCTGCTGGAGCTGGCGCGCGTGTTCGCCGCGCGGGAGACCAAGCGCACGATTGTGCTGGCGTCCACCAGCGGCGGCAGCGGGGGCGACGCCGGGGCCGCGCAGCTGGCCGCCGGGCAGGCGCCCAGCGCCCAGCACGGACCGTTCGACGCGGCGATCGTGCTCGGCGACGTCGCGGGCGCGCGGATGCGCAGGCCGGTCGTGGTGCCGTTCTCCGACGGGCTGGGCTCAGCGCCGCTGGCGCTCCAGCGCACGGTCGCGGACGCGATCACCCACGAGGCGGGGACGAGCCCCGGCGCGCCGAGCGCGCTCGGACAGCTCTCGCACCTGATCTTCCCGCTGGCGGTGGGCGAGCAGGGCGTGCTGAACGCCTCCGGCCTGCCGGCCGTGCTGGTCCAGGTCTCCGGCGAACGCGGCCCATCCCCGCGCGAGGCGGTGAGCGCTGAACGCCTGCAGGGCTTCGGACGCTCGGTGCTCAGCGCGGTGGACGCGCTGGACACAGCGCCGGACATCGGCCAGGCGATGCAGACGAGCGTGCTCCTGCAACGCCAGACGGTGCCCGCGTGGGCGCTGCGGCTGCTGAGCATCGCGTTCCTGCTGCCCGTGCTGATCGCCGCCGCGGACGGGCTTGCCCGCATGCGGCGGCGGCGCATGCCGGTGGGACGGTGGATCGCGTGGACGCTGAGCTGCGCCCTGCCGTTCTGCAGCTGCGCTCTGTTCGCCTATCTGCTGGGCTGGCTGGGGGTGATCGGCGCGGCCCCCTCAGTGCCCGCCCTGCCCGGCGCCATGCCCTTCGACGCGCAGGCCGCCACAACGGTGGTGGCGGTCGTGCTCACCTTCGCGCTCGCCTGGCTGCTGTGGAGCGTGCTCGTCCGCCGCCTCGGTTGGAGCGTGCGCCCGGACCCGGAGATCGCCGGGCTCTCGCTGGTGCTGGTGGCGCTCGGGATCTGCGTGGTGGTCTGGGTGCTCAATCCGTTCACCGCGCTGCTGCTGCTGCCGGCGCTTCACCTGTGGCTGGCGCTCGCCGCCCCGGAGCTGCGCCCTCGTCGTGTGGGTGCGCTGGGTCTGGTCGCGCTCGCCATGATCCCGCTGGTCCTGCTGATCGCCTTCTACGCCCACCAGCTCGGGCTGGGGGCGGGCGGGATGGCGTGGACGGGCGTGCTGCTGCTCGCGGGCGGGCACGTCGGGTTGGGAGGGGCCCTCCTGTGGAGCCTCGCCCTGGGCTGCGCCGCCGCGGCGGCGATGCTCGCTGCGCGGCCCTCGCTGCCAGCCGTCGGCCCGGAGGCGGCCGATGGCGTCGATGTGACCATCCGCGGCCCCATGTCCTACGCCGGGCCGGGATCGCTCGGTGGTACGGAGTCGGCTCTGCGACGATAGGAGGCGACGTGGCCGATCTCTCGCTCAGCTCCGGAGCGCCCGGCTCGGGAGTCACCGTGCCCAAGGGCCGGCGCCGCTCCGCGCGCGCGCTGCGCGCGCTCGCCGTGCTGCTGATCCTCGCCGGGGGGCTGGCGCTGATCGACGCGGGGGTCACGCTCCTGTGGCAGGAGCCGATCTCCGCGCTGATTGCAACGCTGCGCCAGGACCACCTGCGGGGCGCCCTGCGCCAGGTCGAACGCGCCGCGCCCACCCCGGCCGAGCAGCGGACGCTGGCGAGCCTGGATGACGAGCGGCGGCGGATAGCGTTTCTCGCGGGTGAGCTCCAGCGTCACTCTGCTGACGGCAGCGCGGTCGGGAGGATCGTGATTCCGCTGATCGGCGCGAGCTTCGTGGTGGTCAAGGGCACGGGCACCGAAGACCTCAAGAGCGGGCCGGGCGTCTACTCCGGAACGAGCTTCCCGGGGATCTCCCAGACCACCGCCATCGCCGGGCACCGGACCACCTACCTGGCGCCCTTCCGCCACATCGACGCGCTCAGGCCCGGCAGTCGCATCCTGCTGGACATGCCCTACGCGCACTTCACATACGAGGTCATCGGACTGCGCGTGGTGGCACCCACGGATGTCCAGGCGGCGGTCGCGGACGTCGGCTACAGCCGCCTGGTGCTGTCCGCCTGCACGCCGCTGTTCAGCGCCGCCCAGCGCCTGCTGGTGTTTGCGCGGCTGACCCGCACGGTCCCCGTCGGCGCCGCCCGGATCCTGCCCGGCGGAGCGCTGTCGAGCCCGATCGAAGCCCCGCCTCGCGTGGCCAAGTCTCGTCCTGCTCTACCACCGGTGCTCGAATCCCTCGATCCGAACCGCGTCGCCCCGCTCGTCTGACATCGACGCCCCCGGCGGCCCCGCCCGCACCTCGCCGATCCAGCTGACCTCCACATCGCCGAGCGCGCGCACGTCCTGCTCGATGCGCGCACGGTCCTCCGGGGCCGCGCAGAAGCACAGCTCATAGTCTTCGCCTGCGCCAGCCGCCAGCCGCCACGGTGGGACGCCGAGCGCGGCCGCCACCTCGCCCACCCCCTCCTGGAGCGGTAGCGCGGGGAGCTTCACGTGCAGGCAGACACCGCTGGCGCGGCCGATGTGGGCGGCGTCGGTTGCCAGGCCGTCGGAGAGGTCGATCATGGCGTGCACGCCCGCGGCGGCCAGCGCGCGGCCCTCCCCCAGGCGCGGCACGGGGCTGCGCGCCCGTGCGAGGGCGGTCTCGACGCCCGGCGTGCGCGCGGCGCGACCCGCGAGCACCGCCAGCGCGGCGCCTGCTCCTCCGAGGCGCCCGGTCACCCCCACTAGGTCCCCGATGAGTGCGCCGTCGCGCCCGACGAGCCGATCGGCGCTCTGCGCCCAGCCGACGGCCGTGACCACCACGGTCAGCACCGGGGCGCCGACCACGTCCCCCCCCGCGATCGTCGTCTCCGTCCTCGCGGACAGCTCGTCGGCCGCGCGCACCAGCTCCAGCGCCCGCTCCTCGCCAAAGCCGGCGGGAAGCCCCAGCACGAGGTAGGCCTCGCCCCCCTCCGCGCCCATGGCGGCGAGATCCGAGAGCGCGCCGGCCATCGCCCGGTGGCCCACCTCCCCGGCGCTCGCCCAGCCCTCCTCCAGCCGGAAGTGAACGCCCTCGACCATCGCGTCCACCGATGTCACGCACACGGGCCGCGCCCGCACCACCGCGGCGTCGTCACCGATGCCGCGCAGAACACGCGACCCGCGCCCCCCCGTCCCTGCGCCCTGCGCACCCGCTCCAGTTGCTTCGAGCCCGCCGGCCAGCTCGGCGGTGATGGATTCGATCAGGGAGCGCTCAGCGATACCGGTGTTCAGCGGTGCCGGTAGACGATCCGAGCGCGGTCCAGGTCATATGGAGAGAGCTCGCAGCGGACGCGATCACCGGGGAGGATGCGGATCCTGAAACGCCGCATCTTGCCGGCGACGTGCCCGAGCACCACGTGGTCGTTGTCCAGCTTCACGCGGAACATCGCGTTCGGCAGGGCCTCGATCACCTCGCCCTCGAATTCAACCTTGTCCTCCTTCGCCACGCCGTATCCAATCTGGCGCCAACACCTCTCAGCGTGGCGACCGTTAGTTTCGTGTATCGAGTTGAAACTACCAGCGCGGGGGCGGCGACGGCGCTTCGGGTCGGTCCCGGTCGACCCGTCAGCCGGGAGGCGCGCCGCCGGTTTTCCTGACGGACGGTTCCGTGGCGGCGGGAGGCGAGGCCCGTTCGTTTGCCTGAGGAGAAGCCGCGCCACGTTCGCTCGCGGGACCCGTGCGGTTGCCCGTTCCAGTCCCCCCCGGCGTCGTCGCGCCCGGTTTGCCGTGTTTCTTCTTGGCGCCGGTTTCCTTCGACTGGGCTTCGCTTTCCTGGCCGACCTGCGCCTGGCCCGTGGCGGCGTGCTTGCCGTAGAACGGCTGGTAGGAGATGGATTCCTTGGGCTGCGGGAATTCGACGCACGGCTTGCCTTCGGTGACCGCGGCCATGTACGCGTGCCAGATTTCCGCTGGGAGGAAGCCGCCCTGCTGCGGCTCGCCGTGCACGTCGGTCATGGATACTCGCCGGCTGGGGTATCCCATCCACACGACGGTCGAGTAGTTGGGCGTGTAGCCGTCGAGCCAGGCATCGACCAGTTCGCTGGTCGTCCCCGTCTTGGCCGCCGTGGGGCAGTTGATCGCCGAGCGCCCCGCCGTGCCGCCGAGCACGTTCTGGTGGAGGATGTTGGTCTCCTCGGCGGTGACGCCTTCGCTGAGCACCTTCACCCGATGGGGCTTGCCCCAGTTGTTGTCCACGCGGCCTTCGGGGAAGACGACCTTGGTGATGGCGATCGGCGAGTTGCGCCAGCCGCCGTCCGCCAGGGTGGCGTAGACGTCGGCCATCTCGAGCGGGGTGACCCCCAGTTTCAGCCCGCCGAGTGCCTCCGCCGCAAAGCTGTCCAGTGGGCTCACCACCCCCATCTTGTGGGCCGTTTCGGTGATCGTCGACTCGCCCAGGTCGGCGGCCAGCTGGGCGTAGACGGTGTTGTCGGAGGCGAGCGTCGCGTTGACGAGGTTGAGCGACTTGTTCAGCGAGGTCCCCTCGAAGGTCTTGACTTCGTAGGTCGGGTAGCCCGGCAGCCAGCCCGCTGCCAGCGTGTGCGACAGGTAGTAGGTGCTGTTCGGGTCCACTCCCCGCGAGAGCGCGTCTGCGAGATCGATCGCCTTGAAGGTGGAGCCCGGCTGGCGATGGCCGTCAGCGGCGAGGTTGTATTGCGACTTGTCATAGCTCTGAGACTCGGCCATCGCCTCGATGTCGCCGTTGGCCGGATTCAGCGTGACGATCGCCGAGGCGGGGTCTTCGGGCTGGTTGAGCACTTCCGCGATCGCCTTGCGCGCCAGGCGCTGCATGTTCAGGTCGATCGTCGTGTAGACCTTCAGCCCGCCCTGCTGGACGGTCTTCGCGCCGTAGCGGTGGACGAGCTGCTCGCGGACGTATTCAAAGAAGAAGTCCTCCCGCCGCTGGGAGTAGAAGGTGCCGCGATGGACCCCCAGCGGCGCCGCCTCCGCCGCTGCGGCCTGCGCGGAGGTGATGTAGTGCAGCTCGGCCATCTTCGCCAGCACCTCGTTGCGCCGCTCTCGCGCCGCGGCGGGGTCTGCGAACGGGTTGTATTGCGAGGGCGCCTGTGGGAGTCCGGCCAGCAGCGCCGCCTGCTGCAGGTCCAGCTGGTGGACGGGCTTGTCGAAGAAGATGCGCGCCGCGGCCTGCACCCCGATCGCGGTCTGCCCGCCCACGGTCCCGTAGGGGACGCCGTTGAGGTAGCTGGTCAGGATCGAGTGCTTGCTGTGGTGCTTCTCGTATTCGATCGCCAGCTTGGCCTCGATGATCTTCTGCTTGAAGGTGCGCAGGTCGTTGCCCAGGTACAGGTTGCGCACGAGCTGCATCGTGATCGTCGAGCCGCCCTGCAGCGCGGCGCCGTGGGTGATGTCCTTGATCGCCGCACGGAATATTCCCGTGAGGTCCACGCCGTTGTGTTTGTAGAAGCGCTGGTCCTCGATCGCCACGGTGGCGTTCTTGAGGTTGGCGGGGATGCTGCTCCAACCGACAGGCGTGCGCAGCTCGTCCGACTTGATGAAGCCCAGGCGGGTGCCGTCGGAGGCGAACACCTGCGAGGAGCCGCCGATGAGGAGCGGGTGACGGTGGGCGATCGCAGACGCGGACTGGGCGACGTTCAGCACATAGGCCACGGCCGCGATGGCGCCGATGATGAGCGCGCTGGCGAGAACCCCGCCGCCGATGAGGAGGACTCGCCCCCCCGCACCGTGCCCGTGTCTGCGCCTGCGCTGTCGTGCTTGTCGAGACATGTCCGGAGATTCGAGGTTACCGTGCGCCGGTGTGATTTCCTGCCGGTGGCACCGCGGCGATCTCTAGGCTCGATGCCAAGCGCCATGAACTCCGACACCGCCGAGCCAGCCCTCCGGGCTGTGCGCCCGACCGCCATGGATCCCGCGAGCGGGCTGACCGCCCCCCTCCAACCAGGAGCCTCCGCGTCGAGAGCGGCCGTCCGGGCGCCGGGATGGTGGGCGCGGCTGCGCGCAGACCCCATGCGCATGACCGCCGTGCGCGAGAGCTGGCGGGCGCTGTGGAGCTCTCGCCTGCTCGTGTGGGTCGCGGGCGTGGGAACGCTCGTGGCGTTCGGCTTCGGGCCGGTGCGCAGCGCCTTCAACCCCCCGGGCGTGACCAGGGGGTTTGGCTGGCTCGGCGATCTGCTGGCGGCTCCGGCGGCTCGCTGGGACGCGGCCTGGTATCTGGTGATCGCGCACTACGGCTACCGTCCGGACCTCGGCGCGTTCATCTCCTCGCGCACGGCCTTCTTTCCCCTGTATCCGCTCGGCCTGCGGGCGATCGCCTCGCTCGGCGCTCCGCCGGTGCTCGCCGGCGTGCTGCTCTCGCTGCTGGCGCTGTCGCTGGCGCTGTATGGAGTCCATCGCCTGACCACGTTCGAGCTCGGGGCCTGCGAGCGCATGTCCGGCGCGCGTGGGCGCGTGCCGCAGGCGGCGCGCCTGGCGGTGCTGCTGACGGCGTTCGCGCCGATGGCCCTCTACCTCTCGGCGGTCTACACGGAGTCGCTGTACCTGGCGCTGTCGGTCGGCGTGTTCTGGAGCGCGCGCAACGGGCGCTGGATGTGGGTGGGCATCCTCGGCGCGCTGGCGTGCGCCACCCGCAGCACCGGCCTGGTGCTGCTGCTGCCGGTGGCGATGATCTACCTGTACGGCCCGCGCGAGGACCGCCCCGCGGACTTCGAGCCCGCGCGGGGCTCGCGGCTGCGGCCGCGCCACAGGCTGCGGCGCGAGGCGCTGTGGCTCGCGCTGGTGCCGGCGGGGATGCTCGCCTACTGCGCTTTTCTGGGGCTCTCCGGCGGAGACGCGCTGGCGCCGTTTCACGCCCAGGACATCTGGGGCCGGCACTTCGCCGGTCCCTACGTAGGCGTGTGGGACGGGGTCAGGGCCGCCTTCGAGGGCGCTCGCCAGCTGCTGTCCTTCCAGCGCCAGCACGTCTATTTCCCAACCGCAGGTGGCAGCCCGTTCGTGGACGCTGGGCACAACCTGATCCTGCTCGCGTTCCTGCTTGCGGCGATCGCCGCGACGGTGGGCGTGCTGCGCACGCTCCCGCTCGCCTACGGCGCCTATGTGATCGCCGCCCTGGCGCTCCCGCTCTCCTACCCCGTGGCCGCCCAGCCGTTGATGTCGCTGCCGCGCTTCCTTCTGGTTCTGTTCCCGCTTGGCATCTGGCTGGCGGCCTGGTTGACCGAGCATCCGCGCGCCCAGCGCCCGGCGCTGGCCGGCTCGGCAGCGCTGCTGGCGTTCTTCACCGCCCAGTTCGCCACCTGGCACTGGGTGGCCTAGCGATGGACGAGCCCACGCCGACGGAGGGTCGGGCCTTGGAGGTCGCGCACGCCGCGGACCTCGCCAGCGCGCGCGCCCGACCCCCTGTGGACGCTGCCCTGGAGGAGCCGCGGGAGGGCGACCGGGCACGCTCGCCGGACACGGGCTGGCCGGGGTGGAGCGCTCCGGTGGCGCTCTTCGCCGGACTGGCGCTCGCGCTGCTCGGCGGTCTCGCCGTGGATCTCCCGGCGCTGGCGCTCGGGGTGAACCTGTCGAGCGAACACACGCCGCCCGGGCTGGCGATCGCGGACACGGTGGTGCAGGACATCGCGTTCGTGCTGGCGGCGGTCTACTGCGCGCAGCTGGGGGGACGGGCCGTGCGCTCGTGGCAGTTCGGCCTGCGCCCCCCCGGCGTGGGCTGGTGGACGGCCGCGCGCCTGGTGGCGCTGCTGCTGGTGGCGTTCGTCGTGCTCAGCGTGGTGTGGAGCGAACTGTTCAATCCGAGCAGGGAGGAACTGCTCAAGCAGCTCGGCTCCAACGAAGGCGCGGCGCTGCTGCTGCTCAGCGCTGGGCTGACGTGCGTGGTGGCGCCGATCTGCGAGGAGCTGCTGTTCCGCGGCTTCATCTTCACGGCGCTGCGCAACTGGCGGGGCACGCTGCCCGCGGCGCTGATCACGGCGGTGCTGTTCGGCGGCGTTCACGTTGGCTCGGCACCCGCGCTCGACCTGGTGCCGCTGGCCGGGCTGGGCTTCGGGCTGTGCCTGCTGTATCGCTGGACGGGCTCGCTGTATCCGTCGATCGCGGCGCACTCGTTGAACAACTCGATCGCCTTCTCCAGCCTGGAGAGCTGGGGCTGGCAGGCGCCGGTGCTGATGATGAGCGCACTGCTGGCGATCGGAGCGCTGGTGCTGGCCTTCAAGCGTCTCGGTCTCATCGCCCCCGCACGCCGTCTCCCCCGCCTGGGCGCGTAGGATTCCGCCCATGCACAGAGCACTTCACCCGGCTGCCGTGTGCGCAGCGCTCCTGTGCGTGGCCGCCGTGCCCGCGTCGGCCGCCGCCGAGACGCCGACGACCTCGACGCCCACGACGACCGTGCCGGTGTCGGCTCCCGCGGCGGCGGGGCGCATCAAGCTGGTGCTGCAGAAGGTCGGCGGAAGCCCGCCGTTCGCGCTGGTCGGGGGCAGGGTCGTGGTGCGCGGGACCGTCACGCCGTACGTGGGCGGGCAGGCCGTGAAGGTCAGCTTCTACCGCGAAGGGCGCAAGGTCGAGGTCAAGCGGGTGAGCGTGCTCTCCCTGGGCAACGGGGCGGGCCAGTTCCACGTCAACTTCACCAGCGCCCACGCCGGCCTGGTGCAGGCGCGCGCCGCGCACTACGCAACGCCCCAGCAGGTCGCGTTCAGCGGCCGCTCACCCGGGGTGACGTTCGTCAACGCCAACCTCGGCTTGGGCGCCCAGGGGCAGTCGGTGCGCCTGCTGCAGTCGGAGCTGGACGTCCTCCGCTACGCCGTGCCGCTGACGGGCGTGCTCGACGAAGGGACGGGTCGCGCGCTGGTGGCCTACCGCAAGATGACGGGCCAGGAACGGATCCCCTACGCGGGCAGGAAGGTCTTTGAGCTGCTGGAGCGCGGCGCGGGCAGCTTCCACGTGCGCTACCCGCGCGACGGCCGCCATGTCGAGGCCGACCTGACCAGGCAGGTGCTGGCGGAGATCGAACCTGGAGGCCGCGTGCGCAGCCTCTACACGATGAGCTCCGGCAAGCCCTCCACGCCGACGGTGATCGGGCGCTTTCGCGTCTACATCAAGTCATTCGGGACCAACAGCGAGGGCATGGTCGACTCCAACTACTTCATCCGCGGCTACGCCATCCACGGGTACGCGGAAGTCCCCACCCACGCCGCCAGCCACGGCTGCCTGCGCGTGCCGATTCCGGACGCCGCGGCGATCTACTCGTGGGTGCAGCAGGGGATGCCGGTTGACGTCTACAACGAGGAAGGCGGCGGCAGCCACACCGTCCGCGGCAACGCCGGGCCGTAGCGCCGGCTGCTCACGCCGCGCCGTGGGTGGGCCGGCCGCGGCTAGTCAGACCCTGACGCGGAGCGCCCGCGCGATGTAGCCGAGCCCGAAGCCGTAGACGACGAGCGCGAGCAGCAGCTCCACGATCCGCGTGGCCCATTCGCTGCTGGAGCCCGACATCACGCCGGCGAATGGCGAGGTGAGCTGCCCGGAGGCTTCGTCGAGCGCCTTGTGCACGGCGCCCTTGTGGCCAGTGGAGCCTTGGCTGCCGCCTTGGGTGCTGGCACTGCCGACGACCTGTTCCTGCTGGTGGCCCGACGCGGTCTTGGTCTGCTGGACCGCGAACGTCACGAACGACGCGATCACGATCAGACAGATCACAAACGCGGCCAGCCTGAGCAATCGGACGATCGAGGAGGTCACACCGCTAGATTAGGTTCCGCGGTGGACGCTGTGGACGGAAATACGAGCACGGTCGCGGGCGCCAGGGCCCAGCTCATCGAGGAGCTGCGGGCGCACGCGCTGGTGCTGGGCGAGGTGACGCTCACCAGCGGGGCCCGCGCGGCCTACTACGTTGACGCCAAGCGCGCGATCCTGCGCCCTACCGGCTTCACGGCGCTCGGCGTCCTGGTCGCCTGCCAGGTGTCCGAGTGGGCGGGCACGGCCGTGGGCGGCATGACCATGGGAGCCGACCCGGTCGCGTGCGCGGCGCTCGCGGGCGGCGCGGGCGCCAAGGCGTTCTTCGTGCGCAAGGACGCCAAGGCGCACGGCCTGCAGCGTCGCATCGAGGGCCCCCCACTGCTGCCCGAGGACCGCTGCGTGGTCGTCGAGGACGTGGTCACGACGGGAGGCTCCACGCTCGCTGCGATAGCTGCCCTGCACGACGCCGGGCAGGAGATCTGCGGGGTCATCAGCGTGCTCGACCGCCTCGCCGGCGGCGGCGCCGCCATCGAGCGCGAGTCCGGCGCGCCGTACGTCGCGCTGACCACCATCGACGACATCTACCCGGATCGCCCGGATCGCCCGGGCTCCTCGAGCGCGTGAGCGGATGATCGCCGGGGAGCCGGCCGGGGAGCCGAGGATCCGTGCGGCACGCCCGCAGGACGTGCCCCTGCTGCTCGGGCTGTTCAGGGAGCTGGCCGAGTACGAGCAGCTCGCGCACGAACTGCGCGCCACGCCGGAGCTGGTCGCGGAGGCGCTGTTCGGCGTCCGTCCGTCCGCTGAGGCGCTGATCGCGGAGGTGGGCTCGGAGACGGCCGGCTATGCCCTCTTCTACCCGACCTTCTCCACCTTCCTGGCCATCCAGGGGGTCTGGCTGGAGGACCTGTTCGTGCGCCCCGCCCACCGCGGCGGCGGAGTTGGGCGGGCGCTGCTGGCGGCGGTGGCGGGCGTCGCGCGCGAGCGCGGCGGCGAGCGCCTGGAATGGGCGGCGCTCGACTGGAACGAGCTGGCGCTCGGCTTCTACCGGCGGATCGGCGCGCAGCGGATGGACGAGTGGATCACCCACCGGCTGGTGGGCGATGAGCTGAGGAGCCTGGCCGGGGAATCCGGCGAGGAACCGGGCATGGAGCGGCGGTAGCCTTCTCGCCGAGCCATCGCCTGTGCGACCCGGCCACGCCCTCGTAGTCCAATGGATAAGACGACCGCCTCCTAAGCGGTAGATCCAGGTTCGACTCCTGGCGGGGGCATCGACGTAAAGCCCTGCAAATAGGCTATTTCTGAGCCGATGCGCGTTGTCCCGCCCCCCCTTGTTGCCGCCGGAAGGGGCGCTGCTGCCCATTCGCTGCCCAAACGACGCCGCAGCGGATGATGAGACCGAGCGTATGCGGAGGCGACTTATGATCGGTAGGTCCCTTCGAGTCCAGGCGGGGGGCGCCCGAGTTCGCCACCCAGGTGCAGCACTTGTCCTCGAGCGCGGGAAGGTGCCGACGTGGTGCACGCGGGCGTGCTCGCAGAAGACCGCGATCGTCTCGGCACGGTTCTCCTTGCCCGGTTCCGTTCCCGGTCGGGACAATCGTCTCGCCACGGCTGCCTTCTCGCGCGAAGGTCCCGATCGGGACTATTGGTAGCCCGATTGGTCCGGTGACGCTCGAGGTCACGTCGGCTGCCGAAAGGCGATCGTGCGTGTACCGAGCGGCCGCGGTTTGCGGCTACCGTCGGGGTATGGACACGACCGACACGATCCGAGTTGCTTGGGAGCCCGGGGACAGCACAAAGGGGCTCAAAACGCTGTGCGACACGATCGATGCAGACGGCCTCACAGTGCGCCGATGGGCGGTGGAACTCCTGACGCCCGAGGGACTCGGAACATACGACTCGAAGCACAACGCCGAGATAGAAGAGTCGGACGAGCAAGAAGACATTCGGAGTTTCCTTGAGCGTCGCCTGCACGACTGGACGATCCGCGATTGGCTGGTCTCCGTGGCCACAGGCGACGGCGACATCGTCGTCTACACAACCGGCGATGCGACGGAGTCAGCGGGGTCAACGCCCGGATGAGTCGGCGACACCACCCCATGCAGCCAGGCCGTACGCGAGCACTTCGGTAGTTGGAGCGCCGTCACGCGCCGCATCAAGCAGGAGGGCACCGTCCGGTGCGCCCGCCTGGCATCGCCGGGACGGGCGTCGCCGTCCGGCCGGGCCGATCAACATCGATAACACCACGCCGCAGTTCGTCGAGTCGCGCGCGGACCGTGTGAGGTGGGCGAATGCCGTCAGGGTCGCGTCGGAATCCTCCGGCGACCCACCCAGCGGCCCGCTGGTTGGGCAGATGGCGCGTGTGCTGTTCCAGGACCGGCGGCAGTATTCAAACTGACGGCCGTTGCGATCCCGTCGAGTTGCGTCGTCACCGGAGCCCTCGGACGAAGCCAGACGCTTCCGGGCTGGCGCCGTTGGCTTGGACGGAGTACCTATTCGGTGCTGCTCGCCGGCGGCGGCGGAGCGATGAAGACCAGTTCGGACTCCCCCTTCGCCAGATCCTGCTCGTCCTCGGTATCGGGTTGTAGGAGGGGGAACTCCGGGTCGGATGGGGACGAGCGGGTGTCTCCCGTCGGTGGGGTCGGCTGCGGACTGCTGGCGGTCGGCATCATCAGAGCGTAGTCGACGAGGACTGGGCCGCAGGCGTGGTCGCGGGCCGGGCGCGAGGGCGCCAGACGCTGCCCGCGAACGGCAGCACCGCGGCGATGGCGATCACTGCGGTGTTTATCGGCGGTCGGGGTACGCTGAGTGTATGGCGCAGGGAAGCACCGTTTCCCCCAAGAGGGGGGGCAAGAAAAGGACGAGGGCAGACGAACGGGTCGCAGCGGGGCGGGACACGCCGACGGGCGCGGCGCTCAAGCGCGCCGACCGGGATAAGGAGATGCGGGGTGCGCTCCGCCGATGAGGACTACTGCGTGACGTGC
>Ga0208355_1000880_pt1 | contig 13564 bp, 10 predicted proteins | sample NGESurdeep072012_6_FD_184458 | JGI IMG/M metagenome (GOLD analysis project Ga0208355, IMG submission 184458) | Arctic peat soil microbial communities from Barrow, Alaska - NGEE Surface sample 210-3 deep-072012 (SPAdes) | ecosystem: Environmental > Terrestrial > Soil > Wetlands > Peat ... | reverse complement strand
CGGCCGAAGGTGTCGCCGAGCTGCGCGATCGAGAAGACCGGGCCGTCACGGCAGACGAAGTACTTGCCCATCTGGCAGTGGCCGCACAGGCCGATTCCGCATTCCATGTGCCGCTCCAACGTCACGTGGATTCGGGATGCGGACACGCCCCGGCCGGCGAGCGTCGTCGAAGTGGCCTGCATCATCCGCTCCGGACCACAGACGAACGCGATCATGTTGGAGCCGTCCCAGGCCGCCTGGTCGAACAGGTGGGTCACGATGCCCACCCGCCCGGACCAGTCCGGGCCGGCGCGATCCACGGTCAGGCTCACGTCGATGCCGTCGCGTTTACCCCACCGCTCCAGCTCGTCGCGATAGATCAGGTCGGCCGGCGTCCGGGCACCGTAGAAAAGCTTCACGTCCCCGAACCGGCGACGGTCGGCGACGATCGCGTGGAGGACCGGCCGGAGCGGCGCGAGGCCGATGCCGCCGGTGACGATGACAAGGTCGCGCCCGACCGCGCGGTCCAGCGGCCAGTTGTTGCCCAGCGGGCCGCGAAGGCCCACCTGGTCGCCGACCTGGAGTGCGCACATCGCCCTGGTAGCGGGGCCGGCGCCGCGGATCGTCAGCTCGATTCCGTCCGTCAGGAAGCGGCTGATCGAGATCGGGAGCGGCGGGAAGCCCGGCAGCGCGACCATGGCGAACTGCCCGGTGCTGCCGTGGCTGAACGCCGGGTCGACGCCGGTGAGCGTGAGCGTCGTCGTATCGGCGGTCTCCGCCTTCGTGTTGACGACGCGGGCGGTCACGAATTCGTTCGGGGTCGCCGCGACCGGCTCCACGAGGCGTGACTCGGGGGAGAGTGGGACGGGTGGCGCGATCGCGTTCAGCTCGTCGCGCACGTCGATCCCGACCGGGCACCACGTGATGCAGCGGCCGCAGCCGACGCAGCCGGACGTGCCGAACTGGTCCCACCACGTCGCGAACTTGTGGGTGAGCCACTGCCGGTAGCGATCCCGCGGCCGGGCCCGGAAGCTGCCGCCCGCAACCTTTGCGAAGCCGGGGCTGAAGCAGCTGTCCCAGCTCCGGCTGGCCACGGCGTTTTTGCCGGTCAGGTCCGTCGTCTGCGTCAGGGTCGTGCAGAAGCAGGTGGGGCAGGCCAGCGTGCAGTTCCCGCACGTGATGCAGCGCTCGGCGACCTGGGCCCAGCGCGGATGGTCCAGCTGGGCGAGCAGGCGGTCGTGGATGCCGTCGGTCGGGACCGGGTCCCCGATCCTGGCGCGCACGGCGGCAACCGTGGCGGCCACCCCATACTGCTCGGCGGCGCTCGCTGCGCGCAGCGGGAGGCGCTCGAGGACCGCGCGGCCGGCCGGCGTGCCGGAGTCGACCAGGAAGCCTGCGTCGAGCTCGGTCAGCGAGAGGTCGAAGCCATCGGTGACCTCCGGACCGGTGCCCATCGACGTGCAGAAGCAGGTCGATGCCGACGTGGTGCACTGGACGGCGACGACGAAGACGTTGGCACGCCGGACCATGTAGTCCGGGTCGATGAACTCGGTGCCGATCAGGACCCGGTCCTGGACCCCGAGCGCCGCGAGCTCGCAGGCGCGCGCCCCCAGGAACGCGAGCTTCGGCGGGGTCGCCTGCTCGGGTTCGAAGGAGACTTTGTGGCCGTCGTGGGTGGAGCGGGTGAGCGGGATCAGGGCCGGGAAGGTCCACTTCTTCCACGCCGTGGGCCCGACCACGTAGCCGAAGAGCCGTTCGTCGCCACGCCGGCGGAGGCGATAGCGGCCCGGCGACTGCTCGTCACCCCAGCCGCGGGGCAGCTGATCCACGGACGTGATCTCGTCGTAGACGATCGCGCCATCGGCCACCGTCGGGCCGATGAGCTGTCGGCCGTCCTCGCGGAGGAGGTCGAAGAGGACCTGGAGATCAGCCCGGGCGAGGAAGCCCGGCCCCTCGATCGTAGGCCGGCTGCCCCGGGGCGAGCGCGAGACCGGGATCACCATGTTCGTACCTGCTCGGCGGCAAAGAGGTCCAGGAGCTGGACGCGGGTCGCGTTGAGGCGTCGCGCGACGGCGACGAGAACCCGCGGGTAGAGGGCCTGCGCGAGCGCGGGGTCTTCCCGGAGGGCTGCTCGCAGGGCGGGTCCCTCGAACGTGATCGCCTCGAGCGCCTCGATGGCAACCGCGGTGGAGGTGGCGCGATACGGCGGCACGAGGGCGGACCACAGGTACACGTCCCCCGGCTCGACCGTCAGGATCGTGAAATCGCCGCGCTCCGGCACATGGATGCGGAGGGCGACGCGACCCTTGATCACGATGCCAAGAACTTCGGACTCATCTCCTTCCCGGAACAGCTCCTGGCCGGGCTCCGCCGTGAACGTGCGGCTGAGCTCGGCGAGGCGCGTCTGGATCCCCGGCTCAAGGCCTGAGGCAAACCATGTGGAGTTGAGGACAGCAACGAGCGAAGCCTGATCCTGCATGAGGCCAGTCTCACGGCGCGGGACCTGCCCGCGGCAGGGCCGGTGGGCACGGGGTCGGGGGCCACGTGTACCGGCGACGGCGCCGGGCGGCCCGCCGCGAGGGCACCTGTCCGGACCCCCGCTGACACCGGTTCGCAACCGCGCAGCCCGCCTCGCCGGTTGGCACCCGCCACCGCCCCGGGCGGCGCCGGGAGAGCCGGGCGGCGGGAGAAATCGGCTCAGCCGATATCCCGCGATGCGCAGGCGCCGTCCCGCCGAGGTTCGGCCCCGTCCGGCGATGCGCAGGCGCCGTCCCGCCGAGGTCCGGCCCCGTCCCGCGTCCTACCAGGTCCCCAGCCGTGGTCCGGCCCGGTGAGCCTGCCCGAGGCGCTGCCGTGGAACGAATCCCCGGCCGCATGTCGGGCGGCGACGATCCAGCTGCCGGCCATGCCTACTCAGAGTTTCGGCAGCTCCTGGCCGGGGCCCAGCGCAGCGGCGAAGAGGTCGCCGTGCTCCGCCAGGCGGGGCAGGATCGTCCGGATCGTCCAGCGGTCCGGCCGGAGCGCCGGGTCGTCCAGCTCATCCCAGGTGATCGGTGCCGAGACGGGCAGGCCGGGCGCCGGTCGCGGCGAGTACGGCGCCACGAGGGTCCGGTTCCGCCAGTTCTGGGTGTAGTCCAGGCGCGCCCGCCCGCCCCGCTGGTCCTTCGACCACTCCCAGCTGACGAGGTCCGGAACGGCCCCGCCGACGGCGCGCGACACCTGCTCCACCCAGGTCCGCGTCGCTTCCCACGAATAGCCCGTTCGAAGCGGGACGAAGACCTGGACGCCGCGCTTCCCGGTCACCTTTGGCACCCCGGTCACCCCGAGGTGCTCGAGCGCGCGCCGGAAGAGCCGGGCGATCGCGAGCGTCTCCTCCCAGGTCGTGCGCTCGCCGGGGTCGATGTCCACGAGCGCCCAGCGGGGCTCGCCCGGCGCCTCGATCCGCGATGTCGACGGGTGGATCTCCAGCGCGGCCTGGTTGCCGAGCCAGGCGAGCGTCGCCGGCGAGTCCGCGATGACGTAGGCGTGGGGGCGCCGGTCCGGCGGGTCCGGCTCGCGCCAGCGGGTCACCCAGTCAGGCGTGCCCCGGGCGACGCCCTTCTGCCAGAAGAACTCGCCGCCGATCCCGTCCGGGTAGCGGGCGAGGTTGAGGGCGCGACCTGCGAGATGTGGCAGGAGCACCGGCGCGATCAGCGCGAGGTAGCGGACGAGGTCGCGCTTCGTCACCGGCGCGCCGTCGGGCATCGCGCCGGGGGCGGCGTCGGCGCCGCGGGCGGGGTCGGCGCCCGGGGCGGGGCCCGCGCCGTCCGCGGCGTCCTGCGCTCCGGGCGCCCCCGGCGCCAGGACCTTGTCGAGGTTCGTGAGCGACACGTCGCGCCCACCGATCCTCCACGACCCGCCGCGGGAGGGCATGTCGTCCAGGGCGGCCAGCTCCTCGGCGGTTGCCGGCTCGAACGCCAACGGCCGCGGCCGAGCCGGCGCCTCCTCGGCTGCCCGATTCGCGATACGCGTGGAGACCGCCGGCCGGCCTTTCAGCGGCGGGGCAGCGGCAGGACCCGGCCGAGGCGCGACGCCGGCCTTCGCGAGCGCCCGGGCAGCCGCTTCCGGGCCCACGGCGTCCTGGCGTTCGACCGAGGTCGGGTCGACCTCGGGGGCCTCACTGGCGAACGAGGCCTGGCGCACGATCCCGTCGCGGGACCAGCCGCCGATCTCGGCGCGGATCACGAGCTCGGGGGCCGCCCAGGCGGCGCCGGGCGTCCGTGCCAGCTCGTCGGGCGCGTGGTGGAACGGTGGCGTGTCGCGGGCGCGGGCGTCGAGGGCGGCGCGGAGGCGGGCACGGGTCGGCGTGTCGAGCCCGCTCCCGACACGCCCCGCGTACCGAAGGCGGCCCGCCTCCATCACGCCCACGATGAGCGCCCCAAGGTCGCGGTGGCTGCCCTGGCCCGGCACGTAGCCCGCCACGATCAGCTCCTGGGTCGGGCGAACCTTGAGCTTGAGCCACGCGGTCGAACGACGGCCGGCCTCGTACCGGCTGCGGCGGTGCTTCGCCATCGCGCCCTCGAGGCCCTGGGCGGCCGCAGCCGCGAAGAACGCGACGCCGTCGCGCGCAACGTGCCCGCCGAAGCGCACGCGCGGGTGCTCGCGGAGGACCAGGCGCAGGATCGCCTTGCGGTCCTCGAGCGGCACGTCCAGGTACGACCGGCCAGCGCACCAGGGCAGGTCGAAGGCCATGAAGACGAGCGGCGCAGCGCGGCCCGCCTCGCGCTCGGGGCCGCAGGTGGGGAGGTCGGACGCGCTGAAGCCACCGCCCAGGCGAGCCTGGAGGAGGCCGAAGTCGGGGCGCCCCTCCGGGTCGAGCGCGACCACCTCGCCGTCGACGATTGCCTCCGGCGCGGCGAGCCAGGTCGGCTTCGCGAGCAGCTCCGGGAAGAGGCGGCCCGCGTCGTGGCGGTTCCGCGTCCGGAGCGCGACGCTTCCGCCGCTCACGATCGCCTGGATTCGGTAGCCATCCCATTTCGGTTCGAAGAGCCAATCCTCGTCATCGAACGGGGCAGTCCCGGGCGTCGCGAGCATCGGCTCGACGAAGGTGGGCTGGGCGGCGATCCGGGCACCCGGCGGATCGAGCGAAGGGAGCGGCGCCGGGGCGGCGCGAGCGACGCCTGGAGGAACGCCGGCGGCCACCTCCTCGTTCGTCCGGTCGGTCCTGACCGACGCCGGGTGCGCCTCCGGGTCCCAGGCCGGGATCGCGTCCGGGCCGGCCTTGGCGATGAGGAGCCAGGCGGCGCCGTCGTCGGTCCCGCCCTCGCCGCGTCGACCACCGGCTCGCCCCCCAGCGTGCCCCGCCGTTCGCACGAGCGTGAAGCGGCCGGCAAGCTTCTCGCCCCGAAGCCGGAACTTCAGCTCGCCGGCGCGAATCGCTTCCCCGGGGTCCCAGGTCAGCTCCGGCTCGAAGGTTCCCCAGTCCCAGCAGATCGAATCGCCCCCGCCATACTCACCCGCCGGGATGACGCCCTCGAAGTCGAGGTACTCGATCGGGTGGTCCTCGGTCCGGGCGGCGAAGCGCCGCTCGTCGGGGTCGCGGGTCGGGCCCTTCGGGAGCGCCCACGACGCGAGGACGCCGTCGATCTCCAGGCGCAGGTCGTAGTGGAGCCGGCTGGCCCGATGGCGATGGACGACGAACCGGCCGCAGCCGCCGGGCGTTGCCCCGGTCGCCGGGGCCCCTGTAGCCGCCGGAGCCGCCGAAGCCGCCGTTGTGCCCAGCTTTCCGGTCGCCGGCGGGCCGGGCGCAGGCTCGGGCTCGGGCGTCCGGGCGAAGTCGCGCTTCTGCCGGTAGCGGTCCAGCGACACGTGAGTGTTCCGCGTCCCTGGCGCGGTCAGAGCGGCAGGCGCCGGAGGACGGCGAGGAACGGTGGCAGCTCCCGCGGCGCCGCGACGACCGGGACGCGGTACCAGGCGTCGCGGGCGGGCCCGGGTCGCAGCGGCGCGTCCAGCCGACGTGCGGAGAGTGCCCGGAACCCGAGCGCGCCCAGGGCGGTCGCGACCGTGGTGCCGTCCCCGATGAACCCGCGCCCGGCAAGGCACCAGCTCGACGGACTCAGCAATGCGGCGAGCTCGCCGCGACGCTCGCCGAAGGGCAGGGCGGCGAGGGACGTGCCCTCGAGGTAGAGGAGGTCCGAGGCGACGAGAGCGGCGGACCCGCGGCTCGTGCCGGCACGTCCACCTGGACCGCCGCTGCCGCAGCTCCCGCCCTCGCCGGCGAGGCGCCGCTCAAGGAGCGTCCGGCTGGGGCGGCCGCGCGCGTCGAGCACCATGAGGGTCGCGTCGAGCACGACCCCGTCGGAGCGGACGAGCTCCGCGACGCCGGCGAGTTCCGGGAAGGCCGCGGTGGGGTCGCCCAGTGCCTCTGCCCGCAGGCGTACCGCGCCATCTTCCACGAGCACGAACGCGCGGATCCCCGGCCACCACGGCTCAAAGAAGTAACGCGGGTCGTCGAACGGGCCTTCGCCGTCGGTCGGGCGCATCGGGACGATCCGCTCCGGGAGGCGCGACGCGGTCGGCGCGAACTGGAGCGGCAGCGGCTCACCGGTCGTTCGGCGCGTCATGGATGGATTGTGGGCCGCGGGGCGAGCGTCCGCCAACGCTGGGACCGCCGGGGCCGCGAGGCACGCCCGAGGCGGACGCGGAGCCTCAGGCCGACTTGCGTCGGACCAGCTTCCGCGCCGGGGCCTCGACCTGCTCGGCGTCCTCCGCGGCCGGCACGACCTTCTTCGGACGCCGGCCTGCGACCGCTGTTCGGCCCGCGACGGCCTCCTCGGCCGCGGCCTCCTCGTCGCGGTTCGCGCGGGCCGTGCGGGCCGCGTTCACGCTGGCCTCGAGGGCCGCCATGAGATCCACCAGCTGGCCGCCGACCGGCGCCTCGTCGGGCTCGGCGATCGCGCGCCCCTCGACCTTGGCCTCGATCACGGCCTCCAGGGCCTGGCGGTATTCGTCGCGATACTCGGTCGGGTCGAACCCGCCGGTCATCGCCGAGATGAGCTGGGCCGCCATCTTCCGCTCGGCGGGCTTGATCTCGACGTCATCGGCCGGCAGGTCCAGCTCGTCGGTCGCCCGGATCTCGTCCGGCCAGTGAAGCGTTTCCAGGACCATCGCGTTCGCGTGCGGGTTGAGCGCCGCGAGCACTTCGCGATCCTTGATGACGACCTTGCAGATCGCCGCGAGCCCCTGCTCGGCGAGAACCTCGCGGAGAAGCGCGTAGGCCTTCTTGCCGATCGGCTCGGGCTCCACGTAGTAGGCCTGCTTGACGAATCGGACCGGCTCGTCCTCGGCCGGCCGGGCAGGGACGAACTTCTCGATCTCGATCGAGCGGACCGTCTTGAGCGGGACGCTGGCCAGGTCCTCGTCCGTGATCACGACGTACTGGTCCTTCGCGTATTCGAAGCCCTTGACGGTGTCGCCGCGCGAGATCACGTCGTCGTGGAACGGGCAGTACGTCTTCATCTGGATCCGGTTCAGGCAGCTCGCGTGGAGCATGTTGAACGCGATCCCCTTCGAGTCCGTCGCGAGGTAGAGCCGAACGGGTATGGTCACCAGGCCGAACTGGATGGCTCCCCGCCACATCGAGCGCGCCATGGTTGGTCGCGTGCCTCCGCCGGTGCCGGTCAGGTCGTGGGCGGGCATCCGGAGCTCGCCCCACGCGCCGGGACCCGAGTGTACCCCTGGGGTGCAAGCCGGGCGCCGGAACCCTCTCGTTGGTCCGCGGGAACCCCGGCCCACGGGTCGGCCGGCCGCGGTCAGCCGGCCGCGGTCAGCCGGCCGGTTACGACGCGGCGCGCGATCGCCGGTGCGCCTCGACCAGCGCCGCGACCGCGTCCGCGATGGCGGGAAGCGCCGCGGCCACCGGCGGGGAGAGCTCCTCGCCCAGCTCCATGGTCGCGGTGCCGACGCTGACCACGAACGCGTCGGGCGCGGCGCCGTACAGGTCGCGGGCAAGGGCGAGCAGCACGCCGGGGCCGACGTGATGGGACGTCACGCCCTCGCCGCCACCCGCCGCACCCACGTCTTCGCCCTCCAGGGGCCGGATGGTGATCGCGCCGGGTGGACCCTCAGCGCTCGCGTCGACGAGGATCACGAGGGACGCCCGGCTCAAGTCGAGCGCGAGCTCGGGCGTGAGCTGGTGGCTCGCGACGACCTCGACGCCGGCCAGCCGGGGATCTTTGGCGAGGAGGCCGGCGGCATGCCAGCCGACCCCGTCGTCGGAGCGCAGCGCGTTGCCGTACCCGATGACGAGGACGCCCCCGGCGGCATCGCCGGGGGCGTCCGAACGAAGCGCGGTGTCGCTCAACGGGACAGCTCGTCCAGCACCTTTCCGTCGGGCGCCAGCAGCTGGATCTGGAGTGCCATCTGGCCGAGGGCGTGCGTCGAGCAGCTCAGGCACGGGTCGTAGCAGCGGATGACGGCCTCGACCCGGTTGAGCATCGGTTCCGTGATCGTTTCGCCCTTGACGTGGCGCCGGGCCACCTGCAGGACGCTCCGGTTCATCGCCATGTTGTTGTGGCCCGTGGCGATGATCAGGTTCGCCCATAGCACGATCCCGTCGTCGTCCACCTTGTAGTGGTGCATGAGCGTACCGCGGGGCGCCTCGGACACGCCGATGCCCTCGTTTCGGTTGATGCCGGCGATGGAGCGGACGTGTTTCGAAAGGATGTCGGGACCCCGCAGGAGCTCCTCGATCTTCTCGACGGAATGGAGGGTGTCGATCAGGCGCGCGTAGTGATAGTGGAACGACGAGCCCGCGACCCGGCCCACCCGCCAGCGGAACTTCTCGAGCTCCTCGTCGGCGCGCGGGGTTCCCATCCGGTCGGCGACGTTGACCCGGGCCAGCGGCCCGACCCGGTAGATGCCATCCGGGTACCCCATGGCCTTCCAGTAGGTCGACTTGAGGTACGACCAGGGCTCGACCGCCTCGCCGATGTAGTCGTTGAAGAGCTTCGGGTCGACCCGGTCGGCAAGGTACTTGCCGTCGGCGTCGATGACCCGGAGCCAGCCGCCGTAGTGGTCGACGTTGCCTTCACGGTCGACGAGGCCCATGAACGCCGAGCGGAAGTTGCCGAAGGTGGCAGCCTCATCCTCCCAGCGCAGCATGTCCGTCTTGTACCAGGCGATGGCGCGTTCGACCGCGGCGATCGCCTCGGGGACGCCGGCCAGGATCCGGTCGCGGACTTCGGCCGTCAGCGGCGTGGCCATGCCGCCCGGGACGATCCCCTCCGGGTGGATCCGCTTGCCGCCCAGCCATTCGATGATCTGCTGGCCCCACTTCCGGAGCCCGATGCCGTCCTTCGCGAGCTGGGGGTTCTGCCGGGCCACGCCAAGGATGTTGCGAACCGCCGGGTCCGCATCGAACCCGAACAGGAGGTCCGGCGACGAGAGGTGGAAGAACGACAGCGCGTTCGACTGGACGATCTGGCCCAGGTTGATGATCCGCCGCAGGTCCACACCGGTGGGGGGCGGTTCGACGGCCAGGATGTCGTCGACCGCCTTGGCGGACGCGATGAGGTGGCTGACCGGGCAGATCCCGCAGATGCGGGCCATGAGCGCGGGCATCTCGTGGACCGGGCGACCCTGGGTGATGCGCTCGAACCCGCGGAACTGGGTGACGTGGAAATGGGCGTCGACGACCTCGCCGCGGTCGTCGAGCTGGATGGTGATCTTGGAGTGGCCCTCGATCCGGGTGACCGGATCGATGACGATGGTTCGGCTCATGTGGGTCCCCCGTCAGCGACCGAACCGGGATCCGGCGACGTCGGGGACGCGACCGGCCAGCAGGTCATCGAGCATGGTGTAGATCAGGTCCGCAGACGGCGGGCAGCCGGGCAGGAAGACGTCGACCTTCACCACCCGGTGAACCGGCGTCGAGGTCGGCAGGAGCTTCGGCACGATCTCCGACGGCATCTGCGGGTTGAGCGTGACGTTCTCCCGGTAGGCCCGGTCCATGAGCGGCGCGACCCCGATCGGGTTGCGCATCCCCGGGACGTTGGACGTCACTGCGCAGTCACCGAAGGAGACGAGCGTCTTCGTGCGCTCCCGGATCATCTTGATCTTGTGGAGGTCCTCCTCGCTGGAGACGGCGCCTTCCACGAGGCAGACGTCGACGTCCTCCGGGTAGTCCTTGAAGTCGACGAGGGGGCTGTAGACGAGGTCGGCCCGCTCGAAGATGTCGAGGATGCGCTCGTCCATGTCGATGAGGGACATGTGGCAGCCCGAGCAGCCGTCGAGCCAGACGGTGGCGACACGCGGCTTGCTCACAGGCCACGCTCCTCGGCGACGACCTTCATCCACGGAAGGAACGGGCGGCGGGTCTTGCTGCCGCGGGCGACCGCCCGGCCCTTCTCGAAGAGGGCCCCGGTCGGGCAGACCTGGACGCACTTCCCGCAGCTCGTGCAGGTGGTGGATTCGCCCCACGGGATCCCCATGTCCGTCTGGACCCGGGTCTCCAGGCCGCGATGCATGATGTCCCAGGTGTGCGCGCCCTCGATCTCGTCGCAGACGCGGACGCAGCGAAGGCAGAGGATGCACCGGTTGTGGTCGATCGCGAACAGCCGGTGACTGGCGTCGATGTCGACCTTGGGGCTGATCCGCGGCAGGTCGAAATGGGTGAGGCCGAGCTCCTCGGCCGTGTCCTGCAGCTCGCAGTGGTTGTTCGCGACGCAGACCGCGCAGACGTGGTTGCGCTCGACGAACATCATCTCGGTGACGGTGCGGCGGTACTCCAGCAGGAGCTCGGAGTGCGCCGTGACGTCCATGCCCTCGGTGATCTTGGTCATGCAGGCCGCGGCGAGCTTTGGTGAGCCCGCGATCTCGACCATGCACAGGCGGCAGGCGCCGCGATCGTGGATCCCCTCCAGGTGGCAGAGGGCCGGGATGTCGATCCCGTTCTCCTCCGCGACCTCCATGACGGTCTGCCCTTCCGAACCGGCGACGTCTTTGCCGTCGATCCGGAAGGTGAAGACGGTGCTCATGCCATCACCTCCGCGGGAGTGATCGTGCAGACGCCGGCGGGACAGACCCTGTCCACGATGTGGGCCAGGTACTCATCCCGGAAGTAGCGCAGCGTGCTGAAGATCGGGTTGGGCGCCCCCTGGCCGAGCCCGCAGAGCGCCGTCTTCTGGATGATCACGGCCAGGCGCTCCAGCTGGGCGAGGTCGTCCATCGTCGCCTCGCCGCGGGTGATCAGGTCAAGGAGCATGTACAGCTGGGTGGTGCCGACGCGGCAGGGGACGCACTTGCCGCACGACTCGTCGCGGCAGAAGTCCTGGAAGTACTTGGCGACGTCGACCATGCAGGACGTGTCGTCCATCACGATCAGGCCGCCGGACCCCATGAACGAGCCGAGCTCGATGAGCGACTCGTAGCTCACCGGCATGTCGAGGAACTCGGCGGGGATGCAGCCGCCCGATGGGCCGCCGGTCTGGACGGCCTTGAACGGCCGGCCATCGACGATCCCGCCGCCGATGTCGTACACGATCTCCCGGAGGGTCATCCCCATCGGGACCTCGACGAGGCCGGTGTTGACGATGCGGCCGGCCAGGGCGAAGACCTTGGTGCCCTTGCTCTTGCCGAGGCCGATCGCGGCGTACCATTCCGGGCCCTTGCGCAGGATCGTGGGCACGCTGGCGAACGTCTCAACGTTGTTGATGAGCGTTGGGCAGTCCCACAGGCCCTGGACCGCCGGGTACGGAGGCCGGGGCCGCGGCGTGCCGCGGCGGCCCTCCACGGAAGCGATCAGCGCGGTCTCTTCGCCGCACACGAAGGCGCCGGCGCCGAGCCGGATCTGCACGTCGAAGTTGAACGAGGTGTCCGCGATCCCGGCGCCCAGGTACCCGGCGCGCTGGGCCAGCCGGATGGCCGTCCGGAGGCGGGCCACCGCCAGCGGGTACTCGGCCCGGCAGTAGACGTAGCCCTCGGTGGCGTGGACCGCGAAGGCCGCGATGGCCATGCCCTCGAGGATGCGGAACGGGTCGCTCTCGAGGACGCTGCGGTCCATGAACGCGCCGGGGTCGCCCTCGTCGGCGTTGCAGATGACGTACTTCTGGGTGCCCTGGGCCTTGGCGACGGTGGTCCACTTGAGGCCGGTGGGGAAGCCCGCGCCGCCGCGGCCGCGCAGGCCGCTGCGGGTGATCTCGTCGCGGACCGTGGTAGAGGTCATCTCGGAGAGCACGCGCTTGAGGGCCTCGTAGCCGCCGCGCTCGATGTAGTCGTCGAGGTTCTCGGGGTCGATCCGACCCATGTTCTCGGTGGCCACCCGGAGCTGCTTCTCGAAGAAGGGGCCCTGCGGCTGCCGCGTGTCGGTCGGCTTGACCTTCTTGAGGGCCTTCACGATGCCCTCGACGTCGTCCGGCTTGACGTGTCCGAAGAGCTGGCCCGTCTCGGCGATCTCGACGAGCGGGCCGGCGGCACACAGGCCGAGACAGCCAACGCGCTTGATCATGACGTCGGTCAGGCCGGCCTCGGCGGCACGCTCGCCGAGGCGCAGGGTGATGTCGTGGGCCTGCGCCGACATGCAGCTGGCGGCCTCGCACACGTACGCCGACGCGCGCGGCGCCTCGTCGTTGATTTCTTCCGTGATCACGCGGCGTCGGATGGGCCGCGCCGCGGCAGGCATCTCGCTCACATCGCCTCCAGTTGGGCAACGAGCTCGCCCACGTTCACCTTGCCCTTGACGTCGCCGTCGACGATCACGGCGGGCGCCAGGCTGCACGCGCCAAGGCAGCGCGCCGTCAGCATCGAGAGCTTGCCGTCGGCGGTGGTCTCCTTGGGCTTGACGTGGAGCGCACGGTCGAGGCCGGCAAGGATGTCCTTCGCGCCGTTGATGTAGCAGGCGGTCCCCGTGCACACGACGCACGTGTGCTCACCCTGCGGCTTCAGGGTGAAGAACGAGTAGAAGGTCGCGACGCCGTAGACACGCGAATGGGGGACGCCCAGGGTGTCGCCGACGAAGTTGAGGGCCTCGGTGTCCAGGTAGCCGAACGCCTCCTGGGCGGCGTGGAGCGCCTCGATCAGCGCGGCCGGGCGGTCGCCCCCGCGGCGCATCCGCGTCTGGACGATCTTCCAGCGCTTGTCGTCGCTTGGCGCCGGTGGCTTGGTGTACGGGATGGGCATATGCCCCCCTCCATTTCGCAGTGAAAGGAGCGCGCCGACGGGGTGCACCGGCGCTTGTATCACAAAGGTTGGGCGGGACCGGATTGGCCCACCACGACGATGATAGGAAGCGCCGCCGCCGCCGCCGGGGGCCGCACTTCCCGACTCTGGGGGCCGCATCGCCCCTGTGCGTCCCGACCTGCGAGGCCGGGAGGGTTTGCGCCGCCTCGCGCGCCGGTTGCCGGCGCGCGAGGAGTCGGCGCGGCGGGGGGCGCCGGGTGGGCGCCGGGTGGGCGGGTGCCGGGCGCGGCGGCAAGAAAAATCGGCTGAGCCGATCAGGGTCGCCCACTCACGCTCGGAAACGCGGCCAACCCCGGGCAGATTCAACCGAACATCGCAACATCTCCGCGAGCGGGATCGGGACCCGATGGCGGAGGTGACAGCAGATGCG
>Ga0208355_1000873_pt1 | contig 13668 bp, 13 predicted proteins | sample NGESurdeep072012_6_FD_184458 | JGI IMG/M metagenome (GOLD analysis project Ga0208355, IMG submission 184458) | Arctic peat soil microbial communities from Barrow, Alaska - NGEE Surface sample 210-3 deep-072012 (SPAdes) | ecosystem: Environmental > Terrestrial > Soil > Wetlands > Peat ... | reverse complement strand
ATCAAGTTCAAATCGACACCACCCATTTCCGCCCGCAAGCTCCTCCCAAATCAGCCCTTTCCAGAACGCGCCTCGCCGTCAACCGGACAGCAGTGATATCGCTTACCAAATCGAATACCGCTTACCTGCATTCGTAGGCAGCGAGTGAGCAACAGGAGACGAAGACATGGTCGCGCTGACCTTTCCCGACGGCGCGCGTCGGGACTACCCGCAAGGCACCACCGGGCTTGATATCGCCAAGGGCATTTCGCCGTCGCTGGCCAAACGCACCGTGGCGATGGCGCTCGACGGCACGGTCGCCGATCTGGCCGACCCGATCGAGCGCGACGCCAAGATCGAATTCGTCTCGCGCGAAGACCCGCGCGCGCTCGAGCTGATCCGGCACGACGCCGCCCATGTGCTGGCCGAAGCGGTGCAGTCGCTGTGGCCGGGCACGCAGGTCACCATCGGCCCGGTGATCGAGAACGGTTTCTATTACGACTTCGCGCGCAACCAGCCGTTTACGCTGGAAGACTTGCCGGTGATCGAGAAGAAGATGAAGGAGATCATCGCGCGCGATAAGCCCTTCAGCAAGGAAGTGTGGTCGCGCGAGCAGGCAAAGAAGACTTTCAGTGACAAGGGCGAGAATTTCAAGGTCGAGCTGATCGACGCCATTCCGGCCGACCAATCGCTGAAGATTTACAAGCAGGGCGACTGGTTCGATCTCTGCCGCGGCCCGCATATGACCTCGACCGGCAAAATCGGAAGCGCCTTCAAGCTGATGAAGGTGGCCGGCGCCTATTGGCGCGGCGATTCCAACAACCCGATGCTGACCCGCATCTACGGCACCGCCTTCGCCAAGCAGGAAGAGCTCGACGCTTACCTGAAGCAAATCGAGGAAGCCGAGAAGCGCGACCATCGTCGCGTGGGACGCGAGATGGACCTGTTCCACTTCCAGGAAGAGGCGCCGGGCTCGGTGTTCTGGCACGCCAAAGGCTGGACGCTGTTCCAGGCGCTGGAGAACTACATCCGCCGCCGCCAGCAGGAATCCGGTTTCGTCGAGGTGAATTCGCCGCAACTGATGGATCGCGAGCTGTGGGTCACCACCGGCCACATCCCAACTTACAGCGACATGATGTTCCTCACCGCCAAGCGCGAGGAGGACGAGCGCGTCTACGCCATCAAGCCGATGAACTGCCCGGGCCATGTGCAGATTTTCAAGAACGGCTTGAAGTCGTATCGCGACCTGCCGCTCAAGATCGCCGAGTTCGGCAAGGTGCACCGCTTCGAGCCGTCGGGCGCGCTGCACGGGCTGATGCGCGTGCGCGCCTTCACCCAGGACGACGCGCATATCTTCATCATGGAAAGCCAGATCGCCGAGGAGGCGCTCAAGGTCAACAACCAGATCCTGTCGATCTACGAGGATTTCGGGTTCGAAGACGTGCGCATCAAGTTCTCCGACCGGCCCGAGAAACGCATCGGCGACGACGCGGTGTGGGACAAGGCGGAGGCCGCCTTGATGGCGGCGCTGCAAGCTTCCGGCCGGCCGTGGTCGCTCAACAAGGGCGAAGGCGCCTTCTATGGCCCGAAGCTCGAATACGTGCTGCGCGACGCCATCGGCCGCGAATGGCAATGCGGCACCGTGCAGGTCGATCTCAATCTGCCGGGGCGGCTGGGCGCGTTCTACATCGACGAGCATTCCAACAAGGTGACGCCGGTGATGCTGCACCGCGCCATGTTCGGCTCGATGGAACGCTTCACCGGCATCCTGATCGAGCATTATGCCGGCCATCTGCCGCTGTGGCTGTCGCCGTTGCAGGCGGTGGTCGCCACCATCACCTTGGACGCCGACGATTATGCCCGCGAGGTGATCGCGGCGGCGCGCAAAGCTGGTCTGCGAGTCGACGGCGACCTGCGCAACGAGAAGATCAACTACAAGGTGCGCGAGCACTCGCTCGCCAAGGTCCCGGCTTTGCTGGTGGTCGGCAAGAAGGAAGCAGCCGAGCGATTGGTGTCGATCCGCCGCCTGGGCAGCGAAGGTCAGCAGGTGATGCCGCTCGACGAAGCGCTCAAGGCGCTCGCCACTGAGGCGGTGCCGCCGGATGAAAGGCGGGCGCAGAAGACGGCGTGAACAATCGTGGCTGAACTCGTTTCTTATTATTCCTTGGGCAGCATCAGGGTCGACCCGGCGGCGATGCCGAAGCTGTCGAGGTGCGCCGTCATGGTTCGTTGTTCATCGACGTAGTGGGAGTGGAAGAACTCTCCCATATGCGTGATGACGCCCTGCAGGGCGGGTGGCGCATAGAAGCCGACCACGGAGCCGGCGACGCGCGGCCCCTTCGCCAATCCGGTGACCGCCATCTCGTCGAACGAGCCATGGCCCTTGAAGCGCGGATTAGGCGCGGCGTTCACGTGCATGACGAAATTGGTGAGCGCGCCGTTGATGCGGAACGGGAACGGTTTGGTTTCGTCCAAGCCATTGGCTTTGGCTTGTTCCCGGATGAAGCTCTCCACGGCTTTGGCGTCAAGATCCTTGTCGATCGGAACCGGGCGCCAGTTCCGCGCGGTTGCCGTTGCCAGCAAGGTTGCTGTCTCAGAGGCGGCGGATGCACAGGCAGTGCCGCATTCAGCCCCATAACTGACGATCAGACGCCCCTCGATCATTGAAATCTCGCCGCGCAGACCGGACACCGCTCCGACCGCATCGGTGGCACGCGCGTCGACAACGTCCTTCAGCGCAACGACGGCAAGATAGTTTCGCTGGGAGATCATGTTGCTGAATACGCCATAGGCTTTGAAGCCGAATGGGTATTCCGCCGATGGCGAGCTGGCGGCGGGCGGCTGATGCATACTGCCCTGCGCCTGGACTTGCGCCGAGCTTCCGATCGGAAACATCAGCGCGCTGGCGATGGCGAAGGCTATGAGCGCTAAAGCTCTGGGTGAGTCATGGATCATACAGAAACGCTAGCGGCTGCCGCGACTCGCCGCCATGATCCAGATCATATCCGGCTACTTGCCCTGTCTGGCGATATAGGCGGCGAGATCGGCGGCCTCGCTGCGCGACAGATTCATGTCCGGCATTCGCGGGTGCGGCAGCAGCAGGTACAAAGCGAGCTTGGCGGCATCCAAGCCCCGCTTCTTGGCGATGGCGGAAAATGGCGGCGCCTGCGTGCTGCCGCGCTGCTGATCGGAGGCGACCACATGGCAGGTCGCGCACCAGCGCTTGGCCAGCTTTTCGCCGTTGGCCGCGTCGGCCGCTGCCGCCGCGTTTGCAAGGGCCACAACAAATATCAATGAAAGCAGGCCGGTAACTGTTCGACTCATGCGTGGCGACCTCGGATCGGTTGATTGTGATGCATCATATACTGCGGCGCCGCTGATGTCCGCAGTGACCTGTAGCAATGGGAACGGTCATCAACCGCTGGCGGCGCGCACCGCGGCCGCTGTGGCGGCCGCCGCATGCGGATGTTCCAGAGCTCCCAGGAAGCGCTCCGCCCAATGGCTGAGATCATTCCGCCTGAGCGCCTGAAACAGCGCAGCCTGGCGCTCTTGGCGTTCCGCAAGCGGCATCGCCAGCGCACGGTTGATGGCAATGGCGACACCCTCCGAGTCGTAGGGATTGACCAGCAGCGCTTCGGTGCATTCGTGCGCCGCGCCGGCAAAGCGCGACAGGATCAGCACGCCCGGGTCATCCGGATTTTGCGCGGCGACGAATTCCTTAGCCACCAGATTCATGCCGTCGCGCAGCGGCGTCACCAGCGCCGCGCGCGCGGCGCGATACAGGCCGGCGAGCGCGGTGCGGCTATGCGCCTTGTTGATGTAGCGCACCGGCGTCCATGACGCTTCGCCGAAGGTACCGTTGATGCGCCCGACCGTCTCGCCCACCAGTCGCGCAATGTCCGCATATTCGGGAATGCCGCTGCGGCTGCGCGGCGTGATCTGCAGATAGGTGACCTTGCCGCGCCAGTCGGGAAAATTGATGAGGAACCGCTCGAACGCGTTCATCCGCTCGGGGATGCCCTTGCTGTAGTCGAGCCGGTCGACGCCGATGATCATGGCGCGGCCGGAAAGGCTGCCGAGCACCTCACGCACAAACTCGGTCTCGATGGCGCGCCGCGCGAGGCGCGCTAAACCTTTCGTTTCGACTCCGACCGGAAAGGTGCCGATTTGCACGACCCGGTCGCCGAAATGGAAACTATTGCCCTTGGACCACGACAACCCGCATTCGTTGGCGAGATAGCGGGAGAAATTACTGGCATCGACCTCGGTCTGGAAGCCGACCAGGTCGTAGTGGCAGAGCGCCGGAATGAGCTGCTCGTGATTGGGCAGTGCGGTGAGGATTTCCGGCGGCGGACACGGGATATGGATAAAGAAGCCGATTTTGTTCTTGTGGCCGCGCTCGCGCAGCGCTTTCGCCAGCGGAATCAAATGATAGTCGTGCACCCACACCACGTCGTCGGGGCGCAGCAGCTTCTCCAGATTGCTGGCGAAGAATTCATTGACCCGGAGATAGCCGCCGAGATCGCGGCGGGTGAATTCGGCGAGATCGAGCCGGTAATGCAGGATCGGCCACAGCACACGGTTGGCGAAGCCGTTGTAGAATTCCTCGTAGTCGTCCTTGCGCAGACCGATGGTGACGTAAGAGACGTTGTCGTGCTCGACCGTCTTGGCCGGTCCCGGATCGTTTTCGGCAACGCGCCCGCTCCAGCCGAACCAGACGCCGCCCCGCCGCCTGAGCGTCGGCCGGATCGCCACTTCGAGCCCGCCGGCCCGCGCTCCGCTGTCGGGAATGCCAACGCGATTGGAAACTACGACGAGCCGCGCCAATATCGATCTCCCCAACTCCGCGACAACTTGATCGCGGTCATAATTAATCCGGACATCGAATAGGTCTGCGGGAAATTTCCCCACAGTTTTCCGGTCACCGGGTGCACGTCTTCAGATAAAATCCCGTACCGGTTTCGCAATCGAAGCGCATCGACGAACATATCCCGGGCCTCTTCGCGGCGCCCGATATCCCACAATGCATCGATCAGCCAGAACCGGCAAATCAAAAAAGCGGTCTCCGGCATGCCGAAGTCATCAGCGGCAGCATAACGCATAACGTGGAAGTCACGGCGAAGTTCACGCTCGATCGCCTCCACGGTGGAGACGAAGCGCGGATCGTCGGGCGCGATCAAGCCGAGTTCGGCCAGAAGCAGCGCGCTGGCGTCGAGATCGTCGCTGCCGAAAGCCGCGGAAAACGCCTTACGCTTGGGATTCCAGGCGTGTTGCAGCACCTGCTCGCCGATCCGGTTGGCGGTGGCGCCCCAATATTGCGCGCGACCGGCAAAACCGAGATGCGCCGCGATCGCCTCCAGCCGCTGGCAGCCGGCCCAGCACATCGCCGCCGAATGCGTGTGCACGCGCTTGCGGCCGCGATATTCCCAAATGCCGGCATCCGGCTCGAGCGCGAGCCGCGCCGCCTGCTCGCCGAGCGGCTCGATCACGTTGAACAGCGCGGCATCGCCCGGCCGCGGCAGCCGGCGGTCGAAGAACATCGGCGTCGCCGCCATGATGATGCTGCCATAGACGTCGTGCTGGTCCTGATGCACCGCTGCATTGCCGATCCGCACCGGCCCGTCGCCGCCGTAGCCCGCGAGCGCGTCGGCGGTGCGCTCCTCGAGCCGATCGGTGTGCACGACGCCGTAGAGCGGCCGCAACGTGTCGGCACGGCCGGTGGCAATGCTCAGGATATAGGAGATGAAATCTTCCATCGTGCGGGTCGCGCCGATGCGGTTGAGCGCGCGCACCACGAAGTAGGCGTCGCGCATCCAGCAATAGCGATAATCCCAGGTGCGCCCCGATTTAGGCCCTTCCGGAATTGATGTGGTAAGCGCCGCCACGATCGCGCCGGTCTCCTCGAAATTGCAAAGCTTGAGCGTGATCGCGGCGCGGATGATCTCATCCTGCCAGTCGATCGAGAAAGCGAGCCGCCGCACCCATTCCAACCAGTAGTCGCGCGTGCGCTCGCAAAACTCGCGGCAGGTGCTCTCGAGCGTGCCCTCGAACGGCTCGTCGGTGCCGAACACCATGTGCACCGGCCGGGTCAGCACGAACGAGGCCTCGTTCTCCACATAAGAGAGCGGCGCGTCGGTAGTGAGCCGCACGGGCACCTCGTCGCGCCAATAGCGGATGTGGTTGCTGCCGGCCGAACGCGAAGCCACCGGCACGCCATAGTGGTGCGTGGTGCGGAAGCGGATGGTGATACGCGGCATGCCGGCGATCGGCTCGATGATGCGCACCAGCTGCGGCGGGCGGAAGGTGCGGCCATAGTTCTGGAAGCGCGGCGCGAAATCGGTAATGCGCACCGCGCCGCCGTCGCTGTCGATCAGCTCGGTGACCACGATGGCGGTATTGCGCACATAGTTCGAGCGGGTCTCGACCATGCGGTCGAGCACCACGTCGCTGAAGCCTTTTTCTTCCTCGCCCGCCAGCAGCCGGCAGAACACCGGATCGCCGTCATAGCGCGGCAGGCACCACCATACGATGCGCGAGGACGGCTCGAGCAGCGCGGCGGTGCGGCCGTTGCCGATCACCGCCAGGTCGAGGCCGTAATCGGTCATGACCGGTGCGCCTGTCCGTTGGCCGTAAGCCGTTGCAAGGCGTAGCGCACCTGCGCCGGGGATTCGAATGTTCCGGTGAGCCCGGGGAAGTATCGGCTGACGGAAAAGCCCTTGCCGCCCAGGTCCGGCAACGCCTCGAAAACCGATTCATCGGTGACATCGTCGCCGATGAACACCGGCATGCGGCCGGCGAACGGCGGATGCGCCATCAGCTTGCGCACGCTGTCGCCTTTGCTGACGCCCGGCCGCTTGACCTCGAACAACGCCTTGCCCAGCAGCAATTCCGTCGCCTCGCCGGGAAACGCCGCGCGGCCGGCCGCGACGTGCCGGCGCAGGCGCTCCGCGTGCTGCGGCGCTTTGCGGTAATGCAGCGCGAACGAATAGCCCTTGTCCTCGAAGACAACTCCGGAATCCGGCGTGGCCGCTTCGCCAAGTTGCCGGCGCAACTCTTGCGGCAGCGGCGCGGCTGAATTGAGCACCTCGTCCCCGCGCACGCGCATCTCGGCGCCATGCCCGCCGATCGAGGGCAGCTTGAGCGGGGCGAACAGCATGTCAAGATCGGCGATCGGGCGGCCGCTGACCAGCGCCAGCGCCCCATCGGTCAATTCGAAAAGCCGCTGCAGCGATGTCCGCAACTCGTCGGAGACATCAACCTCGAACGGTGACGGCCCGATATCGATCAGCGTGCCGTCGACGTCGAGCAGAAACGCAATCGATTTGGGATCGAGGCGCGTGAAAATATCCATGGCCACGTCGTTCGCAATGGTCTGCGTCACTATATCCATCCAACTATAAAGGTTTTTGCGGGATCGTGCGTGCCGTTAGTTATTTGCGCATGATCTTGTCCGAAAACCGGTACCCACTTTTCGGGATCATGCGCTACCGCACGGCAACCTCGACGTCGCCGTCCACGCCGGTGACGACCTTGAATTCGCGCTCGTAGACCTTTCCCTCGTTGCGCGCGATGGCGCGATATTCGCCCTCGGCCAGGATGACGCGCGGAAAGGCGCCGATCGATTCCTTGATGACGTCGCCGCCGGGCGTCAGTACCGACCAGGCGGTATTGGCGAGCGCCTCGCCGCCCTTCTCGCCCACCAGCTTGAGCGTGATCGCGGCGGCGCGGTGGGTGACGCTGATATCGGTGAGCTTGCCGGCCTGCACGCGGATGTCGGAGCGCACCACCGAATTGGCGTCGCCGTAGTTCGACACGATGTAATAAATGCCCTCCGGCACCATCACCACGTCGCCGGTCATCACGTGCTCGGCGATCGGCCGCCGGTCGCCGGCCTCGAATTGGCTGCCCTTGTAGACGTCGAATGAAATCTGTCCGGCCGGGACCCGGATGTCGCCGACGCGGCCTTCGATGCGCAGGCCGCCGGCCGGCAGGTCGAATTCCTCGTGCACGGTCGCCCCACGCAAGGTCACCGGCTTGACCGCGGTGGCGAGCCCGAAGCCGACATGCACGACATAGCCGCCGGCGGGCAGCACCAGCGTGGGGGACGGCGATTTGTCTTCCTTGACCAGCTTGAAGCTACCGCCCGGCTCGGCCTTGGCGGCATAGACGCGCCAGGTGAGGCCGCCGCCGATGACCGGCGCTTCCTTGCCGAAGCGCGCGCTGAGCGCGAGCGCGACTTGTCCGGCCGGAACCATCGGCATCGGCGCGGTCGGGTTGGCGGAATTCGGCATGATCACCGGCGCCTGCGACGACGGCGCCAGCACGCCGCCCGGGCCGAAGCCGTCGCCGCGCACGCCCTGCCCCGGCGAGATTAGCCCGGTCGAGGGTGTTGCCGAGAACAACGAGTTTGACGACTGCGCCGTTGCCGCGTTGGGAATGGCCAGCGAGAGCATGAGCGCAAGTACTGAACCAAGTGCCGGCCATAGCCGGGCAGAGGCTGCGGCGATTGCGGTTGGGCTGCTCATGACGCGGTCGTTTTCGACCTAAATCGCGGCGATTTCAAGCCGATAGGCCGAGTTTGTCAGCCTGGGACCGCTATGCTAGGCGCAACCGCCATCGAATTGAGGCCGCCATGCCCGACGCTTTGCACCTGCTCAAGACCCGCCGTTCGGTCAAGCCGATGGAATTGACCGGGCCGGCCCCGAGCGCGGCTGAGATCGACACGCTGCTGGCCATCGCCGCGCGGGTGCCGGACCACGGCAAGCTGACACCCTGGCGCTTTATCGTGTTCGAAGGCGACGCCCGCATCGCCGCTGGCGAGACCATCGCCGCCGCCTTTCGTGCGAACCGCCCCGACGCCACACCCGAGCAGGTCGAATTCGAACGCCAGCGCCTGGCCCGCGCGCCGCTGGTGATCGCGGTGGTCAGCCGCGCCGGCCCGCATGTGAAGATCCCGGAATGGGAGCAGCAGCTTTCGGCCGGCGCCTCCGCCATGAGCCTGGTGTTGGCCGTCCATGCCATGGGCTTTGCCGCCAGTTGGATCACCGAATGGTATTCCTATGACCGGCGCGTGCTCGATGCGCTCGGTCTTGCCCCAAACGAGCGCATTGCCGGTTTCGTGCATATCGGCCGCCCGGCCAAGCCGCCCGAGGAGCGCGAGCGGCCCAAGCTCGCGGCCATCGTCACCCGGTATTCGGGGCCGAGGAAGTGATGTTCTACGAGCCTGACAAACGCGATTTATCGGTGCTTCGCCATGACCCGTTCAAGGCCATCGTGGCGCCGCGGCCGATCGGCTGGATCACGTCCATCAGCTTGAAAGGCGAGGTGAATCTGGCGCCGTATTCGTATTTCAACGGCATCAATAGCCGGCCCAATCTGGTGATGTTCGCCAGCGAAGGCCGCAAGGATACGGTCAGTTTCATAACGGAAACGCGCGAATTCGTCTGCAACCTCGCCAGCTGGGACCTGCGCGAAAAAATGAATATGACCTCGGCCCCGTTCGCTCGCGGAATCAATGAGATGGAACGCGTCGGCCTCGAGCCGGCGCCGTCGCGGCTGGTCAAGCCGCCGCGGGTAGCCGCCTCGCCATGCGCACTCGAATGCAAGCTGATCAAGATCGTCGCTATGGAGACCGCCGACGGCAATTCGGTCGACTGCCACGTGGTGTTCGGCCAGGTGGTCGGCGTGCATATCGACGACCGCTTCATCGTCGATGGCCTGCTCGACACCGCGGCGATGAAGCCGATCGCCCGCTGCGGCTATGACCAGTACGCCGTGGTCGAAAGCCTGTTCTCGATGCGAAGACCCTCGAATTCATAACGCACGGCGGCATTTAACCTTAATGTAATCACGCAAGCGCACGCTGCTGTCACGTTTCGGTCACATGACTCCGTCAGCTGTTTTCACCATGTTGGCCTGAAGTTCTTGTCGAGGGGCTGACCCGGTTCGATGATCGATGACAGGGGAGAAATCGCTTTTGGTTTTCGAGGATCTATTCACGCGCGTGCGCAACGGCAACCGCTCCGCCGAAGCCACCACCGAGAATTTGCGGCCGGTCATCACGCGGCCGAGCATCGGGCTTGTGCTTGGCGGTGGAATAGCTAGGGGCTTTGCACATATCGGTGTGTTGCGAGTGCTCATCGCAAACGGAATTGTTCCAGATGTTGTTGTTGGGACGTCAATCGGCGCTGTAGTCGGCGGTTGCTACGCTGGTGGTCAAATTGATGCACTTGCGGAATGGGCCTGCGGTCTTACCACCCAGAAAGTTTTCGGATATCTCGATATTAGCCTTTCAGGATCAGGCCTGATCAGTGGCAATCGCCTTGCGACTCGGCTTGAGGCGGTACTTGGCAACACAAGAATAGAAAATCTTCCCACTCGTTTTGCCGCGATTACGACCGAAATCGGGACCGGTCACGAAATTTGGCTGACGCGCGGCCGTCTCGTGAAAGCTCTCCGCGCCTCTTATGCATTGCCTGGCGTATTTGCTCCAATATCTCTTGGAGGAAAGTGGTTAGTTGACGGCACACTTGTAAATCCAGTCCCAGTCTCAGTGGCTCGTGCGTTTGGCGCGCGTCTCGTTATCGCCGTCAATCTCAATGCTGACCTGTTTGGCCGCGGTTCTACTGTCGCGAGCCACGGCTCGGATGAGAATGACGACCGGCTAGTTCAGGAGATTGAACGTAAGCGCAGTGGCATGCGTGATATATTTGCCGTGGAATATTTGCTGAAAAGGAAATTTGTCGGCGCGACAGGCCGCCCCGGCATTTCGACAGTTATGGTCGAAGCATTTAATGTCATGCAGGACCGTATTACCCGGTCGCGCCTTGCTGGCGATCCGCCAGATGTTCTGATCACGCCACGGCTCCACAATATCAGCTCGCTAGACTTCCATCGCGGCACCGAAGCAATCGAGATCGGCGCCGAGACGACGGAAAAATCCATCGACTCGATCTCCGAGGCGATTACCGCTCTGTCGCAGCCTTACGGCGCCAACGACGTCGCGAAATAATCGACAGTCTGATCAGTTGCGCATGATCTTTGCCGAAAGCCGGTTCCCACTTTTCGGGATCATGCGCTACGCGGTGCGGATATAATCGCGCAGCGCCTCCGACTCGCGCTCGATCTCCTCGACGCGCTGCTTGACCACATCGCCGATCGACACCAGGCCGACCAGCGTGCCCATGGCCACCACCGGCAAGTGGCGGAATTTTCCCGCCGTCATCCGCTCCATGATGCCGGCAATGGATTCGTCCTCGCCGCAGGTGGCAACGTTGCGGGTCATCACCTGTCCGACCGGCAGCGCGAGCGCATCTGCGCCATGTTCGGAAAGCGCACGCATGATGTCGCGCTCCGACAAGATACCAGCGAGGCGCTCGCCCGCGCCGCGGATCACCACCGCACCGATGCGATGCGCGGAAAGCAGTTTCACAGCCGCCGCAAGATCCGCCGTCGGCTCGATGCAGACGACGTCGCCGCCCTTGGCGGCCAGGATTGCTTTGACGTTCATAGCAGCCTCCCTAGGCCCGGTTGCGGAGAGACCCGCGACTCCGAACTCACGCCAACGATCCTGCCGGCGCGATGGTTCCGTCAAGAGCAATCGCGCGACTTAAGGCGCCGCCGTCGCGTTACTTAATGCCGCGTTGCACCAATATCGTCATATTGAGGTTCATCCGGCGCCGGATCGAACCATGAAAACAAGAATAAACCAGCGAGAAAGCCGCCGATATGCGCCTGCCAGGCCACCGGCTGATCGCTGCCGGTGATTGACAGCGAACCGAGCCCAAACACGATGTTGATACCAAACCAGACCGCCAGAAAGATCAGCACGCGCGCATCGCTCAACACGCGGATGAGCGGGATCGCCGGCACACGATAGGCTTGCTCGTCGTCGCCGCGCAGTATGCCGAGCGGACCGCCGCGCTGGAACGCAAACCGCATCGCCGCCGCCATGGTGCCGGAGATCGAGGCGGACGCGCCAATCATCGGAAACTGCTCGCCGGCATGGGTCGCCAAGTGCAGGCCCGCGCCCGCCGCCGCAGTCACCGCATAGAACGCGATGAAGCGCAGCACGCCAAACCGCCGCGCCAGCGCGCTGCCGAACGGCAGCAGCCAAATCGCGTTGACGCCGAAATGAGTCCAGTCGGCATGGATCAGTGAATAGGTGACGAAGCTCCACACCTCGGCGCCGAAGCCGCCCGGCAGCGCGCCGCCGAGCACGATCGAGGTATCGTAGCGCGCGGGAATGAACGCGAAGCTGAGCAGAAACTCGATATCTTGATCGTCGGTGAGCAGCAGCGTGCGGACGGCATGAATGAGCGCCAGCAATGCCAGCACCGCGATGACGACCGGGGGAATATTGAACAGCGGTTCGCGTTTCACGAGGGGGGTCCGGTGGCAGGCTTGAGTTACGCCCCTTGGCCACCTCACCGCAAGCGGCGTTGGCGCCTTTTATCTGAGCATGATCTTTTCCGAAAACCGGTTCCCACTTTTCGGGATCATGCTCAAAAAAAAGAAAGGAGGGCTTTCGCCCTCCCGTGAGCCGCGTTGCGCGGTGATTGTCGTGCCTTGACGGCGCTTGTCAGATCCCCTCGCCTGCCCGAGGCTCTATTCAGTTGCGGCGCCGGTTCGTGGAGCTACTCACAGCCGGCATGCCGTGTGGATCGACGACGACAATATGCAAACTGGCGCGCCCTGCAATTCGATTGCGATTTTAACATTAATTCGCGCTCGTCGGCGCTCGCCTACGTCGCCGGCACGTCCCCTGCTCCACCTGTGACGTCGTGGCGAAAAGCCGGCGCACATGTCCCGATCGGGGACATGGAGATGCCGGCACCGTCTCGCGACGGAACAGGTGGCGTCCATGAAACATCCATCCACGCGAGCGCTGTTCGATTATTGGAATGAACGGCGGGGAAACCGTCCGGCACCCGAGCGGGCCGACATCGATCCGGCCGCAATTCGCCATGCGCTCGGCGATACCTTCATGCTGGCGGCGGATTTCGTCGATGAGCTCCGGTTCCGGCTCGCCGGCACGCGCGTCTGCGCGCTGTTCTGCCGCGAGATCAAGGGTGAAGCATTCCCCGCGCTGTGGAGCGAGGAAAGTCGCAAGGGCATCGAGGACCTGCTCACCATCGTGACCAACGAGACGTTGGGCGCGGTGGCCGGCCTCACCGGCCGCACCGCCGACGGTTCCGAAGCCGATTTGGAGATCCTGCTGCTGCCGCTCGCCCACCTCGGCCATGCCCGCATTCGCGCGCTCGGCGTGCTGGCGCCGATCGTTCCGCCATATTGGCTCGGGGAAAAGCCGCTGGTCGAGCTCGAGCTCGGCACGCTGCGCCATCTCGGCGCGGATCTGGAGAGCTTTGGCGCTCCCCATTTCGCGCCATCGCCAGAAGGCGGCCGCCTGCGCCATGGTTTCGTGGTCTATAGCGGCGGCCGCGAGGCGCCGTCCGGGGAGCGGACCGGCTAACGGGTCGTTAGTAATTTCACGTATTTCGTTGTTTTAAATAAGGTGTACCGTAGGGTACATATCACTTATTTTCCTTTATTTATAGGCTTACACCGGCTAATATCTTTTAGGCTTAAAAGTCCCTAGCAGCCTGTCGGACTGAGGTTTGAGACTGAAGGCCGAGAGCGATTTTGCCGTCGGCAGAACCGCGACGGGCACTTGATGGCGTCCCGACCGCC
>Ga0208355_1000865_pt1 | contig 13731 bp, 6 predicted proteins | sample NGESurdeep072012_6_FD_184458 | JGI IMG/M metagenome (GOLD analysis project Ga0208355, IMG submission 184458) | Arctic peat soil microbial communities from Barrow, Alaska - NGEE Surface sample 210-3 deep-072012 (SPAdes) | ecosystem: Environmental > Terrestrial > Soil > Wetlands > Peat ... | reverse complement strand
TGTCGCCATCAACGGACTTCGCTTGCATGCGAGGGATGCAACTCGTACTTTCCAACTCGTTCGATTCTCAGGGCGACCGAAAATGCGTAATGTCGAGATCGGCTTGCAGCGCCTCGAGTAGCACGATCTTCAGCATAGTCTATAGGAGTGCCTCAAAGTTGCCTTCGGATTGATGCGCCGCTGGCAGTGTTGGCTGCGCTGATCCTTTGACCGTCAGATCTCATTCCCTTCCAAAAGTGAACCCTACTGAAATCTTCAGCCCGGACACCGCTGCGAACCTTGTGCTGGCGCTCATCGCCTTACTCCTTGCGGCGATGGGCGCGGTGGCATGGTGGATTGCTGCCCATCCGAAGAACGTACGTTCGGTCATTTTCCGGCTCGGCGTGCGGCCGCGGCTACTTCGGCTCCGGCGTCGTTACCACGGGCAGATCGAGTTTTTGGTCCGCCGGTTTCAGCCCGAGGGGGCCTTTGGCCTCTCGTTCACCGTTGGTCTCGGCGTTCTGATCGCGAGCACCTGGATCCTTGGTGGTGTACTTCAGGATGTAGTTGGCCGTGAAGAGGTCGCCCTCTTCGATGCCCCAGCCGTGGGTTATCTGGCGGTACATCGGATTGGTTGGGTAACGACAACGATGCGAGGAGTTACCCAGCTTGGCGGCGGCTTGCTCGTTGCGCTCTTGGTGATAGCGGCTGGTCTCGTATTGCGACGTTCGAGCGCGGGCTGGCGTCCAATGTTGCTGCTCGCCGCGGCGGTTACCGGGGCCAAAGCGCTCGAACTGGCCCTAAAGTTCGGGATCGGTCGCTCTCGCCCGCCTGTTGAATGGATGGCGATCCCAGCGACCGGCTGGTCGTTTCCTTCCGGACACGCCACGCAAGCGGCGGCTTTTTTTGGAGCATTCGCTTATCTTGTAGCCGAGCGCCTGAGCGATTGGGACGACAAGGTGAGAGTTTGGGCTCTCGCGGTAGGGACGGCATTTCTAGTGGGCGTCTCATGTGTCTATCTGGGCGTGCACTGGCCCACTGACGTCATCGGCGGATGGGCTATCGCGGGTGCGTGGCTCGCCTTCCTGATCACGACCGCCTCCACAATCGAAAGTATCTACGGGACTTCGCCCGCGGCTACTTCGGCACCAGCCATTATCTCCTTTGGAGTCAATGCGCCGTCCGCGGAAATGCATATACCGCCGGCACACTTGCTGCGCGCCGAGGGTCTTACTGACCGCGAGGTTCGAGAGCGCGAGGCCCGCGGTGACATCAATGGTTCAGAAGAATTGACAAGCCGCACGTGCGGCGAGATTTTGAAAGCAAACCTTCTTACGCGCTTCAATGCTTTGCTCGGTATCCTCTGCTTGATCATGCTCTGGGTTGGCCCGGCTCAAGACGCGCTTTTCGGCATCGTTCTGGTCATCAACTCTATAATCGGGATCTTCGAAGAGTTCAGGGCGAAGCGCACGCTCGATCGGCTGGTCTTGCTGGCCCCCTCGACCGTGCGCGTTGTGCGCGCAGGCACACCAAGGGAAGTATCGACTCGCGAGATCGTCCGTGACGACGTAGTTGAGCTGAGGTCCGGGGATCAGATCCCTGTTGATGGCATCGTACTCTCAGCCGACGGACTGGAGGTTGACGAATCTCTTATCACCGGTGAAGCAGAAGCGGCGGCAAAACGTGCCGGCGACAGGGTTCTCTCAGGTAGCTTGGTGGTTGTTGGCACGGGACGTATCCAGGCTGTTCGAGTAGGCGCTGCGGCGTACGCTCGTGCGCTCGGGACAGAAGCCCAGAAGTTTGTTCCTGTCCACTCTGAACTCAGAGACGGAATCAACCGGCTCCTCCGTTACGTGACATGGCTTATCATACCTGCAGCGCTGGTGCTGATCGATTCACAGCTGAATGATACGCAGGCAGCGTGGCGTGATGCCGTGCGGGTCTCGGTTGCCGGCATCATAGGAATGGTGCCGGAAGGACTCATCCTGCTGACTAGCCTGGCCCTCGCTGCGGCGGTCGTGCGCTTGGGCCGGCGTCGCGTTCTGGTGCAGGACCTTCCGGCGGTTGAGCTACTCGCTCGTGTTGACGTGATTTGCTTCGACAAGACCGGCACGCTGACCGACGGTCGGATTGTATTTGAGCGCCTGGTGCCAGTCTCCGACCATTGCGGGTCTCGGGGCCAGCGCGAGATATCTAGTCTTCGCGCTATATTGGGCGCGCTCGCAGCAGCCGATCCAAATCCTAACGCGAGCATCGTCGCCATCACCGCGGCATGTCCTTCAACACCCGATCGCGCCTGGCGTGTTACCGCGACGGTTCCCTTCTCGTCAGCAAGAAAGTGGAGCGCTGCTACGTTCGACCGATTCGGTACCTGGGTACTGGGCGCCCCCGATGTAATACTTGCGAATATCGCCTTCTCAGAGTCAGCACACGCCGAAGCCGAAAGAATCGCCGCGACCGGACGCCGAGTTCTCGCTCTGTGCGAGTCTCCTAAGCCTCTCGTGTTGGCCGGCGAAGCGATTCTCCCAACCGACTTGGCTCCCGTCGCGCTGGTCGTTCTGGCTGAAAAGATCAGGAGCGAGGTAGCTGCCACGCTTCGTTACTTCATCGAGCAAGGTATAAAGCTCAAAGTGATCTCCGGCGACAATCCACGCACGGTGGCTGCCGTGGCAGCTGCGGCGGGAGTGCCTGGCAGCGAGACCTCGCTAAACGGCAGCGAGCTGCCGGCAGATCCTCGTGCCCTCGGAGAAGCGATAGAGTCGCATAGCGTCTTCGGGAGAATTACGCCACACCAGAAGCGCGACATCGTCGCGACGATGCGGCGCCGCCGCCATGTGGTGGCCATGGTTGGCGATGGCGTCAACGACGCTCTCGCGCTTAAGGAAGCCGACCTCGGCATAGCCATGGCTGCGGGCACATCTGCGAGCCGTGCAATTTCGCAATTGGTCCTGCTCGACAACAGTTTCGCCGCGCTTCCTTGGGTAGTCGTGGAAGGGCGCCGCGTAGTAGCGAATGTGGAACGGACTGCCAATCTGTTTCTGACAAAGACGGCCTATGTACTTCTCATGGCTTTGGCGGTCGGCCTCGCCGATGTCGAGTTTCCGTTCCTGCCCCGACACCTCACCCTAATCGGAGCGCTCACTATCGGCGTACCTGCATTCTTCCTCGCACTCGCACCTAATGCCCCACGAGCCCGACCCGGCTTCGTACCCCGGGTAATACGCTTTTCGATTCCCGCTGGCTGCACCGCTGCCGCAGCCACGCTCGCTGCCTATGCTTTCACCCGCGAACTTCGGCCCGCGGAGCTCGATCTTGCGCGAACTGCGGCGACGCTTTCTCTGACATTGTCTGGATTCTCGATACTCACCTATCTCAGTCGCATGTCCACGCTGCTAAATGGTCTGCTCGTGGGGACTTTGGCAACGGCACTCGGTGCAATTATCGCACTAGCTCCGCTGCGCAACTTCTTCGCTCTCGAATTCCCGCCGACGAATATCTGGATTTTGATTGGAATCGTCGCAACAGCAACCTATGTCATCTTAGGCCGTCTAACTCGGATATCCGGTCGAAATCATTAGACACTCGGGTATCTTGAAACTTGTCAGTACCGAAAACCTAATCCGGGGTGACGGGCAAGTCGGACTGTGATACTCGAACGCGCGATGGTCGAGTTTCTGATCAAGTTCCTGCTCGTCGTGCGATCCAAACTCAAATCACGGGCGAGCCTCGAGGCTGAAAACCTGGTTCTGCGGCACCAGGTGATCGTCCTGAGCCGCAAGTCCCAGTCTCGGGTGTGGCTGATAAGCATCGACCGGCTGATCTTCGTCTGGCTGTACCGACTGTTCCCCTCGATTCTGAATACGATCACTGTGGTTAAGCCGGAGACCGTGATCCGCTGGCATCGGCGCGGCTTTCGGGCCTATTGGCGCTGGAAGTCTCGCCGATGTGGTGGACGTCCGAGGATCAACCGCGAGATCCGCGATCTCATCCGATGGATGAACAAGGAGAACCCATTGTGGGGAGCGCCGCGGATACACAGCGAACTGCTCATGCTCGGCATCGAAGTGAGCCTGAGCGCCGTCGCCATCGCGCAGGCGCCTGCAACCAGGCCCGATAGTCCGGTAACCAGGATTGCGCGGGATGCCAGATGCGCTCCGGACACTCCCATAACCAGGCTCAAGTTCGATGCGAGCCCATCGTTGGCACCGAGCACCGCTGCACGCAATGCGTTTGCCAGCGGACCGATTGACATATTCGGCATGGAAGCCGCGACTGCTCGGATGATACGTGCGTGGGATCTTTCGGCTGCGTTAAATCCGCCCGCTACGGCCTCGGATTGAGCATCGTAGTGTCCGACATCAGCCTGCTCCTGTGTGCTAACGATTGGGAGCACGAAATCGGGGCCATAGCGGTGGGCAAGCCAGATCAAGGTTCTAGTGCGCCACCCTGCAGTGGACTCAGGCACCTGGCTACCAAGCTCCGAAAGTCGTTGCTTCCAGAATTCCTTGTGAGTTTGCTCGATCGCGGCAAGGCGCTTATAGACCTCCGCGATTTCGGGTTTGCGCTCTTCAACGGACAAAGCTCGATATAATGCAACGCTGTCGACCTCCCGCTGAAGGTTACCCAGGTATTGCCTGATCGTGTCCTTGAGGTCTCTTGGATCAGTTGGCATAGCAATAACGGCCTCGACCGCGAGGGCGAAAGTTTATGAGGCGGTCGAACGTAGTTAACCGCTTGGAGCCCCGCGCGGAGCGCTTAATCCAGAATCTCAGAACACCCTGTGTGTGGCGAATTACTGATTTCCCCAGAATCAGCAATTCGCCACACACACCAAGTCGCCGAATGTCCTTTGATTCACCTACTCGATTTGAGGCGCCGCGGATGGCAAGTTCAGCGCGGGCGGCGATCGACCTTGGCCCTCGTGAATATAATTCTGAGACTTTTGGTGAGTCTTCGGAGACCCGAACTCCGGACCCGCTGATTACGACATAAGCCTTCGGACCAAACCACGAGCACCCATCCGGACCTATCCCGCATCAAATCAGGGAAAGAGCTATCAGCGCGAGCCGCAATTGTGGCCGGTCATGCGCCATGGTTCGGCTGAGTTTGGCACCACGTCGGCACAAACTCGCGCCTCTGATCGATGCCTACCAGCTAATTAAGAATTTGGCTTCGGCTCTGGTAGCAGCATGCAGATCGATCCTGATCTACGAGATGGGCCGTCACATCGCCGCGATTACGCGCCATCGTCCGGCCCAGTAGTCTCCTCCCGCGCCGGCGACAGCGAGCGCATTGTAAAAATGCCGATTCGCTGTGGGAGGTCAAATGCCCTAGGATTGGCAACGTCTTCCGACAGGGGAAGATTGAAGGCCGTGTTTACGGCCCAAGCCGTAAACCGTTGAACATCACAAACGGGTTCGAGACCCCGACTCCATTCTTCAAGTTCGGCTCGTTCTTCGGAGGTGAGCTGGTCCAAAGTTATCCCCGCTGCGAGCTTCGCGAGCGTCGGTAAACATCCGTCAAGGGCTATATCTGCGGCTGCACCCTCAATGATCGCGGCCACTCTTACGAGCTGGGCGCGCGGCGCCAAGCTGGGATCGCCAAGATCGCGGAGGAGCGATTCAGCTTCGTTGCCACCCAAAATACCGGCCGTCATCAGCAGTGGCCCAGCGATGGCCGGGCAATCCTCGATTCCCATCCGGACGGCAGCGGGGGTAAGTCGAACGGGTTTTCCAGCGACCGTTCGATCGAACAAGGCCCATGCCGCTGCCTGTGCCAAAGGTCGATATTGAGACGCTCCCTCCAATCCGGCGGTCTCCAGCGCAGCATTTATCACGTCTGCAATGCGATCGTCGGGCTGATTGGCAAGAGCCGATATAGCTGCACACGCGACGAAAGGATCGCGCGACTTCTTTCGAGCTGCCTGCAGCAGAGCATCCACGGCGCTCGCCGGCAGCCCTTCATAGGCTCCCAATGCGCGCGCGGCTGCGCGAGCTACGCTGAATTTCGACCAAGACGGCCCGCCTATGAACCCATAATCACTGCTGAAATCGCGTCGGTCACTCAACAGTTTCAGCAGCGGGGCCACCGCTTCCGGCCATTTACACTCTTGCATCAGCCGAGCCCAGGCGAGGCGAACATCCGCGCTTCGATCGCCCGCTGCCGCGAGCACCCTATCCCGATCTTCCGGGTCTCCTACCCGGACAAGGGCGTCAAGTGCGTTGCGACGCACGCTGTAACGTTCATGCGTCAACGCCTCGCGCAGTACCGTCTTTGCAGTAGCGCGGCCATCGATCAGGAGGGCCCGCACTGCAGCGACACCGTCATCAGTATCTCCTGTCGCCAGCAACCGTCTTGCTGTTGCGGTGGTATCCACGCCGATTGCCGCGCCAGCACAGAGAAGCGGGCCCGCAACGTCCGGAGCCACGGTTGTCAGAAGTGAAGAAAGACTAGCCCGTGCCGGTTTTGAAAGCTCTTTTGCCGAACGTATGATTTCCTCGCCTGCCAACAAGGCCGCCAGCAGGCGACCCAGTTCGGCGAGCTCGTCGGTAAGTCCATCACTCAGGCGCTCAGCACGGGCCCTCCTTGCTGCCAGACCGGGTTCTCCGCGGCCATAACGATCAAGTGATGTGCGCATGAGATCGTAAACCAGTTCGAGCTGCCGCTTCGGTGAAACCCGTTGCGCAACGTCGGCCAGCAGATGAACCGGCTCGTCGCCATCGTCCGAGTTCAAGGCAGCGATTTCGATGAGCGTACCGCGTATCCCGCTATCTAGATCGCATTTGGCTAACTCGGCCGACAGCAGGTCGGCAAGATCAGTCTGCCAGTGCTGCTTTACGGCCCGCCAGACCGCATTCCGGGTCCAGTTCTCGGCCACATCCAGCAGACGCCGCAATTCGCCGGGTTCTGGCGCCCGCCGGCTCTGACCGATAAGTTCGGCCGCCGCGGAGATCAGAGACTGCCGGTGCGGATGATCGGCGATCCAGTCAATACCCTCATGTACCCGACGAAGTTTCACAACCGCCGTTATCCCAGTTTGGGCGTTGTAGTATCGCTCCTCAGGTTCCTCCAGGATTTGGTCGGCCGCTACGGCGTCCACCTCATGCTCCTCTGCCTGCCGTCGCTCCTCGGCGTACTCTTTCTCCATCCAATCGTCCACTACCGCTTTGGATTGCGCAAAGCGGGCAATGGCCCGATCAAAGTCGGGCGAGGAGCCGGCGCAAGCGCCTGCCACGATCGCCTCGATATTCTCATTTGGACCGCCAGGTCCAGCGACCGTATCCAGCGCGTTCCAGAATTCGTCTTCAATGCCGGGCGCAAGCCGCAGGAGAAGCGAAGACACAGCCGGGTCATAGTTCGTTCGCGTGAACGGTAGTACCTCGGAGACAAACCGTTTGATCAGCGGCAAGGTCCTACCATCGTTCCGCAGCTCTTCAGTCTCGCCGTCGGTCAAGGCTGGTGGCCGCCAGCGCTCCAGCCAGGTGACTTCCTCCGGCTCCGGACCGCCCTCGACCAGGACCCGCGCCAGGCGACTGGGGAGATGAGACGCCGATCCGAAGCGAGCGAGATCGTCTAGCGCCCGTTCGAAATCGAATCGACGATCCGCTGCCATCGCATTGGTTTCGAGGTGGGCATCGAGGCGGCCCTTTGTCGCCGGCGCCAGTGTCAGCTCAAGCTCGCCCAGCTTTGTCGTCGCTCTCAGAACCGCGAGTCCCGTCTCGATGCCCCAGTCTTCACTGACCTCGTCCAACGAGGAAAGGCCGTCCATCACAAGCGACAGAACATGCTCCGCCTCGCTCGGATGTCGCATGAATGCCATGCGCAAGCCGTCCTCGACCCTCGGGTGATGGAAGGAGAGTCCCGCACTGTCCTGACGGAGATTGCGCCCCGCCACAAGGAAGTCGAGCAATCCTTCGACATCCGGTCGAACGGATTGCTCCGCTGACCGTATCCGCCGAAGTAGCTTCGGAAACACATTGCGGGCGACTGCCCCTCTGGAGGCGAGGAGTGCCCAGACGATGGCTGCACTCGCGACGCCGTCATCGCCCCATGGCTCGATCTGCTTCGCGATGACCGCGGAGATCGCATCAATCTGAGAGTCAGCCACAATGTCACCGGCCTTGCGGGGCTTGTCCCAGTCCTCGCGGCTGAGCGCCACAAGAAAACGATCAATCTCGTAAGGCCGACTGAGCGACTTCAGTGCCTCCCCGCGATATCTTTGTGCCAATGATCGGGCATGGCCGGTGAGATCGCTGGCGATCGCGTCATAGATTTCTTGCAGGCGCTGCGGGCCGTAATCCTCGATCTCGATCGCGACCGAGTAAAGATCGAGTTCCTTCACCAGTTCATGACCGGCACTCTCGAGCACGTCCGATCTGGAGGTGATAAGGAACTTCTTCTGCGGACCGGCGCTGCTCAGGAGTTTTGGCAGCTCTCCGCTCCACCGGTCCGCGCCCGGCGTCAGGCGGTTACCGCCCCAAGGATCCCGAAGATGGAAGAGAACCGGGTCTGCTCGCATCAAATGATGCCGGATGTGGCCCGGCCCGTTTTCCTCACCGACCACTTCGAAAGGCGGGTCCGAACGGCGGAACTCCACCTCGAGAATGTCGGCGGTCAGGGTTTTCCCCGTCCCGGACGGACCGGCGATCAAGACCGCATGCGACCGGTCCAGCTTCTCTCGTATGTTGTCAAAAGAGCGTGGACGGACATAGTGATCCATCGCCCGGGTCGGCGCCACCGAGCCGCCATACCGAGCAAGCACCTCGACCAACTCAGACCGGGTCCATCGTCCTGCGGCATGGCCGCGAATTCGCTTGCGAACTTCGTCGCGCAAGTCCTTAAGGCACGCCAAGTGATTGACGCTTGGCACATGACCGTGATGGGAGAGCAAGCGGTCGATCCGCGCCCCGAGAACTTCCTCAGTTACACCGCCGCACAACAAGATCCTGGGCGCCAGCGCTGCCTGCGCCGGAGCATCGTAACCCTCGCGTGCATAAGGTGGCAGCTCGGTCGCTTCCGGAAAGTCGAAGAAGTGCTGCGCCTCATTGGCGCGAAGCGGCCCAGTCAGGGCCTCGTTGGTGATAAACACATAACGTCGGCGCTGATCAGCCATGAGCATCTCGAGCGGCCTGCTCCGCCCGCGCCCTTTGGTACCTTCCTCATCCTGTTCGCCGGTGAGAACCTTCGCCAAGTCGGCCGACGACCACGGCGAGGCCGACCGGGTCTTGGCTTGAAAGATGAAATCAACCCGGTCGCCCTCTGCGGCTAGGCCTAGCAACGCTTCGTGCGGGTCTTGGACGGCCGCCTCCAAGTCCTCATGAGAAGGCGGTTCGATGGTCAGTTCGTTCGTCGCGGCCTTCGCAAGAATAAGGTCCAGCGCGATCCAGATCGTCACCTCGATCTGGTATTCATAGCCTGCATAGCCAGCATTCCCGACTTGCCCCTTGGCGTGCGCAGGGGCATCACCGCTCGCAGCTTCACGACCCGGCTTGGTTGGCGGCTTTCGCTGCGCCCTGGTCTTGCTTTTATCCGCCACAGCGTGTCGCCTTCAAGACCATGCGTATGAACCCGAACAGAGGCCCGAAAAGATAGTCGACCTGATCGAGCGATGCCAGACACTCCTGCGTGATCTCGGAATGCCGGATGCGGAAGCTATTGCGGATCTTCGTAGTTGGCGCGGCGCTCCACGTTTCGCATCAATCTTCGGAATTAACTCCTGCTTTAGGCTACCACTCCATCTTCGCCGCGTTAATGGCGTGCGGTCGAGCTCCGAGCCTGTCCCGCCTGTCACATAAGTCCTGAAAGAATCAGATTGAGCCCTGCGATCACCCGCACCGCTCAGCGGACCGCGAGCTGGCCGGCGCGGCGCAATACGATCCGGCTTCGGATCCGGAGCGACCGTTTTTTCGACCGCCCTCAGATCAAGAAGGGACGGCCGGAAATATTCGGGAGGAAGAATGAAACAAACCCTCCCCACACTCCCATGCAGGGTCGCTATTCCCGTTACAGCAATCCCGCGGAAGGATTACCTGCGGATCAAAGGTGGACGAGTATTCGCCTTTTGTTCGGCTTTGCGGTAGGTTCATTCGGTGGGAGTACCCGCTGATTATGTATCAATCTGCGCGGCCACCAGAATCGCTCAAAAGATTCAGGTCAGTCCGGTCCCGGGCGGGCCGCACTACCCAGCTTTGACGGACGGTATTCCGTCGAACTCGAAACCGGCAGGGATATACGCTCCTCGCGGGTTATAATCAGTTCTCTTTCGCGCCAAGTTCAGCCCAAGTCAGGAAATTGCCTTTTTATTCATTGTCGAATTCCGGGCGCCTTGAACTGTAGATCCGGTGCGTTGGTCGAGTTAGTTTCCTTAATGTCGTCGCTCGCCCCAAGTCCTCTGCGTTTTCCTCGAATTGCGTCATCGGTTACCCGGCTTGGAGAACCACGGCCGTCGAAGTCGACGTCGGCCGCATGACTGTGTGGGTAACGCATCTCGGGTAGTCCTGCCAACCCGTGTTTCTCAGCCAAAAATGATTCAAGTTAAGTGGCGTCGTCGCTGCCCGGTTCGACAGATTTGGCGAAGCGGGTGCGAATATATTCGTCGGTGCTCTCCGTATTAAGCTTCACGGTTCCAGGTCCGCTCCTCACGAAGAAGTCGCCCTGTGGGGATGTTTCCATCCCTTTCCACTTTACGAACACAGGCTCGGGGCTCCGCTGGCAGGTCACAACGCAGACCGCCTTCCCCTGCACGATCTGAGTCTTCGGATCGATGCACGTGCTCGCTCTATCGCCGAGGCCATTGCGGACTACCTGTGCGAGGTGCCGCATAAATTTGTCGTCGTTCTCCAGTTGATCGCGTTCGATGCCGACGATTGAGCCCTCATCCGCCACTCCGATCAGCAGGTCGCCGCCGTCGGTGTTGAGGAAAGCAGCGATCGTCTTCAACACAGCGTGGGTCACAACTTTATCGTCCTGTCGATCCTCCTTCAGGTTCCAACGCAGCGTGGATTTGAACTCCAGAGTCTTCGATTCGCTGCGCTTGCTCAACTCCTCGGCGTTGCGGTGCGCGCGTAGGTACTGGTCGAAGAGGAAGTTCTTGATCGCCTCACCGAAGGCACGGTCGTCGGTGATACGCTTATAGAGTTCGAAGTTCGAATCGACGATGTCTTGGATCACTTGCTCGACCTTGTTTTCGAAGGTAAGCCGAACGTTCTCGCGTGTGTTGACCCGGGCAGCGGCATCAAGCGCCGCGTCCGTATCGAGCTTGTCGATCATCTGGCCAAGCGTCACGCGGTGCTCGGGACCGAGGTTGAGTCCGAAGCGCTCGTTCAGCTCGGCGATGATACGGGAGAGAGTCTCGATCTCTTCTGGCCCACTCCAGTGAGCCCCTTTGGTGGCCACTGGATCGAGCATCGCAGTTTTTCTCTCAAGGGCGATCTTGCCGCTGCCGGTCTGCTGAATGCGGTACGACTCCATGTCGATGTTCTGCTGCACCTCACGCGGCAGCTCGATGCGGTCGGGGGGGAGGAGCCGCCTTAAGTGGCGCGCAAAAACGTAGAGCTTCTCGAGATCGGCGTCGGCGAATGTCAGCACCTGTGCGAGGAAGGCGTAGAGCCGCACGTAGTCGGTAAGTTGACCGCGAAAGTCCTGCTTCTCCTCCTCCGATAGTGCCTTGAAACACTCGACCACGGGCGCAAGCACAGCATAAAGCTTGTCCTGCGTTGCATTTCGATCGAAATAGACCTTCGCGAAGCTTTCCACGTCGGACTGGGTGTAGACAGGGAACCCGATTAGGCGCCCCTGAATCTCGTAGAGCAGGTTCGGATCAGTCGCCTCCGACAGCAGCGTCGTTTCATAGTAGGGTTCAAAGGCGGCCTTGATCTCGTCGGCCTCGTTAGCGAAGTCGAGGACCATCGTGCCCTTCTTCTCCGGGTGCGTGCGGTCGAGCCGTGACAGTGTCTGCACCGCGTTTACGCCGCCGAGCTTCTTGTCCACGTACATCGTGTGGAGCAGCGGCTGGTCGAAGCCAGTCTGGAACTTGTTGGCGACAATCAGAAAGCGGTAGTCCGGTCGCTCAAAGGTCTTGGCTGTCTGCCTCTCCGAGAAGCTGTTCATCCCAGCCTCCGTATAAGACTGGCCGCCGTCGTGAACGGTCCCTGAGAAGGCCACAAGCGCCTTAAATGGATACCCGCGCTCCGCAAGGTGCTTGTCCACCGCCAGTTTGTACCGCACAGCGTGCAGGCGCGAGAGGGTTACGATCATCGCCTTGGCCTTGCCGCCGATTTCGTTCTGCGCCTTGGCCGCAAAGTGCTCCACCATGATTCGCACCTTCTGGTTGACCGCGTGCGGGTGAAGCTCGACGAACGACTTGAGCAGATACTCGGCCTTCTTCTTGTCGTAGCGCGGGTCGTCTTCGACCTTCTTGAGCAGTCGCCAGTACGCCTTGTAAGTGACGTAGTTCGCCAGCACGTCCAGGATGAACCCCTCTTCGATCGCCTGCCGCATGGTGTAGAGGTGGAAGGGCGCGAACTTTCCGTCCGCGCGCTTGGTGCCGAATAGCTCAAGGGTCTTGGGTTTGGGCGTGGCCGTAAAGGCAAATGTCGAGAGGTTGGGAAGCCGGCCGCGCTTCTCGATCTCGGCAAGGACCGCGCTTTCGAGCTCCTCTTCGGGCGTTTGCGCCTCGGATTCTTCCCGTTCGGCCTCCTCAAGCGACCGCGAAGCCAACACCGCCTTCAAACTCTTCGTGCTCTCGCCGGATTGTGACGAGTGCGCCTCGTCTATGATCACCGCGAACCGCTTGCCTGGTAATTCGCCGATCTCCTTCGCGATTACGGGGAACTTCTGGAGCGTGGTTACGATGATCGTCTTCCCCGACTCGAGTGCCTCCTTGAGCTGGCGCGAGGTGGTATCGATGTTCTCGACAACGCCGAGCGTCTGTTCAAACTGGCGCATCGTCGTCTGGAGCTGGCGATCAAGCACACGCCGATCGGTGATGACTATGATCGAGTCAAAGACGCGCCGATCCGTCGCATCGTGAAGCGTCGCAAGTCGGTGGGCGAGCCAGGCGATTGTGAAGCTCTTGCCGCTTCCCGCCGAGTGCTGGATCAAGTAGCGGTGCCCTGCACCACTCGTGCGGGCATCTCCCACGAGCTTGCGCACGCAGTCGAGTTGCTGGTAGCGGGGAAAGCGGGGGCTATGACGGCAGTAAAAAGCACCAGGACTCCCACGATCACCTGCCCGTTCTCCCAGAGGTGCTGAGCGCCTCCGATTACAGCAGCGGAGGCCCCGCGCCCGACGATCGTGAGGCCGAGCATGGGAACGGAGTTCGCAATCACATAGAGAATCGCAGCCGCGAGCGTCAGCGCGAGCGTTCGGTTGAGTGAGTCCTCGCAGCGGCGCCACAACTCCTTATTGCAGGGCGGGCACCGGGCTGATTCGCCCGGAGCAAGATCGGGGAGCCGCTGCACGAGGTCGCAGTGCAGGCAGAAGCCGGCATTGCGGCGGAAAGCGGATTTTGCTTTAAAACTCGTTTAAGCTTTTTCTTGCGAATGGAGTGCCGTATGATGCCTTCTGACGCAGGATTAACGGCTGAAATTCCGCGCCGCGTAGCTTACCGGGATGGTGCGGCAAAATGTGAACGGGAGGGGCCGTATGAAGCAGCGCATTTTCGCGCGAATTGCGCGGACCCTTCAATGCGACCGGCTCCAAATTTCCTTGAAAGTCCGAACAGAATCACGGCTAATGGACTTACTGTTCGCC
>Ga0208355_1000863_pt1 | contig 13789 bp, 9 predicted proteins | sample NGESurdeep072012_6_FD_184458 | JGI IMG/M metagenome (GOLD analysis project Ga0208355, IMG submission 184458) | Arctic peat soil microbial communities from Barrow, Alaska - NGEE Surface sample 210-3 deep-072012 (SPAdes) | ecosystem: Environmental > Terrestrial > Soil > Wetlands > Peat ... | reverse complement strand
AGGGGATTCATGTTCTTCGTGCGCACGCGGTCCCCGGCCTTGAATTTCGCCGCGCTGTTCGTTTCGCGCTCGGTCGGCCCGCCGCGATAGAGCACCTGCGCAACATCGCTCGGAGAGAGCGTGCGTTTGACCGGCTTCGGCGGATGCAAGGCATGGCCGGCTTCGACTTCGTCGTCCGCCACCAGACCGCGTTCCTTCAGCATCTGTTCGAGCGCGGCAAACCAGATCTGATAGTAGCTCATCGCCAGGTATTCACCCGGCGGCCGGTTCTCGCGCGCGAAGCGCCCCATGTCGATGTTCCAGCCGCCCGGCATTGCCATGGCCAGCGTGAGCGCGAAGGCGCGGCGTTCCCATTCGGCGTGGAACACGGGCTCGTTCGGTTCCGGCTCGACCGGGCCAAAGCCGTGCATGCCGCCCATGTCCTGTGCGCCGTTCATTCTAGGTCCTTCGGCGACTTCGGCAGGCCGGTGCCGATCATGGAATCGCGCGTGACCAGGGAGGCCAAGCGCTCCTCGTCCCAACCGTCGGTGCCGGCCGGGCGCATTGGTATGACCAGGTAACGAATCTCGGCGGTGGAATCCCACACCCGGATTTTCGTATCCGCCGGCAGCGTCACGCCGAAGTCGGCGAGCACGCCGCGCGGATCGGCGACTGCGCGCGAGCGGTAGGGCGCCGACTTGTACCAAACCGGCGGCAGGCCGAGCACCGGCCATGGATAGCAAGAGCACAGCGTGCATACGACCATGTTGTGCAGCTGCGGGGTATTTTCGACCGCGACGATGTGCTCGCCTTGGCGTCCGGCGTAGCCGAGCTCGGCGATCGCCGGCGTTGCGTCCTTGAACAGGCGCGCGCGGTAGGCCGGATCGGCCCAGGCCTTGGCGACCACGCGGGCGCCGTTGCGGGGCCCGACTTTCTTTTCATAGGTCTCGATCAACAGGTCGAGCGCGGCCGGGTCGACATAGCCTTTTTCGGTGAGCACGCTCTCCAGCGCGTGCACGCGCAGCTGGGTTTCCGACAGCTCGGAATGCTCGTGATCGTGGTGGTCGTGATCGTGCCCGGACATGGGCTCCACTATACGCAAAACACCCGCCGTTGTGCCATCATCGGCTTATGAGTTTTGCGCCTATGACCGCATTGGCCGATCGCATCGACCGCCTGACCACCGGCATCGGGCGGGCGGTGGCGTGGCTGGTGCTGGTCGTCGTGCTGCTGCAGTTCGCGCTGGTGGTGGCGCGCTACTTGTTCGGGCTGGGCTCGATTTGGGCTTCCGAGGCCGTGATTTACGGCCACGCCACGCTGTTCATGCTGGCGGCGGCCTGGACGCTGCACGTCGGCGGCCATGTGCGGGTCGACGTATTCTATGCCGAGGCTAGCCCACGCGCGCGCGCCATGATCGATCTCGTGGGCGCGCTGCTGCTGCTGCTGCCGTTCGCGATTGCGCTGGTCTGGCTCTCGCTGCCCTACGCCGCGCGCTCCTGGACGATCCTCGAGCGTTCGCAGGAGTCGAGCGGCCTGCCGCTGGTGTTCCTGCTCAAGACGCTGATCCCACTATTCGCTGTGCTGATGGCGTTGCAAGGCATCGCGCAGGCGATCCGGGCGCTGGCCGCGCTGGCGAGGGCGCGCTGATGCCGCTCGCCGAAGTCCTGGCCGTGCTCATGGTCGCCGCCGTTTGCGCGGCGCTGATGGCCGGCTATCCGGTGGCGCTGACGCTGGCCGGCGTGTCGCTGATCTTCGCCGTGCTCGGACATATGCTGGGAGCGATGAATTTCGCCATTCTCGGCGCGCTCCCCCAGCGCATCTTTGGTGTGATGACGAACGACGTGCTGTTGGCCTTGCCGATGTTCGTGTTCATGGGCGTCATGCTTGAACAATCGCGCATCGCCGAGGACTTGCTGGAGCGCATGGGCCGGCTGTTCGGCACGCTGCGCGGCGGCTTGGGATTTTCGGTGGTCGTCGTCGGCGCGCTGCTCGCCGCGTCCACCGGCATCGTCGGCGCCACCGCGGTAACCATGGGATTGATCGTGCTGCCGGCGATGATGCGGCATGGTTACGATCCGCGGCTGGCGGCCGGCACGGTGGCGGCCTCGGCAACGCTGGCGCAGATCATTCCGCCGTCGACCGTGCTGGTGGTGCTCGGCGACCAGCTCAACAACGCCTATCAGGCCGCCCAGCTTGCGCAAGGCAAGTTCGCGCCCAACGTGATTTCGGTCAGCGATCTGTTCGCCGGCGCAATTTTACCCGGCCTTCTGCTGGTCGGTCTGTATCTCGCGTTCCTGGTGGCGATGGCCCTGCTGCGGCCGAACAGTTGCCCGGCGGTCGGCATGCCCGAAACGCAGCCCTCAACCGGGCTGCTTGAAGCGTTGCTCGCGCCGGTGCTGCTGATCGTCGCGGTGCTCGGTTCGATCCTGTTCGGCGTGGCGACGCCGACGGAAGCGGCCGCAGTCGGCGCCGTCGGCGCGATATTGCTTGCCGCGCGCAAGGCCAAATTTGCTGCCCTGCTGATGCCGGTGGTGGAGAAGACCACGCAGATCACCAGCATGATCTTCCTCATCCTGATCGGCGCCACCCTGTTCAGCTTGGTGTTTCGCGCGCTCGGCGGCGACGACATGGTGCATCGCGCGGTTACCGATTTGCCGGGCGGCGCCGCCGGCGCGGTGCTGGCGGTGATGCTGGCGATGTTCCTGCTCGGCTTCGTGATGGACGCCTTCGAGATCGTCTTTGTGGTGGTGCCGATCGTGGCGCCGGCGTTGCTGAAGTTGCCCGGCGTCGATCCGGTCTGGCTCGGCATCATGATGGCGGTGAACCTGCAGACCTCCTACATGCATCCGCCGCTCGGTCCGACCCTGTTCTATCTGCGCGGCGTGGCGCCGCCCGAGATCACCACCCGGCATATCTATGTGGGCATCATTCCGTTCGTGCTGATCCAGCTGTTCGCGTTGGTTGTGCTGTGGTTCCTGCCGGGGCTTGCGACCATGCTGCCGCATGCGCTTTATGGACGGTGAGGGAGGCCAAGCCATGAAAGCCGCCGAGATGTTCAACCTGAAAGGCCGCGTCGCGCTGGTGACCGGCGCGTCGAGCGGCTTGGGCAAGCAATTCGCCCGGGCGCTGGCGGACAACGGTGCGGCCGTTGCGCTGGTGGCGCGGCGGGTCGACCGGCTGAGCGAGTTGCAGAAATCGATCGAAGCCGCCGGCGGCCGTGCCGTCGCGATCGAAGCCGATGTGACCGACCGCGCCGCCATGGCGCGCGCCTTCGACGCCGCCGAGAAGGCCTTCGGAACGGTCACCATCCTGGTCAACAATGCCGGCATCGCGCATTCCGGCCGCGCCGTCGACATGTCGGCGGAGGAATGGCGCAAGGTGCTTGGCACCGATCTCGACGCCGTGTTCTTCTGGGCGCAGGAGGCGGCCCGCCGCATGCTGGCGGCCAAGAAGCCGGGCGCGATTATCAACATCGCATCGGTGCTGGGACTTGCAGTGTCCAAGGGCGCCGTCGCCTACGCCACCGCCAAGGCCGGCGTGGTGCAGCTCACCAAGGCGCTGGCCGTGGAGCTTGCGTTCAAGGGCGTGCGCGTCAATGCGATCGCGCCCGGCTGGTTCGTGACCGAAATGAACGATAAATATCTGGCGAGCGAGGCGGGCGCCGCGATCAAGCGCGAGATTCCGGCCGGCCGCTTTGGTAACGACGGCGATCTCGACGGCGCGCTGTTGCTGCTCGCCTCCGATGCCGGCAGCTACATCACCGGCGCGACCATCGTGGTCGATGGCGGGCAGGTGGTGGCGATTAGGGGATAAGGGGGCAGCTCATGGACTTCACGCTTTCACCCGAGATCGAGGACATCCGCCTGCGCGTGCGCGCCTTTGTCGAGGAGCATGTGCTGCCGCTCGAAGCCGATCCGGCGAATTTTGCCGAGCACGAGAACATCCCCGAGGCGCGGCTCGCGCCCGTCCGCGACAAGGCGAAGAGGGCCGGCCTGTGGGCGCCGCAAGCACCGAAGGAATTTGGCGGCATGGGCCTGCCGATCGTCGCCTGGGCGGCGATCTACGAGGAGGCGGCGCGCTCGATCTTCGGGCCGCTGGCGATCCATTGCATGGCGCCGGACGACGGCAACATGAACCTGCTGGCGCGCGCCGGCACGCCGGCGCAGAAGGAAAAATGGCTGCGCCCGCTGGTCGAGGGCAAAGCGCGCTCGGCCTTCGCCATGACCGAGCCGGATCCCGGCAGCGGCTCCGATCCCGGCATGATGAAGACCCGCGCCGTGAAGAAAGGCGACCGCTATATCGTCACGGGACGCAAATGGTTCATCACCGGCGCCGAGGGCGCGGCGCATCACATCCTGATCGCGCGCACCTCGGATGAACCGCGCCGCGGGCTCACCGCCTTCCTCCATCACAAGGATCAGCTCGGCTGGCGCATCCTGCGCCGCATCCCGATCATGGGGCCGCATGAGCACGGCGGCCATTGCGAGATCGAATATGACGGGCTGGAAATCCCCGAAGAAAACATCCTGCTCAATGTCGGCGACGGCTTGCGCGTGACGCAAATCCGGCTCGGCCCGGCGCGGTTGACCCATTGCATGCGCTGGCTCGGTTTTTCCAAGCGTTGCATGGAGATCGCGCAGGAATATGTCGGGCGGCGCCAGGCTTTCGGCATCAAGCTCGCCGATCGCGAGAACGTGCAGGTCAAGCTCGGCGAAGTGGCGCACCAGATCCAGATCGGCCGGCTGCTCACCATGCATGCGGCCTGGAAGCTCGACCAGGGCTCGCGCGCGCGCAAGGAAGTCTCGATGGCGAAGGTTCAGGTCGCCGACGCGTTCCACCAGGCCGCCGATGTGGCGATCCAGCTCAATGGCGCGCGCGGCTATTCCAAGGACACCATCCTGGAATGGCTCTACCGCTACGCCCGCTCGGCGCGGCTGGTCGACGGCGCCTCGGAAGTGCACAAGATGGTGCTGGCGCGTTTCATGCGCGAAGAGGGCCGCGATTTCTGGAGCTGGGGTTAGCGCCCGGCGCCGTCATGAGCAAACCAATCCAGATCCGCATGGGCGGCTATGGCCCGCCGACCACCGGTTTTAGCAAATCGCTGAAATTTATCGGCGATAAATTGCAAGCCGAGTTCGGCGACCGCGTCGACATCAAATATGTCTGGAACATCATGGATCTCGGCTTCAAGGCCGAGGACATTTTGTGGCTGGTCGAGCACGGCCTGCTCACGCTCGGCTATCAGTCGTCGAGCTATCTCACCGACCGTGTGCCGGAATTGGGTTTCGTCGATCTGCCGTTCCTGTTCGCCAACAACGCGCAGGCGCGCGCCGCCATGGACGGTGAGCTCGGCGCGTTCCTTGTGCGCAAAACCGAAGAGCGTATCAATTACCGCATCCTCGGCTGGTTCGAGAACGGCTTTCGCCACATTTCCAACCGACTGCGGCCGGTGCATCTGCCGGCCGACTTGAAGGGCATGAAAATCCGCGTGCTGCCGAGCGAGATTCAGAGGCGCACGTTCGATTTGCTCGGCGCGGTGGCAATGCGCATGGACCTGACCGAAGCGATCGCCATGATCAAGGCCGGCACGCTCGACGCGCAGGAAAATCCGCTCGCCAACACCGTCACCTATGGCGTGCACAAGTTTCACAAATTTCACACGCTCACATCTCACTTTTATATTTCGCGGCCGATCTTCCTGCATCGCACCGCGTTCGACGCTTGGCCGGAAGATCTCAAACGCGCGATGCAAAAGGCGGTGAAGGAAGCGGTGGAGTTTCAGCGCAAGCTCGCGGTCGAAGAGCACGCGCAGTCGCGCCAGGCGATCGAAGACGCCGGCTGCGAGATCGTCGAGCTTAGCCCCGAGGAGCACGCCGCCTTCGTCGCGGCGGTGCAGCCGCTGCTGGCCGACGCCCGCAAGATGTACGGCGAGGAGATGTTCAAGCTGGTGCCGAAGGCGTAAGCGCATGATCCCGAAAAGTGGGAAGCGGTTTTCGGAAATGATCATGCACAAAAAATAGCGCGCGCTTTGACCGATCAAGCAAACGCCGCGCGATAGCGCTGCCGTCCGACCAGCAATCCGACCACGAGCAGATTGAGAATGTTGGCGCCGATGCCGGCGGCAAACGCGGGCGCGTAATATCCGAAATGGTCGTAGAGCAGGCCGGCGAGCCAGCCGCCGGCGGCCATGCCGAGCCCGCTGAACAGCAACAGCGTCGGAATTCGCCAGGAGGCTTGCGAGGCCGGAAACAATTCGCGCAGCGCCAGCACATAGGCCGGGATGATGCCGGAAAAGCCGAGCCCGAACGCGGCGGCCACGGTGAACAGGCCGGCCTCGTTCTGCGTAAACAGAAAGGCCGTCATCGATGCCGCCTGCCAGGCGGATCCGATCAGCACGGTGGCAAGGCCGCCGATGCGGTCCGAGATCACGCCCCAGACTTGCCGGCTTAAGAACGCGGTACCAAGCAGCACCGACAGCATCAGGGCACCCATTGACCGGCTGATGCCGAGATCGCTGCAGAAGGCGACCAGATGGCCCTGCGGCATCGCCATCGGGATGCAGCACAGCACGGCGGCGCCGCACATCATCGCGAACACCGCATTGGGCGGCCAGCCGAGCACGCGCGCTTTGCCTAGCGAGGTTCCGGACGCCGCAGCGGAATGAGTCACTTCGGGGGGGCTGCGAAAATAAATCGCGGCCAGAGGCACGATGACGACGATCTCGGCGACCGCATACCACAGCATCGCCTGCCGCCAGCCGAAATGGGCGATCGCTTGCTCGAACACCGGCGGCCACATCGCGCCGGCGAGATAGCTGCCGCTCGAGATCAGCGCCAGCGCCGAACCGCGCCGGCGGTCGAACCAGCGGCTGACATAGATGTAGATGGGAGCATTGATGCCGCCGAGCCCGATCAGGCCGATGAACAGTCCGTGCCCGATCCACAGCGGCCAGGGCGGCCCGAGGGTCGAGATGCTGAGGCCGAGGCCGATCATCAGCGAGCCGAAGATCACGGTCCAGCGCGTGCCGACCCGGTCGGCGATCCGGCCCATGATGATGCCGCCGGTGCCGGAGCCGAGCCAGGCCAGCGCGCTGGCGAGCGCCGGTATCGAGCGCGTCCCGCCCACCTCGTTGGCGATGTCCTTGAGCGCCACCGCGGTGATCCAGGCGGCGCCGAACGACATCGCCATGATGAACAGCGCCGCCGAGGCGACGAGCCACGAGGCCTTGGTCTCGATCGAGGCGGAGGGGGATTGCAACATCAAGTGGGGAACCCGGCTGGCGAATCCCTTTTACAGGCTGCACTAAATTTGGCCACCCACGTTCGCGTGGGGTCTGCTCTACGTGCTGCATTGCGCCAAAATGCGCGAACCGGCGTCCGGCGGAAATTTCCTTCTCGTCTGCACCCTGAGAACGAAATTGACCGCAGGGCCTTGCAGTGTCAGCTTTTCTTGCGGCGGGACCTACTTTGCGTCCCGTGGCGTGAGCATATATGAGTGGGGCATGGGCGCCGTTTCGTTTCCGCCGCATTCGCCCAAGGCCAGCTATGACGCTTCGACCCGTCAGCCTCGATGACAAATACGACCTGAACCAGTCACACGTGCTTGTGACCGGTTATCAGGCGTTGATCCGCGCCTGCCTCATGCAAAAGGAGCGTGACCGCCAGGCCGGGCACAACACCGGCGGCTATCTCACCGGCTATCGCGGCTCGCCGCTTGGCGGCCTCGATCAGCAGTTCATCCGCGCCGGCCGCCAGCTTGCCGCCGCCGACATCAAGTTCCAGCCCGGCATCAACGAGGAACTCGCCGCCACCGCGCTGTGGGGTGCCCAGCAAGCCGAGCTGCGCGGCGAGGGCAAGTTCGATGGCGTGTTCGGCCTATGGTACGGCAAGGGCCCGGGTGTCGACCGCTCGGGCGACGTGTTCCGCCACGCCAATTTTTCCGGCACCTCGAAACATGGCGGCGTGCTCGCGCTGATGGGCGACGACCACACCGCGGAATCCTCCACTACCGCGCATCAGTCGGAATTCCACTTCGTCGACGTGATGATGCCGATCCTCAATCCGGCCCGCGTGCAGGAAATTATCGACTACGCGCTCTATGGCTGGGCGATGTCGCGCTACACCGGCACCTGGACCGCGCTCAAATGCATGCACGAGACGGTGGAGTCGACCGGCGTTGTCGACGGCAGCCTCGACCGCCTGCAGATCGTCACGCCGGCCGACTTCCGCATGCCCGAGGGCGGGCTCAACATCCGCCTGGTCGACAGCATTCTCGGCCAGGAGGCGCGGCTGCACGATTTCAAGCGCGACGCCATGCTCGCCTTCGTGCGCGCCAACAAGCTCAACCACATTATTACGTCCGGCGGCCGCAATCCGAAGATCGGCATCATCACCACCGGCAAGGCCTATCTCGATGTGCGCCAGGCGCTCGACGAGCTCGGCATCGACGAGGTCAAGTGCAACGATCTGGGCTTACGCCTGTTCAAGATCGCCTGCGTGTGGCCGATTGCCCGGCAGGAGCTTGCTGACTTTGCGCAGGGGCTCGATCTCATCATCGTGGTCGAGGAGAAGCGCTCGCTGATCGAAGTGCAGGTGCGCGAGGAATTGTACGGCACCGCCAATCAGCCGGTCTGTATCGGCAAGAAGGACGAGCAGGGCAATTGGCTGTTCCCGGTCAAGGGTGCGCTCGATCCCAACGACGTCGCGGTCTGCATCGGCGAGCGTCTGCTGCGTTACGGTGCCAATGAAGAATTGGCAGCGAACGTGGCGCGGCTGAAGAGCGCGCAGCGCGCGCTCGCTGAGACCGTCGACGTGGCGCAGCGGATTCCGTATTTCTGCTCGGGCTGCCCGCACAACACCTCGACCCGCGTGCCGGAAGGCAGTCGCGCCTATGCCGGCATCGGCTGCCATTACATGGCGCAATGGATGGACCGCGAGACGCTGGGCTACACCCAGATGGGCGGCGAGGGCGCCAACTGGATCGGCGAGTCGCCGTTCTCCAAGCGCCCGCATGTGTTCCAGAATCTGGGCGACGGCACCTACAATCACTCCGGCTATCTCGCCATCCGCGCCGCGATCGCTTCCGGCGTGACCATGACCTACAAGATTCTGTTCAACGACGCGGTGGCGATGACCGGCGGGCAGGCCAATGACGGCGGCCTCACTGTGCCGCAGATCGCCCGCCAAGTGGCCGCGGAAGGCGCAAGCCGCGTGATCGTGGTCACCGACGAGCCGTGGAAATACGCCAAGGACACCGACTGGCCGCGCGGGCTGACCGTGCATCACCGCGACGAGCTCGACGCACTTCAGCGTGAACTCGCCACCGTGCCGGGCGTGAGCGTGCTCGTTTACGATCAGACCTGCGCCGCCGAAAAACGCCGCCGCCGCAAGCGCGGCACCTTCCCCGATCCCGACAAGCGCGTGGTGATCAACGATCTAGTCTGCGAAGGCTGCGGCGACTGCGGCGTGAAATCGAATTGCGTGTCGGTGCAGCCGCTGATGACCGAATGGGGCCGCAAGCGCACCATCGATCAGTCGAGCTGCAACAAGGATTATTCCTGCGTCAAAGGCTTCTGCCCGTCCTTCGTCACCGTGCACGGCACCAAGCTCAAGAAGGGCGAAGGCATTGCCGAGCCCGCGCATTGGGCGGCGTTGCCCAACCCAAGCGTGCCGCTGACCAATCATCCTTACAGCATCATCGTCACTGGCATCGGTGGCACCGGCATTGTCACCATTGGTGCCATTGTTGGCATGGCCGCGCATCTGGAAGGCAAGGGCGTCGGCGTCATCGACATGGCCGGCCTCGCGCAGAAGGGCGGGGCGGTCTACAGCCATATTCGCATCGCCAACACCGCGAACGATATCCACGCCATCCGCGTCGCCGCCGCCGGTGCTGATCTGGTGCTCGGTGGCGACATCGTGGTGGTCGGCGCCAAGAAGGTGCTCGGCGCGATGAAGTCCGGCCACACGCGCGTGATCGTCAATACTGCCGAATTCCTGCCTGGCGACTTCACCCGCAACGCCGATTATTCGCTGCCGACCGAACGGCTCAAGCGCGCGATTGTCGGCGCGGCCGGCGCTACGCGCAGCCATTTCGTCGATGCCAGCCGGCTGGCGACGGCGCTGCTGGGCAATTCGATCGGCAGCAATATGTTCATGCTCGGCTACGCCTATCAGGTCGGCGCGCTGCCGCTATCGGCGGAGGCGGTCGAGCGCGCCATCGAGATGAACGGCGAGGCGGTGCCGATGAATATCGCGGCGTTCCGCTATGGCCGCCGCGCCGCAGTCGACCCCGCGGCGGTGGAGGCGCTGATCGCGCCGCGGCCGCAGGAGGACAACGACTCGCTCAGGCTCTCGCAGTCGTTCGCGGAGACGGTGGATCGCCGTGTGGCGTTCCTGACCGCCTATCAGAGCGCGCGCTATGCGCGGCGTTATCGCGACTGGGTCGAGAAGGTGCGCGCGGCGGAAGCGGAAAAGGCGCCCGGCCAATGCTCATTGTCGGAAGCGGTGGCGCGCTATCTGTTCAAGCTGATGGCCTACAAGGACGAATACGAGGTGGCGCGGCTTTACAGCGACACCTCATTCGTTGAGCGAGTGAAATCCACATTCGCTGGCGACAATCTGCGCTTCGAATTCCATCTGGCGCCGCCGCTGCTGGCGCGGCGCGACCCATTGACCGGCGAGCCGAAGAAAATGTCGTTCGGTCCCTGGATGCTCAAGGCGTTCGGCGTGCTGGCGAAGTTCAAGGTCCTGCGCGGCACGCCGCTCGATCCGTTCGGCTACACCGACGAGCGCCGCAGCGAGCGCAAATTGATCGCCGATTACCAGGCCTTGCTCGCGACGCTCATCGCGGAATTGACGGGCGCCAATCACCAGACCGCGGTGGCGCTCGCCGCTATCCCGGAAAAAGTCCGCGGCTTCGGCCCGGTCAAGCAACGGCATCTCGTCGCCGCCAAGGCCGAGGAAGCCGCCCTGCGCGAGCAATTCCGCACCGGCGCAACGCCGTTTCTCAAGGCCGCGGAATAATCTAGCGACCCCCGCGACCAAATCCCACTCCGCCCGATACTTGACCCGGGGGTGGCGGTGTTTTCATATCGAGACAACAAGACCGTCCCGCAAGGGCGGCGAGGGTGGGAAGCCGCGCCACGAACGAGCGCGGCCGAACGGGAGGAACTGGCTTTGGCGCCGCACGCCGCCGCGCTGGCGGATACCTTTCCCAAGCTATTGATCCGTGACGCCCATTCGTATGGGTCGCGGCCGGCTATGCGGCATAAGGACCTCGGCGTCTGGCAAACCTGGACCTGGGGCGAGGTGCTTGAGCTCGTGCGTGCCTATGCGGTCGGCCTGCATCGGCTCGGCCTCAAGCGCGGCGAGACCATCGCCATCGTCGGCGCCAACCGGCCGAAGCTCTATTGGTCGGTGATGGCGGCCCAGATGCTCGGTGCGGTACCGGTGCCGGTCTATGCCGATGCGGTGGCCGAGGAGCTTTCCTTCGTGCTTGCGCATGCCGAAGTGCGCTACGCCGCGGTTGAGGATCAGGAGCAGATCGACAAGATCCTCTCGGTGAAGGAGCGTCTGCCGAAGCTTGAGCAGATGGTCTACGACGAGAAGCGGGGCTTGCGCGATTACGACCACGCCCGACTGCGATCCATGGACGACGTCATCGAGGACGGGCGCAAGGCGCTCGCCGATCCGTCGGTCGGCGCCTGGCTCGATGCCGAGATCGACGCCGGCAAGGGCTCCGATCCATCCATCATCCTCTACACCTCGGGCACCACCGGCACCTCCAAAGGCGTGGTGCTCACCGGCGAACGCTCGATCAAGGCGGCGGCCGACACGGTTGCCTTCGATAAATTGACTGAGAACGACGTAGCGCTCGCCTATCTGCCGCTGGCCTGGGTCGGCGATCATTATCTCAATTATGCGCAGGGCCTCGTTGCCGGCTTCTGCATGGCCTGCCCGGAAAGCGCCGATACCGCGATGCAGGATCTGCGCGAGATAGGGCCAAGCTTCTATTTCGCCCCGCCGCGCACGCTTGAGCAGCTGCTCACGCGCGTGATGATCCGCATGGAGGACGCCGGCTTCCTCAAGCGCAAGATGTTCCACTATTTCATCGGCGTGGCGCGGCGCTACGGCGAACGTATCCTCAACGGCCAACCGGTGCCGCTGCTCGGCCGGCTGCTCTATTGGGTAGGCAATATTCTGGTTTATGGCCCGCTTAAGAACGTGCTCGGCTTTTCGCGCGTGCGCGTGGCCTACACCGCCGGCGAAGCCATCGGCCCCGACCTGTTCGCGTTCTTCCGCTCGATCGGGCTCAACCTCAAACAGCTTTACGGGCAGACCGAAGCCTTCCTCTACGTCACCGCGCAGCCGGACGGCGAAATCTATTCCGACACCGTCGGCCCGGCCTGCCCGAACGTGGACATCCGCATCGCCGAGAACGGCGAGGTGCTGTTCAAGTCGCCCGGCATGTTCGCCGGCTACTTCAAGGACGACGCCAAGACCGCCGAGGCGATGACGCCGGACGGCTATGTGAAGACCGGCGACGCCGGCTTCTTCGACGAGAAGACCGGGCACCTGAAGATCATCGATCGCGCCAAGGACGTCGGCCGGCTCACCGACGGCACACTGTTTCCGCCGAAATACATTGAGAACAAGCTCAAATTCTATCCCAACATCCGCGAAGTCGTCGCCTACGGTGACAAGCGCGATTTCGTTTGCGTGATGATCAACATCGACCTCACCGCGGTGGGAAGCTGGGCCGAGCGCAACAACGTCGTCTACGGCTCTTATCAGGAGCTTGCCGGGCACAGCCTAGTCTACGACATGATCGAGAAACACGTGGCGGAAGTGAACCGCTCGCTGGCCGCGGACAAGGTGATGGGGGGCGCGCAGATCAAGCGCTTCCTCATTCTGCACAAGGAACTCGATGCCGACGACGGCGAGCTCACGCGCACTCAGAAGGTTCGCCGCAGCTTCATCGCCGAGCGCTACGCGCCGCTGATCAAGGCGCTCTATGACGGATCCAAGGAAGCCGATATCTCGACCGAGGTGACGTTCGAGGACGGCCGCAAGGGCACGATCAGCGCGCGGGTGAAAATCCGCGACATGAAGACCGAGCCGGCGCCCGCCGCCATGGGGAAGGCGGCATGAGAGCGCCGGGCGGACCTGAAGTTGCGGTCGGCGATGTGCTGTTGTCGGTGGAGAATGTCTCGCTGTCGTTCGGCGGCGTGAAGGCGGTGAGCGACGTCTCCTTCGATATCCGCAAGGGCGAGATCCGCGCCATCATCGGGCCGAACGGCGCCGGCAAGACCTCGATGCTCAATATCATCAACGGGTTTTATCAGCCGCAGCAGGGCCGCATAACATTCAAGGGCGAGGCGCGCTCCAAGATGCGGCCGCACGACGCCGCGCATGGCGGCATCGCGCGCACCTTCCAGAACGTGGCGCTGTTCCGCGGCATGACCGCGCTCGACAACCTCATGGCCGGCCGCACATTGAAGATGCACAAGAACTTCTTCTGGCAATTGCTGCGCTTCGGGCCGGCCATGGCGGAAGAGGTCGAGCATCGCCACCGGATCGAGGAGATCATCGATTTCCTCAAAATCCAGAATATCCGCCGTACGCCGGTTGCCCAGTTGCCCTACGGCTTGCAGAAGCGTCTCGAGCTTGGCCGCGCGCTCGCCATGGAGCCGGACCTGCTGCTGTTGGATGAGCCGATGGCCGGCATGAACCTCGAAGAGAAGGAGGACATGTCGCGCTTCGTGCTCGACGTCAACAACCACTTCGGCACCACGATCGCGCTGATCGAG
>Ga0208355_1000857_pt1 | contig 13811 bp, 12 predicted proteins | sample NGESurdeep072012_6_FD_184458 | JGI IMG/M metagenome (GOLD analysis project Ga0208355, IMG submission 184458) | Arctic peat soil microbial communities from Barrow, Alaska - NGEE Surface sample 210-3 deep-072012 (SPAdes) | ecosystem: Environmental > Terrestrial > Soil > Wetlands > Peat ... | reverse complement strand
GATCCCACTGACCCTGAAGTAGCCAGAACCCAAACACCCGAAAACAGTGAAACCCCTGCTCACCAGGGGTTTCACGCGTCACACGACACGTAACTTCGGGCTAGGTGGTCCTTGACAATGCTCGCGCCTGCACGACAAGCAGCTCAACGAACGCCGGGTTCACCCCCAGGGGGTCGGCCACCGACAGGTCGGGACAGGCAGCGACCACTGAGTCGGTGAGCCTTCCGGGTGCCACGAAGAGAGAGGCGACCGCCGCTCTCCGGATCCCTCGCTTGGACAACGCCTCCAGCGCCTGCGTCGGCGAGCGGGTGCCCGCGGACGCGAAGGCAGGCTCCACCGGTATGCCGTGGGCACGCTCAAGGTCCCGGGCAAGACTCTCGACGCACAGACGTGCCTTCTGCGAGCTCGATCCTGCCGACGCCAGGACCAGCGCGTCGACGCGCCCGTCGGCCCCGGCCTGGCGCAGGCGCTCGGCCAGTGCCCTGAGTAGCAGCTCGCGCTGGCGACGCCCGCCGGCCAGCAGCGGCGGCGCCACGCTGATGTCCACCTGCTCGGTGACACCACTGGCCGCGACCGCCATCGGGACGTCGTGGGTCAGGTGGTAGCCCGGCGCGAACAACAGCGGCACGACGCGCACGGAAGTGAAGCCATCAGCGGCCAACTGTCGCAGCGCGACCCTCGGATGGGGCGCAGCGAAGTCCAAGTAGGCCGCACGCACCGTCATACGTGTGCCCGCGGCAACAGCCAGGACCAGCTCGCCGACCACGTACGCGGCTCGCGGGTCTCGACTGCCGTGGCTGAGCAGGACGACTGCCGTCGACTCGGTCGTGGTCACAGCGCGCCTAAATGTCCCATTCGTCAGCGTGCTCGCCCTCGCCGGCCAGCGGGTCTCCCACCATTCCGGCGGCAAGGGTCTGCCCGCTCTGCGCGTCGATCAGCAGGAACGCGCCGGTGCGACGGTGCCGGGCGTACGGCTCGGCTGCGATCGGCTCGGCGGTACGGATCCGCAGGCGCCCGATATCGTTGAGCCCCAGATCGTGCGCCGCCACGATCTGAACGGCATCCAGATCCAGAACCCCGTCGACGGCACTGACGATGGCCCGGGTGGTGCGGGTGGTGTGCTTGAGCAGCACCCGGTTGTGCTTGCTCAACGGCTCGACCGAGAGCCAGCAGACGGTGGCGACCAGGTCCCGGGTCGGCTCGGGAGCCGAGGATGCGGCCGCGATGAGGTCTCCGCGCGCTACGTCGATGTCATCGGCAAGGCGCAGGGCCACCGAGCGTGGGGCGAAGGCCTCGGCCAACTCGCCATCGGCGGTGTCGATGCCGGCAATGGTGGTTCGACGACCACCGGGCAGGACCACTACCGGGTCACCCACGCGAACCACTCCTGAGGCGATCTGACCTGCATATCCGCGATATTCACGGTGGGCAGCGTCGCGTGCGGCCTCCTGCGGTCGCAGGGTGAGCTGGACCGGAAAGCGAAACTCCTCGTGGCTCGGGTCATCGGCAACCGGCAGGGCTTCGAGGATCTCGAGTAGGCTCGGCCCCGTGTACCAGTCGGTGCGCGACGAGCGGTCCACAACATTGTCGCCCTCAAGGGCCGACACCGGGACGCTGATCAGGTCTGGAAGTCCGAGATCGATCGCCACCTCTGCCAGGTCCGCTGCGACCCGCGTGTAGACCTCCTGGTCGAAGCCGACCAGATCGATCTTGTTGACGGCGACGATGACGTGAGGGACGCGAAGCAGAGCCGCCACAGCCAGGTGCCGCCGGGTCTGCTCCAGGACGCCCTTGCGTGCGTCCACGAGCAGCACCACCGCGTCGGCCGTCGAGGCTCCGGTGACGGTGTTGCGCGTGTACTGAACGTGTCCCGGACAGTCCGCGAGGATGAACGAACGGTCGGCAGTGGCGAAGTAGCGGTAGGCCACGTCGATAGTGATGCCCTGCTCTCGTTCGGCGCGCAGCCCGTCGGTCAGCAGGGCGAGGTCGGTGTGGGCCAGACCGCGGTCCCTGGAGACACGCTCGACCGCATCGAGCTGGTCTGCCAGGACCGACTTGGAGTCGTGCAGCAGGCGCCCAACGAGCGTGGACTTGCCGTCATCGACCGAACCGGCCGTCGCGAGACGGAGAAGAGTGGGATGCGCGTGGTTGCTCAACACAGTGGTCGGCATCTAGAAGTACCCCTCCTTCTTGCGGTCTTCCATCGCCGCCTCGGAGATCCGGTCATCGGCGCGGGTCGCGCCCCGCTCGGTCAGGCGGGTGGCAGCCACCTCGATGACGACGTCTTGGACGGTGACGGCGTCGGACTCGACGGCGCCGGTGCAGGACATATCGCCAACGGTCCGATAGCGAACCTGCCTGGCGGAAACGGTTTCGGACTCCCGCGGCAGGGAGACCGGGCCGGCCGCGAGCAACATGCCCTCACGTTCAAAGACCTCACGCTGGTGCGCGTAGTACAGGTCCGGTAGGTCGATGTCCTCCCTGGCGACATAACGCCAGACGTCGAGCTCGGTCCAGTTGGACAGCGGGAACACCCGGACGTGCTCACCCGGGCGGTGCTTGCCGTTGTAGAGGTTCCACAGCTCGGGACGCTGGTTGCGCGGATCCCAGGCACCGAACTCGTCGCGCAGACTGAAAATGCGCTCCTTGGCTCGAGCCTTCTCCTCGTCACGACGTCCGCCCCCGAAGACCGCATCGAACCTGTGGCCGGCGATGGCGTCGAGCAACGGCTGCGTCTGCAGCGGGTTGCGGGTACCGTCCCTGCGCTCTGCCAAGCGACCATCGTCGATGTAGTCCTGCACTGCGGCGACCTCGAGGCGCACGCCTTTCTCGACGACGACGCGATCGCGATACGCGAGCACCTCGGGAAAGTTGTGGCCGGTGTCCACGTGCAGCAACGAGAACGGGACCGGACCGGGCCAGAATGCCTTGGCCGCGAGGTGCAGCATGACCACGGAGTCCTTGCCGCCGGAGAAGAGAAGTACCGGCCGTTCGAACTCTGCGACAACCTCACGAAAGATGTGGATCGACTCGGACTCGAGAGTGTCCAGGTGGTCGAGGGTCAGTCGACCCTTGACCGGCTCGAGCGTCTCAGGGATCGTGCTCATTGGTGGATCCCGCATTCGGTCTTGTCGTTGCCGGACCAGCGCCCGGCACGGGGGTCTTCACCAGCGGCGACCTTGCGGGTACAGGGGGCGCACCCGATCGACGGATAGCCCTGGGCGACCAATGGGTTGCGCGCCAGATCGTGGTCGATCTGGTAGGCCTCGACATCTGCGTCCGACCAGGCCGCCAGGGGGTTGATCTTGACCAGATCGTGCTTGTCGTCCCAGGAGACGATCGGCGTGTTGGCCCGGGTGGGTCCCTCGATCCGGCGCACACCGGTGACCCAGGCGGCCCGGCCCTGCAGGGAGCGCGCGAGCGGGTCGACTTTGCGCAGGAAGCAGCAGAGGTTCGGATCGCGGTCATGCAGCTTCTCGCCATATTCGGCGTCCTGCTCGGCCACGCTCTGGCGAGGCAGCGCTTCGATCACGGTGATCGCCAGGTCTCCGATGGCCACATCGAGAGTCTGCATCGTCTCGTCGAAGTGATAGCCCGTCTCCAGAAAGAGAACCTCGACGTCGGGGATCACCCGAGAGAAGAGATGGGGCAGTATCAGGTCCTGCATCGAGGCGGCGACGATGACGTCCACGCCGAACGCGCTGGCGGTCCAGGCTGCTATCTCCTCGGCAGGCCTGCCCTCGAGCGCCACCGAGACTGCGGCAAGGAGCCGATCCCGCTCTGCCGCAGGGAGATCACCAAGGGTCGTGACGTCAACGGTGACGTTGACAGGGGAAGTCGTCATACCAGCAGGTCCTCGTCTGCGCGCAGGGCCCACGTTGCGAAACGCTCGCCCGGCTCACGTTCAGCCGCGAAATTGCGCGCCACCCGCTCCACGTACACCGGCAGCTCCTCCGCAGTGGTTCTGAGGCCGCGAACCTTGCGGCCGAAGCCGGCTTCCAGACCCAAGGTGCCGCCGAGGTGGACCTGGAAGCCGCTGACCTGGTTGCCGGCGTCGTCGGTGACCAGCTGGCCCTTGAGCCCGATGTCGCCGACCTGGATGCGGGCGCAGGAGTTGGGGCAACCGTTGACATTGATCGTCAGTGGGACGTCGATCGTCTCGATGATGTCGGCAAGCCGATCCTCCAGGGTGGCGACAGTCTTGGCTGCCAGGCCCTTGGTCTCGACGATCGCGAGCTTGCAGAACTCGATGCCGGTGCACGCCATGGTGTGACGTCGGAAGAGGGATGGCCGGGCCTCGAGGCCGATACTGTGCAGGGCCCCGACCAGGGGTTCCACCTGCGGCCCCTCCACGTCCAGCACCAGCAGCTTCTGGTGTGGTGTGAGCCGGACCCTTGAGGAACCATGCGATTCCACCAGATCAGCCAGTGCGAGCAACGTGGTGCCCGACACGCGCCCGACCATCGGAGCTGCCCCAATGTAGAACCTGCCGTCTTTCTGCTCGTGGACCCCGACATGGTCGCCCAGCTCGGCCGAGGGCGCCGGAACCGGACCGTCAGGAAGGCCACGATGGAGATACTCCTGCTCCAGGACCTGCCTGAACTTTTCGACACCCCAGTCGGCCAGCAGGAACTTCATCCGGGCCTTGTGCCGCATCCGCCGGTAGCCGTAGTCACGAAAGAGGGAGACCACCCCGGCCCAGACGTCTGGCACCTCGCCCTCGACGACGAAGACACCGAGGCGCTGGGCCAGGCGGGGGTCGGTGGACAGGCCGCCGCCAACCCACAGGTCGAAGCCCGGGCCCAGCTCTGGGTGCTCGACCCCGACGAAGGAGATGTCGTTGATCTCGTGCACGACGTCGTTAGTGAGCATGCCGCTCAGCGCCGTCTTGAACTTGCGCGGGAGGTTGGAGAAGTCGGGGTTGCCGATGAAGCGGCGCTTGATCTCCTCGATCGCCCACGTCGGGTCAATCAGCTCATCCTTGGAGATGCCTGCGACCGGGGAGCCCAGGACGACACGGGGGCAGTCTCCGCACGCCTCCGTGGTCCCCAGGCCGACCGCCTCCAGCCGCGACCAGATCTGCGGCGCGTCCTCGATGCGCACCCAGTGCAGTTGGATGTTCTGCCGGTCGGTGAGGTCAGCGCTGTCACGGGCGAGATCCCGGGAGATCTGGCCTACGACACGTAGCTGCTCGGTGGACAGCGCACCACCGTCGATGCGGACACGGAGCATGAAGTACTTGTCCTCGAGCTCGTGCGGCTCGAGCGTGGCGGTCTTGCCGCCGTCGATACCCTGTTTGCGCTGCGTATACAGACCCCACCAGCGCAAACGACCGTGCAGGTCCTCATCCGGGATCGAGTCGAAGCCGTCCTTGGCGTAGATCCGTTCGACGCGTGCCCGCACGTTGAGCGCATCGTCCTCGAGCTTGAACTTCTCGTTGACGTTCAGGGGCTCGAGCTCACCGAAGGCCCACTGACCCTGGCCGCCCTTGTGAACAGTCGCGCGCTCGGCATTGAAAGTCATAACGCAGAGTTTGGCATATCCAAACACTTAGTAATACTTCGTGTCAGGATCCGGACTGGCTCCTTGCGCCCGTCGGAGCCCACTGGTCCAGAATGAGGCAATGACCCCGGCAACCACCCAGGCGAGGACCCGCCACAACCCCATTCTCATCAGCGGCTGTTCGTCAGGCATAGGCGCCGCCACGGCTGCATCACTCGTCCAGGCCGGGCACACCGTCTACGCCACGGCCCGGAAGACCGAGACGCTTGCCGACCTCAAGGCGCTCGGCTGTCACCCGCTGGCACTGGACGTGAACTCCGAGGACTCGATGATCGCGGCGGTGAAGACGGTCGAGGCAGAGCACGGACGGGTCGGCACCCTGATCAACAACGCCGGCTTCGGTGAGTACGGACCGATCGAGGAGTCCGACCTCTTGCGCGTGCGGGCCATGTTCGAGACCAACGTGTTCGGGCTCGCGCGACTCACCCAGCTCGTCCTGCCAGCGATGCGTCGGGCGCGATCCGGCCGGATCGTCAACATCGGGTCGATGGGCGGACGGATCACCTTCCCAGTCGGCGGTTTTTATCACGCCACCAAGTACGCAGTGGAAGCCATCAGCGACGCCCTGCGGGTCGAAGTCAAGCCCTTTGGCATCGACGTCATCCTCGTGGAGCCTGGCCTGATCCGCAGCAACTTCGAGAGTCGCGTGAACGAGAGCCTCGAAGCGGGGGCGGCCAGGCCCGACACGGTCACGGCCTACGCGGACCTGTTAGCGGCGAATGAGAAGAACACGACCGGCAGCTACGCGAACGACTTCTTGGCGACCGGCCCCGAGTCGGTCGCGGCGGTGATCGTCAGGGCGGTCCAGTCCTCACGCCCGCGCTCGCGCTATGTGGTCACCCCGGCGGCGAAGTTCATGATCAACCTGCGGAGATTTGGCGGGGACCGGATGTGGGACAGGACCATGCGCAAGCAGTTCGGTCTGTGACCTGTGGGCTCCCCCCTCGGACCGTATGACGCGCTGCGCCGGATCGGTTACCTGCTGGAGCGTTCACGCGCGGGCACCTATCGCGTCAAGGCCTTCCGCGGGGCTGCGGCCACAGTGCTTGCCACCAACCCCGCCGAGCTGCGGTCACGCGCTGCGGCGGGAACGCTCACCGACCTGCCCGGTATCGGTCCCGCAACCGAAGGGGTCATCCGGGCTGCACTCGAAGGCGAGATCCCGGAATACCTGACGTCCTTGGAGGCCAAGGCCACCGAGCCACTCGTGGCCGGCGGGCTCGAGGTGCGGGCGGCGCTGCGAGGCGATCTGCACTCGCACTCGGACTGGTCCGACGGCGGGTCATCCATCCAGGAAATGGTCGTGACCGCGATGGATCTCGGGCACGAGTACCTGGTACTTACCGATCACTCGCCACGCCTGACGATCGCCAACGGCCTTTCGTCAGAACGGCTTTCGAGGCAGCTGCGCGTCATCGAAAAGATCAACTTGGCCGTTGGTGAGTTCCGGTTGCTCAAAGGCATCGAGGTCGACATCCTCGACGACGGCTCACTGGACCAGAGTGCGCAGATGCTCTCGCAGCTGGACCTGCGGGTGGCCTCGGTCCACTCCAAGCTGGCGATGTCGGCGGCCCCCATGACCCGCAGGATGATCGCCGCCGTCGAGAACCCGCGCACGAACGTCCTCGGCCACTGCACGGGGCGCCTGGTCGAAGGCTCACGGGGCACCCGCGACCAGAGCGCTTTCGATGCCGCCACCGTGTTTGCGGCCTGTGCCGCCCATGAGGTCGCCGTAGAGATCAATGCACGCCCCGAGCGCCGCGACCCACCGGATGACATGATCGTCCTGGCGAGGGATGCAGGATGCCTATTCTCGATCAACAGTGATGCCCACGCTCCGGGGCAGCTGGACTTCCAAATCTACGGATGCGCACGCGCGGAGCGGATCGGCGTGCCCGTGGAGCGGATCGTGAACACTTGGCCAATGGACCGACTGATTGCATGGGCCAACCCGGCATGAGGCGGCGGCCACTTTGGAGATTGAGGGCCCTCTCCCATATGCTTCCCTAGTCCTCGACGGATCCGAGCTGCTGCTCGCTAGCGGCGAGGGGTCCGGGTGAGTAGATCCGGGTCCCCATCGTCTAGCGGCCCAGGACCCCGCCCTTTCACGGCGGTAGCACGGGTTCGAATCCCGTTGGGGATACGAAGAAAGGCCTTTCCCAAGGCCCCGTAGCGCAGTTGGTTAGCGCGCCGCCCTGTCACGGCGGAGGTCGCCGGTTCGAGTCCGGTCGGGGTCGCTGATTCTTGCCTGTCGCACCCAGCTTCATGCAAGGCCAGGTAGCTCAGTTGGTACGAGCGTCCGACTGAAAATCGGAAGGTCGGCGGTTCGACCCCGCCCCTGGCCACCAAGAGCAGACGAACCGCGAACAGCACGGGACCCGGGCTATTGCTCGGGCCCCCCTGCGTTTCCGCAGGTCAGCGACCCAGCGAAGGCCAGCCGAACGAGTTTTGGGCCATCGGCTTTGACGGTCGGGGCGGGTGGGGCGGTCGAACCTTCAGCGTCCGATGGGGCTGGGTTGGTCACCGACTGGTCACGGCGGTTTTGCGTGAGCATCTCGGCGTTCAGTTGGATCGTGTCCGCCCGCCCGCGCGCGGGCACGCCCAGAGCCGAACCACATACAGCCAGATCCACGACAGGACAACCACCAACGAAGTTCAACCGGTCCCGTTACTCCTGACCCGGCTACCTGATGCCCTCAACATACCGCCCCCTCGCGACTCGCACCTGGGCTGACATTCCGGCACTATTCGAGGGTGATACAACCCGGAGCTGGTCCGACGTCAAGCACGATTGCCCTAGGTCGCGTCCGCGCCATCGGACTCGACACGAACGCGTTCGGCTCCAAACACCTGAGTTTGGAACGGCTAAGCGACCTGGTGCGACGCGCCAAGAAACACGGATCTCTCGAGGTCTGGATTCCGGAGTCGGTACTTTGGGAGTGGGCCGAGCATGCCGCTGCCGAGCACAAGACCGCCGTGGTCGCGCTAGAGCGACTGCGCAGAGCCGGGCTCACGACGTCGACGCTAGCTTCCAAAACGGTCGACAAAGTGCTTGAAGACCTTCGGGCATCCCTGGACAAGGTTGGTCCGCCACTGAAGGTTCTGCCCGTGGACGACGTTGCGCGCGCGGCACTGCGGGACCAGATCATGCTTCAGGGACCCGCCAAGACGAGACACGCAAAGGATGGCAGTCTCGTGAAGACGGGAGCGGCCGATAGTGCGCACCTTCGCGCGTTCTGTGCTGAGGGGGACGATGACAGCGGCCTGTACGTCGTCGTCTCGCAAGACAATGACGCCACGAGAGCTTTCAAGTCTTGGGACATAGCAGCCCCCCGCATTTTCTCCAGCGTTCACGACGCCATCCGAACCGTGTTCGAGATGGTGCCCACTGACGACGCTGTACAGGCCAAGTGTCTGGCATTCCTAGCCACACAGATCGACGATGTCTCGCTTGGCTCACTGAAAGGTGATGTTGAGGAAGACCTGTACGACGGCCAATACGAGGGAGAATTCGCTAATGTGGGCGCGTATGCAGACATCCCTCGTCATCCTGTCGGGCTCAACGCGGTCGAGGTTGACCGTACGAACGGGTTCGTCACCGGTACCATGTTTGCCCTCGCAAATGTCACAGCGGAGGGCGTGACGCAGGACACATGGGGAGACTCTACCGTTCAGGAGTGGGCGGAAATTGTCGCGGCACAAGTAACCGTGACCTGCACCTTTGATCTCGAAGACGGTGAGCCGCAGAGCGTCACCATTGACACTGACGAGGGCACAACGCGTCGGCCAACCACAGAGTTTTTGTCCCCAGACGATGCCTTCAATGAAGTTCTCGACGCAATGACGACCCTGCCCGGGTTATCAGACCTCGAGTGGCTAGAGGCTCGGGATGGCGAGAGGCGCCTAGAACTCAAGGTCCTCGGTGCCGAACTAACTGTGGAACTGAGCGGGCGCCCATCCGAAGATTGGGAGATCCAAGCCACGTATGGCGGTCGCGATGTGACCCTGGCTTGTCGATTTCTAAATGATGGCTACACCGACCGCGAAGGAGGGTTCCCCTCGCACTTCGGCTTGAGTTGCGACGTGGCTGGCCCCTTCGGCAACAACCCCGTGTGGGCTATCAACCTATTGGTCTTGGCGAACGACCAATGGGAATCACTACAGGAGAGGCCCGATCACTGAGACGCCGCCGCGGAGAGGTCGTACTGGCGCGTTGCGTGCCCACCAATGAGCAACGCGACCAAAAGCAGCGAGCCCCGTCTATTGTCCGAGCCTCGCGTCATTTCCTGCCGGCCATCAGGTTTCCCAACAGGCCATCAAAAAGCCGAGCGAACAGAGGCTGTCTCTAGGCCATCGGCTTAGGCGGCAGGGCCGTTCGGCCTGACGAACCTTGAGCGCCCAATGAGGCTGGTTTGGTCGCTGGCTGGTCTCGCCGGTGTCGGGTGAGGAGGTCGGTGGCAGTGTTCACCTGGTCTGCCGTGGTCTGGCGCATGACGTGGGCGTAGACCTGCCGCGTGACCACGGGTGAGGAGTGGCCGAGGATCATCTGCACCAGCTCGATGGGCACACCGCCGGCCAGCATCAGCGAGCAGGCGCCGTGTCGGGTGTCGTGCAGACGCACCACCGGCAAACCACACGCAGTGACATGGTTCTCGAATGCGCGGGTGACAGTGCCCGGGCGGAGCGGTGTGCCATCTGGTCGGGCGAACACCAGATCGTGGTCTAGGTAGTCGGGACCGAAGGTGGTGCGCGCCTGCTGCTGGCGTGCTCGGTGGGCCTCAAGGGCGTCCTTGGCGGGCTGGGACATCGGTACCCACCGTCTGCCCCGGCGGGACTTCGGGCCCTTGAAGATCAGGCCCACATGTTCGCCGCCGCAGGTGGGGCACATGCGCTGCTCTGTGGTGAGGTACTGCCGGGACACCTCGACCAGCGTCTGCCGGATATTGACTCCCCCGGCGGCCTCGGTGTCCAGGTCGCTCCAGCGGAGCCCGCACAGCTCTGCCCGGCGTAGACCCGCATAGGCGGCAAGCTCGTAGAGCGCCACGAGGGGGTCGGCCTCGACATGCCGCAGGAACCGCGCCGTCTCCTCTGGTTGCCAGATCACCAGATCGTCGCCATAGCCCCGGTCTGGAATGGAGTCCATCTGTCCTTGCGCCGGGTTGATCGTGATTAGCCCACGCCTCTGGGCTGCTGCCAGAGCTGACCGAAGTGTGCGGCGGTAGCCGTCGATGGTGCCCGGGCTGCGCTGCTTGATCCGGCGACCGACGTTGCCTGAGCCGTGGCTGCCGTCAGGGATCGGACGGCCTAGTTCCGAGAGCACGCCCTCGATATGTGCACGTCGTAAGTCCCTCAGTCTCAGGCGTCCCAGGCGCGGTTTCCACACGTCCCGCACGTGCCCGCGGTAGTTCGCCAGAGTCTTGGGGGAACGTCCGCGCTCGGCTTGTTCGGTCAACCACTGGTCCAGCCATTCCCCTACGGTGATGCCTTTGTCGCCGGTCCAGGTGCCGGTGTTGACCGCGTTCATGGCTTCGGTCATCGCGTCCTGCGCCTCCTCGCGGGTGCGGAAGCCGGATCGCTTGACTTGCAGGCGTCGCTTTGTGTCGGGGTTGATCCCCGCGTCGATGACGTAGGCCCAGGAGCCGTGCGCCTTCCGGCAGCCTTTGACCTCCCCGCCGCGGTCGTCACGGCACTGGCAGCGCTTGCGGACCGAACCCCTCATCTGTAGCCCCCGACCGTCAAGTGGTCGACCGGGCTGTCGAGGCCTTGGGTGTCGAGCCATTCGTGGAAGCGGTGGCGGGGGATGATCCACCGCGAGCCGAGCCGCCGGGCCGGAATCTCGCCGGACTTCAGCAGTACGTAGGTGTTGGCGCGTGAGATGCCGAGCAGGGTGGCGACTTCGGTGACCGTGTATGTCACTCGGGTAGGGAGCATGTCATCTCCTTCGGGATCGGAGCGGCGACTGTTCAGGTAGATCTCGTCCGACAAGTCGCCGGACACTCGGGCGTTGGTCTGCTGGGGGCTGGACCATGCAGGATGTCGACTCATGCGGTGGCCTCGCATTCGGGGTGGGTGTGGGTGCCGTCGTTGCAGGTGAGGGGTTGACGGCAGGTGATGCATACGGCCCGGCTCGGGAGTGCTGTGGTATCCGTCCCCGCCGGCGCTTTCCCCAGGTAGCGGCTGGTGTCGACCTTCGGCCAGCAGCATCTGGACCTTCGAACGCGTTCCGCAAGTAGGCTCACTCGCCCCAGCAGCTGTTGGGTGACCAAGGTTTCAAACTCTTCGGGAATCCTGGCCATTACTTGAGCTGCCTCGTCAAGCGCAACCGCGATGTCGAAGTCGGCTTGTGGCCCCGCCATTACTCCGGGCAAACCCAGCAGGTCGAGGATGTCGCGCTGGGCGAGATAGGCCTCGGTTCCGATGCGGTGTAGATCCCACTTTGTGGGTGATGTGGCGTCCACAGCCCACGCAGCCTCGGCGACGGAGTTGAGCAGGCTGGCCGTCTTCCTCAATAGTCGACTGGTCTGCGTTTCGGGGCTGATCATCGCCATTTCACCTTCCGTCTCTTCGGCCGAGCACCTTGGACCGCTCGTCCCTTTGCCACCCCTAAGGAGCTGGAGGGCTTGTCGGCGGTCATTGCGGTCTGAGGTAGCGCTACGGCCGGGCAACACGGGATACCTCCTGAGCCATGGGCGTGGGGCCCTCGGGTCGGCGGCTGCGAGGCGCGGCCGGCTCCTGCCCTGATACCGAGGGCCTGTCTTGGGTGGCTCGGTCGAGGCAGGCGGCGGCTGACATGGCGTTACTGGCCCTCTGGACGAGGGCGTCGGTGGCGTCGACGAGTCCGGCGCGGACGGGTTCGGGGATGGCCACCGGGCGATTGGCGTAGACATCGCCGGGGGTGACCCAGACGACGTCTTCGCCTCGGTGACCGCGGTCGACGGCGCGGTCAGTCTCGGCGTTGGCCCGGTGAGACATCGCGCGGGCCGGGCCGGTGAGGTTGGTGTCCTGGGCGGCGACGTCACGGATCACGCAGGCGACGTCGACCGCGGTAGACAGGGCCTGCTGGAGGTGCTGGGCGGCTTCGCCCAGGTCGACACGACCGGCCATGACCTCTGGGCGAGCCCAGGTGGTCTTGTCGTGGGCCACCTCGCGGACCGCGGCGCGCAGCTCGCCTGCCGCGTGGACCAGGTCCAGGTCGGTGCGGCTGGCAGGGCTGGTCATCTCAGCCCACCGAGTGGCGACGTGGGTCCAGGCCTGCTGGGTGGCGTCGAGGGTGGGTTCAAGACGGTGCTCGTAGGCGTGCGCGTCGACGTGGCCGGTGCTGGCTCCGGCGTGCAGGATCGCGCTGGCGGCGGTGGCGATGCCAGCCTGGGTTCGGCTTGCCAGGAGCAGGTTGGCCGCGGTGGGGGTGGCGGCCAGCGTTCGGTGGGCTTGGATGTCCCAGCCGATGAGGGCCTGCTGGAGCCGTTCGGTGCCGTGGGGTCCGTGCACGTGTTCGCCCTGGGCGGCACGGGCGAACTGGTTACCGACGTAGGCGCCCGCGAGCTGCTCGAACGCGGCCAGCCTGTTGATGGCGTCCTGTCCTCGGGGCACGGCGCGGCTCTCCCGGTCTGACATGCCGCGGGTGGTGGCCAGTTCCACGTCGGCTACGTGCTGTTGTGTCGCGACGCCCACGCTGTGGGCGCCAACGTAGAGGGTGTGCATGATCCGCATGCGGGCGGCGTCAAGGTCTGCGCGGATCGCCGGGCCCGTGGGTCCGATGTGGCCGCCTCGACGGCCGATGAGGTCGGCGGCGCGGGTGAACGTCTCGGCTACGTGAAGCAGCCGCTCGTCGCTGGGGCCGTCGCCGGGCCATCCCCGCCGGACCTGGTTGCGGTGAAGCGCCTGGCTCATCGACTCCAGCCGCGCCATGGTGATGCCGTCGATGGGGCTCGTGGCACCTCCGACGGGCTGAGGAAGGGTGGCCCAGAGTTCGGAAGCGGACTGGGCGACCTCGCCCCAGGTGCGCAGCATCGCCGGCGCGTCGTCGCCTGTGACGTCCATGAGGCTCTGGCGGGTGGTGAAGTCGGCATCCAGGAGCAGCTCGCCGACACTGCGATCGTCCTGCCGTTTCACGGCGTCGCCTCGCGCATGAGGTCACAGATGGCCACGACCAGCGGCGAGATCCCGGCCGCCTGGTCCAGAACCGGGATGCTGCGGGTCAGCTCCTCTGCGGAGCGCAGCAGTTGCGCAATGTCGTCCTGTGTCGGGGG
>Ga0208355_1000855_pt1 | contig 13823 bp, 8 predicted proteins | sample NGESurdeep072012_6_FD_184458 | JGI IMG/M metagenome (GOLD analysis project Ga0208355, IMG submission 184458) | Arctic peat soil microbial communities from Barrow, Alaska - NGEE Surface sample 210-3 deep-072012 (SPAdes) | ecosystem: Environmental > Terrestrial > Soil > Wetlands > Peat ... | reverse complement strand
GAACGTGGCCCAGGTTCGTCTTGCTTCCAACGGTAAGGCTGACATTGCTGTGTCTTGCACCGGAGCACCTGCCGGTACGAGTTGCCAAGTACAACCCACAGTCGTGCGATCGGGCGCCCGTTCGCAAACCGTGAGTGTGTTCCTCATCGCGGAACCCGGGAACCGCTCGGAAGACGGTTTCGCTTTAAGCCCGGGGAGTGAATATCCAATCTTGGTTACCGCGAGCATCGGCGATGAAGCACAGGAAGTCAGCGTTCCGGTGCAGCTCGAGGTGCTACCCCTCGAGAGGGTGCGCGCCCGAGTTAAACCAGATAAGCCAAAGCACCAGGCACAGTCCCGCAGTTTTCGACCGTAATGACACCGTCCGTAGCCAGGCGTGCGACTTGATTCTGCTCGTTTGCACTTGCCGTGCCCCGTTTCCCGGCAGGGTCAGACTTCTAGAAGAATCGCCCGTGAAGCCGCCTATTCAGACGACAAATGTTGATAACAGCATTTATCGTAAGTGTGCGCTTTTCCTTCGCCTTTTCGGCTCCTAACTTACGACTGTTCCTCCGGGCAGCTGGGCTCCTGTATGCTCTTGACCGTCAACATCACAGGATTCATTTGCGGCAGACTGGCTTTCTTCTTTCGAACTTTCCCTTTGCAGCGGCGCGGCGAACCATACATTATCAACAGGTATCTGGCGAGTTCGGCTTTCGCGCGTTCGGCTTTCGCGCGCTGCCTATGTGCCGGTTTCGGCGTGTTTCTTGATCTCTCTCAGCATGCCGGCAAAGATCATCGCATGCACCGGGTACAGCCCACACCAATAGATTTCTCCGGCCAGCCCGCGAGGCTGGAACCATGCGCAGCAGCGCAGAAGTGTGCGGCCCTGGGGTTGTGACGCAAGGTTGAATTGCAGCCATGCTTCGCCAGGCAGCTTCATTTCCGCCCGGAGAAGCACCGTGCTCGGGGCTTCGGCACGTTCTACTCGCCAGAAGTCGACGGCATCGCCCGTTTGAATACCGGAGGCTCGTGGCCGGCCACGCTTCATGCCTACGCCGCCGATCAGTTGATCAACCCAGCCACGGGCACTCCACAAGAAGCCCGCGTAGAACCACCCGTTCGTGCCGCCGACGTTTTCGATCAACTCAAACACGCGGTCGGGTGGAGCATCGATGATCGTTTCCCTGACGTCGCAGATGATCCCCTCGGCGCGAAATGTCCGGTGCGACGCTCCTCCCATGCTCGGCAGCGACATCGAAGGTGCGGCTCTCTTGAGGACCTCCTCGACAGCCGCGTCGTACGAGATCGGCCGGATCGAAGGAAACAGCCGGGCCACAAGCGTATTGGTGCAAATCGACTCGCTCCTCAAGCCCTCGATGAGCGGGCGGGATACTGCCGGCGGCACTGGTGTGACGAAATCCAACCAGTACGACGACAAGCGCGGAGTCAGTACCGGAATGCGTATCAGCAAACGGCGAAGTCCGCGGTGCCGCGCATAAGCAAGCATCATGCTGCGATAGGTCTCGATGGTCGAGCCGCCAATTTCAATAGGCTCTTCCACGGCGTCACGCAGGTGGAGCGCAGCTTCCAGGTATTCGAGAACATCGCTTACCGCTATCGGCTGAGTCTTTGTCACCACCCAACGAGGGCAGATCATGACTGGGAGGCGTTCTGTCAGACAGCGGATGATTTCAAACGAAGTGCTGCCATTGCCGACGATGATGCCGGCCCGCAGTTCGACGAGAGGCGGCCCAAACTTCCGCAACACCGCGCCCGTCTCGTGCCGGCTCTTCAGGTGCGACGAGACCGCGGCTCTTGTCGACGCCAGACCCCCCAGATAGATCACCCGGCGTACCCCAGCCTGCTTTGCCGCGGCAGCGAAATTGTAGGCAGCCTGCCGGTCTCTCTCTTCAAACCCCTCGACCCGCCCCGACATCGAATGAATGAGGTAGTAAGCGACGTCGATTCCATCCAGCGCCGAAGGAAGCGTCTTGGCGTGCAGTGCGTCTGCCTCAACAAACTTGATTTGTGGTTGAAGCTGGGGAGCGCGCGCGGTATCGCGCACCATGCAGGCGACGTCGTGACCCGCTGCTGAGAGTTTTTCTGCCAGTTGCCGTCCGATGTAACCGGACGCGCCAGTAACCAGGACCCTCATGAGGCGCCTTTATTCAGGCGCCAGATTCCGAGGTTCAGATAGGAAGCGTACGTTACCCAGACGAGATAGGGTGTCATCAGCCAAGACGCTAAGCCTGAATGTTCCGAAAACCTCATGGCTGTGGCAGCGATTGCAAGCAACAGCACGATGATTTCTATCAGGGCCGCTCCGGGCCGCCGCAGACCGAAGAAGATATAAGACCAAAGTCCATTGAGGATCAATTGCGTCGAAAACAGCATCAACGCCAGCCCTACATGTTCGTGAACTCGCTGCCGCCAAACCAGCCAGGCTGACGTCGCCATCAGCAGGTAGAGAGTTGACCACACCGGGCCGAAAACCCATGGCGGCGGGGTACCCGCGGGCTTGAGCAGACCCGGATACCAGGTTTTCACCGATCCCGACGTGAATACCGATCCGCTCGCAGCCACTGCGAAACATATTCCAACGAAGATGAGGAGGGCAAGCCAGTCTCTAGGCATGTGTCCGCTCCAGCTTCGCGATCTGCTCGATGTAACTCTTGGAGTTAAACTTTCGGCCGGTACTGGCGAGCGACATATACCGCACCTGTCCAAACACCGGACGCTCGAACCATGGGCGGTCGTGCTTGCCTACGATTGCCCACGCAATGCCGGCATAACCATTCGGATCGCGTCCGTCGAGTTCGTATCGATCGTTCAGCCAGATGGCGCGCTGATACGCCGATGCAATCGACGGGCTCCACTCCAGGATCTTCTTAGCCCAGTACATGCGCAAGTAGTTGTGCATCCACCCGGTTAACACCATCTCCTTCTGCGCCGCGTTCCACAGCGAGTCGTGCGTTTCTGCATTATCGAGCTGTTCCTTGGAATATACGATGGGGCGGCGGTCCGAGGAGTGCCGTGCAAACGACCGGTCTGCCCAGGGCTCCAGGCACTCCATCGAGTCATAGACAGGGTTGAATCGAACGAAATTGACGGCCAGTTCCCGGCGGACGATGAGTTGCTCAAGAAACGCTTGCTTTGCCGTCTCCGGTAAATCCTCTTGTTGCACCCGGAGCGCAATCGATTGTGGTCCAATGTGCCCGAAGTGGAGGTATGGAGACAATCGGCTGGTGTTGTCGCTCTCCGGCCGATTTCGGCCCTCGGGGTAGATGGCTAGTTTTTCCCGGACAAAGTCATCGAGTCGACGCACCGCCTCCTGATTGCCTCCTCGCCATGCGGTCGCCGGTGCAACGGAGCGATCGAGAGTCCAGCCGCGCGTGAAATCCTCTTGCCAATTCGACGAAGACAGCTGCGGCGGCGCAGAACAAAGTACACGAGCTACTGGATTGTCCGGCGGCTGCAAGAACTTCGGAAGTAGCTCTAGGAGACGCGGTCGGATCGTTCTGGCGGCGTAGTGCTCTCGTCCCAACAGCCTGGATGGAACGATCACGTCCGCATCGACCGTCCAGAACGGAACCGACAGGGCACCAGCGACTTTTTGTCGCCATGCTTCGGTCTCTCGTAAAGGGTTTTCGTCCCCAACCACGATTGCGGGATGAACCTGTTCACAGAACTTGAGAAGGCTGTGGTCTGGGTACACCCGGAACACAAACCCAATGCCGCGACGAGTAAGTCCGTCGGCGATGTCAGCAATACCCGAAGCAAGGAAATGGAAATGCCGCGCGTTTGCGCCGGGATAGAAAGGGACAGGAGCAAAGAAGACCACGACCGGCTTACCCAGCTCGTTTCCCAGATTTACCGCAACGTCTAACGCTGGGTTGTCGCAGGCTCGCTGCGCACGTTGCATCCAGTAAACTACACAGCTTCCGTCCGTGTCTGGAGTCCCGGCGCGACGTACCAGTACGCGAGGGTCTTCGCTCATCTTCTGTATTAGATTCATGCAAGAAGTCGAATGCGGGAGGATGGCGGCTGCGCCGTCCCCCCGCACTGGCAGGTTAGCGGGCATGTGCTACTGCCGGTGAACCACCCCAGCGCCGCTGGATTCCCTTCCATGAGACTGCCTGATATACGGCTGAGAGTCCCACCAACAGGTACACAACGGAACTTAGAGCCGAGGTTTCGCCGAAGCGCATGCCAAAAACTGTAGCCACGAGGTCAAACCGCGCCGCTCCCACCAGCGCCCAGTTCAAACCACCGATGACAAGAAGTATCGCCGCAATCACGTCAATTTTCTTCATATCCTTCTCCAATCAGTTGCTGAGTTATTGCCGAGCCGTTACTGCAGGTTGGGCAGAATGACCGTGTCAATCACGTGGATCACCCCGTTCGACGCCGGAATGTCGGTCTTGATCACCTGGGCGTCGTTCACCTTGACGGTGCCACCACTGGTCGAAATCTGTACGTCCTGGCCGTTGACCGTTTTTACCGAGGAGAGTTTCACCACCTGCGCCGCCATCACCTTGCCCGCTACCACGTGGTAGGTCAGGATGGCGCGCAGCTTATCTTTGTTCTCCGGCTTGAGCAGGTCTGCCACCGTGCCGGCCGGCAGCTTGGAAAACGCTTCGTCGGTGGGAGCAAACACCGTGAACGGGCCCGCGCCCTTCAGTGTTCCCACCAGGTCAGCGGCCGCCAGCGCCGTTGCGAGCGTCTTGAACGACCCCGCTGCAACCGCCGTGTCCACGATATCTTTTGCCGCGCCCTTGCCCGCAGGCGCGGCGACTGCCAACATTGAACTCGACAGCAATACTGCGATTACCGCAAATCCGATCCGCTTCATTTCAGGTTCTCCTTTTTCGTTGCACCGTTTGTCCAGTTGCGCTATTAACTGTAAGTCACACTTGTTTTCATAACATGACAATCTGTTCTCGGGGAGCAAGTCGTGTGACTGACAGTTAAAGGACCAGCGGTTTCTTTGACCAGTAGTCAAAAGGGGAAGTTGTGGCGATGAATAAGACGATCACCGAAGGCCTGAAGCCCTACGCGCTGGGAGAGAAACTCCGGGGATTGCGGCTGAAGAAGAGTATGGGCCTGGTCGAACTTGGAAGACACACGGGGCTGTCGCCGGCCATGCTGTCAAAGTTGGAGCGTGGAAAACTATTCCCGACTTTGCCCACGCTCTTGCGCATTGCACTTGTCTTCAGCGTAGGCCTCGACTACTTCTTCGCCGACGAGCGCAAGCGTCGTGTCGTTGTGGTCGTGCGCAAAAAGGATCGGGTCCGTTTCCCGGAGAGACCGGGAGGCGGCGAGATCGCCTACCATTTCGAGAGCCTTGACTTCAAGGCGAACGAGCGGAAGTTGAATGCGTTTCTGGCGGAATTTGAGCCGGTTCCGACAGACAAGGGTCGAATGCATCAGCACCCCGGAGTGGAATTTCTTTACATGATCCGCGGGAAAATCGATTTGATCATTGGCTCGGAAACGCACACGCTCGATGCGGGCGACGCGATCTATTTCGATTCAGGCGTCCGCCACGCCTACCGGCGAGCCGGCAAGACACCCAGCACCGCCGTGATCGTTACCGCTCCGTAAGAGATCCGAGCCTTCGGAGGCATTAAACGGAAGAAGCTAGCGCGACAGTGTTGTCGCAATCACCTGGACGACAAACGGGCCTGGGAGAGTGGCGGGGCACTGTAAATGGTGATAACAGCCCTTATCGTAAGTTTGCGCCTTTTCTTCGCTTGTGGGCGAATGAAAAGCGCATGCTTACGTGAAGTGGATTTATCGCTCGTCGTTCGGTAGCGACCTCCGCCTAGGCGTAACTTCCTGATTGCCGACAATCCGGCCGAAAATGGAATCGCCGGCGGGTGGATAATCCGATGATTTCGAAGTCACACGCCCGTTCCTATTGCCAGCGCCAGAAGGTCATTTAAGACGTTGCCAAGGCGTCGCGGCGCTTGAGCGTTCCGGAACCCGACTCGTTTGATGTGGACAGTTACTTGCCGGGCATCTACGATTCTGCAACTCTCGCGGTGGGGATCGGGGGACTACATGGCTAGCGGCGGGGTTGTTCCTGCGCGTTCGCACGTGGCGGTGGTGGACATACTTCGGGAAAGGCGCCCGACCCGCGACGAATGGAGAATTGCATGTCAACATATTCGCGATCCCTATGGATCGCTGCCGTACTGTTGTCGTCCCTGAGCCTAGCGACCGCCGCGCCGACGTCCCGACCGGTTGAGTTGACCGTCGACGCAACCGATGCACCACGTGGCATCTTCCACGCCCGCATCATTATTCCGGCATCTCCCGGACCGCTGGTCCTTGCCTACCCGAAATGGATACAGGGAGAGCACGGGCCGAGCGGTCCGATCACGCAACTGGCGGGACTGTCGATCACCGCGGGCGGCATAATCATTCCGTGGCGCCGCGATCCGCTCGACATGTTTCTCTTCCATGTCGAGGTGCCATCCGGTGCGGACAGCGTGATCGTGGACCTCGACTATCTTTCCCCCGTCGAGAGCTTCGGCTCCGGTTACGGCAAAACCCCGAATGCCACCCCGCACCTCGTAATCATCGACTGGCACAACCTCGTAGTCTTCCCGACGGGGATGGCCAGCGCCGAGATGCCGGTGCGTGCGCGCTTGCGCCTGCCGGCAGGCTGGCAGCATGACGGGGCCCTCCCGGCTACGGCGGAGCCGGATGGAACTTTGCTGTTTTCACCCACGTCCTTGACCACGCTGATCGACTCGCCGGTGCTCTCTGGCGACCACTTCCGCACCGAGGTGATCGAAGACGGTGAACACTCCGCGCGGCTGAGCATCGCGGCCGATCGTGCCTCGGCTCTCGAAGTCCCCGCCGATCAACTCGCCGCGTTGCGGCAACTGCCGCTTGAGGCGCAGGCGCTTTTCGGGGCGCACCACTACCGTTCCTATCACTGGCTCGTCGCGCTTAGCGACACGTTGGCCGACGATGGACTCGAGCACCATGAATCGACCGACATCCGCGACAAGATTGGGTTCTTTTCCGACGAAACGATCCGCACGAGTGAGAACTATGTCATTGCGCACGAGTATGTTCATTCCTGGAACGGCAAGTTTCGCCGCCCACAGGGACTCGCAACACGCGACCCGCAGCAGTCGCTGGATAGCGAACTTCTTTGGGTTTACGAAGGCCTCACGCGCTATTTACAGGAAATCCTTGTCGCTCGCAGCGGCATGAGGACACCGGAACAAAGCCGCGAGTACATCGCTTGGAAGGTCGGCCAACAAGACCGAGACCGCGCTGGGCGGCGCTGGCGTCCTCTCGTGGATACCGCCATCTCCGCTCAGGATCTCTATGCAGCCCCCGACGAATGGACCGCGCATCGGCGTTCGGTTGATTTTTACGACGAGTCAATCCTGGTGTGGCTCGAGGTCGACACTATCCTGCGTCAGCAGACCGCGGGACGGCGCTCGCTCGACGACTTCTGCCGTGACTTCTTCGGCGGCGCTGATGGCCCGCCATCGGTCAAGCCCTACACACGGGACGACGTTGAGGCAGCCCTCGCGAAGATCGCACCGTACGACTGGCATGGCTTCTTCACTACCCGGATCTACGAAGTCGCCACGCGTGCTCCGCTCGACGGAATTTCACGTGCCGGGTGGAAACTCATCTACGACGCACGGCCCAACCCCTTCCACCGCGCGCGCGCGACGTTCAACAAGACGATCGACCACACGTTATCGGTTGGCCTCTTGCTGAGCCCGTCTGGCGTGGTCAAGGATGTGGTCATCGATTCGGCATCGTGGCGCGGCGGGTTCGGCCCGGGGATGAAGATCGTCGCGATCAACGGGCGCAAATTCACGCCCGAGGTGATCGAGGAAGAACTGAACGCCGCGAAGAAGGTGACAGCACCGATCCAGTTTGCGGTCGAACATGGCGAGGAACCGAAGACGCTGCGCGTCGACTATCACGGCGGCGTGCTTTACGCACACCTCGAACGCGACCCGTCGCGGCCCGACCTGCTCACCATCATCCTCGCGCCACGCCGCAAACGTTAGCCCCATAGGAACCCGGAGTGGATAATGAGCTGATACAGCGGCATCAATGACGTGCAGCGATCTTCGCTGCACTCACAAAAGGGGCTCGATCACCCGCAATGACCGGGCGAACCAGCCGATGACCAGATTCCTCCCGAGTGACGGGCTACTCGGAAGTAATCCACCCGGCTCATCGGCTGCCGGTAACTCAAGGAGTGATAACAGCCCATATCGTAAGTTTGCGCCTTTTCTTCGCTCGTTGGCGAACAAAAAGCGCATGCTTACGATAAGTGGATTTATCACTCGTTATCGGCCCGTTGCCTCGGCAATGAGCATTACGATGACCGTGAACGTGGAGCATCCGAATATGACCCAGCCTGTCCACGAAACTGCGCCTATGTTGCCCGCAAGTCGTTCGCGTTGCCATTCTGCTACGAAGTATCGGGTGAAGACCTGCGGTCGCGTCGCTGCGAGCAGCCCGACGATGGCAACGATTCCAAAGACAACTTCTATCGCAATCATCAGGCGCAGTTTACGCTCCGGCGCGACACTTGTGCTAAGTGGATTTATCACCAGTTAGCGCGAGCCGGTTACGATGCGCACAGCCGCCTTGTGAGCGCTTGGCGTACCTGCTATGATTAATCACTAGAGTTAGTGAGATGAATCACAGAATAGTCGTAGCGCTCTAACATACAGTACCGCTCTCTTTCTTTGTCCTTGATGGGCGAGGCTCTGCGCGGATTGAAGTGCTCTTGATCTCTCCCTTCCGCGTACTCGAATTTTCCGCGGGGAATATTCCGGGCCAGCCGCATACATTCCGGAGGCCACATGCCCCGACGTGATTCAGCACGGTTGCACCGTTTCTTGGTTGTTGCGCTCCTATGTCTGCTTCCCTCATTTGCTTGGAGCGGTGCCCCGGTGCACCGCGCGAGGTATTTCGAACTACCTTTGTCGTTTGAACCGCTTTCCAAGCAACCGTTTGTAAACCGCCAGTTTATTGCCCGTGGGCCGGGCTACGTGCTGTTAGTCGGCGCCACGAGCGCAAGGATCGCTTTGGGTGTCGCGACAGATTCGGCGGCGATTGTGGAGGTGTCCTTTTTGGGCGCGAACGACCAGGCGCACTCTGACGAACTGGATAAACAGCCGGGTGTAAGCAACTATTTGCGCGGAAATGATCCCGCGGGATGGCGGGTCGGAGTGCCACACTTCGGTCGGGTGCTGTATGCAGATGTATATCCAGGGATCGACATCGCGTACTACGGTAATCACAGCGCGGTAGAACACGACTTTATCGTCCATCCAGGCGCTGACCCGCGCGCGATCGAGCTAAAGATCACAAATCCAACTAGACTGACGCTCAATGCGTCAGGCGATTTGGTGCTGCGCACCGGTGCCGGGGAAATCCGCCTGCTGCGTCCGCGAGCCTACCAGGAAACTTCTGGAACTCGTTCCGAGGTAGCGGCCAGCTACGAAATACGCCCTGGTAATCGGGTCCGAATCAAGCTCGCTTCCTATGATCGAAGCCGCACTCTAGTTGTCGATCCCGTCCTTACATATGCGACCTACCTGGGTGGGACGGCCGGCGAAATTGCCGCATCGATTGCTGCGGATGGTTCCGGCAATGCGTACATCACCGGCCTGACCTTCTCTACAGATTTTCCAATCGCCTCTGCCATTCAGGCGCAATGTAAGTCATGCGTCAATTCGCCAGATGTTTTCATCAGCAAACTCAATGCCACAGGTGATGCTTTGGTTTACTCCACGTACCTGGGAGGCTCTGCTTACGATCAGCCATTCTCCATCGCAGTAGATGGTAACGGCAACGCCGTTGTGGGCGGCAGAACGGACTCATCCGATTTTCCCAGCGTTGCTCCGATTTCCACGTGGAAAGGTTCTGGCGGGACGCACGGGTTCCTCGCCTCGCTCAAGCCAGATGGATCGGGACTGAACTATTCCACAATCATTGGCGGCAGCAACGACGATCACGTGCAAGCAGTATCCGTGGACGCGTCTGGCAATGCATATCTGACCGGCACAACCGATTCTCCCGATTTTCCGATTACGGCTGGCACGCTGCCCGCTACTCCTCCAACCTATCCGATTTGGGACATTTTCGTCGCGAAGGTTAGCCCAGCCGGTTCACTGCTTTACTCGGCGCTCATTGCGTGGAATAACAGCAATGGGTATACCTCACCGCCATCGGCCAGAGGCATTGCCATCGATAACTCTGGAAACGCCTATATCACAGGCAGATCATACGGCGGCTTTCCAACAACCAGCGGTGCATTCCAGACCACGTTTCTACCGACATCCTCTTCCTACATGGGATTCGTCGCCAAGCTCGATCCCACTGCATCGACGTTGCTGTATGCAACCTACTTGGGTGGCTTGGATTCGACCGAAGGCATGGCTATAGCAGTGGACAGCTCCGGAGACGCACTTGTCACGGGAACCACGGGTTCCTTGAATTTCCCAACGACAACCGGTGCATACCAGGCTGCGCTCCCCACTGGAGTGACGTGCTGTTCGGGTTTCGTAACAAAAATGTCATCGGACGGCAGCGGATTGATTTATTCCACATATTTTGCTCCGCCACAGAACGCCACTATCCAGCCAATGTCAATTGCGATCGGAACGGATGGCGCGGCGTACATTGCGGGCGTCACCAATTCGACCAAGTTTCCTATCGTGAATGCACTTCAGTCTACCCGTATTTCCACGGGCAGCTCGGCGTTCATTACGGCATTGAATCCCAGCGGCTCTGCCCTGATCTTCTCCACATATTTGAGTGGTTCGACTGGATCGGAGGCGGATGGAATTGCAATGGATGGATCGGCGAATCTCTACGTGGCTGGCACGTCGTATGACACGGATTTCCCGGTCACGAGCGGCGCATTTCAAAAGACGGTGCCCACCCCGCCGCAGTACGTGACGCCTCAGCACGTTTTCGTGGCAAGAATCGCTTCCAACACGGCGGGGCCGCTCGCATGTTTCTCGAAGACTTCCGTGAGTTTTGGCGGTGTCTATATAAACACCACGCTCGACAGTTCGCTGACGATGACGAACTGCGGTGGTGCGGTGATGAATATCGGCGCCGTCACCGCAGCGGCTCCGTTTTCGGTGACGTCCGATTGCGGCGCGACCCTGGACGCCGGGGCAAGTTGCACGGTCACGGTGACATTCTCGCCGACTGCGGTCGGCAATTTCGCCGGGACCCTGAAGGTGAGCGATGATGCGGGCGCCAGTCCGCAATTGATCCGCCTGAACGCTAGTGGTGTCGTCGCTGTGATGCAAATGACGAATTACTCTTCGACATTCAGTCCACAGCTTGTCGGGGTTACTAGTCCTTTCGGCCTCCTCGCTATCAAGAATACGGGCGGGGGCACGATGACGATCAGCAACGTGGCTATCTCTGGAGACTTCGCGATCATATCCAATTCGTGTGGTGCACAACTATACGGCCTTGCCTCCTGCGCCATCCGGATGACCTTTACGCCGACAGCAGTTGGCGTCCGAACTGGCACGATCACGATTCAGGACAATGCCTCGGGGAGTCCGCATTCCGCTAATTTTTCCGGCACCGGCGTCGACACCTATCCCGTACCGTCTATCACGTCGATAAGTCCCCAAGTGATGGGAGCCGGCGGTTCGGCTTCCACACTGTCCATTACGGGCAGTGGTTTCTTCCCTTCGTCGGTAATCCGCTTCAACGGAGTGGATCATTCGACGAACTACTCGTCGTTCACGAATCTTTCCACGACGATTAATCCCTCGGATATTCCAGCGATGGGCGAAATTCCGGTCACCGTCTTCACTCCTGCACCTGGTGGTGGCGAGAGCAACATCACCGCATTGACGGTTTACAACAGTCTTCCCATTTCGGCTGCGACCCTGGTGTTCGACCCATTCACACGACAGCTCTTCGCGACCTTGCCGGCCAACGGCCGTGTTAGCCCGAACAGCGTTGTATCGATTGATCCGGCCACCGGCAACACCGGTGTACCGGTCACAGTGGGCAGCGATCCGCAAGCAATGACCATTTCTCCGGACGGCAGGTACTTGTACATGGGTCTCGACGGCGATCAAGCGCTTCGCCGCTTCGACATTACCGCGAACACGCCAGGGTTCTCCACTGCCCTTCCTGCCGGCGACTACCCTCCGGTACGGGTGTATAGCGCGAAGACTGTTCCGGGAGACTCAAGCTCAGTCGTTGTTTCGGTACTGCGTTCGGCGAGTCCGTCAGAATCCGCCGTCGTCCTGTACAAAGATGGCGTGTTGCAGTCAATCCTGCCGAGCGAGTTCGCCTACAACTATATCGAAATTGACGATTTTGCTTTCACGAATGATCCGAACGTGTTCTATGCGGTTCCGGACTATCCCGCGATGTTGTCTACATTCTCGGTCACGCCGTCCGCAATTACTCGCACCAGCACATCCTCTGTGCAAATGACCAGGTACTCTCTCGTGTCAGACGGCAAGTACCTCTATGACAGCGCCGGCCGTGTCGTCGATCCCTCGACGATGTCCCTTGTCGGTACTTATCCCTTGAATTCGACGCCGACATATTCCACCGTTCCCGATTCGAATACCGGGCGGACATACTTCCTTGAGTTTCAATCGCTGGTTGCGTTTGACCAGGCGACAAAGCAGCAGATCGGGACTCTACAGTTTCCCCAGACCTTCTCCAACGTTGGCTCCCTCGTCCGCTGGGGGACGGATGGTTTTGCGTTCCGTATGTACGATCGCAATGCTTACAGCAATGACCACAGTAAAGAACAGATCATAATTTTCCGCACTGGCCTGGCGCGTCTTGCGGCGACGAGCAATCCTGCGCCGATCCTCGGTAGCGTGCAGCCGGCAACGTTTGCGCAGGGCAGCGGCAATGTTTTGGTCTCAGTCACGGGCTCGGGTTTTGCACGCAATTCGGTAGTCCGCTGGAATGGTGCTGACCGGAGCACCACCTACAACAGCGCAAGCAGCCTTCTGGTCGCCATTCCCGCCTCAGACTTGGCCTCTACGGGCACTGCCTCCATCACCGTATTCAATCCGCTTCCCGACGGCGGTGTCTCTGGGCCAATGTCGGTCGTTACTGGCGCTCTTGGTGTCGCGTCGTGGTCGGCCACCTCCCTCCACTTCGATCCCGTGCTCGTCGGTGCCCCCAGCGCAGCACTGCAGGCCACGCTCACCAGTGCTGGCGCCGTCCCCCTGGCTTTTGGCGGTTTCACGGTCTCCGGTGATTTTTCTGAGAGCGATACCTGCCCGAGCATGCTGAGCGTGGCAGCGTCGTGCACCGTGACAGTTACCTTCCGTCCGAAAGCGCTGGGAACCAGGACGGGCTCGATCGTTGGGCTCTCGGGAGACCAGCAGGGTATTGCGCTCACCGGGACTGGCGCGGACCTCGCCCTGTCATTCGTCCGGGTGGCGAGACCCGGCCGCGGGGTGGCACTGTCGGCGCCATCCTTGCAGAAAGTCCAAGTCTCTTCGGCGGCCCGCGCAACGGCTTCTCTTACTTGTTCCGGCGCTCCCGTTGGGACCACGTGCGTGCTGTCGAACGATTCGCTGCAAGTCGGCGGCAATAGAGCTTCGACCGTTTCAGTCCAATTGCGTGGCAAATCAGGGCAGGCGGCGTCCGGGGGTGTATATCCAATTCGACTGATCGCCTCCGCAGGTCCCGCGGTTCGCATCATCGAGGTGCCGCTGTCTGTCGCCGCGGAACAGCAGGGAGAAATCCCGGCGGTCAATAACATGAAACCGGACGCCCGTCGGGGAAAAGCTGCGGAGTCCACGGACAAAACGACTCTGGAATTGCCC
>Ga0208355_1000854_pt1 | contig 13832 bp, 13 predicted proteins | sample NGESurdeep072012_6_FD_184458 | JGI IMG/M metagenome (GOLD analysis project Ga0208355, IMG submission 184458) | Arctic peat soil microbial communities from Barrow, Alaska - NGEE Surface sample 210-3 deep-072012 (SPAdes) | ecosystem: Environmental > Terrestrial > Soil > Wetlands > Peat ... | reverse complement strand
CCTCGCGCAGCGCGCGCTCGGCCGCGCGCCGCTCGGCCACCTCGGCCGCCAGCGCTTCGTTCATTGTCTCGAGCGCGTCGGTCCGCTCGGCAACCCGAGTCTCCAGCTCGTCACGAACTTGGCGGAGTCCCGCCGCGCGCCGCGACGCCTCGATCGCGTATCGGATCGAGCGCTCGAGCAGCGTCGCGTCGAGACGATCCCTGACGAGGTAGCCCGCGGCGCCGCTCTCCCCGGCCGCGAGGTCCTCGGCTCGGTCCGGCTCGTCGGCGATCAGGATCACGGGACCCTCGCCGCCGGACTCGCGATAGGCGCGCAAGAGGTCGATGCCGCTCCTTGCGCCGAGCCGGGCGTCTACGAGGTGGGCGTCGTGCCGACCGGCACTCATCGCCTTGAGCCCCGCCTCGAACGTCCCGGCCCATTCGAGCTCGATACGGCCCGGCATCTTGGCGACGAGGTCGCGGAACCGGGCAACATCCTCCTCCTCGTTGCCGACGAGGAGGACTCGGAGACGCCGGGTCTCCGTCGAGGTCGACATGGCATCCGGAGGCTAGCCGATCGGGTCGATCGTGGCCAGCCTCGCTGTTCGGAACGAACTCCGTTCGCTCTCCGGGGGCCGGGTTACTTGCGGATGGCGCTGCCGAGACTCGTCAGGGCCTCCTGCTGACTCATGACTTCTTCCTTTCGGGTGAGGCGTGCGATTTCTCGGCTGCCTCCGCGTCTGCCTTCGTCTTGTGCACCGTTCCGTCCGGATGGTTCGGCGGCGAGTAGATCGTGTAGAGCTTCAACGGTGCCGTCTTCGAGTGGTTGATCACGTTGTGAAAAGTCCCCGCCGGCACCACGACCCCGCCGCCGTCGCGCACCAGGCGTTCCGTCTTCTCGTCGAAGACAAACCGGGCCTCGCCCCGCTCGATGCGGAAGAACTGATCGACGTTCGCGTGGACCTCGTCGCCGATGTCTTCGCCCGGCAGAAGGCACATCACCACGAGTTGGCTGTGCTTGGCCGTGAAGAGCACCTGCCGGAAGTAGGTGTTCGTCAGGGTCAGCTCCTCGATCGATCCGACGTATTCGGTCATTTTGGTGCCCTCTTTCTCTTCGGAATCAGCATCGGCGGTAACACTGCAAGCGGCGGACGCAATGCTCAGCGACACCCTTCCCGCCGGTTTCGAGTGCGGGATTCTGAACGGCCAGGTGAAGGCGGGAGACACCGTGGCGATCGTGGGCCCCGGGCTGATCCGGCGACTACCTGCGTCTGCTGTTCCAGTAATAGCCGCCGCCCCCGAACAGAAGGACCAGCACGACGATCAAGAGGATAGTGCTCATGATCTTTTCCCTCCTTTCTCGAGCGACAAGAAGCACGAGACGTGCCAGTCGAGGCTGGCACAGGGCTTGCGCCCTCCGCAGCCTGGATGTAATGCGATCAGGTCCGCGCGGTCTCAATGGCCGCCAGAAAGGAAACACGACAATGAAAACGAACCATCTGAAGATCCTCATTCCTGGCATCTTCGCCGCTACCGCGCTCGCGCTGGCCGTGAGCGCTGGCGCGCAAACGCCTCCGCCTGCTGCCCCGCCCCCGGCCACCAAGAGCCCTCAGGCGGCCACCATGACCGGCCACCACAAGGGCAGCGCTGCGACCGCCAAGCACGACGCTGACATGAAGACCATGAAGACGCAGTGCGAGGCCATGATGGCCACAAAGCAGGAGATGCAGGACAAGCGCCAGGCGATGGACGCCACGCTGGACAAGCTGGTGGCGGAAATGAACGCCGCCAAGGGGTCCAAAGAGGTCGACGCCCTGGAGAAACCAATGGCGGCGGTCATCAACGAGCTCGTCGCCCAGCGCAAGGCCTTCGACGCCATGATGATGCAGATGCAACCCGCGATGATGGCGCACATGATGCATCACGTGCACATGCACGGCGCGAAGGGCGCAATGGAATGCCCGATGATGAAGACGGGCCATGCTCCCGAAGCGAAGACAGAAGAGCAGAAGCCCAAGATGTGAGCTTCATGACGGCGGGGCGTCTCGCTCGGAGCCCCCGCCGCCCGGCTCGTCCGCTTCTTCGGCAATCCGCTCATCATCGTGCTTTTGGTGGCCAGCGCGGTTTCTCTCTCGCTGGGAGACCGGGTCGGCGGACTGATCATCATCGCGATGGTCTTTCTTCAGCGTCCTGCTGAGCTCTAGATGTCCCATGCCGGTGAGCGAGAGAGTGCTCCGGATGGCATACCACGTGCGTATCCCTCTCACGGAAAGTACGGAAAGGAGAACCCCATGGGACAGCAGGAAGTCGGCGGAAAAGTCAAGAAGACCAAGGGGAAAATGAAAGAGGCCGTCGGGATCCTCTCAGGCAACAAGAAGATGGAACGGGAGGGTTCCCTCCAGCGCGCCGAGGGCGCGGTCCAAGAGGGGCTCGGCCAGGCGCGCCGCAAAGTCGGCAAGGTCCTGACGAACCTCGGCACGGCCATCAACAAGAAGTAGTCCGGTCCGCCCCGGCAGGACATGCACTCGAGTCAGGCACTTTCTACAAGGCGCGCGCCCCTCTGCCTGCAGCAGCGTGTAAGTCTGCCGACCGCCTTTCTGGCGAGTCCCGTTCAGAACAGCGAATCGGTCGTGATCAGGTAGATGGGCTTTCCGCCGCGATCAGGAAGCGCCACCTCGAAGCGGAGGATGCGTACGAGAGACGTGCGGGTGAGCTCGACGAGCATGCCCGCGCCGACGTCGCCCCGCCACCCTTCGGTGGACGGTCCGACCCGCGCTCCCCAGGTCTTTCCGCCATCGGCAAATGCCGTGAGACCCAGCGCCGCCACGTGCAGCAGCTCGCCGGTGATGCGATGCCGCCACTCCACGTTGGCCACCACCCGTGAGGTGCCGTCGAAGGTGTTCGGGTCGTAGCCGCGCAGGCCGGTGTCGGCGCCGAGCGTGAGCTGCTTCTCGCCGTCGAGGGCATAGCCGAGGTCGGCGGCGACGCGCACCCTCAGGCCCGCCGACCCGGTAATGGCTCCACCGGCCTCGAGGTGGGTGATTGCGTTGCCCAGGCCGCGACTCTCGACTCGCCCCGAGAGGTCGATGCGCTGCCAGGTGTAGGTCCGCCCCACGAACTGGCCCGACTCGAACACTCCGTGGTACCGAAGCCGCACGCTGTCGCCGCCGAAAAACGGAAGCGAGAGCCCGGTTGTGACCGTCCAGTTGGGCCCGAGCGGCAGATCTTCTTGTCGAAGCCAGGCCCGGAACCCTTGTACGAGCTTCCAGCGGAACGTCCGGTGGTCCCAGCCCACCTCGGGGCCCACAAGGTTGCGATCCTGCGGCTGCGGGTAGGACGGACCGGTGAGGCTGTGCCAGACGCTGAAGATGGCGCGATCGCCGAACGCTCCGACGATGAGACGGTCGGTGCGGATGCCGCTGCCCGGCAGCCGGAGCCCGCCCCAGACCTCCCAGTTTCGCGTGTTTGCCTCTCCCGTGACACGCCGTTCCGCGTCCGACCAGAGGTACTGCACGGACTGACCGCGACTCCAGTCGATGCCCCCGGCCCGCGGCGTCGTCAGGGAGAAGAACGGATACTCGACCAGTAGGTGGTCCGTCGATCCGTCGGAGGACGACTGGTGCTCCAGCTCGAGCTGCCAGCGGCTGTGGAGAAACGTGATGTCCTTGTAGCGGAACGTGGTGGAGGTCCGTTCGGGGTCCGACGAGACGTCGAAGAGGATGCTCTTTCCCATCCCCAGAACGTTGTCCTCCGAAAGGCCGAAGCCGGCGTGCCGGCGATTCCCGGAGATGCCGTAGCTGACGGAGACGCCTGTCGTCCACTGGTCGTGGGTCTCGACCACCACCTCGGCCCCGCCGGGGCCCGGCCGCGCCGAGATGTTCACGGGGTTGAGGAAGCCCGTGGCTCGAAGAATGAGCTCGCTCTCGGCCAGCAGCCTGGGGTCGAGGCGGTCACCGACCTGGAAGAGGAGCAGGGACCGGATGAAGTCCTCACGCGTGGTGATGTGCAGGGCGTCGACCCAGCGATAGGGCCACGCCGAGGTGGACGGGTCGTCGAGATCGAAAACGTCGTGCCGGTCGATCCGCACCGCCATGATGGGGGTGCCGGGAGCCACCTCCTCCGCCCCCGCGCCCGGCGTGGCGAGCGCACAGAGAACGCTGAGGAGGAACAGCGGTCTGCTCGCGGGCCCCATGCTGGCTCCTTCTCGTCGGCAGAGACGCAAAGGCGGCGCCAGCGAGCGATGAAAGATATTCCACGCCGCGGGCGCCTGGATGCTCCCTGACCGGGCAAACGAGCCTGAGACAGCCCACCGCCGCTGGCAGGGGAATTGCGGTGATGTGCAGCGGGAGACTCAGACAGTGAAAAAAAACTCAGTTCCGATCCTCGCGGCGGCTCTTTCCGTCACATGGCTCCTCTCGGCCTCACCAGTGAACGCCGCGGACAAGTCCGAGGCGGTTTCACCTGAGGTCTCCGAGGCGATCAATGCCACGTCCGTCAGGGCCAAGCTGATCGACAAGCTCGGCGCCGACGCCCTTCGGATCACGGTCTCCGTCTCCGGAGAGACAGCGACCCTAACCGGCGAGGTGACGAAGTCGCCCAGCCAGGGGCTCGCCGAGCAGGTCGCCCTGTCGGTTGAAGGGATCAAGAAGGTCGACAACAAGGTGACGGTGAAGGAGGCCGCGGGGCCGTTGGCCGCGAGCGAAGCCTCGGTGAAGAACGTGGCGCTCGAGATGAAGGTCAAGGGCATTCTTCTGGCCGAGATCGGCAGAAACGCTCTCAAGATCGAGGTTGAGGTCGTAGACGGCGTCGTCAGCCTGCGAGGCAAGCTCGACAATCCCGAGGCCTCGAGGGCGGCAATCAAAAAGACCCATTCGATCGAAGGCGTCAAGAAGGTTGTCGACCTTCTCCGTTGAGCTACACGACTCCACTTCGGGACACATCGGTTGCCGAACCGTCTCCGGTCTCTCCAAAGTCCACTAAGAGAAAGAAGAGGTTCTGAGATGAAAAAACTGATGACCTGCTTGGCCCTGGGCACGTTCGCGACGCTCCTCGGTGTCGTATCGGCGCCCGTCGCGTATGCGCAAAGCGACAAGGAAAACTCGACCTTCACCGTGACGGAGCCGCTCGACGTAGGGGGATTCACCCTGCAGCCCGGAACGTACCTCATCAAGGTCGTGATGCTCGCCTCCGACCGCAACTCGATTCAGGTCACGAACGTGGAGTAGACGAAGGTCTTCGCCAACGTCCTCTCAACGCCGCACCCGATCCGGGCGGACGAGGTGGTCCCGTCGAGCCGCTACATTTATTACGCGACCGCCCCGGGCCAGCCCAAGGCGCTTCGCACGTGGTTCGCTCGCGACACGGAGAAGGGTCAGGACATCATCTATCCGAAACGGCGCGCCATGGAGCTCGCGGCCGCGGCTAAGGAGCCCGTGATCGCGATTCCGGACGAGGTGAAGGAAGCGGAATACAAGTCCGTGCCCATCGCGGTCGTGACGCCGGATCTGCAGGTGAAACCGTACGCGGAGCCGGCGCCGCCCGTCGTGGTGGCAGAGGTCCGTCCCCAGGCGGAGCTGCCGGCTACGGCGAGCCACGTTCCGCTCTTCGCCGCTCTCGGTCTCTTGTCTCTGGGCGGCGCTTTCGGGGTCCGCGCACTCACGAACCGGGCGGCGTGACAAGGTCCAGCATCATGCGGTGGCTCCGTCGGGCCGAGATCGCGCTCTGCGCGATCGGCCTTTCTCTCCTTGGCGTGGCCCTCGCGGCGATCGTCAATGCTCGGGTCTACCAGGCGCGCCAGGGGCGCGCCTTTTCCGACATGGAGCGACGGGCCGCAGCGTCGACATATGGCCCGGAGTCTTCTCCGGTGTTGGCGTCCATCGGGCCGTCCGCGCCGGCTCCCGACGCCGATCCGCTCGTCCTCGGCCGGATCGAGATCCCGCGGATCGGCGTCTCGGCGATCGTGCGGGAGGGGGACGACGACTCGACGCTCGCCGTCGCGGTGGGGCACATCCCCGGGACGGCGCGGCCCAGCGAGCGCGGCAACATGGCGCTCGCGGGACACCGGGACTCCTTCTTCCGCGCGCTGCGGCTCATCCAGGTCCATGACACGATCCGAATCCGCACGGCCCGCCACCGCTACGAGTACCGCGTGGACTCGACCGAGGTGGTCGCGCCGGAGGCGACGCGGATCCTCGACCCGACCGGCGACGCCGTCCTCACACTCGTGACGTGCTATCCGTTCGCGTACGTGGGCCACGCGCCGAACCGGTTCATCGTGCGCGCCTCACGGCTCCCGCCCTGAGACCGAGATGGTCGGGACGGTGGGATTCGAACCCACGACCCCTTGAACCCCATTCAAGTACGCTACCAGGCTGCGCCACGTCCCGACCGAGGACATGCATCGAAGAGCAGAAGCCCTTCGGGGGTAGCGGTTTATACCATGCCGTGAGGCGCCTGAGAGTGCGCCCGGACTATCGGCCTAGACCGCTGCCCCAGCACTCGAATTCCCCTTGACCGTCACGTTTGAGTCTACTATTTTGTAGATATGGCGATCTCCTCGACCACGATCCGGATACCGGCGGACATGCACGAGACCCTCCGCGGGCTGGCTGAGGAACGCCAGTCGACGCTCCAGGGCGTGCTCGTCGAGGCGCTGGAGCTGTACCGGCGCGACCGGTTCCTGCGTCGGGTGAACGACGGCTATGCGACGCTGCGCGCTGAGCCCGTGGCGTGGAAGGCGCATCTCGCCGAGCGTGCGACATGGGACACAACGCTCGCCGACGGCCTCCCCGCTGAGCGGCCAGGCGTCCGCCGCAAGAAACCGTGAGCGGTTCCTTCCCCCGCCGCGGGGAGGTCTGGCTCGCGGATCTGAGCCCGACGCGCGGGCACGAGCAGCGTGGCACGCGGCCCGTGCTCGTCCTCTCGGTCGACACGTTCAACGCCGGTCCCGCCGAACTCGCCAGCGTGCTTCCTATCACGTCCACGATTCGCTCGATCCCGTCGCACCTCGTCGTGCGGCCGCCAGAGGGTGGACTTGATGCCCCGTCCGCCATCCTCTGCGATCAGATCCGAACAATCGCCCGCGAGCGTCTCGTGCGGCGGCGCGGCGTCATCGCCGCGCGGACGTTGACTCGCGTCGAGGAGATCGTGCGTATTCTCCTGGGGCTCTGATCAGAGCGAAAAGCCGCCCAACGACGAGGCGCGGTTACGCGGTGTCACGTGACGAGGGCGGGGTCACTCGCCGCCGAGGAGCTTCAGGATTTCCTTCAGCTCCGCGACGACGCGCGCGACCCGGGCGTCCGGTGTCCGCCCCATTCCGCCGTTGGCCGGGTCGACGGCGGAGGCGGCTTCCACCGGCTCCGTCTGACCGGAGGCGGGCGAGGTCTCGACGAATAGCGGCGTGGCGGATTTCGAGGACGGCCGGCGACCGGGAGGGCGCTCCGGAGGCTTCACGGCCTTATCCGACTGCTTCTCCGGCTTCTCGGACTTCTCGTCCTTTTCGCTCTTCCCCGCGTCGGCCGGGATAAAGGCCGGATTCGTGTCGTGGGACCGCGCGCTCGCGGCCTCGGTCTCGAGCCGCTTCTTGGCGCCGGCGATCGTATAGCCCTCGTCGTAGAGAAGCCGCTTGATCCGCCCGATCAGCTCGAGCTCGCGCGCACTGTACGTGCGCGGGCCGGCGAGCGAGCGATCGGCCGCGAGGAGCGGGAACTCCGACTCCCAGTAACGCAGGACGTACGGCTGAACGTCCGCGATGCGGCAGACGTCCCCGATCTTGTAACGGACCTCGGCGTTTTCGCTCGTCATTTGCGTCATGACATCAACGTGTCGTCGAGTCTTTTTAACACATCGACGGGCCGATCCGAAGGTCAGGCGTCCTTCTTGACGACGAACTTCAGCGGCACACCGTTCAGGTTCCACTTCTCGCGGATGCGATTCTGCAGGAATCTCTCGAAGGAAAAGTGCAGCGGTTCGGTCCGGTCCGCGAAGAGACGGATCAGCGGGGGCTCGGCAGCCACCTGCACGGCGTATCGGATCTTCATGTTGCGGCCCGAACGCCCGCGGGGCTCCTCCCGTTCGAACGATTTCTGCAGCAGCCGGTTCAGCTCGCCCGTGGACATCCGCGTCGTGAACCTCTTCGCGAGCGCGTCCGCCTCGGGGAGGAGGCGCTGGACGCCCTTCCCCGTCGTGGCCGAGAGCGGCAGGAAAGGCGCCTTGCGGAGAAAAATGAAACGCCTCTCCGTGTCGTGCTTGAGCTCGGTCGCGCGCTGGCGGTCCTTCTCGATGAGGTCCCATTTGTTCGCGACCAGAAGCACGCCGCGGCCGGCCTCTTCCGCATAGCCCGCGATCGTGGCGTCCTGCGCCGTGATGCCGGCGGAGGCGTCGAAGACGATGACGACGAGCCGCGCCCGGTCGATCGCCTTGCGGGACGCGACGATCGAAAGCAGCTCGGCCGAATCGGTCGTCTTGCCCTTGCGCCGGATCCCCGCCGTGTCGACGAAGAGATACTCCCGGCCGCCCCGGGACAGGCGCACGTCGATCGAGTCGCGCGTCGTGCCGGCGATTTCCGACACCATCACGCGGTCCGCCCCGACGAGCGCATTCACGAGCGACGACTTCCCCACGTTCGGGCGGCCGACGATCGCGATCGGAAGCGGCTCGGTGCGCGTGTCCGGATCGAGGTCCGACGGCAGCACGGTTTCGATCGCCTCGAGCAGCTCGTCCGCGCCCGTACCGTGGAGCGCCGAGACGCCGATGACCTTCGGGAAGCCCAGCGAGAAGCCGTCGGCGAGCGACTCGGCCGCGGCTTTCGCGTCGCATTTGTTCCAGGCGACGACCACGTTCTTTCCGAGGGCGTGGAGCTTGCGGGCGAGCCGCTCGTCCTCGGGAAGGCGCCCGGCGATGCCGTCGAGGACGAAGAGAATGAGATCCGCGTCCGCGACGGCCGCGAGCGCCCGGTCGCTCGTCCACTCCGCGAAGCCGCCCGCCGCGTCGAGATCCAATCCGCCCGTGTCGACGAGGGTGTAGGCGCGCCCCGACGGCGTCCGGGCCGTCATCTCGAGCGCGTCGCGCGTCATCCCCGGGCGGTCGTGCACGAGGGCGCGGCGCTCGCGCGCGAGCCGGTTGAAAAGGGCCGATTTCCCGACGTTCGGGCGGCCGACGAGGACGACACGAAAGCTGTTCACTGGGTTTTCACTCTGTCAGCGTCGCCGCCGCGTCTTTCCGCGCGGAGGAGCCGGGGACGGCCGGCGGCCGCGCCCCTTCTGCGGCTTCGGGGGGACGTCGGCGCGAACCCCTCGGCGCGCGCCAGCGCTTTCGCCTACGGGCACGAAGTCGAGGCCGCGCTTCTCGGCGTCGGCTTTCACGAGCTTCACGCGCAGGCGGTCTCCCAGGCGGTAGACGCGTCCCGTCGAGGAGCCGACGAGGCGGTGCTCGACGTCCTCGTACCGGTAGAAGTCGTCCCCCAGGGACGAGATCGGCACGAGGCCGTCGACGTAGATGTCCTCGAGCGTCACGAAAAGGCCGAAGCCCACGACCGCCGAGACGTACGCCCAGAACTCCTCGCCGACCCGCGACGACAGGAACACGAACTTCTTCCACGCGATCGCCTCGCGCTCGGCCGACTCGGCGCGCCTCTCGCGCGACGAGCAGTGCGCCGCCGCCTCGTGGAACCAGCGCGTCCGGCCCTCCGCGTCGTCGGGCGCGGGCGGCCGCCGTATGGCGAGCCACTCCACGAGGGCGCGGTGGACGAGGAGGTCCGGATAGCGCCGGATGGGAGACGTGAAATGGCAGTAATGCTTCGCGGCGAGCGCGTAGTGCCCGCGGCACTCTTCGGAGTAGATGGCCTTCTTCTGGGCCCTGAGGACGAGGTCCGATACGAGGCGTTCTTCGGGTTTTCCCTGCGCCTGGTCGAGGATCGCCTGGAAAGTCGCCGGCGAGACTTCTTCCTCGCCCTCGGGCAGGTCGTAACCGAGCGGCCCCAGCACGACCCGGATGTCCGCGAGGCGGCTCTCGTCGGGCCGGTCGTGCACGCGGTAGAGCGTCGGCGTCGGGATGAACTCGAGGTGCTTGGCGACCGCCTCGTTCGCGGCCAGCATGAATTCCTCGATGAGCCGGTGCGCCTCGTTGCGCACGGCGCGCACGATCGCGACGACGTCCCCGGTCTCGCCGAGCAGCACGTCGGAGTCCGGCAGGTCGAAATCTAGGGAGCCGCGAGAGACTCTTTTTGCTCGGAGAAGAGCGCCCGCGCTCTGTGCGACGCGGAGCATGGCGGCTACGTCGGACGGGATGGGAGAAGACGAAGATTTCTTAGAAGGTGAAGAGGGGGATCCTTCTAAGAAATCCCCTACATCGGTGTATGTGAGACGAGCACGGCTCTTGATGAGGGACCTGAAGAATTCGCTCTTCACCGTCTCGCCGTGCCTGTCCAGCGTGAGCATCGCCGACAGCGTCCGCCGCTCCTCGTTCGGGCGCAGCGAGCAGAGGTCGTTCGAAAGGCGCTCCGGAAGCATGGCGATGGCGCGGTCCGGGAAATAGACCGACGTTCCGCGCTCGAACGCCTCGGCGTCGAGAGCGCTGCCGATGGGCACGTAGTGCGAGACGTCCGCGATGTGGATGCCGATGCGGAAGCCCCCGCCCGGAACCTCCTGGGCCTCGATGGCGTCGTCGAAATCGCGCGCGGTCTCACCGTCGATCGTGACGATCGTCCGCCCCGTGAAGTCCGCCCGGAGCATCCGCTCGTCGGTCCCGACCGTACCGTTCGCAGCCTCGGCCTCGGCGATCACGGCCTCGGGATACTTCCGGGGAATTCCCCACTTGCGGGCCACGACCTCGACGTCGACGCCCGAATCACCCTCGAAGCCGATCAGCTCCAGCACCTCGGCCAGGGCGAGCCGGCGGTCGTCGGGATACGCGGTGATGCGCGCCTCCACGAAGATGCCCGTCGGGGCCGACATGTCCTTGCCGTCCGGCACCGCGAGCCGCGCGTCTATCCGGCGGTCGAACGGCACGATGAACGTGCCCTCCGGGCCGCGCGCGATCTTTCCGACGACCGTTTCGCGGCGCCTCTTCAGGACCTTCACGACGACGCCTGAGGCGCGCGGCGCGAAGCGCGGCGCGGGCCGCTTGTCCTTCGGCGCGGCTTTTGGCGCGGCTCTCGAGGCTTCGACGCGCACGAGGACGACATCGCCGTCGAGGGCGCTTCCCACCGCCGTCACCGGCACGTCGGGAACGCCCGGCACGCCGGACAGGAGGAACGCCCGACCTTCGCCGCGAATCGCGAGCGTGCCGGCCTGATAGTCGGTGAATTCGATGCGCGAGAGCTTCTCGCCCTTGACGCGGACGATCTCGCCCCGGCGCTCGAGCTCGGCGGCGGCCGCGCGCAGAGCGTCCTCACGCGATGGGTCGGGATCCGGCCGCAGGATGCGATTCGCGAGCTCGGAAAACGAAAGGACGCGCGAACTCCGAGGCTTCAGCGCCTCGAGGATCGCGTCACGGAGTTGATTGGAATTCATGGGGGGCCTTGGAGCGGTCGAAGAGAGGTCGGAGAGCCTGGTGCGAAAGGGGGGACTCGAACACGCCCTTTTGGTTCACTGTCGGGCCTGTTTACGGGCTGCCCGTGGGTTTTGGGTGTGCCTTGGCCCTGTTTTTGGACCCGTTGAGCGCCTTAAAGGGTAGCACGCTCTTGTCCTCCGCGCGTGTCTGGACGAACGCCTCGACGGCCAGGAGCGCCTCGGCCACGTCATCCGCCGGGACGACCTGATACCGCATGAAGGTTGAGGTGGTCGTGTGTCCCGTGATGAGCATGGCGACCTTCATCGAGACGCCCGCGCCGACGAGGTTGCGAACCGCCGCCCGACGCAGATTCTAGACGAGCGCCTTCTCCCCCGCCGCCTCGCACGCCTTCGTCCAGAGCTTCCAGAGGCGAAACTGGAAGCCGCTCTAGGAGGCACCTTCACCATGACTATCGCCTCCACCATCAAGAAACTTGTCAACCCGACCGATGAGGTCACGGCCTTGGAGGCGCGAACCTCTAACTGTGCGGCTGCTCTGACCGTCGCAGGCCAAGAGCAGGCCGATGCCTCGCGCCTCCCTCACGACTGTGAACGCGCCGACGCATCCGCGCCTCCGCCATCGCCAGTGCGCTCGTCGAGGCCCGCGCCACCGCCGAAGGCGTCGCGAAGGCTGGTCGTGTCGCCGAGTTGCGCGAGGCGCAGGCGGCGGCAGGTAAGTGCGCCGATGCCGCTCAGGATCGCTGCGTAGTGGCGATGCTTGAACTGAGAGAGGCGCTCACGAAGCTGGAGAGCCCTTCTCGCCCTCGATGGGCCTTCGGGGCATCGGGAGGGTTGAGCGCGCCGCTCAGATCAAAGCGGGTGTACTTTCGACCACGCAAATCAGCATCCCCGGCGGCCGGTAATCAATTGAACGAGATCGTGCGCAGTCGAGGACTCGTTGCTCGGTGAAAGACATACGGCGCGCGCACCTCGCACCCGTGTCAGGCCAGAAGGTACACCATCCCTTCTTGGCCTCCTGTGCAGCGAGCCTCGACGGCGGCGGTCGGCGAGAAGGTGTTCGCGATGATGTCGGCCCGCGTCAAGAAGGCAGACAAAGTGACGCACTCGGCGCCGCGCTCGCCTTGGCCGGCGCGCTGGTAGTCCGGCCGTGCGGGTTGATGAGGTGACGGCAAAAGACCTCGCATAACGCCAGCGACGCCTCGCTTCAGAAGCTCATCGGGATGTAGCTTCCATCGGAAGTGACGGCGTCATTGAGAACCCCGTAGGCCACGAAGCTGGAGTTGCCGGACGTCTTCTCGATCCTGGCGTAGCCCCAAGTGGCTCCGAGGGCCAGAAGGGGCTGGTTGAACTGCGTCCACTGGCCGGGTGCGAGCGTCACCGGCGTCGGCGCGCCGAGCGCGGCGCCTGTCCCGTCGAAGTAGCTGACGTTCAGGGTAATCGCGTCGGAGGCGTCGCCGCGGTTGACGAGGGCGAGATTGGAGCGCTGGGCGGAGTTCTGCTGGAGGCCGTTGACGTACGCCACAGAAGTGGCCGACTCCCCGAGCGTCAGCCCGGGGTAGTAGACCCCGAAAGTGCCGCCACCCGAGGAGGCCGGCGTGAAGGTCCGGGCCCCGACGGCGAAGGCCGAGGGCGGCGTCCCAGATGGCGGCAGGGCGAGAAGCGCGCCGCCCACGCTGCTGCCGTCGGCGGGGATTGCGAGTTCCTGCGAGCGGAGGAAGCCGATGGCGTCCGGCACGATCTGCTGCTCGCCGGGGGCCAGCGTCAGCGTGGCCTGGCCCGAGCCGCTCCCGAGCGACGCCGTGTAGACCAGAGTCACCGGCAGGGAGCTGGTCGTCAGGTTCGCGAGTGTCAGCTCCGTGGTGTAGTGGGTGCCGCCCAGCCCGTAGACGTCGAGAACGATCGGCACGAGGCGATCGCCAGGACCGGAGGCGTTTGCGATGAGAGGCGGAATGAACGAGCCGTCGGAGGTGACGGCGTCGTTGAGGACGGCGTAGGCCGTGAAGGGTGACGGGCCGGAGACCTCTGTAACCACGGCCCGTCCGGAGGCGGCCTTGCCTTCGAGCGGCCGGTTGATCTGCGTCCAACCGTAGGGAGGAAGGCTCTCGTCGGGCAGCGTGCCGAGGTCCTCGCCCATCGGTCCGAACAGCTGCACGCGAAGCGTGATGGAAGTCCCGCCGGCATTGACCAGAGCGAGGTTGGAGCGCTGGGCGGAGTTCTGCTGGAGGCCCACGAGGGTTGCGGTCGTCGTCGTGGTGGCGGAGGCGGGGTAGAAAACCCCGAACGTGCCGCCCCCGTCAGTCGTGTACGTGCGCCCGCCGATGAACGGGTCGCCGGAAGGGCCGGC
>Ga0208355_1000853_pt1 | contig 13846 bp, 10 predicted proteins | sample NGESurdeep072012_6_FD_184458 | JGI IMG/M metagenome (GOLD analysis project Ga0208355, IMG submission 184458) | Arctic peat soil microbial communities from Barrow, Alaska - NGEE Surface sample 210-3 deep-072012 (SPAdes) | ecosystem: Environmental > Terrestrial > Soil > Wetlands > Peat ... | reverse complement strand
CAACCAGTACAAGCCGCTCGTCACCTTCGACAACGCCGAGGAGCTCCTGAAGATCAAGAAGTACGCCCCCCAGGCCGGCGTCGCCCTGCGCATCAAGGTGGCCAACACGGGCGCCATGGTGGAGCTCTCCTCAAAGTTCGGAGCCGCCCCCGGCGAGGCCGTCGACCTGATCCTCCTGGCCGAGAAGCTCGGCCTGGACGCCGGGCTGCCGATGGGTTTCCGCGCCGCGGGCGTGGCCGCGGGCATCAAGGCGAGCGGCAACCCCGACGTCGGCCTGCTCGTGTGCGACGGCGAGGCGCCGGTGAGCGCCGCGCGCTTCACGGCCACGGGCACGCCGGCGGCGCCCGTGCTCCTCACACGCGAGCGCTCGCGCCTGGGCGCGCTGCGGGTGGTGCTGGCGAACTCGGGGTGCGCCAACGCGGCGACCGGGGGCAGGGGCCTGGACGACGCCGCCAAGACCCAGGGCGCCGCGGCGCTCGCCGCGGGCGTGGATCCGGCCGAGGTCGCGCTGGCCTCCACCGGCGGGATCAGCCACCTCCTGCCGGTGGACGCCGTGCTCAAAGGCATCCTCCAGGCGCGCTCGGAGCTCAGCCGCGACGGCGACAGCGCCTTCCAGCAGGCGATCCAGACCACGGACGCGTTGGAGAAGCGCGCCAACCTCGAGGTCACGCTGCCCTCCGGGACCGTGCGGCTGAGCGCCCAGTGCAAGGGCGCGGGGATGATCTCCCCGCGCTTCGCCACCATGCTGTGCTTCATCGAGACCGACGCCGCGCTCGGCGCCGAGATGGCCGACCTGCTGCTCGGGGTGTGCGTCCAGCGCTCCTTCGACCGCGCCTCCGTGGACGGGCAGCTGTCCACCAACGACACCGCCATCCTGATGTGCTCGGGATCCAGCGGCGTGCGCGTCGCCGCGGAGAGCGAGGACGAGCTGCGCTTCGGCGAGGCGCTGGACGCGCTGCTGCGCGCGCTGGCGACCATGATGGTCGCCGACGGCGAGGGCGCCAGGCGCAGCGCGCGCGTGGTCGTTCGCGGCGGCAGCGTCGAGAGGGCGGAGGCGGCAGCGCGCGCCGTGGCCAACTCGCCGCTGGTGAAGGCCGCGCTGCACGGCGGGGACCCGAACTGGGGGCGGATCGTCCAGGCGGTCGGCGCCTCTCTCGCGGGCCCGCCCACCCCCGCGCCACTCGCTGTGGACATCGCCATCGAGGGCATCCAGGTCTGCTCCGCCGGGGCGGCGATCCCCTACGACGAGACCGCGCTCGCGCGGGCGGTGCAGCGCGTGGAGGTCCAATACGAGATCGCCCTCCCGGGCGAGGGCGCCGAGACCGAGGTGTTCTTCTCCGACCTCTCACACGAGTACGTGACCATCAACGCCGACTACACGACATGAGGACGATATGCGCGACGTAGGCACGCTGCTCGAGGCGCTTCCGTACATCAGGGAGTTTCACGGCAAGACGGTGGTGATCAAGTACGGGGGCGCCGCCATGGAGGACTCGCGCCTGCGCGAGGAGTTCGCGCGCGACGTGGTGCTGCTGAAGTACGTGGGCCTGAACCCGATCGTGGTCCACGGCGGCGGTCCGGAGATCACCGCCTACATGGAGCGCCTGGGCCTGCCCGTGGAGTTCGTCGGCGGCCTGCGGGTCTCAGACAGGGACACCGTGGAGGTGGCGAAGATGGTGCTGGTCGGCAAGGTCAACAAGGAGATCGTGCTGCGCCTCAGCCGCCACGGCCAGCCCGCGGTGGGGCTCTGCGGCGACGACGGCTCGCTGTTCCGCGTCGCCCGCCGCGCCGCGCCCGGGGGAGAGGACATCGGCTTCGTCGGGCGCATCGAGCGCGTCAACGTGGGCGTGATCGAGCACATCGCCAGCGACTACATCCCCGTGATCGCATCCGTCGGGGCGGACCGCGACGGCGACTCCTACAACGTCAACGCCGACGAGGCCGCCGGTGCTGTCGCCGGTGCGCTGGGCGCCTACAAGGTGGTGTTCCTCACCGACGTCGCCGGCTGGCTGGGCGAGCCCACCGACCCCGCCAGCCTGATAGGCCAGGCGACCGCCGAGCAGGTCAAGGACGCGCTGCCCGGGCTGCAGGGAGGGATGCGGCCAAAGCTTGAAGCGTGCGTGGAGGCGATCGACAACGGCGTCAGCGCCGCCCACATCCTCGACGGGCGGATCGCCCACTCGCTGCTGCTGGAGCTGTTCACCGACGCAGGGATCGGCACCAAGATCGAGGCCGCCCCATGACGACCGCACGGGCATGACGCTGTCCGAGCTTCAGCAGCTGGAGCGCTCCAGCGTGATCGCCACCTACGCGCGCCAGCCGGTCGAGTTCGTGCGCGGGGAGGGCGCCCGGCTGTGGGATGCGGAGGGCAACGAGTACCTGGACTTCCTGTGCGGGATCTCGGTGACGAGCCTCGGGCACTGTCACCCCCGCGTGGTGGAGGCGGTGCGCGAGCAGGTGGGGCGCCTGATGCACACGAGCAACCTGTTCTACACCGAGCCGGCCATGCGCCTGGCTGAGCGCCTGGCCGCCAGCAGCCTCGGCGGCAAGGTGTTCTTCTGCAACTCCGGCGCCGAGGCCAACGAGGCGGCGATCAAGCTCGTGCGCAAGGCCAAGCGCACGGGCGATGTGGTGGTCGTGCACGGCGCCTTCCACGGACGCACCTATGGAGCGCTGTCCGCCACGCCGCAGGAGTCCAAGCAGGCGCCGTTCGCGCCGCTCGTGCCCGGCTTTCGCGCCGTCGCGCCCGAGCCGCGTGCGCTCGCGCAGGCCGTTGACGGGCACACGGCCGCGGTGGTGCTCGAGCCGATCCAGGGCGAGAGCGGCGTGCATGCGCTCTCCGAGGAGCTCCTGCAGGCCGCCCGCTCCGCCTGCGACGAGCATGGCGCGGCACTGGTGTTCGATGAGATCCAGTGCGGCATGGGGCGCACGGGCACGCTGTGGGCCTACGAGCAGACCGGCGTCACCCCCGACGCGATCACGCTCGCCAAGGCCCTCGGCGGCGGGCTGCCGATCGGCGCGCTGGTCACCGGCCTCCGGCTGGGCGATGTCCTGCAGCCCGGCGACCACGGCTCCACCTTCGCCGGCGGGCCGGTGGTCGCGGCGGCCGCGCTGGCGGCGCTCGAGCTGACAGACGACCCCGGGCTGCTGGCGGGCGTGCGCGAGCACGGCGCAATGCTCGCCGAGGGCCTGGAGCGCCTGCCGCACGTGGTCTCCGTGCGCGGGCGCGGGCTGATGCTCGCCTGCGAGCTCGACGTGGAGGCGCCCGCGGTCGTTCGCCGCGCGCTGCTGGAGCAGCGCCTGGTCCTCAACGCCACCGGGCCCACCACGCTGCGCCTGCTGCCGCCGCTGACGATCGGCGCGCAGGACATCGACGAGGCGCTGCGGCGCCTGCGCGCCGCGCTGGAGGGCTGAGCGGGTGTCGCGCGAGCTGCCGGGCGGCTTCGAGCTCGACGACGATCGCGGCCGCATCGATCTGGACGCCGTCCACGCGTTCATCAGCGGCGAGTCCTACTGGGGCCGGGGACGATCGCGCGAGCTGACCGAGCGCGCCATCCGCGGGTCCACGCGCGTGGTCGGCCTCTACCGCGGCGACCGATCAGAGATCGGCCAGCAGGTTGGCTTCGCGCGCGCGGTCTCCGACGGCGCGATCGTCGGCTACCTGGCCGACGTGTACGTGCTCGCCGCATATCGCGGCCGCGGCCTCGGCCTGGAGCTGGTGCGCGAGATCGTCGAGCGGAGCTCTGACTGGAAGGTGCGCTGGCTGCTGCACACAGCCGACGCCCAGGCCCTGTATTCCAAGCTCGGCTTCAGCGACGCGCCGCCGCCCTTTACGCTGATGGAACGCGCGCGCGGCTACGATTCCAGCCCGTGAGCCGCGAGCACCAGATTCCCGACGCCAGGACCGCCTCCTACGAGGCCGACCCCGAGCACGTCCACCGCGTCCTGCTTCTCTACTCCGGCGGCCTGGACACCAGCGTGATGCTGAAGTGGATCCAGGACTCCTACCGGGCGGAGGTCGTCTGCCTGACCGTCAACCTGGGCCAGCCCGGCGAGGACTACGAGGTCATCAAGGGCAAGGCCATGCAGCTCGGCGCGCTCGACTGCCACGTGGTGGACGCCAGGGAGGAGTTCGCCCGCGAGTACCTCGCCCCGGCCATCAAGGCCAACGCGCTCTACGGCGGCGGCTATCCGCTGTTCACGGCGCTCGGGCGTCCGCTGATCGCAAAGCTCGCCGTCGAGTACGCGCGCAGCGCCGGCTGCGACACCGTCGCCCACGGCTGCACCGGCAAGGGCAACGACCAGGTGCGCATCGAGGCCACCGTCGCCACGCTCGCCCCCGAGCTGAGGGTGATCGCGCCCGTGCGCTCCTGGCAGATGGGCCGCGAGGAGGAGATCGCCTACGCGCGCGAGCACGGCATCCCGGTCAAGGGCGGCACGGAGGCGGCGCCGTACTCGATCGACGACAACCTGTGGGGGCGCTCCTCGGAGGGCCGCTGGATCGAGGACCTCGACCACGCCCCCGAGGACGACGTCTTCCAGCTGATCACCCGCCCCGAGGACGCGCCCGAGGAGGCAGAGCAGGTCGAGCTGCGCTTCGAGCGCGGCACGCCCGTGGCGCTGAACGGGCAGACGCTCGGGCTGGTCGAGCTGATCGAAGCGGCCGCCGAGATCGCCGCCAGGCACGGGGTCGGCATCGTCGACCACATCGAGGACCGGATCGTCGGGCTGAAGGTGCGCGACATCTACGAGGCGCCCGCCGCCGCGCTGATCCTGCCCGCCCATCAGGAGCTGGAGCGCCTCGTCTGCACCATCCACCAGAACCAGTTCAAGCCCCAGCTCGATCGCCAGTGGGCCTACCTCGTCTACGCGGGGCTGTGGTGGGAGCCGCTGCGCAGCGACCTGGACGCCTACATGGAGCAGGTGAGCGAGCGCGTCACCGGGACCATCGCCCTCAAGCTCTACAAGGGCCACGCGCGCGTGGTCACGCGCTCCTCGCCCAACGCCGTCTACGACGCCAGCCTCGCCTCCTTCGCCGAGTCCGGCGGCCTGTTCTCGCAGACGGCCTCGCCCGGGTTCATCGAGCTGTTCTCGCTGCAGTCGCGCATGGCCTGGCGCCTGCACAACCAGTGAGCGGGGCGGCTAGCATGGGAGCGATGAGCGCCACCGGCTACAAGCTTCTCGGCTACGCGGTCTGGCGCGGGGGCAAGTGGTATCTGCGCCGGCGGCTGCCGTCCTCGCGCTCGTTCGCCCTGTTCGCTCTGGGCGCCGCCGGCGTGCTGGGCGCAGTGGTCGTGGTCAACCGGCGCCTGGCCGGCTGAGCCCCGCTTCCGCGCCCGCGTCGACTCGTCCGGCGCTCCCCTTATTTTACCGGGCAAGGTGATGGCCGAGGGAAACGAGACGCCGGGCGGCGAGTCCGCCCCAGCGGGGCGCAGGAGCGAGGGCGACCTGTTCTCAGAACGCCGCGCCCGCCGCGCCGCCGAGAGCGGCGAGGTGGCCCTGACACGGCGCGCCGAGGCCGCCGAAGCAACCGTCCAGACGCTCGAACGCCACGTCTCGAGTCTCCAGCAGCGCCTGCGCGAGGCCGAGGACGAGCAGGCCCGGATGGCCGAGCTGATCGACGCGGAGAAGGCAGCTGCGCTCGAGCGCGAGCACGAGCTGCGCCGCGTCAAGCAGCGCGAGTACGCCGAGCAGCAGCTGCGAGTCGAGGCCGAGGAGCGCCTCACCGGCCTCGACCGCGAAAGCCACGCCGAGAGCGAGCAGCTGAGCCGTCGCCTGAGCGCCAGCGAGGACGACACGCGCGAGCTGGCCGGGCGCCTGGAGAGCCTGCAGCGCCAGCTGGCCGAGGCCGAGCAGGCGGCAGCCGCCGAGCGCGCCGCCTTGCGCCGCGCCGAGCACGAGCTGCAGGCGCGCCTGCGCGATCTGGAGGCCCGCGCCGTGCAGATGCAGCACGGACTCGAGTCCGAGCGGTCCGCCCGCGAGCGCACCGAGGGCCTGCTGGAGGGCATGCGCCTGGGCCACATCCACATGACGGGGCTCCTCGGCGACATGAAGGCGCTGGTGGCGCGCCTGAGCGCCGAGCGTGCGCAGGGCCCGCCCGCGGCCTCGCCCGCCGCTGCGCCCCAGGCCACAGCCGCTGCCGGCCTGCCCGAGCCGCTCCAGCCCGCGTGGGACGCCTCCGCGGTGGCCCGTGGAGCTCAGCCGACCGAGCCCCGCGGAGCCGAGATGGCGCAGGCGCTGGCTGCCGCCGTGGAGCGGCTGCGCGCCCGCGCCGAGGCGGCTCCCCCGCCCGAGGTGAGACCCGCGGCGCCACCGGTCGTGCGCGCGCCGCACAGGCACAGCATGTCGCTGATAACACGCTGGCGCATTCGGCGCAAACAGCGGCGGAGCCGCTGAGCGCCATCCGCCCGGGCGCCTAGCATGCAGTCCACGTGAGCACGCCCTCCTGCGCACATCTCCACGTGCACTCCGAGTATTCGCTGCTCGACGGTGCATGCAAGATCGACGCCCTGGCCGCGCGCGCCGCGGAGTTCGGGCAGCCCGCCCTCGGCCTTACCGACCACGGCGTCATGAACGGCGCGGTCGAGCTCTACAAGGCGTGCAAGACCCGCGGCGTCAAGCCGATCGTCGGCTGCGAGATCTACCTGGTGGACGACCACGCGGCCCGCTCCTCCGGGCGCACGGAGCGCAACCACCTGACGCTGCTGGCCGCCGACGACGCCGGCTATCGCAACCTCGTCAAGCTGTCCTCCGCCGGCTTCCTGGAAGGTCTCCAGCGGGGCAAGCCCACCGTGGACCTCGCCCAGGTGGAGCGCTACTCCCAGGGCGTGATCGCGCTAACCGGCTGCCTGGCCTCGCGCTTCTGCCAGCGGCTGCTCGACGACCGCCGCCAGGACGCGCGCGCGCACGCCGACGACCTGCTGCGAGTGTTCGGCAAGGAGAACGTCTACTTCGAGGTGCAGAAGAACGGGCTGGCGCCCCAGGAGAAGTGCAACGAGGGCATCGTCCAGATCGCCAAAGAGGTAGGCGGCAGCCTGGTGGGCACCGGCGACGTGCACTACCTGCGACGCCAGGACTACGAGCACCACACGGCGCTGCTGTGCGTGCAGACCAAGAGCACCATCGCCGCGCCCAAGCTGACGTTCGACACCAACGAGTTCTACCTGCGCGACAGCGGCGAAATGCACGCAGCCTTCGCCGAGTGGCCCGAGGCGATCGCCAGCACGCTCGAGATCGCCGAGCGCTGCTCCGTCGAGCTGGAGCTGGGCAAGCAGCTGATCCCCAGCTTCCAGACGCCCGACGGGCGCTCCGAGCGCGAGTACCTGCGCGAGCGCGTGCAGCAGGGGCTGCGCCTGCGCTACGGCGACCCGCCGCCCGCCGCCGCGGTGGAGCGCATGGAGACCGAGCTTGACGTGATCGACCGGATGGGCTTCAACGCCTACTTCCTGATCGTCTGGGACTTCGTCAAGTTCGCCAAGGAGAACGGCATCGCCGTCGGTCCCGGCCGTGGCTCCGCCGCGGGGTCGATCGTGTCCTACTGCCTGGCCATCACCGACGTCGACCCGCTGCGCTACGACCTGCTGTTCGAGCGCTTCCTCAATCCCGAGCGCGTGTCCATGCCGGACATCGACATCGACTTCTCCGTGCGCGGACGTGAGCGGGTGATGCGCTACGTGACCGAGAAGTACGGGCGCGAGTCCGTCGCGCAGATCGTCACCTTCGGCAAGATGTTCCCGCGCGCCGCCACCCGCGACGCGGCGCGGGTGCTGGGCTATGACTACGGCGCCGGCGATCGCCTCGCGAAGCTGATCCCCGACCCGATCATGGGCCGCTCGCCCTCCTTCGAGGACTGCATGAAGCCCGGCCAGCCGCTGCGCAAGGCCTGCGACGAGGACCCCACCGCCAAGCAGATCGTCGATGTGGCGCAGGGCCTGGAGGGGATCGTGCGCAACTCCTCCATTCACGCCGCCGCCGTCGTGATCGCCGATCGGCCGCTGACGGACATCGTGCCGCTGCAGCTCGCCGACGCCGGCACCGATGAGAACGGCGAGCGCGTGTTCCGCACCGTCACCCAGTTCTCGATGAAGCCCATAGAGGAAATCGGCATCCTCAAGATGGACTTCCTCGGGCTGCGCAACCTCGACGTGATCGAGGACGCCCTGGACATCATCGAGCGCTCCAGCCGGGGTGCCGACGGCGAGGCCGTTGGCCGTCCGGACATGACCACGCTGCCGCTGGACGACCAGCGGACCTATGAGATGCTCGCGCGCGGCGACTCCACCGGCGTGTTCCAGTTCGAGTCCGAGGGCATGCGCGAGGCGCTGAAGAAGGTGCGCCCCGACGAGTTCAACGACCTCGTCGCGCTCGTCGCGCTTTACCGGCCGGGAGCCATGGATCAGATTCCCGTGTATGCCAGGGGCAAGCGCAGCCCCGAGGCGATCTCCTACCCCGACGAGCGCCTGCGGGAGATCCTCGAGTCCTCCAAGGGGGTGATCCTCTACCAGGAGCAGGCCATGCAGATCTCCAAGGAGCTCGCCGGATTCTCCGGGGCCAAGGCCGACGACCTGCGCAAGGCCATCGGCAAGAAGAACCGTGGGGCGATGGCCGCGCTGAAGCCCGAGTTCGTGGAGGGCTGCCGCGCCTCGGGCACCCGCCCGGAGGTGATCGAGTTCCTGTGGCAGACCAACGAGAAGTCGGCCGACTACTCGTTCAACAAGAGCCACGCCGCGTGCTACGGGCTGATCGCCTACCGGACCGCCTGGCTGAAGGCCAACTACCCAGCCGAGTACATGGCGGCGCTGATCTCCTCGGTGATGTCCACCAAGGACAAGGTGCCGTTCTTCGTCGCGCGCTGCGAGGAGATGGGGATCGAGATCCTGCCGCCCGACGTCAACCTCTCTGACCACGAGTTCACGGTCGTGGAGGGAAACATCCGCTTCGGCCTGGACGCGGTCAAGGGCGTGGGCTACCAGGCCGTCGAGGCGATCAAGCGAGCCCGGGTGCAGGGCGGCGCGTTCACCTCGATCTGGGACTTCTGCGAGCGCGTGGACAGCCGCACGGTCAACAAGAAGGCGATCGAGGCGCTGATCAAGTGCGGCGCGCTCGGCTCCACCGGCGCCAGCCGCAAGGGCATGCTGGCCGTCCTCGAGCAGGCCCAGGCAGCCGGCCAGAAGATCCAGCAGGACGCGCTGATCGGGCAGGGCTCGATCTTCGATCTGCCCGAGCAGACAGGCGGCGCGCAGGCCGGCTCGGAGCACCCGGGCGCCCCCGGCGCAGCCGCGCCCGGCGGTAGCGTCGGTCTCGGCCGACCCGTTCATCCCCAAATACCCACCGGGGAGCTCGACCAGCCCGCGCTGCTCGCCGCAGAGAAGGAAGCCATCGGCCTGTTCGTCTCCGCCCACCCGCTGAAGCCGCTGCGCGAGGTGCTGCGCGCGCGCGTGGATTGCCCGCTCTCGGCGCTGGAGGACCGCCGCGACAAGGACTGGGTGACCGTCGGCGGAATCATCACCGAGGCCAAGCGCATCCGCACCCGCAGCGGCGACCACATGATGTTCGCCACGCTCGACGATCTTGCCGGGGCCGTGGAGCTGCTCGTGTTCGGCAAGTCCCTGGCCGAGCACGAGGCCGCGCTGGCAGTGGATGAGGTGGTGCTGGTCAAGGGCCGCGTGGACCACAAGGAAGCAGGCAAGACGTGCCTAGTGGTGCAGAGCGTGGAGTCCTTCGCGCCGAGCCAGGAGGAGATCGAGCGCGCCGGCGCCCAGGCGCACGCCGCCGCTGCCGCCGCCACCGCGATCGCGCGCCCCGTGCACCTGAGCGTGGAGGTGGCCCACCTGACGCCGAGCGCCATCGAAGCGCTCGGACAGGCGATCGAGGACTTCCCCGGCCCCGCGGAGGTGCGCCTGGAGATCCGCACCAGCACCGGCACGCGCCGCCTGCGGCTCGGCCAGGAGCACCGCGTGCGGCACACGCCCACGCTGCTCGCCGAGCTTCAACACGCGCTCGCGCCCGTCGCCTCCGCCGCGACCGGGTAGCTAGGCGCGCCCAGCCAGGCCGCGCTGGCGCAACGCCACCGCGCGCGCCACTTCCTCGGCCGAGGCCCCGCTGCGATCCTCACCGGGAGTCTCCAGCACGCACGCAAGGCCATCCAGCGCCGGCGCCGACAGGAACGCCGCGCAGCCATCCTCTCCGAGCTCGCCCTCGCCGACATTGGCATGGCGGTCGCGGTTGGAGCCCAGCGCCGTCTGCGAGTCGTTGAGGTGCAGCGAGCCCAGGCGCTCCAGGCCTACCTTGGCGGCGATCTCTGCGACCGTCGCATCCATGCCCGCCACCGTGCGGATGTCATAGCCGGAGGCGAACAGGTGGCAGGAGTCAAGGCACAGGCCGAGCCGCCGATCCCCGCCACCGGCCTCGATCAGCTGTGCCAGCTCCTCGATCGAGCGCCCCAGCGTGCCGCCCGCGCCCGCCGTGTTCTCCAGGTGCAGCGGGCAGCCCTCGCTGTCCGCGAGCGCCTCGCGGATCGTCTCGCCCGCGCGCGCGATCGCGCTGGCAACGTCGCCCGTCTTGGCCGAGCCCGGGTGCAGCACCACGCCGCTGCAGCCGATCTCAGCCCCCACGCGCAGGGAGTGAGTCAGAGACGCCAGCGATTTCGCCCTGATGTCCGGATCGTCGCTCGCGCAGTTGAGCAGGTAGACCGCGTGGATCAGCACGGCGTCCACCGGACTGGCCCGCATCGCCTCGCGGAACGCCGCCACGTCCTCCCCGCGGTAGGCCGTCGCCCGCCACATCCGCGGTGACTGGTTGAAGATCTGGATCGCCCGGCAGCCGCGCGCCACACCGCGCTCGATCGCCTTGGGCAGGCCGCCCGCGGGCGAGACGTGCGCTCCGATTAGCATGCGAGCGGATTATGAGGGTTCGCTTCGCACCATCGCCCACCGGGGCGCTGCACATCGGCGGCGCGCGCACCGCGCTGTTCAACTGGCTGCTCGCTCGCCACGAGGGCGGAGCGCTGGTGCTGCGCATCGAGGACACCGACCGCGAGCGCTCCACACCCGAGAACATCGAGCAGATCCTGGACGCGCTGCGCTGGCTGGAGCTCGACTGGGACGAGGGCCCAATTCTCCAAACCGAACGCTCCGAGCGCCACCGCGAGGCGCTGCAGGCGCTGCTGGACGGCGACCATGCCTACCGCTCCAACGCCACCGCCGAGGACGTCAGGGCGTTCAAGGACCTCTACGGCGCCGACCGCGGCTTCAGGGGCTCCTCCGAGGCCGACGGCGCCGTGCGCCTGCGCGTGCCAACCGACGGCGCCACTGTCGTCCACGACGTCATCCGCGGCGAGACCCGCTTCGAGCACGTCCATCTCGACGACCCCGTGATCGCCCGCGCCGACGGCTCGGTGCTCTACAACTTCGCCGTCGCCATCGACGACCTGGACGCCGGCATCACCCACGTGGTCCGCGGCGAGGACCACCTCTCCAACACGCCCAAGCAGCTGCTCGTGCTCGAAGCCGCCCGCGCCGTCGGCTTCGGCGCCGACGTGGCGCCGCCCGCCTATGCGCACCTGCCGCTGCTGCACGGCCCCGACGGCAAGAAGCTCTCAAAGCGCCACGGCGCCGCCTCCGTGCAGGAGCTGCGCGACGCCGGCTACCTGCCCGCGGCCGTGCGCAACTACCTCGCGCTGCTCGGCTGGGGCGCCGGCGACGACGCGACCGTGCTCTCCACCGAGGAGCTGATCGAGCGCTTCACGCTCGATCGCGTCAGCCGCAACCCCGCGCGCTTCGACGAGGTCAAGCTCAGATGGCTGAACGGCGTGCACATCCGCAACCTCCCCGTTGCCGATCTCACCCGCCGCCTGGAAGCGTTCACCGGCCGCGGGGACCTCGAAGCGCTCGTGCGCATCAGCCAGGAGAAGATCCACACGCTGGCCGACTTCTGGCCGCTGGCCGGGTCGCTGCTGGACGGTCCCGGCGATGACGCCAAGGCTCGCGAGCGCTGGCTTGGCGAGGACGGACGCGCCGCGCTGGCCGACGTTACCGCTGCCCTGGCGCACACAGAGCGCTTCGACGAGGCATCCGTCGGCGCGGCGCTGGCGGGCGTGATCGAGGCCCGCAGAGCCAAACCGCGCGAGGTCTACCAGCCGCTGCGCGTCGCGCTCACCGGCGGCACCGTCTCGCCCGGGATCTTCGAGAGCGTCGCGCTGCTCGGCCGCCAGGAGACGTTGCGGCGGATCGAGCGGGCGCTCGGCCGCGGCTGAGTCTCGAGCTCGCCCTCAACCGTTCGTCCACTGCTGCCGATAGGACCCCAACGCGGAATCACCGGCCCCGGCGGCCGGCGAGCCCAAGGAAGGGGTTTGACGGAATGCAGGCAACTGTTGCGGCGAAGAAGCTGAACGCAGAGAAGCAGCCCAAGGAGGCAAAGCCACGGCGCAAGCCCGCCGCTTCGCCACGTCCCGGCTCATCCGCTGCGCCGACAGGCGAGCGTCATCAGAACGAGGGCCACGGACGGAGGCTGACCATGGCCTTCGAGGCGCTGGAGGCCTTTCCAGCGCTCGCCGAGTCCCGCGACCGCCTGTTGTCGGTGATCTCCAAGGATCACGTGGCAACCGCCGACGTGGTCTCAGCGGTCGAGTCCGACGTCGCTCTGATCATCGCCGTGCTGCGCCTGGCCAACCGCGCCAATGACGGCCGAACCCACGTGGACACGGCCGTCGGCGCCGTCGAGCTGCTGACCCCCCAGACCGTCCAGGCCGTCGCCACCCACGTGCGCACGTTCGACTTCTTCGAGCGCGCCAGCGTGTGGGAGGGCGCCCCCGAGCGATTCCGCCTGCACGCCCTCGCCACCCAGCACGTGGCAGACCGTCTCGCCGCCGAGGTGGGCTATGAGGACCGCGACCGCCTGACCGTCACCAGCCTGCTGCACGACGTCGGCAAGCTCGTGCTGCTCCACGCCTATCCCGGCTACCCCTCCCAGGTCCATCGCGGCGCGCGCACCCCCGAGGAGCGCATCCACCAGGAGCGACGCGAGCTGGGCGTGGACCACGCGCTCGTGGGCGGCGTGCTCGTGCGCAGGTGGGGGCTCCCATCCAGCATCGCCACCCCAATCGAGCGCCACCATAACCCTGAGGTGGAGGGCGAGGCGGCATTCATCCGCCTGGCCGACATGCTCGCCCATTACGAGCAGGGCGGACGCGTCTCGCCCACCGAGATGCTGCAGACCGCCCGCACCGTCGGGCTCGGGCCGAAGGAGATCAGGCGCGTCATGTACGAGCTGCCCAGCTCAACCAGCCAGCGCCAGCGCCATGTGGACCCGTGCCCGCTCTCCGGGCGCGAGCTCGGGGTGCTCCAGCGGCTCGCCGAGGGCAAGGTCTACAAGCAGATCGCCCACGAGCTCACCCTCTCCACCAGCACCGTGCGCACCCACCTGCACAACATCTACGGCAAGCTCGGCGCCGTCGATCGCGCGCAGGCCGTGCTCATCGCCACCGAGCGCGGCTGGCTCTAGGGCGAGCACCGGGCGCCCCAGCGCCCGTGCTAGCGGCCCCTGGCGTAGCATCGGGCGGCATGATCTCGATCACCAGCAAGTCGCCCTATGCGGTGCTGGCCCTGGCGGAGCTCGGGCGCAGCACGGGCTCGGAGCCCGTGCCGATCGGAGAGCTGGCGCGCAAGCGCGACGTGCCCGTGCAATTCCTGGAGCAGCTGTTCGCCGTGCTCAGGCGCGCGGGGATCATCAGCTCCCAGCGCGGCGTCAAGGGCGGCTACCGCTTCGCGCGCGAGCCATCCACCGTGACCGTGCTCGAGATCGTGGAGCTGTTGGACGGTCCGCTGGGACGTGACGCGCAGGGACCGTT
>Ga0208355_1000850_pt1 | contig 13875 bp, 12 predicted proteins | sample NGESurdeep072012_6_FD_184458 | JGI IMG/M metagenome (GOLD analysis project Ga0208355, IMG submission 184458) | Arctic peat soil microbial communities from Barrow, Alaska - NGEE Surface sample 210-3 deep-072012 (SPAdes) | ecosystem: Environmental > Terrestrial > Soil > Wetlands > Peat ... | reverse complement strand
GCGGGCCGTGGTTGCCGATGGGCGCATCGTCGGCGTGGCCGGCTTTCCAACGATCGACCGGGCCAACCGTTCCGCGGCCATCGGCTACTGGCTCAACCAGGCACATCAGGGGCGCGGCGTGATGACCTCGGCCGTCGCGGCGCTCGTCAGCCACGCGTTTGAGAACTGGCAGCTCAACCGCCTTGAGATTCGGGCAGATGTCGGGAACACGCCGAGTCGCGCCGTGGCTGAGCGACTTGGCTTTCGCTACGAGGGCACGCTGCGCCAGGCCTATCGCGTCGGCGAGCGCTACAGCGACGACGCCGTCTACTCGCTGCTCGCGTCGGACCCACGCGCGACGCTAGGCTGAGGGGAGCAGACAGATGAACACCTCCCGGTCCCGACGAAGCCTTGCCCCCGACCTCTGGGTCTGCCAGCTGGGCGCCGTTCGCTACCAGCAGGCCGTAGAGATCCAGCAGCGAATCCGCGAGCGCAGGCAGGCCGGCGAGCTGCCCGACACGCTGCTGCTGCTTGAGCACCCACCCGTGTACACGCGCGGCCGGCGCTCGGGCGAGAGCGAGCTGCCGCTCGGCGAGGACTTCTATCGCGCACAGGGCATCGAGGTGATCGAGACCGACCGCGGAGGCCGGATCACCTACCACGGGCCGGGCCAGCTCGTCGGCTATCCGATCATGCGCATCGACGACGTGCACCGCTACCTGCGCACGATGGAAGACGCGATCCTCGCCACGCTCGCCGCGGAAGGCGTGCGCGGACGCTCGCGCCATGACGAGGGCATCGACTACACCGGCGTGTGGGTGCAGGAGCGCAAGATCGCATCGATCGGCGTGCACGTCTCGCGCGGGGTCACCACCCACGGCTTCGCCGTGAACGTCGAGAACGACCTCGAGCCGTTCTCCTGGGTCGTCGCGTGCGGCCTGCCCGACGTGACGATGACCTCGCTGGAGCGCGAGCTCGGGCCGGAGCGCTCGACGGGCATGGGCTGCATGCGCAGGCGCATGGCCTTTCAGTTCGCTCAGGCGCACGGACGCCGCCAGCGTCTCGTCTCGCCGGGGCGCCTCGGGATCGACGCTGCGAACGCCGCAGGGCTCGCGGCCGAGCGAGCGGGCGGGCGGGCTCCGAGAGACATCCCCCAAACCCGGCGGGAGACGATCCCCGCGTGAGCGCCACCCGCTCGCGATCCAACCCCGGCGGCATGGATGTGCTCAGCGTGCTCGGCCCGGACGTGCGTCCGCTGCGCGAGCGCAAGCCGCCGTGGTTCAAGGTGCCCGCGCCGGGCGGCGAGCGCTACCGCGAGCTGACCGCGCTGATCCGCGAGGAGAACCTGCACACGGTCTGCCAGGAGGCGGCGTGCCCGAACGTGGGCGAGTGCTGGGAGCGGGGCACGGCCACCTTCATGATCCTCGGCGACACCTGCACCCGCCGCTGCGGCTTCTGCAACGTCAAGACCGGCAAGCCGACCTGGAACGATCCGCTCGAGCCAGCGCGCGTGGCCCGCTCGATCGCGCGCATGGGCCTGCGCCACGCGGTCATCACCTCGGTTGACCGCGACGATCTCCCCGACAAGGGCGCCTCGGCGTTTGTGGGCGTGATCCGGCAGGTTCGCCGCCAGGCGCCCGGCTGCCAGATCGAGGTGCTGACCCCCGACTTCCAGGGCCAGGAGATGCCGCTGGCGAAGGTGATCGCCGAGCGCCCGGACGTCTTCAACCACAACGTCGAGGTCGTCCCGCGCCTGTATCCGATCGCCCGCCGCGGCTCCGAGTTCGAGCGCTCCTGCCGCGTGCTGCGACTCGCGGGCGAGCTGGGCGCCGGCGAGGTTGTCACGAAGTCCGGCCTGATGGTCGGACTTGGCGAGACCCACGAGGAGCTCGTCGAGGCCTTCGCCGCGCTGCGCGAGAGCGGCGTGCGGGTGCTCACCGTCGGGCAGTACCTGCGCCCCTCCGAGCGCCACCTCCCGGTGGTGCGCTACTGGCACCCGGACGAGTTCGCCGCGCTCGAGCGCGCCGCCTATCAGCTCGGCTTCGACCACGTGGCCGCCGGGCCGCTCGTGCGCTCCTCCTACCACGCCGACCAGCACGTGCCGCAGCCCCGCGCGGGTGTCGGTCCGCTGGCTGCGCACGGATAGTCTCGCGGGATCTTCCCGCTCAAGGACAACATCCCGCTGGCGCGGTTTCCCTTCGTCACGGTGGCGCTGGTGGCGATCAACGTGATCGCGTACCTGCTGGAGATCCGCCACGGGGGAAGCTTCTTCGGCGGGCCGACCAACAGCGTGGCGGTCCACTACGGCGCGATCCCCTACGAGCTGACCCACCTGGGCAGCCACTGTGAACTGGTCGCCCAGCAGAGCCCCGAAGGGCTCCTCAGCGCCGTCGCCTGCCAGGGGCAGCCGCGCGTGTCGGGCAGCCCCGGGCCCCAGCCGGCGACCTGGGAGACGGTCCTGACGTCGATGTTCCTGCACGGCAGCTTCCTGCACATCTTTGGGAACATGCTGTTCCTGGCGATCTTCGGCCCCACCGTGGAGGACGCGATGGGGCGTGTGCGCTTCCCCGTCTTCTACCTGCTCGGCGGGCTGGTCGCGCTGGGCGCCCAGGTGCTGGCCGACCCAAACGCCACCGGCCCCACGCTCGGAGCCTCGGGCGCGATCGCGGCGCTGCTCGGCGGCTACATCCTGCTCTATCCCCGCGCGCGCATCCTCACGCTCGTGTTCATCGTCTTCTTCGTCACGATCGTGGAGGTCCCGGCGCTGGTGCTGCTCGGCTTCTGGTTCCTGGAGCAGCTCTACTTCGGCCTGGCCGGCCTCGCCAGCCCTGTGGGCAGCGGCGAAGGCGTGGCCTACTTCGCGCACATCGGCGGCTTCGCCTTCGGCCTGCTGGCGATCCGGCTGCTCGTCGCCGGCCGCAGGGCCCGGCGGCCGCTGCAGGTGTACTAGAGGTCATGGAGCCCCGCTCGAGAGCCCCGGCATGACCCGCCTGTTCGTACTGTGTGCAGCGCTAGTGTTCATAGTCGGCTTCGCCTACCTGACCGTCCACGCCGTGGCCGAACAGGGAGTTACAGTCGCAGGATTGCTCTCCGTGTTCATCCTCGCGATGCTCGCCGTCGGGATCATCGGCGCGCTGCGCAATCCTCCACGTTGAAGGCCACCGCGCGCCGACACCGAGCCGCCGAGACGAACATGGAAGCGCCCCGCATGCACCCAGGCCCCCCACACCGATGAGCACATCCCCCTTCATGACCCCCGGCCAGGGTCGCCACCGGCGAGCGCTCGCTGCCCGCCAGCGCCGCCGCCGCCAGCAGGCAGCGGGGGGCGTGTTCGGGCTGGCCGTGCTCGCGGCGATCGGGGCGATGGCGCTCTCCGGACGATCGAATGGCGGCGCTCACGACCCGGCCAAGGCCAGCGTGCGGGTCGCTGCGAAGGCGGCGGTGGCGCCCGCCCTCTCGCCCGCCCTCTCGCCCGCCGGCCTGGTGCTCGCCAAGCCCGCGCTCGCGCTCGCGGGGATCGCCACCCCCAGCCGCGATCCGATCCAGCTGGCCTTCCACTCACCGCCGCGCGCGGGGCTGCTGCTCAACCTCTCCAGCGGCCGGGTCCTGTGGCAACGCAACGCCTTCCGGCGGGTGCCGATCGCAAGCCTGACCAAGATGATGACCGCGCTGCTGACGGTGCAGTCGGCGCCCCCGAGTGCGAGGGTGCTGGTCACGCGTGCGGCGATCAACTCGGGCGGCTCGAAGGTCGGCGTGCTGCCGCTCGGCAAACACGTGCTCCTGGAGAGCATGCTCTACGGCCTGCTGCTGCCTTCCGGCAACGACGCCGCGATCGCGCTGGCGCAACATCTGGCGGGCACCGTCAAGGGCTTCGTGGCGCGCATGAACTCCGAGGCGGCCCATCTGGGGATGGGCTGCACGCGCTACTCCTCGCCCTCGGGCTACTACGACGCGGGCAACTTCTCGTGCGCGGCCGATCTCGCGATGCTGGCCCACATGGACCTCGCGCAGCCGCGCATCGCCAGGGTCGTGCACACCTACTCGGCCGTGCTGCCCTTCCCGATCAAGGGCGGCAAGCTCTACCTCTACAACAACAATCCGCTGCTGATCTACCACTATCCGGGTACGACCGGCCTGAAGACCGGCTGGACGCTGGCGGCGGGGCGCTGCCTGGTGGCGACGGCGCAGCGCGGCGGCGTGCGCCTGGGCGTGGTGCTGCTCAACTCGACCGCGCCAGGCACCCAGGCACGCCAGCTGCTGGACCGCGCCTTCCACGACGTCTACCACTTGCCGCGCGTGACCGAGCCGCCGATGCCGCCCGGCGCCTGACGCGCCCGCTCGGGACATTCCCCCGCCGGACGCCGCGCCCCGCGTGCGACGCTCTCGCGCGCCGTGGAGTACCGTTCCGTGAACAGATTGACTGGTCAGTCAGCCAAAGGAGAAGACGTGGATCTCGACGACACACCGGAGCAGGCCGCCTACCGCGCCCAGGTGCGCAGCTGGCTGGACGAGCACAAGTCTGACGCCCCCATCCTGCAGGGTTCCGGCGCGCTCGAGGACGAGGCGGAGATACTCGACGCCCGGCGCAACTGGCAGGGCAAGCTCGCCGAGGCGGGGCTGGCCGGGGTGACCTGGCCCAAGGAATACGGCGGACAGGGACTCGGTCCGATCGAGCAGGTCCTGTGCAACCAGGAGATCGCACGCGCGAAGGTACCCGGCATCCTCGACGCGATCGGCGTGGGCATGCTCGGCCCGACGATCATCGCCCACGGCGCCGAGGAGCAGAAGACGCGCTACCTCGGCCCGATGCTGCACGGCGATGAGGTCTGGTGCCAGCTGTTCTCCGAGCCGGCCGCCGGCTCGGATCTGGCGGCGGTGCAGACGCGCGCGCGCCAACAGGACGACGGCAGCTGGCGCCTGAGCGGGCAGAAGGTGTGGACGACCAACGCCCACTTCGCCTCCTACGGGCTGCTGCTGGCGCGCACGGACGCGGACGTTCCCAAGCACAAGGGGCTGACGATCTTCGTCGTGCCGATGGACGCCGAGGGCGTCACGATCCGGGGCCTGCGCCAGATCTCCGGCGAGGCGGAGTTCAACGAGGTGTTCTTCGACGACGTGGCGCTGGACTCCAGCGCGGTGGTCGGAGGAGTTGGAAACGGCTGGGGCACCGCACTGACGACGCTGATGTTCGAGCGCGTGACCATCGGCCTGGGGGGCGAGGGCATGGGTTACAACTCCACCCGCTTCGCCGCGGCCATCGCCAGCGACGCGCACGCCCGCCGCGACCCCGAGGTTCGCCATCAGCTGGGCGAGATCGCCAGCGAGCTGCTGGCGGTGCGGTTCACCGGCTACAGGACACTGACCGCCCTGCAGAAAGGCCAGATCCCCGGCCCCGAGGCGGGCCTGGCGAAGGTCACGATCGTCAGCGGAGCGATCAAGGCCGGCGACCTGATCGCGGACGTGCTCGGACCGGACACCCTGCTGCAGGACAGCGAGTGGTCCTACATGATCTCGTTCCTGCCCGGCCTGAAGTCGGCCGGCGGGACCGAGGAGATCCTCAGAAACACGGTCGGCGAGCGCGTTCTCGGTCTGCCCCCGGAGCCACGTCTGGACAAGGGCATCCCGTTCTCGGAGCTGCGTTCCAAGGAAGGGGCGGCGGCATGAACCTGACACTTTCAGACGAGCAGGTGTTCCTGCGCGAGGCGGCGCGCGGCGCGTTGTCGCGCTTCAAGACGCTGGAGGCCGCCCGCGAGGCGCTCGACGGCGACGAGAGCGCCACACCGGACCTGTGGCCGGCGGCCAGGGAGGCCGGCTGGCCCGGCCTGCTGATCGCCGAGGACCACGGCGGCGCCGGCCTGGACGCGTTCGACGCGATGCTCGTGCTCGGCGAGTGCGGCCGCGTGCTCGCCCCCATCGGCCTGCTCGGGCACCTGCCGGCGACGGCCATCCTGAGCGACGGGGTGGGTGGGACCGACACACCGCCGATGCTCGAGCAGCTCGCCACGGGCGAGGCCCGCGCGGCCTACCTGCCGGTGAGCCCCCCCGACGACCTCGGCGGCGGCTGGACGGTGGATCCCGCTCACGGCTCGGAGCGTCCGTCCGCACCGACCGCTGTGGCGGGTGACGGGCAGGCGCTCATCAGCGGCGAGCTGGCGTTCGTCCCCGACGCGCCCGGCGCGGATCTGCTGGTGGGCGTGGCGCTGCTCGACGGCAAGCCCGTGGGCGTGGCGATCGAGGCCGGCTCCTCCGGCGTCTCCGTGGAGGCGCTCAGGCGCTATGACTCCACGCGCGCGCTGGGACACGTGTCGCTGAAGGACGCTCCCGCCACGGTGCTCGACACGCCCGTGGAGGCGCTCGCCGGCGCGTGGTATCTCGCGCAGACGCTGATCGCTGCCGAGTCGCTCGGCAGCGTCGAGACCGCGCTGGAGGTCTCCGTGGCATACGCCAAGGAGCGCCACACGTTCGGTCGCGCGATCGGCTCCTATCAGGCCGTCAAGCACAGCCTCACAGAGGTGCTGCGCCAGCTGGAGAACGGGCGCTCGCTGCTCTACTACGCCGGCTGGGCGCGCACCGGCGGCCCGCGGGAGTTCCCGCTGGCGGCCTCCGCCGCACGGTCGGTGGCCGGCCGTGCGCTGGACACGGCAGCGCGCACCATGATCTCCGTCCACGGCGGGATCGGCGCCACCTGGGAGCACGACGCGCCGCTCTACTTCCGCCGCGCGCAGCTGTCCAGGCGGCTGCTCGGCGGCACCGCCAGGGCCACCGACCGGGTGGCCGGAGAGCTGATCGCACAGGCGGACGCGGCCTAGGCCTGCTGCACTCAGCGCCCGCCCTTGACCGTGGCCGCGCCGGCCACGGGCTTGGCGGGCGCGGGCGCGGTGAGCGAGGCGAGCACCGGCGCGCCGTAGGCGGCGTGAACCGCTTCGATCATCGCCGTATCCACGCCGCAGTTGATGCAGAAGCCGTGCTGGGACCAGCCGATCGCCCGCGCGAGCACCTGGTCGGCGTAGGTCACGCCGGTGGCATCGTGGCCGTAGTAGTCGTAGGCGGCGCCCCACGCGGAGTCATCGAGCGCGTACCCCGCGCCGTCCGCTGAGAGCAGGTGCGCGGCGGCCATGATCGCATCGAAGTCGTCGTAGATCGACGGGTGCGCCGAGGTCATGTGATCGTAGGCGGCGGGACGGCGGCCGTAGATGTAGGAGCTGCTGAGGAGGTGCCACGTGGAGACGGGACCGTTGGTGACGTTGAACTGCATCGGGCCGGCGCAGCAGTGGGCGAAGTTCAGGCCGTGGTAGGTGCTCGGCGCCGTGGAGAAGGCCGTCTCCTGCATGTGGATCGAGGCCAGCAGCAGCCAGTCGACTCCGAAGGTGCGCTGTGCCGTGGCGTAGATCGGGTAGAAGCCTTCCATCCACCGCTGCGCGATGTGCGTCTGCGTGGCCGCGGCGAAGCGCGTGGCGTCGGCGCGCTGCTGCACGGCCGTTGGCTTGGCGAGGATTCGCGCCGGGTGATGCGCGCCGGCGCCAGCCGTTCCCGGCGGTGCGGGCAGGGGCGTGGCCGCCGAGACCAGCACCGCGGGCGAAGCCGCGATCGTCGTGCGCCCGATCCTGCCGCTGAGGACCCCCGCCACCACCGCCAGGCCCAGCACGCCGATCGAGCAGGCGAGCAGCCAGGCGCGCCGTTCGGAGGCGGGAGCCGGCGGGCGCGCAAACGCGGGGGCCTCGTCAGAGGCTTGCTCTGTGATCGTCATCAGCCGATACAACGGTATCCATGCGCGCCCCGCGACTCAATCGCCAGCCGGCCTCGCTCGTGCTCGCGCTGTGTGTGGCCGGGTCCGCGCACGCGGCCCAGCCCCCGTCGGCGAGGGCGGCGTCCGAGGTCGCGGCGACTGCGGCTGCGCGGGAGACGGCGACGGCGACGGCGACGGCGAGCCGTGTACCCGCCGCCGCCGTGAGCGCCGCTCACAGCCCGAGCGCCCGCCGCGCCACGCGATCGAACAGGAGGTCCGGCAGCAGCCGCTTGGCCATCAGCATCGCCCTGGCGTCTCTGCCGACCACGTAGCGAGCGCGCATGTGCGAGGCGCTCAGCGCTCGCTCGATCGTCTCGGCCACCATCTCGGGGGCCACACCGCGGCGCCCGGTGTCCTGCATCACCTTGTCCATCGCCGCGGGGACGTTCCCGTACTGCTCCTGGAGCTCGGGCGGGATGCTGAGTCGATCGGCCTCCGCGCGGCTCTTGTCCCAGATCGGCGTTGCAACCGAGCCTGGCTCCACCAGTGCGACCCGCACGCCCGAGCTGCGCAGCTCCACGCGCAGCGCGTCTCCGAGCGCCTCGATCGCGTGCTTGGAGGCGGCATAGGGGGCCGTGAACGCCATCGCCACGCGCCCGCCGATCGAGGAGACGAACACGATCCGCCCTACGGCGCGGCGCAGCGCGGGGAGCATCGCCTGGGTGACAGCCACCTGGCCGAACACGTTGACCTCGAACTGCCTGCGCAGGTCCTCGGGCGAGATCAGCTCCAGCGGGCCGCCGATGCCGATCCCCGCGTTGTTGACCAGCGCGTCCAGCCCGCCGGCCTGCTCCGCCACCCTGCCGGCAGCCGCTGCGATCTGGCTCGCGTCGGTCACGTCGAGGCTCAGCGGGAGCAGCCCCCCGGCGGTGGCCTCCTGCGCGAGGCGCTCGCCGGTGGCCACGTCGCGCACGCCCGCGAACACCGTCCAGCCGTTCCCGGCCAGCCCCAGCGCGGTGGCCCGCCCGATTCCGCTGGAGGCGCCTGTGATCAGTGCGACCGGCACGTTCACGACGTTACTGGAGCAGCAGAGGTGTGAGGAGTCTCACCGCGGCGTTAGGGCGTGCTTAGGATGTCGGGCGATGGTGCCGCCCGTGGGAATGCCCTCGTTCGCCGGTCGATCTGCGATCGGTCGCGCCACCGCCGTGTTGACGCTCATAGCCATGCTCGCCGGTTGCGGGTCAAGCGTCAAGAGCGGCGCGTCGGCCAGCACGAGTGGCCCGCCCAAATCATGCCCTGCCACCGTGCTCGACACGCTCGGCCGGGTGCTCAACCGGGTCTACCGCGAGGGCATCTTCAGCGAACGCACCGCGGCCGCCCGGCATGTGATCGCGGCCTCGATCCCGCTGCGGCGAGCTGTGGAAGGCGGAGATGCAGCCGCCGCGAGCGCGGCCGCGCGGGAACTGCTGGCGGGCGGGCACATGACCAACCTGCGGGTGATCCGAGGCACGCGCACGCTGGTCGATGTCGGCGGTGCCGCGCTCACGCCGCTGAAGGGGACGATCGCCGACGCGAGCGGGAAGGCGATCGCCAGCTATGTGACGAGCGTGTGGGCGGACGCCGGCTTCGTGGCCGAGGGCGAGGGCGTCGGGGAGGGCCTCGTGGCGCTGCGCGCGAACGGGGCGAGCGTCGGCGGCTCGTTCGCGCTCCCACCGGGGCAGCTCCCAAGCGGAGGGACGCTCACCGCCGGCGGCGTTCTCTACCAGTTCACCTCCTTCCCGGCCGAAGCGTTCCCGTCGGGGCCCGTCACCGTCTACCTGCTGCGGCCGGTGAGCTCCACAACCGCCCTGTGCGGCTCCGGCAGCGAGGACACGGTCGTCAACACGCTCAGTCGCGTGGCGCGCCTGATCTACGGAGGCGAGGCCGGCAAGCGCACCCTCACCCAGATCCGCCGCGTCCAACGAGACGCTCCCCTGCTCGAAGCCGTGGCACGTCGCGACCCGACGGCCACCAGGCTGACCGTGGAAGCCCTCCTGAGCCAGCACATCGTGCGCCTGCGCGTGAGCGCCGGCCACACGCTGCTCTCCGACGTGGGCGGACCGTACGTGCTGGCGCCCGTCAGCGCGCCGCTGCGACTGGGGCGGCGCACGATCGGCAGCTTCGTGCTCTCGATCCAGGACGACGAGGGCTACAAGCGGCTCGCCGGTCGCCTGGCGGGTCTGAAGGTGCTCATGTACATGAGCACGAAGCTGGTCAAGAACAGCCTCGGCCCATCGCCGGGAGCGGTTCCCGCCAGCGGCCACTACAGCTACCGCGGACACGACTTCCGGGTGCTCACGATCGATGCCAGGGCGTTTCCGTCGGGGCCGCTCACGATCCGGGTGCTGATCCCGATCCCCTACTCCTAGTCGCTCGCTCCCGTCAGGCGGGGGCGAGCGACTGGCGCTTGGCGTCCAGCGCCGCCAGCAGCTGGTCGAAGGAGTCCGCGAATTTCTCCACGCCCTCGCGCTCCAGCGTGTCGGTGAGCTCGTCGTAGTCCACGCCCGCGCTCCTCAGATCGTCGAGCAGTCCGCGCGCGTCCTGGAGGCCGCGCTCCAGCCGCGCCTCGGGGCTACCGTGGTCCTGGTAGGCCTCGATGGTCTCCTCCGGCATCGTGTCCACGGTGTCCGGCCCGATCAGCTCCTCCACGTACATGATGTCCGGGTAGGCGGGGTTCTTGGTGGACGTGGAGGCCCACAGCACCCGCTGCGGGCTGGCGCCCTTGCCGGCGAGGTACTCCCAGCGCGGGCCCGAGAACGCCTCCAGGTAGTGGCCGTAGGCGAGCTTGGCGTTGGCCACCGCCAGCTTGCCCTTCAGCTCGTCCCGGCCGCCGATCTCATCCAGGCGCCTGTCCGCCTCCGTGTCGATCCTCGACACGAAGAAGCTCGCGACCGACGCCACCTTGCGCGGGTCCCCGCCCTCGGCGATGAGCCGCTCCAGTCCTCGGATGTAGGACTCCGCCACCTCCGCGTGGCGGCGCAGGGAGAAGATCAGCGTGACGTTGATCGAGTGGCCCTTGGCGATCACGTCCTCGACCGCGGCCAGCCCGGGCTTGGTGGCGGGGATCTTCACCATCAGGTTCGGGCGGTTGACCGTCGCGTGCAGGCGCATCGCCTCGCGGAAGGTTGCCAGCGTGTCGTATGCCAGCCGCGGGTCCACCTCCAGGGAGACGTATCCGTCGCGTCCCTGACCGCCATCCCACACGGGGCGGAAGACGTCGCAGGCCTCGCCGATGTCCTGCTCGGCGAGCGCCCAGAAGGTCTCGGCGACGTCGGCTCCCTGCGCCGCCAGCTCGTGCATCTGCGTGTCGTATGCCTCGCCCGCGGTCATCGCCTTCTGGAGGATCGTCGGGTTCGACGTCGCGCCCACCACCGAGTCCTCGTCGATCAGCTCCTGCAGGTGTCCACCGCGGATCGACTCGCGTGAGAGGAAGTCCACCCAGACGCTCTGCCCGAGGGCCGACAGGCTTTGCAGGGGCGTGGGTGCGTCGGCGGACATGGCGTCTCCTTAGGCTCTTGTTTGCAGCAGCGCGCGTGCACGTGCGGCGATGTTCTCGGTGGTGAAGCCCAGCTTCTCGAGCACGGTGGCTCCGGGCGCGGAGGCGCCGAAGCGGTCCAGGCCCAGCACGTCGCCGCCGCTGCCCACCCACTTCCACCAGCTCATGCTCGCTCCGGGCTCGACCGCCAGGCGCGCGCCGCTCTGGGGCGGAAGCACCTCGTCGCGGTACTCCTGCGGCTGGGACTCGAACAGCTCCATGCAGGGCATCGAGACGACGCGTGTCTGCGTCCCCTCCCCCGCGAGCGCCTGCGCGGCCGCGAGCGTCGGGCCGACCTCGGCGCCGGTGGCGATCAGGATCAGCTCCGGCGCGCCCCCACCGAAACCGTCCGCGCCCTGAGCGCCGTCCTTGCCCGATTCCCACAGCACGTAGCCGCCGTGCTCCAAGCCCTCGGCGGGCGCGGTCTGGGAGCGGTCGAGCACGGCCACGCTCTGGCGCGAGAGCAGCAGTGCGACAGGACCGTCCTCGCGTTCCAGCGCCACCCGCCAGGCGACGGCGGTCTCGTTGGCGTCGCCCGGGCGGATCACCCACAGGCGGGGGATGACGCGCAGCGCGGCGTAGTGCTCCACCGGCTGGTGGGTGGGGCCGTCCTCGCCGAGCGCGACCGAGTCGTGGGTCCACACCCACACTACGGGCAGCCCCATGAGCGCGGACAGGCGAACCGAGCCGCGCATGTAGTCGGAGAAGATCAGGAAGGTGGAGCCGTACGGCTTGACGATCCCGCCGTGCGCGGCCGCGCCGTTGACGATCGCGCCCATCGCGTGCTCGCGGATCCCGAACGGGATGTTGCGCCCGGCGTGCACGCGCGAGAACTCGCCGCCGCCCTCGAACACGGTCTTGGTCGACTCCACCAGGTCGGCCGCGCCGCCCATCATGGTCGGGGCGAACTCCGCGAAGGACGCCATCACCTTCTGTCCCGCCGAGCGGGTGGCGATCTGATCGCCGGCCTTGAAGCTCGGCAGCGAGTCGCGCCAGCCCTCGCGCAGGCGTCCGGACCACGCGCGGTCCCAGTCCTCGGCCATGTCGGGGAGGGCCGCGCGCCACCGATCGAAGCGCTGCTTCCACGCCGCCTGCGTCGAGGCGCCGTGCTCGCGCAGCGACATATGCTCGTAGACGCGCTCGTCGACCCAGAAGCTGCGCTCGGGGTCGAAGCCCATCGCCCGCTTGGTCGCCTTCACCTCCTCCTCGCCCAGCGGCCCGCCGTGGGACTTGGCCGTGTCAACAGCGTTCGGCGCGGGGAAGGCGATGTGCGATCGGATCGCTATGAACGACGGGCGCTCCGTTTCCTCACGCGCGGCGGCGAGGGCCGCCTGCAGCGCCTCGACGTCCTCTGAGTCCTCGACCCGCTGGACGTGCCAGCCGTCGGCCTGCATCCGAGCCGTGTGGTTCTCGCCGTCGAAGGAGATCGCGGTGGTGCCGTCGATCGTGATGTGGTTGTCGTCGTAGCAGACGATCAGCTTGCCCAGCGCGAAGTGCCCCGCGATCGACGCCGCTTCCTGGCTGATCCCCTCCATCAGGTCGCCGTCGGAGCAGATCGCGTAGACGTGGTGGCCGACGGGCTCGCGTCCGGGCCGGTTGAAGCGGTCGGCCAGGAAGCGCTCGGCCATGGCCATGCCCACGGCGTTTGCGATGCCCTGTCCCAGCGGCCCGGTCGTGACCTCGATCCCGGGTGTGTGGCCGCGCTCGGGGTGCCCCGGACAGCGCGAGTCCCATTGGCGGAACTGCTTGAGATCCTCCAGGGCCAGCTCGTAGCCGCAGAGATGGAGCAGCGAATACTGCAGCACGCAGGCGTGGCCGGAGCTGAGGACGAAGCGGTCGCGGTCGGGCCACGCGGTGTCCAGCGGGTTCACGCGCAGGAAGCGCTTGAACAGGACATAGGCGAGCGGCGCCAGCGCCATCGCCGTCCCCGGATGCCCCGAGTTGGCCTGCTGGACGGCGTCCATGGAGAGGCCGCGGATCGTGTCGATCGAGAGTCTGCGGATCTCAGCGTCGTCGAGCTCGCCCTCCCGGGTTGCGGAGTCGCCCGATTCGCGTGTGGCCGCCATCGCTGTCGATCCTAGCGACGTGGGGCGCTAGAGTCGCGGCATCGTGTCAGAGCGGCTCTGCGACGTCGGCCGGGGCATCACCCTCTGCTGCGAGACGGTGGGCGACCCGTCGGACCCGACGGCGCTGCTGGTCATGGGACTGGGCACCCAGATGGTCGCCTGGCACGAGGACTTCTGCCGCGGACTGGCCGAGCGCGGCCTGTACGTGGTGCGCTTCGACAACCGCGACATCGGACGCTCGACCCATGTGCAGGGGCGCCCGCCGACGATCCCCCAACTGCTGCTGCGCTCAAAGCGCGCCGCCACCTACACGCTGGCGGACATGGCCGGCGACGCCGCCGGGCTGCTGCGGGAGCTGGAGCTGGCGCCCGCGCACGTGATCGGCGCGTCGATGGGCGGCATGATCGCCCAGACGCTCGCGGCTCGCCACCCGGAGTCGGTGCGCTCGCTGGTCTCGATCATGTCCAACACCGGGCGCTTCTGGAGCGGGCAGCCCTCGCTGCGCGTCTACTCGACACTGCTGCGGCGGG
>Ga0208355_1000847_pt1 | contig 13917 bp, 13 predicted proteins | sample NGESurdeep072012_6_FD_184458 | JGI IMG/M metagenome (GOLD analysis project Ga0208355, IMG submission 184458) | Arctic peat soil microbial communities from Barrow, Alaska - NGEE Surface sample 210-3 deep-072012 (SPAdes) | ecosystem: Environmental > Terrestrial > Soil > Wetlands > Peat ... | reverse complement strand
CGGGCTTGAGCCCTTCATCATTCGTCATGTGTAACACTCCGGTTGAGGTTCAATTTACCTCAGCCGGGTGTCTCAATTATCCGTGCCGCACCCCAATTTTATTCTCCTGACCCAAGTTTCCGCGCCCATGAAATGGCCCATGAAATGGCCGCTTCTGATCGCAGAGGGTTCAAGCGACGTATGGCGTCACGCCGATCTCGCGCTCCCACTCGTGGTATTGGATATCGCTGGTTGAAACCAATGGGCGGAAGGCGAACCAGCTATATCAACCGCGCACCGGTCTTGACCTTGTGGGCCGCCGTGGTCGCGGAGCGGGCTGGGTTTTCGTCGCGATAAGGTTCTGACGCTCGGTCGCGCCGTCGCTGGCCTTAATGCCTATTCTAAAGGGGTATCGCTCGGTCTGTTTCGTCCATCGCCCGTGCGATGCCTTCCAAGTGGACAACCAGCGCGCGGGTGTTCGGATCGTTCGCGAGATGGGCAATCACATCAGGCGCATCGATATCGACAGCATTTCCCAACCCGACCGCAAGGGATACCCCGACGCCCCTGTTTTGGAGAAGGAAAGAGAGCGTCAGATTGACGCCGCCGCTTTGCGCCACCACCGCGACATTGCCAGCTGCAATGTTCTCAAGACCTGGAACGAAGCTTGCGGTGCATTTCGCGTAAGGATTAACGAATCCGGACGTATTAGGTCCCAGCAAACGCGTTTGATAACGCGCAATGGTCGCTGCCAGTTGGCTCTGACGCTCGATGCCGTCGTTGCCGGCCTCGGCAAAGCCGCCGCTCACAATAATTGCGCCGCCGCAACCCGCCTCGGCAACATACGAAAATGCCTGAACGCAGGCCAGCGCCGGGACTGCCAAGAACGCAAGGTCGGGCGACCTGCCGATGTCCGCCACGCATTTATAAACGCGCCTTCCGAGTATCTCGCCGCCCTGCGGATAGACGGGCCAGACGTCGCCCCCAAACCGCTCGAATGCCTTGACGGCTTGATATCCCGCCTTGTCCTGCTTGGAAAATGCGCGATGATCGCGACCGAATGCGGGGCCAGCATTCTTTTCAGATTTTCGGTTCGATCAAACTTCACGCTGGTCTGCGTCATGTCATTTCTTCGATGAACTTTATCGCGCATGATCGCTCAGCGTTGCGATTTCCAAACGAGGAGCCGCCGCTCGGCTCGGTCTAGAATCCAGCTCGCGACAAATCCGAATAGCCCGAGAACGACGATACCTGCGTAAAGCTCTGGGCTTCTGTACATTCGTTGGGCGAGCAAGATGTTTTGCCCGAGACCCGGCTGTGCCGATTGCATCTCAACGACGACCGCGAGAATGAGTGCGATTGCCAGGCTTATTCTGACGCCGGTGAAAATGTCGGGGAGAGCGCTGGGAAGTGCGATCTTGCGCAGATATGCGCTCGGCGGCATTTCAAGCGCCACGGATACTTCCTTCAACCGCGGCTCGATCGCCGAGAAGCCGTGAAGCGTGCCGAGGAGCACAGGCCAAACCGATCCGAAGGCAATCACCCAGACTGCCATCGAATTGGACAGCCCGAATATCAAAATCGCGGCAGGTATGACTGCTGACGCAGGAAAGGGCCGCAAGAATTCTAACGACGGCTGCAGAAACTCGCGCGCAGTTCGGGAAGAGCCGACGAGCGCCCCGAGAAGGATTCCCAATAGAGACGCCACGAACCAGCCTTCGAACATCCGCAACGCCGTCGCCGCGAAAGGCCCCCATAACGCGCCGGTGATGATCGAGTCGTACAGCGCTTCAAACGTTCGCAAGGGCGCCGGAAAATACGCCGGCGATAGAAGCCCGACCGCAGCCGCATATTGCCAGGCGACCAATAGGCCAAGCGGCAAGATGAGCGCTAGCACGACCCGCTTCATGATCCACCTCGCGCGACGGAGAACCTGCTGAGGAACGTGCGATCGAGCTTGAGCAATCCCCAATTGATCGACCAACCGACGAAGCCGATCCACAACAGCTGGGCATACATGAGATCCGGCCGCAGGGACTGCTGCGCGATTATCATCCCATAGCCGAGACCTCGCGGATTGACGACGATCTCCACGGTCACTGCCACGACGAGTGCGATTCCCACCGCAACTCTCACGCCGACTGCGATGCGAGCTAAAGCGGCCGGAAGAACGATTTTTCTCATATAAGCTAGCCGGCTCAGCTCCAAAGCTAGCGCAACCTCCGCAAGTCTTCCTTCCATAGAACGGACGGCCGCGGTGGTTGCAATCGTGACCGACCAGACGCAAGCGAACCCAACCACCGCAGCTTCCATCGACACTCCAAAGCCGAAGATCAGCAGCGACAAAGGGATAAGTGCAACTGGAGGAACGGGACGTAGGGCGTCCAACGTCGGCGCGACGGTCAGACGCGTGCTCGCCGAGATGCCAATGATCATGCCGACAGGAACGCCGAGCGCAATGGCGATACACAGCCCTACGAAAGCCGCTTGCAGTGTTTGCGCCGTCGCAACTAATAGGCTGCCGTCGGCAAAGACGGATAAGCCTGCAGTCAGCACGTCCGAAGGACGCGAAAACGTCCCCACGGGCAACATGCCTCCCCGGCTTGCCATCTCCCAGCATACGACGGCAGCGGTAGGTATGCTCAGCCCTCTCGCAAGCGCCCTCACGTCAGTGTCCTTGCAGAAGGCCAAACAGATGGTGCCGATGAGCCAGGAATTTAGGGTCTTCACGCGTCGTAAGCTGATCGCGCGGCCTTGGCAGATCAACGGTGATTTCCTTGACGATGCGTCCGGGATGCGCCCCGAGCACAACGACCCTGTCTCCGAGATAGATGGCCTCTTCGAGATCGTGAGTAATGAACACGACCGTCATTTTGCGTTCGGCGGCAAGTCTCGTTACTTCGTCCTGCAGTTGCTGGCGTGTGATCGCATCCAGCGCCCCGAACGGTTCGTCCATCAACCAGATCTTCGACCCCTGCGCGAGAGAGCGAGCGATCTGAACACGCTGTTGCATTCCACCCGACAGCTGATCGGGATAGTGGTCCGCAACCGATTCCAGACGCATGACCTTTAGTAGTTCGATTGCCCGAGTCCGCAGATCCCTGCCGCGACTTTCACGGTTTTCCAGCGGCAATGCGACGTTCGACCAGATCTTACGCCATGGCAAAAGTGCCTTGTCGTAGTCCTGAAAAACGATGGCGCGATCCCGCGAGGGCTTCTTAACCTCGCGGTCGTCGCAAACAATCGAGCCTCCGGTCGGCTGCACGAGCCCCGCGATCAAACGCAATAGGGTCGTCTTGCCGCAACCGGATGGACCGATGACGGACAGGAACTCGCCGGCCCTGACCTGCAAATTAATGCCGGTCAGGATCTGGCGAGCACCGGCGCCTTCGCCGAATTGCAGCGAGACGTCTCGTATATCGATGGCCGTCATCTGGTCACTGGTCCGCCAGCTCACACGCGAATTACTTCGCGATCAGGCGAGCGGCGTCAACATCCTTCCTGAGCAGCCCGAGCTCCTTGCCGATGGCCGCGTAGGCCTGAAGGTCCGCAGGCTTGATCTCGACGTCGAATGACGAAAAGCCCGGGAACTTCACACCGAGATACTTCGCCTCGATTGTCTTCGCGTCGTCCGGATTCGCCTTGATGTATGCAATCGCTTCGTTGCTGGCCTCCCGCAGTGCCTTAACCGCCGCAGGATTGGCTTCGGCCCATGTCCGCGTCGCGATCCAGAATCCAAAGATCATCCCATCCTTCACGTCGCTGAAATAATCGGCGACCTTCACGCCATTCCCGTCGGCCAGGATTTTGCCTCTGAACGGTTCAAGCACCGCGACGGCATCCAGCGTGCCACCGCGCAGGAGATCGTTCATTTGCGGAAACGGCGCCTCGACGAGAGTGACGCTTTCGACCGCGACGCCCTTGTCCTTGAGCCATTTCCGGAACACGACGTCGATAACGCTGTTCAGTCCTGGAACGCCGACCTTCTTGCCCTTGAAATCCGCCGGCGAGGAAATTTTGGCTTCTTTACGCGCGAGAACGCTCACAGTTGGGTTGTCTCGTTTTTGACGAGCCGCGCCGCTCACCGCCACCAGATCCAATCCGCCTTCGGCAGCCTGAAGCAGCCCCGGTCCGGTCCCAGTGCCGACCTGCACCGAATTTGCCATGAGTGCGGCCGGCACCGTCGAAGCGAGAGCGATACGCGTAAGGGTGACGTCAAGCCCGCGCTTGTCGAAGAAGCCTTTCTCTTTGGCAACGAAAACGGGCAGAAAGTCGCCTGCAGCCGTGTAGCCGACGTTAACTTTAGTCTGCGCGTTCGCCACAGGCCCGTATATCGACAAGACGATAGCGGTCGATGCGACTGCGATTAAGGCGTTGAATTTCATTATATCCTCCCTTTGGTGGTTTCTGTTGAAGCGTCTTGCAGTTTGGTGAGATCGAGTACGATATCGTCGTTCGGCGTTGAGCCGGCTTCATGCACGTCTACGGCCAAAAGCATTCCAGACCCGGGGCAGTAATATGCGGTCACGGAGAGATCGCGGTGCAATGTTATCCGATGCGCCTGATGTGGTTTCTCGATAGTCTGAGAAACGGCTCCGCTCCGCCAACGGGTTGATCCCGAGACGAGACGTACTCCCGCTGCGGAAACCACGTGGAAGCCCTCCCGGTCGCGCACGATCTTTAAGTTCGGACCCAGTTGAGCGACGGCTTCACATTCCAGCGGATGCGCGTCATTTCTCCGGCCGGGGACCCGACGCAAGCGGAGGTCTTGTCTCAATTGCAGCGTCGCTTTGGAATCGACCCTTCCGTCCGCCATCCGAACGCCGTAGATCGCCTCGCAGGCATCGGCAGAGATCGCTCCTGAAATCATGTCTGCGCGCACCGCTTCGGGGTCGCGATCCAGCGGATCGCCCCACCCGCCGCCGCCCTGCCACGTCACTGCGAAAACGTCGCGGTTCGTCATTCGCATTAGGCCCGGCTTCGGTCCGAATTCCTCCCAGCGCCCATCGGTCGGGCGACCACTTTCAACCGCGCCCCATCCCATCGACTGCTTCACGGTGCCGCCTGGCCAGCCGCCGAAAGCACCGACGGTGTTCGGCACTTCCGCCCCGTGCGTCATGATCAACGCCTCGGCTTCCGTAATGCCGTTGAGTGTAAGAGCGACCTCCGCCGATCGGCCTCCGCGGAATTGGCCTGCTCCACCGCTATCGGGGGAGAGACGGCGGTGTAGGTAGAAAAGCGGTACAACCTGTTCGTTGCGCTCGACGTCGGGAATGCTGGGCATCGGCGCGTTGATGGGCCCACCCCCATCCATGCCGTCTCGGGTGGCAAATGCCGCATACCCGCCGGCGAGCGGGTCCATCAGATGGAGCCCGAACGGTTCGCCAAATTGGTTGATCCCCCCGAGATTGAAGGTTGCCATCGTGCCGTCGCTCACTGCTTGCGCGCGCGGACGATATGCATCGCTGCAGGCCAGCATCTTATTGAGCGCCGCGGTGGCGACATTCGAAACGACCCAAATGCTTTCCACGGTTGCAGCCCCGACGGGCGCCGGGAATATCGCTGTGCAAATCAGGCCATCCGGAGCGATAATTTCGGAAGTCCGCAATACGCCGTCGTTCCAGGGAATGTCATAGGCCAGCATCGGCAATAGTGCGCCGGCCACGCCCCCTTCCAATCCGGATCGAGTACAATTGATGAAGCCACGCGCCTGCTTGCTGGACCCGCTGAAATTGAAAGACAAAACATCGTCTATTTTCGTCAGCTTCAAGTCTATCTTGAAGAGAAGGTTGTCGTGCCCATCATGCTCAAGGAAGTCCGACGCGTGGAACACGCCGTCGGGAAGCTCGCGAAGTCTGGCACGCACACGCGTCTCGGATGCGTCGATCATGCGGCGCATCACCGATGACACGGTCTCTGCACCATAACGCTCGCACAATGTCGTGATACGGTCCTGCGCGACGTTTATGGTCGCCATGAACGCTCTGATGTCCAGACCGAGCTGTGCGGGTAGCCGGGATGCGGTCAGTATCACGTCCAGAAAATCTTCTCGTAGCTTTCCCTCTTCGACCAACTTTATACATGGAACACGAAATCCCTCTTGACGCACGTCACGCGCCTTCGGGGACCAGCTTGCAAAATCCATTCCGCCAACGTCCGTCTCGTGAGCTTCGACACCGGCCCACGCGATGATTTTTTCGCTTGCGAAGATCGGACCGGCCATCTGGACGTCGTTCTGATGGAGGGCCCCGACGTAGGGATCGTTGCCCAAAAACATGTCGCCCCGACCGATCGGATATTTTCCGGGACTTTTATTGATATGCCGGATCAGGTGGCCGACGACCGGGGCCTGATACGTCACCTGGAAACCCATGGATGCGAACGAACCGTCCGGAAGGAAAAGGCCGGTGAAGAAGTCGGACGCATCGGTGACCGTTGGAGACCCAGAAACGCTCTGCAACGCAATACGCATTTCCTCCGTCGTTGCCAGCAGCCGCGAACGGATGACTTCGTATAGAACCGCACTGAGTTCGGTCACTGCTCTGCTCCGTAAATGACGTGGAGATTACCGAAGGCATCGGAGCGCGCTACGCTGCCTGGCGGAACGACCACGCTTTGGCCAGGATATTCGATGATACACGGGCCCACCGCCTGCTCCTCCGGACGCGGAAATTGGATGCGATAGATCGAAGCCGTCACCGGCTGCTTCGGATCGTCGAACACGACCTTTCTAGACCCGGATGGCGTAAGCTGGTCTCCCTGCATTGAGGTCGCCGCAGGTTTGAGTTTTCCGTGGCCAATCGTCCGTAAGGCTAAGATCTCGAACCCGGCTTGCGCATAACCGGCTCCGCGTCCGAACAGGCTTTCGTACCGCTGTTCGAATGTTTCTATAATCGACGCGTACGCTTTCGCGTCGAAGTGTTCGCTTCGGAAATCGATTTCGAGCGCATTGGTTTGACCGCGATAGCGTACCGCCGCCATTTGTTCGATTTCGATTGTTCCTTGGGCGCCGGCCGCTTTAAGGCCCGCCTCGACCGAACTGCGGCCATTTTGTACCGCCCCATCCAATGCCGAAAGTTCGACCGCCGCTGGGCTGTAAGACGGCTTCACCCGCAGATAGACAGGCCGATCGTCGGTGAGACCGAGATCCGAATTGGCGCAGCCATACGCAGATTGGCCCGTCGCTGCCGCTGGCACGATGAAGCTCTTGAGGCCCAGTTCTCGCGCCAAGACCCATGCATGAGACGGCCCTGCCCCGCCGTTAGCCAGCAGTGCAAACTCGGTAGGATCGTGACCGCGCTCGATCGTCACGCGTCGCAAGAGGTCTGCCATCTTGTTGTCGAGGATTTCCCGAATTCCCCAGGCGGCCTCTTCGACGGTCATTCCCAACGGCTTGGCGATGCTTTCCGAGATCGCCCTGCGCGCTGCACCCATATCAAGCCGCATTCGGCCTCCGATGAAATTTTCGGGGTCGAGAACGCCGAGCACGAGGTCGGCATCGGTCGCGGTCGGTTGGGTGCCTCCGCGTCCATAGCACGCTGGCCCCGGGTTAGCGCCGGCGCTCTGCGGACCGACGGTAAGATCACCGAACTTTACCGACGCAATGCTGCCGCCGCCGGCGCCTATGGATGCGACATCGATCGAGGGTACGCGAATGTCCGCGCCCGCTATCGATATCTCCGACCTTCGGATCGGTTTGCCGCCAACGATCACGCCGACGTCGAAGCTTGTGCCTCCGATGTCGATTGTTAAAACGTTCGACGCCTTCAACCTCTCCGACAGCACGAGAGATCCAATGACCCCCGCTGCCGGTCCGGAGAACAGCGAATAGGCCGGACGGTCGTTGAGCACATCGGTCGGAAGAACCCCACCGGCGTTGGTCATCATGAGGATCGGTACGCGCATCCCATACTCTTTGAGCGTCGCTTCCAAACGAGCAAGGTAACGGCCGGCGATCGGGCCCAAAGATGCGTTCGCGGCGGTCGTCGACATCCGGCCGTATTCGCCGACCACGGGCGAAATCTGGTGAGACAGTGAAACGAAAATATCGCCGACTTCTTCGGCGATAATTTCTTTGAGCCGGCACTCATGAACGGGATTTACGGTTGCCCACAACGTGCAGACCGCAATGGCTTCGACTTTCTTTTCCTTCAGCTTCCGAAGCGCGTCACGGGCATCGTCTTCATCGAGTGGGATAAGAACGGCCCCCTTGGCGTCGATGCGTTCGCGCACCTCGACGACGAGATCGCGAGTAACCAGCGGCCGGTATCTGTCGTGCTTGAAGAAGTCCGTGACCTCGGCTTCGCTCAGGCCCGAAGTTTGCCGACGGATTCGGCCAATTTCCAGCGTATCGGCAAAACCAAACGTCGTTACGATCCCCGTTTTGGCCGCCCGCCCGGTCAAAAGCGCATTCAACCCGACCGTCGTTCCATGACCGAACTTTTCGATCCCGGCACAGAATTCTTCGAACTTCAATCCATACGCAGCCGCAGCCAAGCGGACGGCATCAACGACGCCGCCGAGCACATCTAATGTGGTCGGGGATTTGAAGACTTGGCTTTTGCCTGTGTCGTCGGCGACCCAAACGTCTGTAAACGTTCCGCCGACGTCTGTACCGATATAGAACTTCATATCGAGCCTTAAAGGAAAGACGCCGCGATCACGCCGCGAGCTTTTTGCGAGGCAGGCCAATGATCTCGCGCGCCTCGGCAGGCGTTGCGGGCTCAAGCCCGAGGTCGCGGATGATCCGAACGATCCGGTCGACCTGTTCGATGTTCTTCGCAAGGCGGCCCTTGGAGTAGAACAGATTGTCTTCGAGACCGACGCGTACGTGACCGCCAAGAAGGATCGATTGAACACCAGCGTTGAGCTGGGACGGCCCGATCGCGCTTACGTTGAAGACCGTATCCTTCGGCATCATGTCGACCATCTGCTGTAGAATCTTTGGCGTGTAGGGCAACGCACCTTGGAAGGCGTTTACGCCGAGCACGAAGTTAATGAAGTATGGCGGTTCGTCTAATCCAGCTGCGATGCAGGCCTGCACGTCCTGGAGAAGGTGGGTCGGACTGAAGACCTCCCATTCCGGCTTGATGCCTCTTTCCTTCATCATCGTCGCAAGCTGACGGCACCGCTCGGGTGACGTATTCATTAGAATTTCGCGTCCCTCGAAGCTTGCAATGATGGTCGTCGGATCGAGGGTGCACATTTCGGCACCCGCCTCCATGCCCTTGATGCGCTCTTCGAACATAATCTCGGGATATCCGTTCGGCGCTTGACGGACCATGTCGCCGTTAATTCCGCCGCCGGTTGAATTGTTGATGACGATGTCACACTTAGCGCGGATCAAAGAATTGATGCGCTTGTAGACGGCAGGATCGCAGGTCGCTTGATCGTCTGCGCGACGCGCATGAACGGCAACGACGCTCGCGCCGGCGTTGTAGCAGCGGAACACGTCTTCGGCGATTTCCTCGGGCTGGGTCGGGAGGTCGGGGTTCTGTTTCTTGCTCGCCATTCCGCCCGTGGGGGCGATAGTTACGATGACCTTGTTGCTTTTCGCCATTGTTTCCGTCCCTTTCTTCTTTTCAGCAGTTTGGATGAATGTCCCGCGAGCCCGCGGAGTAAGTCTTCGCAAATGCCGGACGTCTTTGTATCCGATCGTACCAATCCGCGACCTTGGGTAGGTCCGCCCAGAGGTGCGCCAGGCCGAGATCGTCCATCCGCACGATGTTCGGCATGACGCTGATGTCCGCCAGTGTGAACCTGTCGTTCGCCAGCCACTCGGATTTTTCCAAGGCGGACTGCATGCGCACCACCGTCAGGCGAAGCATGTCGAGGGCTGCGTCGACATCCTCTTTTGGGAATCCGTCCCGGCCCATTCTGCGGTAGAAGTGCTTGCGGAGCGGCCGCCGATCCACGTATTTCCTGTGTTCCTCGTCGCTCATATCCGCCCAGATATGAACAAATGCGGCATTAAACGACGGGTAGCGGATCGCGACCGTCGGCACCTCGTCGATGAATTGCCGCCACGCGCGCATATGCGCCAACTCGACGGGATCGCGCGGCCGGAGCCGACGGTCCGGAAACACGTCCTCCAGATACTCGTTGATGACCGAGGAATCGATGATCGTCTTGCCGTCGTGCACCAAGGCCGGCACGACGCCGTTCGGATTGATGGCGAGATACCAGTCGCTCAAATGATCGTTCTTCTGAAAGGAGATCGGCCTGTCCTGCCATAGCAGATCCTTTTCCCAGAGGGCCATTCGGACCTTCTGGCTGCAGGTAGATACCGGCGCGTTGTAAAGCTCGAACAACGGGATCTCCGTATGCACTAATAGCACAAGGTCTCCCAGATTTCCGTTCAAGAAAAGGGGTGATACTTTATATGTGTTATAGAATATTCGCATAACCACTTCGGATTCGGCGCCTCAAGGAATTGAGGTGAATCCGGTGCGGGTGACTAATGCGGACTTGATTCCCTTAGACGCTCTTGTTTTGATTTGAACCCAAAGATTTTTAAGTTTGCATAAGTGTTCAGTCTCGTGTTCCGGGTGTTAGGTCAGCTTGGATAGTGCTGTCGATTTTCATCCGGTTTTCAGTGAAAACACGCAAAGCGCTCTCAAAGTCCTCGATGTCGTGCTGAAGAATATCAGCGCCGCACTCATAGCAGCAATTCGTCATGCGGTTAAACCACCGGCAGCCGCATTCATTGCAGGCGAGTTCGGGTGCGCCGGATGGATTAAGAAAAATCATGCCACTATTCCTATTCTCTTACACATACGCTGCCAAAGCCGATACTAGATCGATGCCAGTATTAGCGGCAAGCGCCCATAAAAGAGAGCCCAAGCGAATCAATAAAATCCTCATAACCGCAGTCTAGCAATTCATCGCGCGGTCTGACCACATAGAGTAAAATATCACGGTGCCGCACCTTACTTTTGATCTCGGCAAATGGCGTGGGCGTATGCGGGTCGTGCAGCCGCCGGATGGCGGCGTCATCGGCGATGAATAAGAGATCGATCTTTACCTTCTCAAAACCGGGAAATGGCTCATAGCTCGCCCGCATTCCCTCCGCACCGGCTTCCCAGACGATCATCATCGCGCTCGGTGGTTCGAAGTCGTCCTTCGAAAGAAATCCGATCCGCGCGCCCGGCAGCATGCTGTGGAAGATATCCGTGTGGCGATCGAGAAGCGTCTGCCAGCCGGCGAGCGCGAGTTGCATGACCTGTTCGATTTGCATAGTCATCGAGACTACCAATCGTCGCATTTCTATAGACGGCAACCGAGGAGGTAACCGTCGTGGATCGCTTTGGTGAGGCCGCGCGGAACAGAACAATCGCCGCACACGTGCAGTTCGTCGACCGACCACTCCAATTCACCAACGAGTTCTTGGTTACCCCGGGCAGGCCACGCGGCGATCACCATCTCTGCTGCAATCTTTTTTTCCTCGCCTTTGCCATCAACAATGGTGACGCCGTCTTTGCCGATGCGGGTGACACGACTGCTGGTGTAGGTCGGGATTTCTAACTCCTCGATCCAAGCGGTATGACGCCATTTCCATGACGGCATCACGTCGCCGGCAATTCTCTTTTCACGTTCGATCACCACGACCTCGCAGCCGGAGGACTTGAGTGATTCCGCCAAGGTCAATCCGACTTTGCCGCCTCCGATTACCACTAATTTACGTGCCGGCGACACGCGTCCGAGCGCGACGTCCTCCGCCGAGACGAGAATTCCCGGCGCCTCGGGGACCGGAAGCGCCAGCATGTCGATCCGCACTCCGGTCGCAACGACAGCGGCATCAAACTGATGCAGTATGCCACGCATCAGCTTGGGATTGACTTCGGTATTGAGTCGAACTTCGATGCCAAGCTTCTTGGCCATCACCTCGTAATACAATACGACGCTCGCAAGATCGTTCTTGTGCGCTAAATCGTGCGTCGCATAGCCGACGAGATTGCCGCCGATGCGCTCGCTCCGTTCGAATACGACGACATCGTGACCACGACGTTTGGCAGTGATAGCGCATTCCATGCCGGCTGGACCCGCGCCGACAATCATAACATTCTTGTGCACTGCCGCGGGCTTCACGTTGTATTCGGGTTCGACCTCGTGCCCAAGCGCCGGGTTCATCGTGCAGGTATAGGGAAGGTCGCGGAACAACCGCGAGAGGCAATTGAGTGAGCCGATGCACCGTTTGACCTCGTTCAGCCGACCCTCGGAGGCCTTGTGTATGAGGTCGGGATCAGCCAGCAGCGGCCGACATACTTCCCAGAAATCGAATTGTCCCTCGGCGAGGCACTGGTTTGCCATGATCGGATCGGGCAGCCGTACGCCGAACGCGACAGGCGTGTCTGGAAGAAGCTTCTTCGCGCGTGCGGCTAGGTAATTCCAATGACCCGGCGGGATGTCGCGGCCGATCGAGGACTCAGGCGCCTCCTGCCAACCGACCGTGACGCTGATCATGTCGACACCGCATCGCCCCGCTTGCTCCATCAGCTCGAAACATTCGTCCTCGGAATTGCCGCCCCACTTGTCCATCAGTTCGGTACCGTTCAGACGGACCACCAGAGGATGGTCGGGAGTGGCCTGCTTGATGGCGTCGATTAGTTCGCGCATGAAGCGGCCGCGGTTCTCGATTGAACCGCCGTATTCGTCGGTGCGCTTGTTGGTGAACTTGGAATTGAACGTCGCCAGCAGGTATCCCATGAAGCTGGTGACCTCGGTGCCGTCGAAACCAGCCTTGATCGAGCGCGCCGCAGCCTCCGCATGCTCCTTGATGGTCTGGCGTATCTGTTTCTTGGTGATTTCTCTGGGCGGCCGGAAGTGCGGCAGGGTCTGTGGCACGATCGACGGCTGGATGCAGTAGCCGAGGTCGATGCCGCCATAACGCCCAGCATGCAGGATCTGCTGGATCGCAATGCCGCCGTTGTCCTTGATCATGCGGGCGATCATTTCGAATTGCGGCAAGAACTTATCGTCAAAGATGGCCACCTGACGGAAATAGGCCTTACCCAAGCCTTCTGGATCCGGGTAGGCGCCCTGGTTAGTGATGATGCCGCAGCCTGTCTCGGCGATCACCTTGGTGCGGGCCAGCTCCCGGGGGGTGATGAAACCATCCCGCGTGTTGTAGTTGGACACGCAGCAGGCACCATACTTGATGCGGTTCTTCACCTCAAAACCAAGCCATTTGGCTGGCTCGAACAAATGCTTCAACTCTTTTTCTCCGGCCCTTTGTGTCATCTGCATCCCTTCGCAAACGTTAAGCGCTTCATCGTAACCTTTTGTACGTTCGACGGAAGAATTCGGCAGGCAAAAATTTTCCGGCAATCTGATAAGAAAATAGGCGACAAGAAGCGTCGTAGCGCCTTATTTATTTGGAGGCCCGCCGCACTCATATCCGTCCAAATATGGACAAATGCGGCATCGAATGACGGGTAGCGGATCGCAACTGTCGGCACCTCGTCGATAAATTGCCGCCACGCGCGCATATGCGCCACCTCGACGGGGTCGCGCGGCCGCAGCGGACGGTCCGGAAACACGTCCTCTAGATACTCGTTGATGACCGAGGAATTGATGATCGTCTTGCCGTCATGCACCAAGGCCGGCACGACGCCGTTCAGATTGATGGCCAGGTACCAGTCGCTCAAGTGATCGTTCTTCTGAAAAACAATCAACCTGTCCTGCCAAGATATTTCCTTCTCCCAAAGGGCCATCCGGACCTTTTGGCTGCAGGTTGATACCGGCGAGTTGTAGAGCTCGATCAACGGGATCTCCGTATGCACTAATGGCACAAGGTCTCCCAGATTTCCGTTCGAGAAAAGGTGGTGATACTTTATATGAGTTCACTGCTGTCCGGCAATTAGTCGAACAGGTTCAATTGGGTAGGAGTTTCTCCGCGCAGATTTTGCAGGGTCCTGTCATTCAGTAGCTGATCCACGG
>Ga0208355_1000845_pt1 | contig 13933 bp, 12 predicted proteins | sample NGESurdeep072012_6_FD_184458 | JGI IMG/M metagenome (GOLD analysis project Ga0208355, IMG submission 184458) | Arctic peat soil microbial communities from Barrow, Alaska - NGEE Surface sample 210-3 deep-072012 (SPAdes) | ecosystem: Environmental > Terrestrial > Soil > Wetlands > Peat ... | reverse complement strand
AAGGATTCCATCCGCCTCCGGCGCAAAACCGCAGGTTGGGACGACGAGTATCTCGCCAGCCTCATCGCCCCGTGATGGCCTTCACCCGATTCCCCTGCCCAAATCGGGCGAGGCGTTGATCAGCGTCCAGCGGCCGTCGCCGGCGCTGACCGCGAGGCCCGCCTGCGTACGCACACGCACGCGCGCATCACCGGCCCACGCCAGCGTGCAGACTGGGCAGCGGCAATTCCAATGCGGAAAAGCGCCTCCGGCCGCCGAACCAAGCACGATGGCAGTGAGGCGCCCCATCTAACGGGGGTCGCGCGGACGTGGCGAGGAAATCAGAACTCGGCCGGCGACTCGGGCCTTGGGCGCGCGAGCATCATCCCGGTGTCATGCAGCGGCCCTATCCTGGGGGTTCTGCCAAGCCCGCCATCACAAAGAAGTCATCGGGGTAAAACTGGCAAAAACCTGTTCAGGAACCAGCCGGCCTGCCGACGGTTGCTATAGGCTAAAGCCTGCGGCAACGCCGGAAATACCAGCCAAATCGGGGATTTTAGGCCCAGTGCAAAATAGCCACAGTCGGCGGCTGTTTCGCTCTTGCTTGTTGGGAAAAGCGTAACTACCGCAAGAGTATGGGATAGGATGGCTTGGAATCGAGGGGGCCTTGGCCCCCCGTACAGTGTTTAGGAGACGTTCTGGTGAAAAGTGCCCGATTTAACCGTCTGCTGGCCTCGACCGCCCTCGGGCTGGTGCTGGTATTGGGAAGCCATGCCGGCAACCCTCAGGCAGCATTGGCGCAGCAGTCCGAACAGCAGATCGAGGCGGCGGTGCCGATGCCGGATACCGACCTGTTGCCGCCGCTGACGGCGAAGGACGTCGCGAGCACTCCCAGCACGCCGTCGACCGATATCAAGGCTGAGCCCAAGCAGGACGCCGCCGCGCCGGCGGCCGAGCCGGCAAAAGCCGCGGCCGTGCCGGCCGCCACCCCGGTGTCCGCCACGGCGGACAGCGCGGTCGCCGACCAGTTGCGCGAGACGATCTCCGGCAAGCTCGACCGCATCGTCAGCCACAAAGCCGACCGCGAGGGTGTGGAGGCATTCTACAAGGCGCGCGACTACAAGCCGCTGTGGGTGAGCGATGGCGCCGCCGACGAACGCGCCAAGGCCGCGATCGCCTATCTCGCGCAGGTCGACAGCGTCGGTCTCGATCCGAGCGATTATCCGACCCCGGATTTCAAATCGGCGGTCACCGCCAACGCGCTGGCCGAGGATGAGCTCAAGCTCACCGCCGCCGTCCTCACTTATGCACGCCAGGCGCAGACCGGCCGCATCCATTTCAGCCGCGTCGGCGCCGACATCGAATTCAAGCTCATCGCGCCGGAGCCGGCCGAGGTGCTGGCCAAGCTCGCCGACGCCAATGACGCCGGCAAGGCGCTCGACAGCTACAATCCGCCGCAGCCGGAATTCGCCGCGCTCAAGGCCAAGCTCGCCGAACTGCGCAAGGGCGCCCTGACGCCCAAGGCCGAGGAAGAAAAGAAGCCGGACCTTGTGCATGTCGGCGAAGGCAAGATTCTGCGCCCCGGCATAAAGGATGCGCGCGTGGTGGCGCTGCGCAAGCGATTGAACATCGCCGGCGACAAGGACAGCCCGCTCTATGACGACGCGGTGCGCGACGCGGTGAAGACGTTCCAGACCGAAGCCGACATCGACGTCGACGGCAATCTCGGCTCCAACACGGTGCGCGCGCTCAACGGCGAGAAGAAGGTCGCGCGCGGGCCATCCGCCAATCCGACCGACACCATCATCGTCAACATGGAGCGCTGGCGCTGGCTGCCGCGCGACCTCGGCAATCCGCACGTGATCGTCAACGTGCCGGATTACAGCTTGACGCTCTACAACAACGACAAGGTCTATTGGCACACCAAGATCGTGGCCGGAAAGCCGGGCAAGGCGACGCCGATGGTCAGCGCGGAGATGAAATTCATCACCGTCAACCCGACCTGGAACGTGCCGCCGTCGATCATCGAGAACGAATATCTTCCGGCGCTGCAACAGGATCCGGATGCGCTCGATCGCATCGGCCTGAAACTGACTCAGGACGCCGACGGCACCGTACACATTTCGCAGCCGCCAGGCGCCGGCAATGCGCTCGGCCGCATCCGCTTCAACTTCCCCAACAAGTTCCTGGTCTACCAGCACGACACGCCGGACAAGTATCTGTTCGCCAAGGAAAAGCGCGCCTACAGCCACGGCTGCATGCGGGTGCAGAACCCGCTCACCTATGGCGAGAAGCTATTGTCGCTGGTGCTGCCGAGCGAGCACTACACCGAGGCGCGGCTGGAGAAGATGTTCGGCGGCAGCGAGATCAACATCAATTTCCCCCAGAACATCTGGGTCCACCTGACCTATCAGACCGCGTTCGTGGATGAGGACGGCAAGCTGCAGCTGCGTGAGGACGTATACGGCCGCGACGCGAGAATGATCGCCATCCTCAAGGGCAGCGAGCGCAAGGTCGCCGACATCGCGATCGAGCGGGCGCCGAATTCATCGTCCAAGCCGGTGCGCATGCCGGTTGGCATGTATGGCGGCGGCGGCGGCAGCAACTATAGCGGCCCAGGCTTCTTCGACTTCTTTTTCGGTGGTCAGCGCCAACAGCCAACGCCAGTCTATCGGCCACCGCGCGGCTTAGGCCCGCGCGCCGGCAGCAATGGACGCTATACGGTGCGCTGACCGCCTATCGTTTCGCGCATGAAAACGCCGGCGAGCCAATCGCCGGCGTTTTTGCGTTGCGCGGCTAACGGCAGTTGATTTTTCACAAACCGCCTGATGCATCTGGGCACCGATTTTCATTTGCACGCGACATTTCGCTCCAAACCATATGCCATTGTTCGGCTTCTTCCGGCGTTAATGACGAATTGAGCTTCTGCTTGAGCAGCCACTCTTCGGCGCCGACGCCGCTGGCCGTAACCTCTGCAGCAAATTTGGTTAGGTGAAGGAAGATATCCGTTACCGCGCGCGCATACGCTCCCGACTGTCGGGCATGCCGCCATATCGCGGCAGAATATATCATGCGCCCCCGAAGACTCTTCGCGAGACCTAGGCGCTCCTTACGGTATCCGAGCAGAATTTTGCCGACGGCGGAGAAGCGACTGGACCCCGCCGCGCGAAGCAGCAATTCCTGATCCTGCGTTATCCAAAGCCGTTCATCGTATTGATACTTCCGAAACCAGACGGCCCTCCCGCACCAGGTCGGATGCGGGAACATAAAGCCTCTATATGGCTGAGCAACAATTTCATCATGCGTTGTGGGCGTCGACATTACGCCGACGATTTCGCCTTGACGCCTGAACACCACAGCCTTCGATGCCACCACGTCTATTCCGGGGTCGGACCGCAATACACCGACTTGGACAGCGAGACGCTCCGGATAGCAAATGTCGTCGGCATCCATGCGGGCGATAAACTCCCCGCGGGCAAGACGAACTGCCTCATTTAATCGACACGCCAGCCCTCTTGACTCCTCATGTCGAATAATTCGAATGCGCGGATCGCCAAATGCGGCCACGCGCGTCGCACTATCGTCACGTGATCCATCGTCAATGAGAACAAGCTCCCAGTCGGTCAACGTTTGCCAAATGATAGAACGGATTGCGGAGTTCAAGGTAGCCGCGCTATCGCGCATCGACATGATTATCGATACAATTGGAATTGGAGAGTGATCAATCAAGCGATGTCGCCTCCGAGTATTTCGACTGATCGCACTGGCGCAAATAGTAAGTCAACTTTCGCGGTAAAAGAAACGTCCTGGAAAGCCCGCTGCTCGAAACGTTCGGTCGCCACACACGCGCCAGGAGAATTCATATGCCAGCCGTCGCAGTGCGCGCCAGAAGAGCCTGCGATGGGCGAATTTGCCGCCTGTGGCCCGCAATGAATCGAGGACGCGACGCAAGGCGACCCCGCGGCGATGCTGTTCGACAAGCTTCCGGAGCAGATCAGAGTTGAGCGCCCACGGTTGCTTGCGCCGTTCACCGGCGATTTCCAGCGCTCGCTGCAAAATCGGCGCAAAACGCGCCTCGTAAAGATGCTCGCGCAGAACCCGCTGGTGTCCGGCCCGGGCTATGGCGTCGCGCTCGTCGGGATGATTCAGGAAATAGCGAATCTTCTCCGCCAGCTCGTCATCGTCACGATACGTGATCATCTCTTCACCGATACGGAAATACTGCGCGAGGCTCTCGCTCACCTCGCTCAGGAGAAAGCCACCGGCGCCCGGCACCTCGAAGGTGCGGGCTTTGATCTGCCGGCTGCGCGCAAGGCTGGTCCCGGACAGTTGCAGTCCGGAATCGGCGAAATTAAGCGATATGCGCGACGATCGATAAATCCGGCCGACATCGCGTGATCCGACCGGCCCGCGCTCCCAGCCATGGCCGAAGCACGTCACGTCTGTGCCCCTGCGCGCCATCGCCTGCACGCGCGCACGCCGGTTCCCGTAAGCCGCCCCGACAAAACTCACGTCATATTCACACGCGCTTGAGGGCAGCGGCTCCGCCAAGCGGGACGAGGCCGCTGCCCATTGCGAGGCCATCACGTTCTTGATCCCGAGTTTCGCGGCTTCGCTCATTGATGCGGCATGCGTCATCACATGGAGATCGACGTGTCCGGCCAGATAGCGCGAGAACTGCAAGAACTTCCACGAATCATCGGTGCCCCAGTTGACGACTGCGGCCGGGCTTTTGCTCCTGATAAGATCGAGCGTTTCGAACCAAACTTCGTAACTCATGAGGACGCAGAAAATAACGTCGGGCTGATATGCCCGAACATGCTCGATCAAGCGGAGGTTGAGATCGGCGAAGTCGCGGTACTGTTGGCGATCGAAGGAATCAAACAACTCGACCTGGTGTCCCAGCGCCGCAAATGCCTGCAGAAAACTGGCGTGTTCATAGCCTTCGCCCCGCGCCGGGTCTCCGTAGGCGTGCCGACCGAATACGCAGAGGATTTTCAAGCCGCCGCCCCGCTTGTCCGCTTCAACGCGCGGACGTGATACCCGACCGTAAATCGCTTTTCCTGATCAAATCGATCCAACAGCTTTGCTACAAATGGTATCAAGCCTGCGAGAACCGGGAGGAGCAGGAGCCAGAACGGCAGCCAGGCGAGCTCGCAAACCAACGGCATGCCCAGCGAGAACGGGCGCGCCATTTGCATGAACCGAATGGATTCCTGAGCGTAATGTCTGAAGGAGCCTTCATTCGCTTCTATTGTAATGTCGCTAAAGCCCGCCTCTGATAAAAATCGTCCGTACCAATAAGGCGTGTATCCTCCATAATAATGATACGGCTCCTGATGGATTCCCGAACCAAGCGGAGCTGTCAGCAGAAGCACGCCATCGTTCCCCAGAATACGCGCGAATTCAAAAATTAGCGTAATCGGTTCAGGGTGATGTGCCAGCACTTCGGTACAGAGCACCACGTCAAAGCTTTCATTTGCGACCGGAATTTCCTTTGCGTCACAGACAATGTCGATTTGACCATATCGGCCGTCTCGCAATTGATCGGAATTTAGGGCGATAAAATCCTGTGTTCGGTAGTTGCAGTGGGAAAACAGTGCGCGGTAAGGCGCCGACCCTGCACCGATGTCGAGGACGCGTGCACCGCTTGGCACTTTTGCAGCCTGCGCCGCAACCCACAAATCACGATTGCGCAGATTGAAGGCAAAAAAATCACTATGTGTGATTTTCCTTAGAAATTTTCGCATCGCGTCATTCTCATTTCAGTGCTTGGCCAAAAAGGTTTACTCAAGTCTTGGTCATAACGAACATTCCACAGCCATAAGATAAATTGTCCGCATGCGAAAACTCACACGCGTCCGCGAAACGCCCCTGGTCATCGACAAGACCGAAGCGGACAACTTTCAGACTAGGTAAGGCGTTTAAAATCGTTCGCGTTGCAAAGACACGGTGGGCATTGAAGCAGACGCGCTCCCGCCCGACCGGCGTGGAAAGATAGAGCTGGCCGCCGCGCGCCAACACACGTTCCAGTTCGTGCAAGCCGGCGAAGCAGCCCGATGGATCGATCGGATCTCCATAGCGGCCGAGGCCGATGTGCTCGATGACGTGCAAAGACGACAAGGAGGAGACGGAGCCATCGGCGAAAGGCAACCGCGTGATATCACCGGCGATCGGCGTGAGCTCCTCTTGATGAACACGCAGAGGCCGGTAGTCGACAAACAAGAGCGGAACAAATGCCGACAACACGCCCAGCATGCGGATGTCCGAGCCCACATCCACGTGCAGCGGCGGATTTGACTTCGCGAGATTACGCGCCATCCATGCCGCTTGATAAAAATAGTGCGGATCAAACGGCGTATGACTGACCCGGTCCATCAGACAGGGCCACAGATCCGCAAATCGAGCATTGCCCCCACCAGCCATTCGACGATATCGAATCCAAGCAGTGAAAAAGCCTGGCAATCGGACAACTGAAGCGATCCGACGGGGATCCAAAAAAGGAAGAACCAAGTTTTGCGCGAGCTTCCGCCACATTAGTCCGGTCCGGTTTGATCGAAGTTTGCGGCTAAGCAAGATCGGCCGCGACACTTACAAAAAGAGATAATTATACGATCCAAAATCCACGTATCCTTGTTTTACCCACCGGCCGACATCGCTTGGATGTATAAGTCGCTCATCGCGATTGGCAGTTCTGGCTTCGTATCCCCTCCGCCAGAACAGTTCGAATGTATCGTGAAACTTGTCGTTCAAGCCACCTGGAAAATTCTCGCTAAGACAGATTTCAACCAGCCACGCAGGCCTTGGCGACAGGCTGAGGGTATGCTCGGCACCGCTGAGAACTTCATATTCAAAGCCCTCTACATCGATTTTGACGAGAATCGGTTGGCCGCTAAATCTGGAATTCACGATAATATCGAGGGTGCTGATTGGCACGATCTCGTACCATTTATCGGACGTTCCCGCCCAGCCAGGCACGAACGACGCTGCGGTGTTGCCGCCGAACAGGCGTTTGATTCCAGCCTTTCCCGAAAGGCCCACCGGAAAGACTTCTACATCAAGGAAGTCGTTGCAAAGGAGATTCCGGTAAAGCGCAGTAAGATTGACCGATAGAGGCTCGATAGCAACGACATGTTTGCCCTGCGCCGCGGCTAAACATGTATAAAGCCCAATGTTTGCCCCGATATCGATGCATGTCGATGCCTTTTGAAGAAGCCTCAGGAATACTTCAATCTCTTCAGTCTCAAAGACGCCTGCCGCCATTGCGACGTTGCCCGCCAACTTGAAGCCAAACGGCGTTGGTACGGGCGGCGCCATAGCGGCACGCTCATCGCGTATGCTCCGATAAGCCCGCCCGATGCTAGGCAGCCAAGTATCGATTATGTGCCTCGCGGAACGCTGAATCGGCCGTCTCATGCACGCCCCGCAAGCAGGCGCCATCCCGCCCATTGATAGGCAGCGGCAATACCGCACAAATGCACGACGTTGAGGGCGACGAGAGGCGCCAAATATCCGAAACGAGGATAGAGCGCCACCGTCAATGCCAGCCGCGCCGCCACTTCGACACAGGCTATTCCATTCCACACACGAAAGCGCGCCAACGAATAGGACAGGATAGACGGCAAACGTGCCAGCCCCACCCACACGATCGCCGTCCCCGCAAGCACAAAACCCAGCGGGTCTTTCGGCGCGTGCTCGGCGCCAAGCCAAAGCATGGTTATCCATGGACCCAACAGCGCATAGGCGAGGCCGGCCGGGATCGCCGTCACTAACAGCAACGTGGCAACGTGCCGATACTGCCGCTTGATCGCGGCGTGCTCATTCATGGCATCCATGCGCACCAGAATGGGGCTCCACGTTTCCGAAATTCGCCACAGCGCGGTTACGCCGACCTCGGCGATCTTCCAGAGCAGGACATAGCGGGCGGCGGTCTCGGCGCCGCCGAGCCAGCCTATCACCAGCACATCGGATTGCGATGACACGATCAGCGCCGCAGAAAGAAAGTAGCCGCCGCCCATGCGGCCGGTCAGTCGCGCCAGCAGCGGACGCAGCGTGCCAATCATATGTTTTGCGATCGGACGCGTGCCCTGCCAGCACAAGGGAAGAAGCACGCGCGCGACCAGGACCGAGCCCAATTGGCATGCGAAGACGCCGAACAGTCCGCCGCCGGCGCGCAACACAAACACAACCGAGATAGCATAGGCGAGCACTTGTACGAATTGCAGGAGATTGACGGCGGCGAGACGTGCGGCCGCGGTCAGCGCAAGCCGCTCGATCGACGATTCGTAACTCGCGACCAGAAAAAAGCCCGCGACAATTGCCGCGCCAAGCGGCACCTGCGAGCGGTCAAGAAACGCGACAACGCCGATGCCGAGCAAGGCCGCAGCGGCGCCGTAAGCCAAGAAAATAATCTTTCCGACATCGATCGCTTGCACAAAGCCGGCGTCATTTCTGGTTCCGAAGGCTTCGCCCAGAATGCGTTGCAAGCCCCCGCTGAGCCAGCCGACACCGACTGTCGCGTAGTTGATCATCGCCAGCATCAACACGAGGAGACCAAATCCCTCCGCACCGAGCGTCGTCAGATAAACCGGAACCAGGACGACCTGCGCAATGATGTTTCCCGCCATCGCCAAATAGCCGCTCAACAGGCTCAGCGGATATTCGCTGAGCAGGCGCCGGCGCATTTGGTTGAGATTGAACATTTTAATTTGAGTCACTCGCCAAACAGAAACGATACGCGCAAATAATAAGTTACTCAGGGTGCCAAGGCCCCGGACATGAGTCGCGCGTGCCTGGATTAGCCATGGAACCAGCGTTCGCGCCAGGCCTCGAACATCAGTATGCCCCAAAGCGGATGTTGCCAATTACGGTGCCCGCTAAGGTGCTCCGCCCAACGCCGGCGCACACAGGCGGTGTCGACCAGACCGGCTTCGCGCAGGCGTTTTTCCGCCAGCAGCGTTTCCGCCCAGTCCCGCAGCGGTCCGCGCAGCCATTCGCCGAGCGGAATCCCGAAGCCCATCTTCGGGCGCTCCACCAGTTCCGGCGGGACATGGCGATAGAGCACCTGCCGCAGCAGCCACTTGCTCTTGCCACCACGTATTTTCGCAGACTGGGGCAACGCCCAAGCAAATTCGACCACCCGGTGATCGAGCAGCGGCACGCGTGCCTCCAGCGCCACCGCCATGCTGGCGCGATCGACCTTGGTCAAGATATCGTCAGGCAGGTAAGTGACGAGGTCGAGCAATTGCATGCGATCGAGCAGCGAGGGCATTTCCGCGGCGAGCGAAGGGTCCCAGAGAATGCCTTTCGGTTCCGACGTTCCGGGCATCACCTCATTGGGCTCCCAATGGGTGATCAGTCGCCGGTAGACGGCGTCGCCATCGGGAAGCGCGAGCACGGAAGCGGCCTTGTGCAGTTTGTCGCCGATCTGCGCCGGTAGGCGCGCCGGCAAAAACGCCAGCAGACGCGACCAACGGTCGGGCGAAACGCTGGTCAGCGCGGCAGCCATCCCCTGGCGTATTCCGCGCGGCAGCAGCGACATGCCTCGCCAAAATCGCTGCGTCAAATGATAGCGGTTGTAGCCGGCAAACAATTCATCGCCGCCATCGCCGGAGAGCGCCACCTTGACATGCTTGCGCGTCATTGCGGAGACGAGATAGGTCGGAATTTGCGAGGAATCTGCAAACGGCTCGTCGTACCATTCCGGCAATTGCGGAATGACGTCGAGCGCCTGTTGCGCTGTGACGGTGAGTTCGGTGTGATCGGTGCCGAGATGGCGCGCGACCGCGGCCGCGTGCGGCGCCTCGTCGAAGCCCGCAATGTCGAAGCCAATCGTGAACGTCTTGACCGGCCCGGCATCGGCGGCCTTCATCAATGCGACCACCGTCGAGGAGTCGATGCCGCCCGATAGGAACGCGCCCAGCGGCACGTCGGCGATCATCCGCCGCCGGACCGCGTCCGTGAGCAGGGCCTCCAATTCGTCGGTCAGTTCGCGGTCGCTGCCATGGTTCGGGTTGGCAAGACCCGCGTGCGCGACCTTGCGCGCGTCCCAGAAGCGCTCGATTCGCGGTTCGCCGCCCCATGGCACGGTGAGCACCGTGCCCGGCTCGAGCTTGTGGACGCCTTCATAGATCGTGTGCGGCGCTGTGATGTAATTGAGCCGCATGAAGCTCGCCACGGCGTTGCGATCGATGCGTGGTGTCCAGCCGGGGTGTGCGCGCATCGCCTTGAGCTCGGAGCCGAACAGGAACAGATCGCCGAACTTGGCCCAATAGAGCGGCTTGATGCCGAGCCGGTCGCGCATCAGTGTGAGCGTGCGCTCGCGGCGATCCCACAGCGCTATTGTGAACATTCCGATCAGCCGGCGCAGCGTCGCTTCGACGCCGAACGCGGCGAAAGATTCCAGCATGACCTCGGTATCCGAATGGCCGCGAAACGAAATGCCGCGCGCGGTCAGTGAGGGCCTTATTTCCTCGTGGCTGTAAACCTCGCCGTTGTAGATGATGACGTAGCGGCCATCGGCTGAGACCATCGGCTGATGACCGGCCGGCGACAGATCGACGATGGATAGGCGGCGATGAATCAGGGCAACGCCGGCCTCGGCGTTGATCCACACGCCGTCGTCGTCCGGCCCGCGGTGCCGCAAGCTTTCGCTCATCGAACCGGCTATATCATCGATCGGCCGCGCCGCGCCTTGCGACCGGCCTGCAATAAAGCCCGCGATACCGCACATCCGTTAAATCCAAACCTGTCGTTGGCTTAATTACGCTTAACGTTAGATGAAAACTTCAGCAATGGCGGACGTCTCAAGGATCGTATCGGCCAGTTCATTTTGGTCTATCGCTCATGGCTTATACTCCTGCGCATTCGTTTAGCTCTTCGAGGGGCATTTAAGCCGTGACCATAGATAGGCTTGCAGGCATGCAAGAAACGTCGGATAAGCGCCAAATAAATGGCTTGTTGGAAAACTATGGTCCATCCTAGCGAGCCGGAGGGAAGGCGTGGCACAGCCGTCGTCGTTCGAGTTGCGGGGCAAACGCGTCTATGTCGCCGGTCATAACGGCTTGGTGGGTTCGGCAATTGTTCGACGGCTCGCCAGCGAAGGCTGCGAAATACTCACAGCAGACCGTCAAATCCTCGACCTGACGCGACAATTAGACACTGAACGTTGGCTAGAGGAGTTGAAGCCGGATGCGGTATTTCTTGCCGCCGGCCTTGTCGGTGGAATTTATGCCAACAATACCTATCCGGCTGATTTTATAGCCGACAATCTAGCAATCGCGTTGAACGTTATCCGCGGATCATTCAAAGCCCGCGTCAGAAAGCTCCTGGCGCTTGGTTCGTCGTGCATCTACCCTAAATTCGCGCCGCAGCCCATGTCTGAAGATGCGCTGCTCACCGGACCACTTGAGCCGACCAATCAGTGGTACGCGATCGCCAAAATCGCAGCCATCAAACTGTGCGAAGCTTATCGCCTGCAACATGGCGCCGATTTTATCTCCGTCATGCCGACAAACTTGTACGGTCGCGGCGATAATTACCATCCAAAGAACAGCCATGTTCCAGCCGCACTGATCCGGCGATTTCATGAAGCAAAATTGGCAAAGGCAACGACAGTGACGGTCTGGGGCACTGGAAAGCCACGCCGGGAGTTTCTTTGCTCCGACGATCTAGCCGATGCCTGCGTTTTTCTGATGAAGCATTACTCCGATATTGGATTTCTCAACATTGGCGCGGGGGAGGACATCACAATCGGAGAATTCGCCGCCGAAATCGCACGCGTTGTTGGTTATACTGGTAGGATCATTTTCGATACGTCACGACCCGATGGTCCGCCGCAAAAACTTCTTGACGTGTCTAAACTTAGAAAACTTGGCTGGGTACATAAGACGCAATTACGCGATGGCCTGGCGCAAGCTTATGCAGACTTTCTTGCAGCGGGAGGACGCGGCACCGCTTAGCGTTAGGCGAAAAGCGGCTTTATTTTTTAGGAGTGACGATGACTAAACGGGTGGCATTGATTACCGGAATTACCGGCCAGGACGGCAGCTATCTGGCCGAAATTCTGTTGGAAAAAGGTTACGACGTCCACGGTGTCAAACGGCGGTCATCTTCATTCAATACCGGCCGCATCGATCATCTTTACCGCGATCCGCACGTGCCCAATACGCACTTTTTCCTGCACTACGGCGATCTCACCGACGCCACCAATCTGATCCGGATCATGCAGGAAGTGCAGCCGACAGAAATCTACAATCTCGCCGCGCAGAGCCACGTGCAGGTGAGTTTCGAGACGCCAGAATATACGGCAAATGCCGATGCGGTCGGTACCTTGCGCCTGCTTGAGGGCATTCGCATTTTGGGTTTGAAAGACAGCAGCCGTTTCTATCAGGCTTCAACGTCCGAACTATACGGCAACGCGCAGGAAACCCCACAGACCGAGAAAACACCATTTTATTCGCGCAGTCCGTATGCGGCGGCAAAGCTCTATGCCTATTGGATCACAGTCAATTATCGCGAAGCCTACGGTTTTCATGCGTCAAACGGCATCTTGTTCAACCACGAAGGTCCGCGCCGCGGTGAGACTTTCGTGACACGTAAAATCACGCAGGCAGTTGCCGCTATCCATTTAGGCAAACAAGAATGTCTCTATCTCGGCAACCTAAACGCTCAACGTGATTGGGGGCATGCGCGCGATTTTGCCGAGGGTATGTGGCTCATTCTGCAACAGCCCGAGCCCGACGATTATGTTCTGGCGACTGGCGAAAGCCATTCCGTGCGCGAATTCGTTGAATTGGCCTTCGCGGAAGTCGGCATTACTATCCAATGGCAGGGGGCCGACGCGAAAGAATGCGGGCTCTGCAAAAAGACTAAACGCAAGCTGGTGCAGGTTGACCCACGCTATTTTCGGCCGACGGAAGTCGAAATGCTGTGTGGAAATCCGGCCAAGGCGCGCGCCAAGCTGGGTTGGAAACATCGGGTCGGTTTCCGGGAGCTCGTGCGCGAAATGATGGCGGACGATCTAAAACTAATCTCTGGGCGGCCTGGTGATGGCATGAAAATTGATCGGTGAACCGCCAATGACCCCACCCGACTCCCTCCTCGTCGAACGCCCGTCGGACGCCATTGTCGTGTTCCGCCTTAATCGGCCACAGGTGCGCAATGCGCTCAATCTCGAGGTGCGCGCGCGGCTCGCCGACGAGGTCACCCGCCATGCCGCCGACGAGAAAATCCGCTGCCTGATCGTGACCGGCTCGGACACGGTGTTCGCGGCCGGCGCCGACATCGGCGATATGGCGGAGGCGGGACCGGTCGAGATCATGGCGCGCAACCTGCAGAAATACTGGCGCACGATCATGGACTGCCCGAAGCCGGTGATCGCCGCCATCGAAGGCTTCGCGCTCGGCGGCGGACTTGAACTGGCCTTGTGCGCCGACATCATCGTCGCCGGCGAAGGCGCCCGCCTCGGCCTGCCCGAGGTCAAGATCGGTATCCTGCCGGGCGGCGGCGGCACCCAGAAACTGGCGCGGCTGATCGGCAGCAAGCGCGCCATGCTGCTGCTGATGACCGGCAAGATGTTCAGCGCCGCCGAAGCCTTCAGCATGGGCGTGATCAGCGAGCTGGCGCCGACCGGCCAGGCGCTGGCGCGCGCCATCGAGATTGCGCGCGAGATCGCCGGCATGCCGCCGATCGCCGTCATGCAGATCAAGGAAATCGTCAATGCCGGCCTGAACGCGCCGCTCGAAACCGCGCTGATGCTGGAGCGTAAGGCGCTGCTGTTGCAGTTCGCCACAAGCGACCAGAAGGAAGGCATGCGCGCGTTTCTGGAGAAGCGCAAACCGACGTTCGAAGGGAAGTGAACGTGGCGCAGGATCTGCAGCGGCCGGATCTGATGGTCGCGGTCATCGGCGCCGGCACCATGGGGCGCGGCATCGCGCAGGTTTGCGCGCAAGCC
>Ga0208355_1000842_pt1 | contig 13954 bp, 11 predicted proteins | sample NGESurdeep072012_6_FD_184458 | JGI IMG/M metagenome (GOLD analysis project Ga0208355, IMG submission 184458) | Arctic peat soil microbial communities from Barrow, Alaska - NGEE Surface sample 210-3 deep-072012 (SPAdes) | ecosystem: Environmental > Terrestrial > Soil > Wetlands > Peat ... | reverse complement strand
GGCGAGGTTGGTCCGCGGGTCGCGCTCGCCGTCGTCGGGGAGGTACCGCCAGGTAGTCGGGCTGCCAGGCTCCAACGTGGTCAGGCTAGTCCTCGCCTGCCGCACCAAAAGTGGTCCCCATGGCGGCCACGGTAACCCGGCCGCGCAAGAGGTGCGGCCCGCCGCGCTCGGCGCCGGGTGCGAATTGGCTACGCGACGGGTGCGAACCGCGCGGTGAAGTGCCGGAGCGCCGCCGGCTCGTCGACGATCCGGAGGCCGCGCAGCTCTTGAGCCCGCTTCGCCACGAAGCGGACAACCTCGATCACGTAGTCCACGTGCGATTGCGTGTACGTCCGGCGCGGGATCGCCAGCCGGACAAGGTCCATCGCCGCGGGTGTCTCGCTCCCGTCCGGGTGGCGTCCGAACATCACCGTCCCGATCTCGCAGCCGCGGATGCCCCCCTCAACGTAGAGCGCCACGGCGAGTGCCTGGCCGGGATACTGGAGCGGCGGGATCTGCGGCAGGAGCGCCCGCGCGTCCAGGTAGACGGCGTGGCCGCCGATCGGCCGGACCACGGGAATGCCGTCGGCCGCCAGCGCGTCCCCGAGGTACGCCGTGGACCGGATCCGGTAGCGGAGGTAGTCCTCGTCGACCACCTCGCGGAGGCCCTGGGCGATCGCCTCCAGGTCGCGGCCCGCGAGGCCGCCGTACGTCGGGAAGCCCTCCGTCAGGATCAGGAGATTCCGGCAGCTCTCGGCGAGCGTGTCGTCGCGCATCGCCAGCCAGCCACCGATATTCGCGAGCCCATCTTTCTTCGCCGACATGGTCATGCCGTCGGCGAGCGAGGCGATCTCGCGAACGATCTCCGGCACGCTCCGCGCGGCCTGGCCGGGCTCGCGGAGCTTGATGAACCAGGCGTTCTCGGCGAACCGGCAGGCGTCGAGGAAGAGCGGGACGCCGAACCGGTCACAGAGCGCGCGCACCCCGCGCAGGTTCTCCAGGCTCACCGGCTGGCCGCCGCCCGAGTTGTTCGTGATCGTGACGAAGACGGCCGGCACGTCGGCGCCCCGCGTCGCGAGGAAGTCCTCCAGCCGGGCGAGGTCCATGTTGCCCTTGAAGGGGTGCTCCACCTCGGGGTGGCGGCCCTCCTCGATCACGAGGTCCACCGCCTCCGCGCCCGTCGCCTCGACATTCGCCCGCGTCGTGTCGAAATGGGTGTTGTTGGGGATCACCTTCCCGGGGCCGCCGATGACCGAGAACAGGATCTTCTCGGCGGCCCGTCCCTGGTGGGTTGGGATGACGTGACGGAACGGGAAGAGCTCCTGCACGGCAGCCAGGAAGACGTACCAGGACGGGGAGCCCGCGTACGACTCGTCGCCGTGCTGGACCGCGGCCCACTGGTCCCGGCTCATCGCCCCGGTCCCCGAATCGGTGAGCAGGTCCACCAGGACGTCGTCGGCGTGGAGGTTGAAGAGGTTCAGCCCGGCCGCGTCGATCGCGCGAAGGCGCTCGTCCCGGGTGGTCATCCGGATCGGCTCGACGGAGTGGATCCGGAACGGCTCGATGATCGTCTGCCAGCGGTCCATCCGCTGACGATACGCCCCGGCGCGCGCTCCGACCGGCCGGGGGCGTCTCCACCGGGCAGGGACGCGCCTCCGCCGGGCACTCGCGCCCACGCCGGGCACGACTCGAGGTCAGTCCTTTCGGCCCCCCTTCAGCTCCGCCACGTCGAAGACAGCCGTCGCCGACGACCAGTTCGGGGAGACTTCCACCCGCGTCGCCATGACCAGCCGGGTCAACCCCGAAACCGTGAAGAGGAGCGCGAAGGCCGGGTAGCCCAGCGGCAGGATGGCAAGGAGGAGGCCGGACGAGGTCTGCCCGAGGGTCAGCCCCGCCGCGCTCCGGGCGACGAAAGCTGCCTGCGCGCCGATCAGGTCCACGCCGCCGGTGAGGCGGAGGAGGCGCTCGTTCGAGGCAAGCGAGCCGGCCGAGGCGCCGGACGACGCCATCGCCGCCACGACGCAGAGGACCAGCCAGGCGACCGGGTTCCCGGGGAAGGCGAGCAGGCCCACGATCATCGAGCCGCCGCGCAGGATGAACGAGAGGCGCAGGGTCCGCGAGGCGGAGCCGCGGTTGAGCCAGCCGCCGACGACGGTCGCGGAGACGAGCGCCGCCGCCGACGCGATCGCGGAGAGCAGGATCGCGAAGCCGGGCGGCAGTCGCAGGACGCTGATGCTGTAGATCGAGAGGTACGGGCCCAGGCCGGCCCCGAACGCCGCGATGGCGACCGCGCGGATGAACCGGTTCGTCGCCGGGCTGCGCAGCGGCGCCTCGCCGCGTGGCGCGACGTGAACGCGCCCGGGGCGGCGCAGGCGCCGGACGACCGCCAGCTCGGCGATCCCGAAGACGCCGGCAATCCCGAAGATGATCGCGTAGACGAGGAGGCCGATCGCGCTCAACCCGGCCTGGACCACGAGCGCGACGGGCAGGAGGAGGACCGCGCCCAGGCCCTGGGTGATCCCCATCACGCGCGGCGCCACGAACCGCCGCTCGGCATCCGGGAGGATCGCGCCGTACCAGGCCATGAGATTGGCGCCGCCGATCGCGGAGGCGGCCCCGGCGAGGCTCATCACTGCCGCGATCGCGACGATCGCCACAGGCGACGGGATGAGATGGAGCTCGTGAAGGATGACGACCCCGGCCAGCACGAAGCCGCGCGTCTCGCCGACGGCCAGGATGACGAGCGTCACGAGGCGGAGGTTGCCGTCCGTGCGCCGCAGGAGCGATGGAACCAGCAGTTGCGCGGCGCTGAAGGCGAACGGGAGGACGCCGATGACCGTGGCCGCCGCGGCCGGCGTTCCGAGCGCCAACAGAAGCGGGATCGTGAGGCCGTCCCCGGCCAGCGCGAAAACGGCGGCCGCGGTTCCCCCGATCCCGTGGAAGGTCCGATAGCGGGGCTCGCCGAACACGCGCCACTCGTCGAGGGAGGTGCGTGCACCAGCCGGGACGCCGAACCGGTTGAACGCCGGTATCGGGCGCCGCAGGATGCGTTCGCGGAGGTGAAGGTTCCCGGTGCCGGGGTGGGGCAGGCGGACTCGAATGCGGTTAGCTCGGGGCACGGGCCAATGGTAGACCGGCCGCGACCGGGCCCCGCGCGCGCGACTGGGTCCCGTGCGCGCGGTCAGTCGATGGTGATCGTGAGGCCGCTGTCGTCCTCGTCCCGGATGTCGACGATCGGGCCGCGGAGGCCCGTCCGGAGAGCCTCGCGCACGCGGTCCGCGTAGCTGGCAGGGATCCCGGGCAGCGAGCCGGCAAGGCCCGCCAGGACGCCCGGCACCTGCAGGTCCACCACGACGCGCCCGTTTTCGCGGACCTGGACGCGGATCCGCGTCGGTGCATCGGCTCCGGTCGGGCCGGACGGGCCGGGGTTCGCCGTGCCGGCGCGAGGGCCGGGAGTCGCGGACCCGCCGCCGGCCGGCGTCCGGGACGCGCGTTCGCGGGCATCGAGGGCGTCGAGGATCGGGGCCGCCTCGGCAGGGGTGAGACGGCCTTCGGCGACCAGTCGCAGGACGTCCTCCACGGGGTCAGCCACCGACGCCACCCTCGCCACCCAGCCGGCGCTCCGCTTCGGCGACATCGATCTCGCCGCGGGCGAGCGCCTCGAGGATGGCCAGCGTGTCAGCCGGGTTAGGGGCCGCCAGGCCGGGGTCGTCGACGCCCGCGCCGGCGACCGGCGGAACCGCGGGAAGCGGCGGAACCGCGGGGAGCGCCTGCACACCCTGTGCCGGCGAGCCCGGGACCGCGACCCGCTCCGGGCGGACCCGGCCAGCGCGGACCTCGATGTCCCCGGAGAGCGTCCGGACCGCGAGTCGTGCAGCACCGTCGCCGATGACGAGCGGATCCCGCCGTCCTTTGCCACCGCGCAGCTCGGGATGCGCGCAGTCGACGTCGCCCGAGACGGTCCGAACGTCGATCGTGACCCCGCCGTGCACCGCAAGCTCCACGTCGCCGGACGTCGTGGTCACGACGTGGTCGCCGCCCGGCGCGAAGGTGCTGGCGATCTCCACGTCGCCGCTCACGGTCGTGATGCTGGTCCGCTCCGTTCGCGGCGCATCGATCTCCACGTCACCGCTGATCGTCCGGACGGTCGCCGCGATCGGGGCCGCGGCCACGGCCCGGAGGTTCCCGGACGCGGCCTCCATGCGGAGATCCCCGCCGCCACCACGGATTGAGACGTCGCCGCTGACCGTCCGGACGGCGACGGAGCCGGTCACGTCCCGCACGCTCACGTCGCCGGAGCGCGCGCTGATCTCGAGCCGGGCGTCGCGCGGGACTTCCAGGTCCACCGTGCCGCCGCCGACCTCGAGCCCGAAGATGCCACGGCTGCCGAACCGGAAGCCGAAGACGCGCCCGCGAATCGGCTGCCCGAGGCGGATGGCATAGCGACCGGGCTCGGCCACGACCTCGATGGCGGGATGGTCCGTGGTGGGAGCAACGAGGCGCACGGTCGTGCCATCCACGCCACGCACCCGGACGTCGTCCGCCTCGACGGCGACGACGACGGACCCACCCGGCCCAATGTCGTGCTCGCGGACCAGGGATCCCGAGGCAGCCTGCTCCTCGTGCATTGGTCAGCCTCCCAGGGCCCGGAGCTCGGCCGCCGCCGAGGCCGCGTCGATCTCGCGGCGCGCGAGCCGTTCCAGGATCTCGCGCCGCGCAGCGGCCACGTCCAGGGCGGCCGCGGCAGCGTCGAACGCACCCGCTGCGTCGCCGGGGGCGCGCTCTCCCGGCTCGTCCTCGACAGCGGCGTCGTCGGCGAGCCCGAGCGCGCGCAGAAGTGCATCGACGCGGGCCCGCACGGTCGGGTAGGAGATGCCGAGCTCGCGCTCCATCTCCTTCAGGTTCCCCTTCGAGCGGAGGAAGCTCTCGAGCAGCGCGAACTGCTCGCGCGAGAGGCGCGCGAAGCGCCCTACGTTGAAGTCGCCCTCGAGCGTCGTGGCGCACGATCGGCAGTGGAGCCGGGTGACCGCGAGCTCCCCGCCGCAGATGGGGCAGGTCGCGATCGCGTCGTGGGGCATCAGGAGCGCTCCTTCCGCGTGCGCGGCTCCGGCCGGACACAGCCGTCGTTCCGGCGTCGCTCGTCCGTGGTGGGTCGGGTCGTCAGCTCCCGGCGGATCTCGTTCGAGCCCAACCGAGGGAAGAGGATCCGGTACTCATACATCGTGTGCCTCCCGGTGCGTTACAGCACCGTTCGTTGTCACTATATTGCGACGTGGCTTTCTAGTCTGTCAAATGGCGTTTCTATGTGGTAATGTTGAGACTCCACTTGACGCGTGAAGCCCGGCCCGAGCCCCCGGCGATGCGCGGCGTGCCGGCGTGCCGTGCGGACGCTACGATCCCGCCATGCTCACGAACCGGCTCGCCGGAGAGACGAGCCCGTACCTCCTCCAGCACGCGCACAACCCCGTGGATTGGCATCCGTGGGGCGCGGAGGCGCTGGAGCGGGCGCGCGTCGAGGACCGCCCGATCTTCCTCTCCATCGGCTACGCGGCCTGCCACTGGTGCCACGTCATGGAGCGCGAGTCGTTCGAGGATCCGGGGACGGCGGCGTACCTCAACGCGAACTTCGTGAGCATCAAGGTGGACCGCGAGGAGCGGCCGGACCTGGACGCGATCTACATGCAGGCCGTGCAGGCCCTGACCGGGTCCGGCGGGTGGCCGATGAGCGTCTTCCTGACGCCCGATGGCCGGCCCTTCTATGGCGGCACGTATTTCCCGAACACGCGGCGCCATGGCCTTCCATCGTTCCGCGACGTCCTGGAGGGGGTGGCCGGCGGGTGGCGCGAGCGACGCGACGATGTCGAGCGAGCCGGGACGGGGCTGGCCTCGCGGCTCGCGCCGACGATCCGTCTCGGCGACGGCCCCGCACCGGCGGACGCCGCGATCCTGGATGCTGCCGTGTCTGCGCTGGAGGCGGGGTTCGATCCCGGGAATGGAGGCTGGGGGACGCCGATGAAGTTCCCGCAGCCGATGGCGCTCGAATTCCTGCTCCGGCGCGCCGCCGCGGGCGACGAACGGGCGCTCCCGCTCGCTCGCCGAACGCTGGACCGGATGGCTGCCGGCGGGATCCACGACCAGCTGGGCGGCGGGTTCAGCCGCTACGCCACGGAGCCTACCTGGCTCGTGCCGCATTTCGAGAAGATGCTCTCCGACAATGGGCAGCTCGCGCGCGTGTACCTCCATGCGTGGCAGCTGACCCGCGAGACGGGGTACCTGGACGTCGCCCGCTCCACGCTCGACTTCGTGGCGCGCGAGCTGACCTTGCCCGATGGCGTCTTCGCGACGAGCCTGGACGCGGACACGGACGGCGAAGAGGGCGCGACCTACACCTGGACGGAGGGCGGGATTCGCGATCCGCTCGTCGCGGCGGGCCTTGGCGCAGACGTCGAGATGTTCGCGGCCGCGTACGACATGAGCCCGGGCGGCAACTGGGAGGGGCGCACGATCCTTCGGCGGATCGCGACGGACGTGGTGCTGGCCGCGCGGACCGGGCTCCCAGAGGCCGAGGTTCGAGTCCGGCTGGCCGAGGCCCGCGCGGTGCTCCTGGCGGTGCGGGACCGACGGCCCCAACCGGCCCGCGACGACAAGGCACTCGCGGGCTGGAATGGGCTGATGCTGGCGGCCTTCGCCGATGCGGCGGCGGTGCTCGCGCGCGAGGCGGACCCGACGCTCGCGGCCGCCGGACGCCGGTATCGCGAGATCGCCGAGCGGGCCGGGGAGCGGCTCCTCGCCGTCCTGCCCGACGAGCGCGGCCGGCTGCGGCGATCCTGGAAGGACGGGCAGGCGCGACACGCCGGCACCCTGGAGGACCACGCCTGCCTGGCCGACGGACTGCTCGCGCTCCACGAAGCCACGGCGAACGAGCGCTGGTTCACCGCGGCCTGCGATTTGGCGGAGACGATCCTCGCGCGCTTCGTGGATCCGGAAGGCGGCTTCTTCGACACGGCCGATGACGCGGAGACGCTGGTCGCGCGGCCCCGCTCCGTGGAGGACAACGCGCTGCCGTCCGGCAACGCGATGTCCGTCCTCGTGCTCCTGCGACTCGCCGCGCTCACCGGGGAGGGGCGCTACGCGGACGCGGCCGAGGGCGCCCTTGGGCTCGTGGGGACGGCGCCGGCACGGTACCCGACGGCGTTCGCCCAGTGGCTCCTTGCGCTCGACTGGCGGGTCGGGCCAGTTGACGAGATTGCGCTCGTCGGCGCGCCGGACGACCCACGGCTCGGGCGTCTCCTCGACGTCGCGCGGGCGGGCTACCGGCCGCGCCAGGTGGTGGTGGTCGCCCCGGACCCTGCGGCGAGCGCGGTGCCCCTCCTGCAGGCACGCTTCGCGCTCCGTGGCGTGCCCACCGCGTTCGTCTGCCGCGCGTTCGCGTGCCGCCAGCCGGTCACGGAGCCCGAGGCGCTCGCGGCGCTCCTGGCGGGCTGACTCGCCGAGGTCACGCCCCTCCCGGCTCACCGGCGACGGCCGGCGTGCCCTGGTGGAAGCGGATGAGCCAACGGCCGTCGCGCCGGACCCACACGGACGAGCGCCATGCGTGCCGCGCCGGGACCCCGGGAGCGCGCGCGATGCTCCGGTAGGTGACGAGGACGAGGTGCCCGGTGAGCGGGGCGGCGGTGAACGCCTCGATCGTCACGTCTGCCGGAGGCGCCTCGGCAAGCAGGGCGACGATCGCCGGCCGATCCCAACGCCGGCCGCTCGCCCCGAACTCCTCGAACTCGTCGTCGATCAGGCTGGCGAGGCCGCCGGGGATCGCCGTGCCATCGCGCCGCGCGAGCGACAGCTCGAAGACGAAGAGCTGGTCCGCGAGCGCGGTCAGGGCTTCGGGGCTCCGTTCGTTCCGTCGGTTTCGTCCGCGTCGCCTGCGACGTCCGTGCCGCCCGCGTCCCGCCGGAGCTCGTCGGCCTCCTTGCGCGCGGCCTTTACGCCGCGTCCCAGCGTCTGGCCCCACTTCGGGAGCGTCTTCGGCCCGCGCCAGACAAGCACGACCGCGAGGACGATGAGGAGGACGACCACGGTGTCCAGGCCGAACATGGGCGCATCGTAGCCGAGGCGCTCAGCCGGCGTCGGCCGCCTGCAACGGTGCCGGGAGGTTCGAGCGCCACGAGGGATGCGCCGGCGACCGCCGGCCGTGAATCGGCCCCGCGCCGGGTCAGCGAGGCGTACCCTCGCCGTGCCGGGCCGGCCGGGGCCGTGGCCGCGGCGGAAAGGAGGCCGACGTGGGCATGCGCGTACCGGACCTGGGATCGCTCCTCTCGGAGGTGCAGGCACGACGGATGGCGCTGGATGCCACCGGCTCGTACTTCGTGAACGAGATCGACGCGCCGCACGCGGAGGATTTCGCGAAGTCGATCCTCCTCATGAGCATTCCGCGCCGCGGCTAGCGGGACCAGCCGATCACCGTCTACATCAACTCGGGCGGCGGCTCCGTGGGCGACGGGCTGGCGATGATGGAGATGATCAACCGGATGCGGCGCCGCTTCGACGTCCGGATCGACACCGTCGTGCTGGGCTACGCGTACTCGATGGGCGCCATCGTCAGCCAGGCTGGTGACCATCGCTCGATCGGCCGGTTCGGGACTCTCATGCTCCATTCCACGCAGTGGATTCTCTCCGGCGAGGACGAGCGGATCTTCAAGGACTACCAGCAGCTCTCCAAGCACTATCAGCGCACCGTGGCCGACCTCTTCGCGCGCCGGACCGGCCGCCGCGACGCGGCGTGGTGGCGACGCTTCATCTGGTCAGGGCGCGAGCGCTTCCTGGGGCCGGACGAATGCCTCGAGCTCGGGCTGGTGGACGAGATCCTGGAGCCGGCCAACCTGCCGGTGGGGACGCCAAAGGCCGAGTCACCGAAGGTCGGGTAGGGACCCGACCCCTGGGGACCGGCGGCGTCAAGGCCGCCGGACTTCTCCGCGGCCCGGGCCACGCGCCAACAATTCGAACGCCTGAGCGGTTCCGGGTTCCGGGCGTATACTCCCGCTCCCGTGGCTCCCCGGTCCGTCTCCGCCGCCGACCCCCTTGCCCGGTTCAGCCCGCCCGTGGCGACCTGGTTCCGGGAAGCCTTCGAGGCGCCCACTCCGGCGCAGGTCAAGGGCTGGGCCGCGATCGCTGCGGGCGGGCACGTCCTCCTCCACGCTCCGACCGGCAGCGGCAAGACATTGGCCGCGTTCCTGTGGTGCCTGGACCGCCTCGTGCGGGAGCCCGCCGAGTCCGCAGCGGCGGCGGCGTCGCCCACTGCCGCGCAGGCGCCCACTGCCGCGCCCGCCGCGCCGGCCGCGAAAGGCGGCGGTCCGGGTTCCGTCCGGATCCTGTACGTCAGCCCGCTCAAGGCGCTCACCTACGACGTGGAGCGCAACCTGCGGGCGCCACTGGCTGGGATCGCGCTTGCGGGAGCGCGGCTCGGGAGCGCGGTCCGCGCGGTCTCGATCGCGTCGCGCACGGGCGACACCCCGACGAAGGAGCGCCGCCTCGTCGCCAAACGTCCGCCCGAGATCCTCATCACGACCCCGGAGTCGCTCTACCTGCTCCTCACCTCGCAGGCGCGCGAGATCCTGCGGGGCGTGGAGCACGTGATCATCGACGAGATCCACGCTGTGGCCGGCACGAAACGCGGCGCGCACCTCGCGCTGAGCCTGGAGCGCCTGGAGCGCCTTCGCGCGCCGGGCGCTCCGGCGCTCCAGCGGATTGGCCTCTCAGCGACGCAGCGGCCGCTCGAGACGATCGGGCGCTTCCTGGCAGGCGCCGGTGAGGGCCGCGTCGTCACGCTCGTGGATGCCGGCACGCGCAAGGCACTCGACCTCCAGGTAATCGTGCCCGTAGAGGACATGCGCCACCTTGGCGAGGCATCGCCACCGTACGACCAGCCGGGTGGCCCGGTGGGCGGCGGCGGGCGGCGCGTCAGCATCTGGCCGGCGATCCACCCGCGGATCCTGGAGCTGATCCGGGCCCACCGGAGCACGCTCGTCTTCGTGAACAGCAGGCGGCTGGCGGAGCGGATGGCGCAGCGCCTCAACGAGCTTGCCGGCGAGGACCTGGTCCGGGCCCACCACGGCTCGATTGCCCGCGAGCAGCGCGTCGTGATCGAGGAGGCGCTCAAGGATGGCCGGCTGCCGGCCCTCGTCGCGACCTCGTCGCTCGAGCTGGGGATCGACATGGGCGCGATCGACCTCGTCATCCAGGTCGAGTCGCCGACGTCGGTCGCCCGCGGGCTCCAGCGCGTCGGCCGGGCCGGGCACCGGATCGACGAAGTGAGCCGCGGGGTGATCTTCCCGAAGTACCGCGGCGACCTGCTGGAGTGCGCCGTTGTCGCCGAGCGGATGCGGGAAGGCCTGATCGAGGCCACGACGATCCCGCGCAACCCCCTCGACGTGCTGGCCCAGCAGCTCGTGGCGATGACCGTCATGGACCGCTGGTCTGTCGACGACCTTCTGGCCACCGTGACGCGGGCGGCCCCGTTCGAGACGCTGACCCGCGAGGCCTTCGAGGGCGTGCTCGCGATGCTCGCCGGGGCGTATCCATCGGACGAGTTCGCGCAGCTCAAGCCGCGTCTTGTCTGGGATCGCACGGCGGACACGGTGGAGGGCCGGCGCGACGCCCGGGTGGTTGCGGTCACCTCCGGCGGGACGATCCCGGACCGGGGCCTCTTCGGCGTGTTCGTGGCGGGCGAGGCCGGCACGCCGGGCCGTCGCGTCGGAGAGCTCGACGAGGAGATGGTCTACGAGCTCCGCGCGGGGATGCACGGCGACGTGATCGTGCTGGGGGCCAGCAGTTGGCGGGTGACGGAGATCAGCCCGGAGCGAGTGATCGTGGTGCCCGCGCCTGGCGAGCCCGGCAAGCTGCCGTTCTGGAAGGGCGACGCGATCGGCCGGCCGATCGAGCTGGGCCGCGCGCTCGGCGCCTTCGTCCGGGACGTCGAGGGCGACCTGACCCGCGGTGCCGCGGGCCGCGAGGCCGTCATCGCACGGCTCCGCGAACGGCACCATCTCGACGCGCTGGCCGCGGAGAACCTCGTCGCGTACCTCGAGGACGAGCGCGAGGCGGCGGGCGCCCTCCCGACCGACCGCCGGGTCGTGGTGGAACGCTTCCGCGACGAGCTGGGTGACTGGCGGCTGGTCCTCCTTACGCCGTTCGGGGGCCGCGTTCACGCCCCCTGGTCGCTGGCGATCGAGGCTCGCCTTCGCGAGCGGCTGGGCCAGGAGGTCGCCTCGATCTGGTCGGACGACGGGATCGCCGTCCGCCTGCCGGAGGGCGACCTGGACGGCGTGGAGGAGGCGCTCTTCCCCGACCCGGAGGCGATCGAGGACCTGGTGGTGGCCGCCGTCGGTGGCTCCGCCCTCTTCGCTGCGCGCTTCCGCGAGAACGCTGCCCGGGCGCTGCTCTTGCCGCGCCGCCGGCCCGGCTCCCGGACGCCGCTCTGGCAGCAGCGCCAGCGGGCCGCCGACCTGCTGGGCGTCGCCAGCCGGTACGGAAGCTTCCCGATCCTCGTGGAGACGTACCGGGAGTGCCTGGCGGACGTCTTCGACCTGCCGGCCCTCCGCGAGGTGCTGGGCGGCATTGCCCGGCGGGAGATCCGCGTCCACCGGGTTGAGACGCCGGCCGCGACGCCCATGGCCTCGTCGCTCCTGTTCGACTACGTCGCCGCCTACATGTACGAGGGCGACGCGCCGCTCGCCGAGCGCCGCGCGCAGGCGCTCGCGCTCGACCGGGACCTCCTCCGCGAGCTGCTTGGCCAGGAGGAGCTGCGCGAGCTGCTGGACCCGGCCGCGCTCGACGAGACCGAGCTGGGCCTGCAGGCGCTGCGCGACGACCGGAAGGCCGGCTCCGTGGACCAGGTCGCGGACCTCCTGCGCCGACTGGGCGATCTGGCCGAGGACGAGGTCGCTGCCCGGACGCGCGGCGGCCCGGCGGCCGCGCGTGAATGGCTGGAGACGCTGGCCGCGACGCGCCGCGCCATCGTCGTGCGGATCGGCGGGGAGCCCCGCTGGATCGCCATCGAGGATGCCGGCCGCTACCGCGACGCCACGGGCGCCCAGCCGCCCCAGGGCACGCCGATCGCGTTCCTCGGTGCGACGCAGGACGCGCTGGGGGGCCTGCTCGCACGCTGGGCCCGCACCCATGGCCCGTTCCTCACGGTTGAGCCGGCACGCCGCTGGGGGCTCCCGTCCGGCATCGTCGGGGACGCGCTCGGGCGGCTTGCCGACGCGGGCACGCTCCTCCTCGGCGAGTTCCGACCCGGCGGCGCCGAGCGGGAATGGTGTGATCCCGAGGTGCTCCGGGTCCTCCGGCGCCGGTCGCTGGCGCGCCTGCGGCGGGAGGTGGAGCCGGTCGAGGCCGCGGCGTTCGCGCGGTTCCTGCCCGCCTGGCAGGGCGTCGCGCCGGTGCCGGCCCCCGGGGCGGAGCGTCCCGCGCCCCTCCGCGGCCAGGCCGCCCTGGAGCGGCTCGCCGAGGTCGTGGACCAGCTGGCCGGCGTGCCGATCCCGGCGTCCGTCCTCGAGCGTGACGTGCTCCCGGCGCGCGTCCCCGGCTACCAGCCGCGGCTCCTCGACGAGCTCGGAGCCCTGGGCGAGGTTGCCTGGATCGGCTGTGGGTCACTGGGCCGCGACGACGGCCGGGTTGCGCTCTTCCGCCCCGGCAGGGGCGACGTCCTGCGGGCCGCGCTGGCGGCGTCCCGCGCCGCGGCGGCCGATCGGGCCTCGGGGCCGCGCCACGCGGCAATTCGCGACCTCCTGGCGCGCCGGGGTGCCTCGTTCTACCGCGAGGTCTTCGCTGCGGCGGGCGGCGGCACGGACCGCGACGTGCTCGACGCCCTCTGGGACCTTGTCTGGGCCGGCGAGGTGACGAACGACACGTTCGCGCCGCTCCGGGCCCTCCGCTGGAAGCGCCCGGGCGGGGACCGGCGGCCACGGCCAGGTCGGCTGGCCACGCTGGGGCCGCCGGAGGCCGCCGGCCGCTGGTCGCGCGTCGAGCCGGGCGAGCCTTTCGGTAACGGCGGGAGCGAACGAACCGTCACGGCCGCCGGTGGCATCGCGGCAGCCGACGGCCTTACAGTGCCGAGCGCGACCCAGCGGCTCCACGGGCTGGCGCTCGCCCTTCTGGATCGCCACGGGGTGCTGACCCGCGAGGCCGTGATCGCGGAGGGGGTCGAAGGCGGCTTCGCGGGGATCTACCCGGTCCTCCGGGCGCTCGAGGAGGCCGGCCGGATCCGGCGCGGCTATTTCGTCGACGGGCTTGGTGCGGCCCAGTTCGCGCTGCCGGGCGCGATCGATCGCCTGCGCGCGGTTCGCGGCCCGGAGGCTGCCGCACCGCGCATCGACCTGCTGGCGGCCGCCGATCCCGCGCAGCCGTACGGCGCCGCGCTCGCCTGGCCGCGTCGGGACGCGTCCGACCGCCGACCGTTCCAGCGAGCGGCCGGGGCATACGTGGCCCTCGTGGACGGCGTGCCCATCCTCTACCTCGAGCGCGGCGGACGGGGGCTGGCCACGTTCCCCGCCTCCGACGACCCCGCGCGCCTGGGGCCGGCGCTCGCCGCCCTCCAGATGCTCCTCGCCGACGGCCGCCTCCGGGAGCTGGTCATCAGCCGGGTGGACGGCGAGCCGGTGAGCCCCGCGAGCCGCTGGCGCGACCGCCTGGCGGCCGGCGGCTTCGCGGCCGGCTATCGCGGGATGGCGCTGCGTTCGCGCGCCTGAGGCCGCATTGAGCTTGACAGCGGGTGGACTCCCTGGTGGTGAACGAGTCGCGGACCCGTGCCACCAGGGACACTACTCGCTCGATCGATCGGTCTTCCGACTCGTCGTGCCCGGCGCTCGCGGTCGGCGGGTCGTCCGCCCGGGCGACACCGCCCGGCTCTGACCCGTACCAATTCCGATGGCGGCGCCGACAACCGCAACGTCGCCAGTGTCGCCTCTGACGAACAGGGCGA
>Ga0208355_1000838_pt1 | contig 13971 bp, 12 predicted proteins | sample NGESurdeep072012_6_FD_184458 | JGI IMG/M metagenome (GOLD analysis project Ga0208355, IMG submission 184458) | Arctic peat soil microbial communities from Barrow, Alaska - NGEE Surface sample 210-3 deep-072012 (SPAdes) | ecosystem: Environmental > Terrestrial > Soil > Wetlands > Peat ... | reverse complement strand
TTCTCGATCGCATCGCGTAGCGCTTTACCGGGTGCGAGGAGGTGCTCCTGACCGACGAACTCATCGAGGGTGCGCGGGCGCATCCGGGCGGCGAGGGGCAGCGCGGTTTCACGGGCGCTCCAGAGGCCTTCTTCGTGGGTCGAGATGGTGGAGGGTGGGCGGCGGGATTTCTTTGGCATTCTCGGTTGAAGTTATCGTGCAAGGCGTTGGCCGCTTACGGCCTTGGACACTGGCGCAAATGCAAAGGCGTTGCTAGGGTAAAGCTGCAAGACGGGGCAATTCGGCTGGCAGAGCTACATTGGTACGAGGCCACTGGTATTGGCAGATATGAGTTCAAAATCAAACGCTACCTCGACTAAGTCTCACCGCTTGAAGAAGTCTTCTCCTTCGCGGGCCACCACGATGGTGATCTGTATCTTGAATACAGGCTACGAGGTTTCGCTGGAGCCAAGGAAGGTCTACGAGGTTCTTCGTGACCATGATGCGGCCAAGCACGGGCAGCTGAGGGTGGTTGACGAGTCGGGAGAAGACTACCTCTATCCCGAATCTCATTTTGCCGAGATAGTGCTGCCACAGTCGATTCGCAAAGCGGTACTCGCCGCGGGCTAAGCCCGCTGACGGACCCCCAGCTTCAGTATTGCGGGGGCGCGCTTCCCTTGAGCAATTCATCGCGAGCGGCGAGATACTCGCGAATTGCGTCCTTGGCGTTGGCCAGCGCTTCAACCTCGCTAGCGCCCTGACTCCAACAACCAGGGAGCCCTGGCACCGACACGCTGAATCCTTCCTCGTCCTCGTGCAAGGCGATCTTGTAGATCATGAGCACCTCCTCCCGCCGAGCGCATCGGCATGATGTGGCAACTCGCTCTCGATGCGTGGGCATTTCGAGATCCGCTGATGCTGAATCCAGGCTGCGGCGAGATATTGTCTGCATTCAACGCGGAAAGGGGTCTCACCCCGCCCCAAAGAGCCGTCGAGCGAGGTAGTAAAGCGCGCAACCGAGGAAGAAACTGAGCGGCAGGCTCCATCCCTTCTTGCCCTGAAACTCCGGAACCAGATTCGACGCGCCGACGTAGAGCGTCACGCCGGCGGCGAGCGGCAGGCCGTACTGCCCGAGGATCGGGAGCTCCTGCGTCAGTAGCGCGCCGAACAAGCTCGAGATCGCGAGCGCGGCACTGGCGGCGAGCGCGGCCCCCCTGCTCTCACCCGACGCCAGGAACAGGCTCGAGATCGCGAGTCCCTCGGGCAGCTTGTGCAGCAGGATCGCGAGGAACACGAGCAACCCCAGCGCGTGGCTCACTCCGAATCCGCTGGCGATCGCCACGCCATCCACGAACGTGTGCAGCATCAATCCGGCGAGGGCCGAGAAGCTCACGAGCTTCGTGACCTGATGGACCTCTTCGCCGAAATGGAAATGCGGCGCGAGGGTGTGCTGTGTGAGATGAACCAACAGGTAGCCGATCAGGATCACGACGGCCGCGGATTCCCCGTGAAGCTTGATGGCGTCGGGCGCGAGATCGAGCAGCGCCACCGACACCATGAATCCCGCCGAGAGCGCCACCATGTTGTCGAGGGCGCGGACGCTCCAGCGGGAGCGAGAGACGACCGCAACGGCGCCGATGATGTTGGCGCTCGCGGCGACCGCCGTGTAGACGAGAGCGGTTCCGTTCAAGCGCGAACTTTCACGGGCCCGGTCGATCAGGCATTGCCGCGATCACGACTGAGGGATAATGATAAAGAAGCTTCGATTCAGAGAGGCAATAATGGCGGACATGGGAACCGTGCGCACGACTGTCGGCGTTGAGAACGTTTCGCAGTTGGGTGGAATCCGGGAGTTTCCGGAAACCCTGGTGGATACCGGAAGTGAGTTTACATGGATCCCGCGGGCAGTGCTCGAATCGCTCGACATCAAGGTGCAGCGACGACAGGGATTCATTGTGGCAGATGGAAGACACCTGGAACGCGACATCGGCTACGCGATCGTCCACGCCGCCGGTTTTGCGACGGCGGACGATGTGGTTTTCGCGGAAGCGGACGACCTCGTGCTCCTCGGTGTGCGCTCCATCGAAGGGTTGAACCTTCGCGTCGACGTTGTGCGCAAACAACTCGTCGAGGCCGGGCCCGTCATTGCGGCCGGCTCACCCGCTCTTGATCGACAGACGCTCCGCGGCGGCGGCCACTGCATCACTAATCGCGGGTGCAGGCGCGCGCTCCCAGGACTCCATGCCCCAAAGGCGCTCCTCCAGCGACGCGCGCTCCTCCAGGTTCATGCTGTTGAGGAGGTACATCCACCGATCCGAGCGGGAATAGATAAAGAGCTCGATCTGCGGGGTCAGGGTGAGCTGATCCTCGGGAGTAAAAAGAGTGATCTCCACTCCGCCGTAGGTCGAGAGCGGAACCTTGAGACGGGCCACGGCGTCGCGGACATCGGGAAGCGCAATCGTTTGCCCCGACCAGGAGCTTCGCGATCTCGCGTCGTAGATGTAGACGTCCACCGCCGGCGCCATCAGCTCGCTCAGCGTATAAAACAGGTCCACCACCCGCTCGGCGTTCGCCACCACCTTGGCCTCGTAGATGTCGCCCGTGCGGGTGAAGGTGAAGCCGTCCTGTCCTGACCTGAATCGCTTCCAGACCGTCGAATCGGGGGTCCTGCTTCTAAAGAGCATCGTGTCGCTGATTAAGGAGTTCCGTCCCGCCCATCGAGACTCTTGGCAATCTCGAGCAGCTGGTCATTCGTATTCTTCCGTGGATCATTAATAACCGCATCGAGAAGCCTTCGTAAAGTCGCACCCACCGCGGGGCCGCTGATTCCGAGCTTCTCCAGATCGGTCCCATCGATCGCCAGATCGGAGATCGCGATCGCATCCTTGTAGGCGATCCTGATCGCGCGCTTGTACACGGAGGCCACGGTCTGCTTGTACGGCGCCGGGTCCCCGGCCTGCCGAGCGGCCCACCAGAATGCGTCAGCCAGGCGGAGTAGTGGGGCAAGACGCGTGCGCCCGGCGCTGGCGGCCCACGTCCGGAGCATCGCGCTCGTAGGGTACTGATCGCTGCTCCAGGGATCGGCCGCGCCCATCTCCTCGGATTTCAGCAAGGCCGTGGTCATGGACGGGCCCAGCTGCTGCCAGCGCTCGACCAGCAAGGCTATCCATTCGCCTTCGGTATTTGAGAAGCGCAGGTCCTTGAGCGTTTTTCTGACGGTGGCGGCCGGCATCGATGCAAATAGCCCGGCGATGCGGGTCGACCGCCTGGCCGGCCGGCCGGGCACGAGCGGACGGCGCAGATGATCGAGTGGCAGGAGCTGGAGGTCCGTGACTCGGGCGAGCGCAGGAATCAGCGTGCCAAACGCGCCCGTGTCGCGCCACATCGCGAAAGCCTTGCTCGGCAGCCGCACCTGGTCCATCGTCTTCTCGATCTCCTGCTTCACCCGCTCCGCCGAAAGTCGCGAGAGCTCGGGGGCGCTCTCCACGATCGCGTCCCAGGTATCACGCTCGATGTCGAAACTGAACCGAGCCGCGAACCGGATCGCGCGCAGCGCGCGCAGTCGATCTTCGCGCATCCGGTCGCGGGGATCTCCGACGGCGCGAATGAGCTTCCCTTCCAGATCCTTGCGTCCCTCGTAGGGATCCCGCAACTCGTTCTTGCTGGGCGAATAGGCGATCGCGTTGATGGTGTAATCGCGGCGCGCGAGATCGTCATCGAGCGACGCGCCGAACTCGACGACCGCGTGCCGGCCATCCGTCTGCACATCTTTGCGGAAAGTCGTCACCTCGTGCATGACGTTGTCGTGGTCGAGGACTCCGATCGTCCCGAACTCGACACCCACGGGGACCGTGCGCTTGAAGAGCTTCCGCACGTCGGGGGGCTTGGCGGCGGTGGCGAGATCCCAGTCGAGGTGGGGATGGCCGAGGAGAGCGTCGCGGACAGCGCCGCCGACGCACCAGGTCTCGAAACCGGCGTCCTCGAGGCGCTTGGCGATGCCGCGGACGGTCTCGGGTGGGTCGAGGCGCGGGACGTTGCGCGGCTTATCGGATTTTGGAGCGCTCATCTTCTCATTGGGTGTTTGCAAACTTCAAGAGCGAAAACTTCACCTTCTCTCTTTTGCACTTATGTGAAGTCCGTTAATGCATTCGTGTGAACCGAGCGCCAGGCGCGCGCGCCCACTCATGAATCAAACATGATCCGGAGCTCCGCATCGTTCATCCCGGCGCCCAGGGCAAGCATGAGATCGATGCGCGCCTGCTGTGCCCGGCGGGAGCCGCCGAAGATGGCGCCCATCTCCTCCAGCCGCCGGCCGCCGCCGGGATACCCGTAGGTGTGTCCCACTCTGCCGCCCTGTGTGCGCGAAGTGAGCACGACCGGCTTTCCCTCCGCGACCCAGCGCTGAATTCCGGGGACCATGGCCGGCGGGACGTTGCCCCGCCCCATCGCCGCGAGCACGACCCCGCGCGCCTGCTCCCGCGATGCGTCGAGCAGGCGAGCGTCCGATCCGGCGGCGGCAAAAATGATGTCGATGGGAGTCGCCAAACTGTCAGGTGTTATGACGGGGGGCGACGGTGGCATCTCGCGCCGCAGGATCAGCTCGCCCTCGTCCAGAACGCCGAGCGGACCGAGCCCGGGACTCTCGAACGCGTCGAGCAGGTGCGTGTTGGTCTTGGTCGTATCGAGTGCGGCGAAGATCTGTCCGCCGATCACCACCATCACGCCGTACCCCCTCGTCTCGGGACTCGCCGCCACCCGCACCGCCTCGAAAAGATTCGCGGGCCCATCCCACCCGAGGTCGCTGACTGTGCGCATCGCGCCGGTGAAGACGATCGGCTTCTCGCTCGCGGTCGATCGCGCGACCAGGTACGCGGACTCCTCCAGTGTGTCGGTGCCGTGCGTGATCACCACTCCGGTCACCTCGGGACGCGCCAGATGCTCGACGATGCGATTCCTCAGCGCCCACATTCGCTCCACCGTCATGTGCGGGCCGGGGAACTGGCCCCACTCTTCGGTCTCGACGCCCGTGATCGCGTGGATGCCCTTCGTCGCGTGCAGGATCTCGGCGGGGGTCAACGCTGGTTGGGCGCCGGTGCCGCCGGGATCGTTGCGCATCGCGATCGTTCCGCCGGTAAACAGGATGACGATCATCGGGCGTTGGCGATTCGCCGCATTGCCTGCTCGGGGAATTCCTCGAGGAGCTTTGGATCGGCACACGCGATCTCCAGCGCGCGAGTCATCAGCGCGTCCACCGTGAGGAGATCGAGAGCCGACACGCGGGTCTCGCAGTCCGTACGCAGGACGCTGTCGAGCAGGCGCTCAGCGGCGTCCAGGACTTCGGTCGCGCTTGGCGACGAGTTGTCATTGAGTGCGCTCCGCATCGCTGCCTCAAGCTCCTTGGGCGGCGGCGTATTGCCCTTGCTCGCTCGGTCGCGGCGCGGATCGCTCTGACTCACGCGGTCACGGCGAGGTGCTTCCGGATCATCTCCGGCGCGTCCGCGACCGCCGACGCCATGCGCGCCGCGTCGGGAATCCCCGCCTGCGCCATGTGCGGCTTGCCGCCTCCCTTCCCGCCAGCAGCCGCTGCCAGCTCGCGCAGAATCGTGTCGGCGCGGATTCCACGGTCGCGCAGATCGTCGCTCACCACCGCGAGCATTGTGTTCTTGCCGTTGTCGAAAGATGCCGCCAGAACTCCAACGCCCGATTCCATCTGCTCGCGCAGCGCGTCACCCATCGCCTGGAGCGCGGGCAGATCCGGCGCAGTCACATTCGCAGCCACGACTCTTACGCCGTTGACGACCGAGCCCTGTTCGATAAGCGATTTGATCGCGCTGCTGCCGCCCCCGCTCCGCATCGCCTCGTCGAGACGCTTCTCGAGCGAGCGACGATCTTCGACCAGAGCCTGCACACGCTTCACGACCTGGCCGGCGGGCGCGCGCACCAGCGATTCGATTTCCTTCAGCTCCCGCTCGTGCTCGCGGAAGAGATTGAGCGCGCCGCGGCCCGTCACCGCCTCGATGCGGCGGACTCCCGCCGCGACACCGGTCTCGCTCACGATCTTGAAGAGGGCGATTTCGGCGGTGCTGCGGACGTGCGTGCCGCCACACAGCTCGATGCTCAGCCCGGGGATAGTGACGACTCGCACGACATCACCGTACTTCTCGTTGAAGAGGTGCATCGCGCCGCCCGCGATCGCTTCGGCCTTGGGTTTCTCCTCGAACGTGAGCTGAACCCCCTCGAGGATCCCACGGTTGACGATGCTCTCAACATCCGCGAGGTGGTGCTGACTCATTGGACCGTGGTGCGTGAAATCAAATCGCAACCGGTCCGGGTCGACGAGGGAGCCGGCCTGCTCCACGTGCTCCCCAAGAACCTGACGGAGAGCAGCATGGAGAAGGTGCGTGGCGGTATGATTGCGCTCGGTGTCGCGGCGCCGATCGCGCGGCACGGTCGCTCTCGCCTTTCCGAGCTGCACCTTGCCAGTGGCCTTTCCGAGCGCGGTGATGCGTCCATCGACTTTGCGGACCTCATCGACGTCGACGCTCCAGCCATCGCCCAGAATCTCGCCGCGGTCGGAGATCTGCCCGCCGGATTCGACATAGAAGGGAGTCTCCCGCAGCATTACCGCCACGCGTCCGTCCGGGAGATCGCTCTTCGCGATGACGTCGGTGTCAACATCGAGGCTGTCATAACCAATGAACGTCACCGTCCCCTTTCCGATCCACTCAGCGTTGCCGAGAACATCTTGATCGACCCCAATCTTTCGCGACCTCCGCTCTTCCTGCGATTGCGTCCGCTGCCCCTGGAGCGCCGCCTCAAACCCCGCGATGTCGACCGAATAGCCGCGCTCGCGAGCCATCAACTCGGTGAGATCGATCGGGAAGCCGAAGGTATCGTACAGCTTGAACGCGTCTTCGCCGGCGATCGTCCCATGGATCGCTGTTGACCCCTGTGTGGTTTTCTCCGGCGCCAGCTCGTCGAAACGGCGCATCCCGCCCTCGATCGTCGCCAGGAAGCGCTCTTCTTCCGCGCGGGTGGTATCGATGATGTGCTGTGAGCGATGGCGCAGCTCAGGATAGACATCGCCCATCTGGTCGATGACGACGCGCACCACTTCCACCAGTGTCGGCTGCCGGCGACCGAGCAGCCACGCGTGGCGCACCGCGCGGCGGAGGATGCGGCGCAGGACGTAACCGCGGCCCTCGTTCGATGGAAAGACTCCGTCGCCGAGGAGGAAGGCTACCGCTCGACTGTGATCCGCGATGACGCGGAACGACGCGCCCCCTTCCCCACGATCGTACTTCTGCTTGATGGTCTTTTCGACCGCCTTGATGAGCGACTGGAAAAGATCGGCGTGGAAATTGTTCGATTCCCCCTGCATGATCGCGGCGATGCGCTCCAATCCCGCCCCGGTGTCCACTGACGGTTTCGGGAGAGGAACCAGCGTTCCATCGGCCTGTCGATCGAACTGCATGAAGACGAGGTTCCAGAACTCGAGGAACCTGCCCGCCTCCGCTCCCTCGACGAACGCATCCTTCGAGAATTCCTTGCGCTTGATCTCCGTCCACTCGCCCTTGGCGCCGGGCGGAATCGCAAAATCCTTCGCGACGTGCGCGAGGTCGACAAAGATCTCGGTGCATGGACCGCAGGGACCCGTGTCCGCCATTTGCCAGAAGTTGTCGTGCGCGCCCAGTCCGTAGATGCGCGAATCAGGAAGGCCGGCGATCTCGCGCCAGAGAGCGCGCGCCTCGTCGTCATCCTCAAACACGCTTACTCGAATGTGCTCGGGTGGAAGCCCGAGCTCCCTGGTCACGAACTCCCATGCGAAGCGGATCGCATCGCGCTTGAAGTAGTCGCCGAACGAGAAATTCCCGAGCATCTCGAAGAACGTGTGATGCCGCGCGGTATGGCCGACCTGCTCGAGGTCGTTGTGCTTCCCGCCGGCGCGCACGCACTTCTGCACGGTCGTGGCGCGGCGTGCGCCTCCGGGCGGCTGCTCCTGCCCGAGAAACACCTTCTTGAACTGCACCATCCCCGCGTTCGTGAACATCAGCGTCGGATCGTCACCGGGCACGACTGGTGAGCTCGGGTGGACGACATGCCCATTGCGTTCGAAGTAGTCGGTGAATTTCTTGCGGATTTCGGCGGCCTTCATGCTCGTAAATATACGCGCTGCCTTTGTTGCGCTTCGACTTGCATCTCTGCATGGGGTCGGCGAGGGTGTCCTCTGCGGGAGCTCTCGCCTTGAGCGTCGCCTTGCGGCTCGCTCAACCGCGCCGCCTGGCGGCGGCGCTGGCTGCGGCCGCTCCCTCCGAGGACACCCTCACCTCCCTGTACAGGATCGCAACAGCACGCGCATCGAAGGCGATTCGCGCCCGCTGACTCTCTCACGGACACGCGACGATCTCGGAATGAGGGCGGCGCGAAGACGAACGCATGACAAAGCCGAGCACTCAATGGGAAGTCGGAAGGAGTTCTTCTGAGGGAGCGGCCGCAGCCAGCGCCGCTGCCAGGCGGCGCGGTTCAGCGAGCCGCAAGGCGACGCTGAAGGCGAGAGCTCCCGAAGAAGATCTCCTTCCGACGGACCGGCAAAGATGCCGGCTAAGTCAGCCGCGAGACAACGGATTTGATCTCGTCGAGATCGTACCCGCGGCGCGCCAGGAAAGCGAAGAGGCGGCGCCGGAGAACAACGGGCTCGAGATCGCCCAGCTGTGCGAGCCTTTTCCGCGCGACGCGGTCGATCACGACGGCGGGGTCGATCTCGTCCTGCTCGACGACGTTCGCGATGGCCTCGGTCGCGACGTCGCCCTTGATTCCCTTGCGATAAAGATCCTGCGTGAGCCTCCGCTTCGACGCGCCCGTGCTCTGCATCTTGGAGCGCGCGTACTGCTCGGCGAATTTCGCGTCGTTCAGAAGCCCGTTATCAAGAAGGCGGCGGATCACGTCATCCGTGTCCGCCGCCGGGTACTCCTTCTGAATCAGTTTTCGGCGCAGCGCGCTCGAGGCGTAGGGACGCGCCGCCAGCAGGCTCAGCGCGTAGTTGTACGCCGTCGGGCGAGGACGCGTCAATCCGCCAGCTCGACCTCTGCCTCGTCGGCAACCGGAGGCTTGATGCCGAGGACAGTCTTCACCTTCTCCTCGACTTCGGCGAGCAGCGAGGGATTGTCCTTGAGGTACATCTTCGCGTTCTCACGACCCTGACCGATTCGCTGCGCGCCGTAGCTGTACCACGCACCGGACTTGTCGATGATTCCCGATTCGGCCGCGATGTCGAGCACGAGCGACACGTGGCTGATCCCCTCGGAGTACATGATGTCGAACTCGGCCTGCTTGAACGGCGGCGCGACCTTGTTCTTCACGACCTTCACGCGCACGTGGGAGCCGATCACCTCTTCCTTCTCCTTCACCGGAGCGATGCGGCGGATGTCGAGGCGCACCGAAGCGTAGAACTTGAGCGCCCTGCCGCCGGTCGTCGTCTCGGGGTTGCCGAACATGACGCCGATCTTCTCGCGGAGCTGGTTGATGAAGATGACGGAGGTCCTGGAGCGGGCGATCGCGCCGGTGAGCTTGCGCAGCGCCTGGCTCATGAGGCGCGCCTGGAGACCCATGTGCGAGTCGCCCATGTCGCCCTCGATCTCGGCCTTCGGCACGAGCGCCGCGACGGAGTCGATCACGACGACATCGACGGCGCCAGAGCGGACGAGGATCTCGCAGATCTCCATCGCCTGCTCGCCGGTGTCCGGCTGCGAGACGAGGAGGTTCTCGACGTCGACGCCGAGCTTGATCGCGTAGTCGGTGTCGAGCGCGTGCTCGGCATCGATGTAGGCGGCGGTTCCACCCGCTTTCTGGGCGTTGGCGACGACGTGGAGGCAGAGTGTGGTCTTGCCGCTCGACTCCGGACCGTAGATCTCGGTGACGCGGCCACGCGGGATTCCACCGACACCGATGGCGGCGTCGAGGTTGATGGCGCCCGTGGAGATCGCATCGACACGGACGCGCGAATCGGTCGAGCCCATCTTCATGATCGCGCCCTTGCCGTGGTTCTTCTCGATCTGCGCGATCGCCAGGCCCAACGCCTTTTTCTTGTCTTCCTGAACCGTCGAAACAGCCATCTCGCTCACCCTGTCGTTAGACGTTTAAGGCCTGGCAGCCAGGCAAATGCGCCGGATTTCGGCACCCGAACAAAATACGAAGTAATGCGGTCAAGGGCAAGATCGAGAATCCGAATCTCTGCGGGAGAGGCAGAATCGCGCATTGGTGCTGCGCGCCTCAGCCGAGAGGTCCGCCATCAGCTCTTGCTCTGAATCAGGAACGCGTTTTCGACGTGCTGGATCCGAACGTTCTCAGCGCCAAGAATGACGCCGATCACATCGAACCGGAAGGTGTCGCCGGGCTTCTGAAATCTCGACATCCAGACCTTCGCCGAGCGGGTGAGCTCGCGCTGCTTCCGCCAATTCACGGCGCTCACCGGGCCACCGAAGTCGGCCGAAGTGCGGGTCTTGACCTCCACGAACGCCACCGTGCGACTGACGCCTTCACGCTTGGTCGCTACCAGATCGATATCGCGGTGACCGTTCCTGAAGCGACGCTCGGCAATCTCCCAGCCGTGGACGCTGAGCCATTTCTCCGCGACGCGCTCGCCACGCAAACCCATCGTCTGTCTCGCTGCTGACATGGGGGGCAAAACTAGGAGCTTGATTGACTGGAGTAGCATCTCCTTAGCGCGAATAGAAGCAATAGCGCGAGGCGGACACGCGCAATCGTCCGAAACTTCTTAAATCACACGGGCTGGGTGGGACTCGGCATCCCGCGATATGCCTGCGAAGCGCGCGTACCCTGCGAAGTCTCCCGGCGCGGCACTTCCTCGCCCCACACGGGGAGCGCGAACGAAAAGACGCTGCCGCGCCCCACTTCGCTTCGGACGTCGATCGTCCCGCCGTGCGCCTCCACGATCCCGCGCGCGATGGCGAGGCCAAGCCCGACTCCGCGGCCATCGCCGCGCCTTGCCTGCCAGAATTTCCCGAACAATCGCGGGATCTGGGCTGCCGGTATTCCCGGCCCCGTGTCGGTCACCGAACATTGCACCGAACCAACGGTTCGAGCGGCGGAAAGCGTGATCGAGCCACCCGCGGGCGTGAACTTGATGGCGTTTCCAATGAGGTTGGAAAGAACCTGGAGCACGCGCGCAGGGTCGGCGCGAACCGCCGGAAGATCGTCTGCCGCCATGACGGCGAAGGTGATTGATTTCTCGCGGGCAATCGGCTCGAGCATCTCCGACGCCTCACGAAAAATGTCGCGCACCGTCACCTTTCGCGGGACAATCGACAGCCGGCCCGCTTCGATGGTGGTGACGCTGAGCAAATCCTGAATGAGGCTATTCATGCGCTCGCCGGATCGCTTGATGATGCGCAGCTGATTGATTCTCTCCGTCTCCGGACCCGGCTCCTCGATGAGGAGCGTCGCCGCCATGTGGATCGTGTTGAGCGGATTGCGCAGATCGTGCGCGACGATCCCGAGGATCTCCTCGCGAGCGTCGATGATTCGCTGCGCATCGTCATACAGGCGGTCGAGTGTGATGCGCCCGACTTCGTTCATCACGACTCGACGAACCATGTCGGTGACGCCGAGTGCCAGCACTCCGGAGAGCAGCACCGCCACGACTGATCCGCCGGCTGCAAGCACCGGCACCCAACCCAACGCCGCCGCGACAAGAAGAGAGAGGACCCCCAGGCTGGTAGTGAGGTCGACGGCGGAGCGGGTAAGGCGGAAAGCGCCCGTGAAGGCGAGCACCACGCAAAGGCCCGCAAACGTGGTAGCCAGACCCGGTGGCCCGGAGAATGGATCCACGCCGATGCGGCTCAGTCCCAACCCGGCGACGAGGAGCGTTGCGTCGGCAATCGGGAATCCCCTCCGCAACCACGACTTGTACCATTCCCGCCGAAGGAGTCCGAGGACGGTCGCGGCAAAAGTCATCCAGATCAGGGACGCAACCAGACTGCCGATCGTCGGCGGTGGCACTGCAGCGATCTTGCTGAGCAGGAGGCGGCCAATCACGAAAACCGCGAATACACCCGCGGCCGCGATTCGCAAGTATGCGAGCTTCAGCTCAGCGCGCCGCGCCTCGTCGACCAGGTTTTTTTCGATCGCGACACTGAGGTTCTCGGCGGAGTGTTTCGCGCGCAGCTCGCGCCGGACTGAATCCGCGATTTCCGCCGCGAGCGCCCCCCGGGAATCGAGAGCGTTGGACGACGTTGGCCCTCCGCGGTTCACGGCGTTGAAGAATGCCATCTCAATTGCGGTAACCAAAGGGGACGTAGGGCAGCGATGGCAATTTTCAGGCGGTCGAGGGAGGACGGCATGCCGGTCGGAATGGGAGGCCCGCGCGCCTACTATAAGGCTGTTTTTCAGTACACGCCAGACACGGTCAAGCTCGGGGCCCCGCGATGCGGTCGAGGTCGTCCAGACCAGCCAGGACGTCCCGCGGCCGGGAGCCATCCGGCGGCCCCAGTATCCCCGCGGCGTGCAACTGGTCGATGATGCGAGCGGCGCGGCCGTAGCCGACCTTGAGGCGGCGCTGGAGAAGCGATGTCGAGCCCTGCTGGTGCTGGATCACGACCTCGGCAGCTTCGCGGAACAACTTGTCGCGATCCGCGTCGTCGAGATTGTCGGAGTCTCTGCCGCTCGCCTCCTCCGCCTCCTTGCGACGAATCTTCTCGATGATGTCGTCTTCGCTCGGCGTCTCGTCGACGATGAGTCCCTGGGCCTCGAAGGCGGCCTTCCGCTCCGCTCGACGCTGCTCGTACCAGCCCATCAGGCGCTCGGTGTCCTCGCTCGAGATGTAAGCGCCCTGTAGCCGCGCCGGTTCTGATTTCGCTGGCGGGATGAACAGCATGTCGCCGTTGCCGAGCAGCGATTCGGCGCCGATGCCGTCGAGGATCGTGCGGCTGTCTACCTGCGACGCGACGCGGAATCCGATGCGGCTCGGGAAGTTTGCCTTGATCAATCCAGTGATGACGTTCACGCTCGGGCGTTGCGTCGCCAGAATGAGATGGATTCCGATCGCGCGCGCCTTCTGCGCCAGCATCGCCAGCGGCGTCTCGATCTCGGCCTGCACCGTCATCATGAGATCGGCGAGCTCGTCGATGATGACGACGATGTAGGGAACGATTCCTCCCTTGTACTCGAGGTCCTCGAACGCCACTTCGTTTCGCTTCGCGTTCTTGAGCTTCTGCCCTTCGTGGACCTTGCGGTTGAAATCCTGGATGTTGCGGGCGCCATTGGCGGCGAGCAGCTCGTAGCGGTCCTGCATCTCGAGCACCGCCCACTTGAGCACGGCGGCGGCGTCGCGATTGTCGGTGACGACCTTGTGCCGCAGGTGCGGAAGAACATTGTACACCGAGAGCTCGACCATCTTCGGATCGATCATCAGGAAGCGCAGCGTCGTCGGCGTGTGACGATAGACGAGGCTCGTGATCAGTGTGTTGATGCACACCGATTTTCCGGAGCCGGTCGCGCCGGCGATGAGCAGGTGCGGCATCTTGGCCAGATCGGCGATGACCGGACGGCCCTCGAGATCCTTGCCGAGCGCGATCGGCAGCGCCGCGCGAATGTTCTGGAACTCGCGCGACTCGATCAGCTCGCGGAATGCCACTATCTCGGCGGTCGGATTCGGGACTTCGACACCAACCGCGCCCCTCCCCGGAATCGGCGCGACGATGCGGATGCTCTGCGCGCGCATCGCCAGCGCCAGATCGTTGGAGAGATTCGCGATCTGGCGGACTTTGACTCCGGCGGCGGGCGCGACTTCGAATTGCGTCACGACGGGCCCCGTGGTACGTCCGACGAGATCACCCTCGACGCGGAAAGTTCTCAGCGCGTCCATGAGCTTGATGCCCATCGCGTCCAGCTCGCGCTTCCCGAGGTCGGCGTTGCGCGGCGGCGGCGGCGTCAGCAGCGCCGGTGACGGAAGATCTTCATCGGTGAAGAGGAGCC
>Ga0208355_1000836_pt1 | contig 13977 bp, 14 predicted proteins | sample NGESurdeep072012_6_FD_184458 | JGI IMG/M metagenome (GOLD analysis project Ga0208355, IMG submission 184458) | Arctic peat soil microbial communities from Barrow, Alaska - NGEE Surface sample 210-3 deep-072012 (SPAdes) | ecosystem: Environmental > Terrestrial > Soil > Wetlands > Peat ... | reverse complement strand
TTCGGCAGCGCCACCATCGGCTCCACCAACCTGCCGGTGCCATCGCCGATCACGCACGTCAACGTGTTCGGCCCGGCCGGGGTCACCCTCGATCTCCAGGGCACCGGCACCTGCAGTGAGGAAACGCTGCTGCGGGTCGGCCCGAAGGGCTGTCCGGCGGACTCGAAAGCCGGATTCGGAGGCGGCGAGGGCGCCTATGAAATCGGCAAGGAAACGGTCAGGGAGAAATACACGCTGGATCTCTTCCTCAGCGACAACCGTCCCGGACACACGGCGCTGCTGGCCTTCCTGGAGGGCTCCACGCCGGTGTCGATCGAAATCGTGTTCGGGGGCTCGGTGATCACGGGGCCGAAGCCCTACGGGCTCGGCTTCAGCCTCGACGTGCCGCTGATCAAAGTCCTCCCCGAAGCCTCAGATGCATCCGCGACGAGCGCGTCCATCACGCTCGGAGCCCACAACGTCGCCTACTACAAGCGCGTGCATGGCAAGCGCAAGCTGTTCCACGTGAAGGGCATCGTCCTGCCCAAGAGCTGCCCGCACGGGGGCTGGCCGGTCGCCTCGCAATTCAGCTTCGAGGACGGCTCGACCGTGATGGCCAAGCGCACCATCCCCTGCCCCCGGTGACGTGCGCGCCGCATCGCAGGCCCACCTCCTCCGCGTCGTGCACTGTCCGTAGGCGCCGCGAGTCGGTAGAGTTCCCGGCGTGGAAGCCATCCTCTCCGTCCTGCAGGTGATCATCGCCGTGATCGTGATCTTCCTGGTGCTGATGCACTCGGGCAAGGACGCCGGCCTGTCCGGCGCCTTCGGCGTGGGCAGCGGCGCGGGCCCGCTCGGCGGTGGCTCGATGGTCGAGCGCAACCTCAACCGCTGGACGGTCTTCTTCGCGGTCCTGTTCTTCCTGAACGCGATCCTGCTGCTGAAGCGACCCTGGGCCTGAGCGCCCACCGAGGCGGAGCTACCCGCCGGCGCGCGGCCCGTGCCCGGGCTCGGGCTCGGCCTCCGGCTCCTCCGCCTGCGGCTCCCCCGACGCCTCGCCGGCCACCGCCGGCTCGCCGCCGGCTCCCCGATCGAGCCGCTCCAGCCGGTTGAGGATCTCAAGCGCCTCGGCGCGCAGCTGGAAGTCGATCGCCTGGTAGTCCTGCTGTGAGAGCTTGCCGGTGCGGTAGTCCAGCTCCGAGTCGCGGATCTCCCGGTACTTGGCCTCTCTGGCGGCCTCCAGCTCGTCGCGTTGTGTGCCGGCCTGGGGGTCGAGCTCCTCCGGCGCCTCGGCACGGCCCTCGCGCGGGGAGCGCCCCTCCCGCTCGGCGCGCGCGGCCCGCAGCGGTGCGCTCACCACGACGACCACGACCACGAGCAGCACAGCGAGCAGGAGGACTGCAACCACGGGGCTCAAGCGGTCAGCCTCCCAGGACGCTCGAGCTTCAGGCGCGTGCCAGCCCGCGCACGGCGCGGGCGCGCGAGCGCGCGGCCACCCGGCGGCGCACCGCGCTCGGGGCAGGCCAGATCGCGATCAGGCCGCCGCCGAAGACGATCAGGCCACCGATCCAGATCCACATCACGAGCGGCGAGACAATGAAGTGGAACTGCGCCTGTGGGGGATGCTTGAGGTAGGCGCGGGCGAGGTAGCCGATCGCCACGAGTGCCTCTTCCGGCGAGAGCGTGCTGTTGCCCGCCTTGATGATCCGCTGCAGCGCCGGGGCTTCGATGTCGGGCTGTATCGCGCTCCAGACGTCGCGGGTGACGCCTGCGTTGATGGCCACGTGGCTGACCGGCTGCCCGCCGATCAGGCTGCCGACAGACCCCTGGCTGGCTTCCTGGGAGGCGTAGAAGCCCTCGCTCGGTGTCAGCGTGGAGACATGGTGGCCGTTCTTGCTGACGTCGAGCATCGCGCCCAGGCTGAGCGTCGAGCCGGTGTGCTCCCTGTCATAGCGGGGCGTGATCGTGGCCGTGGGGCGCATGTAGCGGACCGTGTAGGCGCCGACGCGGGTGGACTGGCCGGGAGAGAGCCCCAGCTCGGAGGCGTGCTGGAAGGACGAGGAAGCGGCCACGCCGATGAACAGGACGGCGATGCCGAGGTGCACGACGTAACCGCCGTAGCGTCTGCGGTTGCGCTGCACGAGCGCCGCCAGCGCGCGCGGCAGCGCCTCGCCGGCCATCGCACGCCGCGCGCGCACGCCGCGGAAGAACTCCTGGCCGATGCTGCCGAACACGAAGCCCGCGCAGCAGAACATGGCGATGGCGAACGGCTTGTGCGCGGGGTGGGCGGGCCCAACAAAGAGCAGCACGAGCAGCGTGAGGATCGCGGCGGCGAGGGGCGCAAGGAAGTTGCGGCGCGCGTTGGCCAGCGTCGCGCGGCGCCAGGCGATCACCGGTCCGATGCCGCTGAGCAGCACCAGCGCCAGCGCCAGCGGCACCGTGTAGCGGTCGAACCAGGGCGGGCCGACGGATGCTTCCTGGCCGTTGAGCGCCTCGGAGATGAGCGGGAAGTAGGTGCCCCAGAAGATCACGAAGCAGAGCCCCACCAACACCAGGTTGTTGGCGAGGAAGATCGACTCGCGCGAGAGCAGCGAGTCCAGTCGGTGCTCGGAGCGCAGCATGTCGCGGCGGGAGACGATCAGGTAGATGGAGCCGGCGATCAGCACGGCGATCAGCGAGACGAACGGCACGCCCAGCGTGGCGCCGCCGAACGCGTGGATCGAGTTGAGCACCCCGCTGCGCACGAGGAACGTGCCCATGATCGCCAGCGTGCCGGTGGCCAGCACCAGCGAGACGTTCCACACCTTCAGCATCCCCCGCTTCTCCTGGATCATCAGCGAGTGCAGGAAGGCGGTGCCGGTCAGCCACGGCATCAGCGAGGCGTTCTCCACGGCGTCCCAGCCCCAGTAGCCGCCCCAGCCGAGCTCGGAGTAGGACCAGCGCGCGCCGAGCAGGATGCCCACGCCGAGGAACAGCCAGGCGGCGAAGGCGAAGCGGCGGATCGCTTTGATCCAGTCGGCGTCCACCCTGCGAGCCAGCAGCGCCCCCATGCCGAAGGCCAGCGGGATCGTGCACAGCGTGTAGCCCGAGTAGAGCATCGGCGGGTGGATCATCATCGTGGGGAAGCGCAGCAGCGGATCCAGCCCCACGCCTTCGGCCGGCGCCGGGCGGGTGGTGGCGAACGGGTTGGCGTAGAACACCATCAGCGAGATGAAGAAGCCGCCGAAGCCGAGCAGGATCGCGGTCGCGTAGGCGGCGACGTCGCGCATGCGCTTGCGCGTCAGGAACAGCGCGAGGCTCGACCACAGCGACAGCAGCCACGCCCACAGCAGCAGCGAGCCTTCCTGGGAGGACCACACGGCGGCGGCGCGGTAGAACGTCGGCGTGGTCCGACTGGAGGTGTCGGCCACGGTGTTGAAGGTGAAGTCGTTGCTCAGGAACGCCACCTCCAGCACGGCGAAGGCGACCGTGAGGATGCCCGCCAGCGCATACACCGAGCGCCGCCCGGACGCCGAGAGCTCGACGCGTCCGCTGCGCACGCCGTACAGCGATGCGCCGATTCCGTACACGCACACGGCGAGCGCCAGCAGCAGGCACGCGAACCCGAGGCCGGCCATCAGCCTTCAGGACCCGAGCGGGCGTGTTGTGCTGCAAAACGGGGCACTCAGTAGTTCTGCTTCTGGCCGGCGGGGGCCGTCTTGTACTTGGACGGGCACTTGGTGATCAGCGAGTTGCGTTCGCCCACGAACCGTCCGCCCTGCTTCTCGACGGTCACGATCACCTCGCGGCCTTCGCGGAAGGGATCGGGCACGGTTCCCGTGTAGGCGAGCGGGATGGTTGTCCCGCCGGCGCGATCCTCCACGCTGAAGTAGAGCACCGACCCGCCGCGGTGCACGGAGCCCTGGGCGACCTTGCCGGTGACCTGGTAGCTGCGGCCAGGCTGGGCCTGGCGGGCCAGCTGGCTCGGCGTCAGAGCCGGGCTGGCGGCGCTGAAGCTGGTGTAGATCAGCGCGCTCGCCAGCACCACGGCCGCGCTCAGCGCCACAACCAGGCGCACCGTTCGCTTACGCGCGGGGTTCATCGCCAGCAAGTATCTCAAACGCCCGCAGCTGCCGTGGCCGCTGCGCTGCGTCGGACTCGGGGGCGCTGCGCGGGCCTTGGACGAGGAAAACGGCACTGCGGCGCGAAACCTTTAGGTGTCGAGGCGAAACCTTTTGACGCAGATGGCGTTCTAGGGGGTAGCGGATCATGAGAACAGGGCTTCTTCATCCCCTTGGCGATCGGCGCCACCCGCGGCGGCTGCGCCGCCGGCGCGGTGCCCCCGCCGCCCAGCCGCCCCCGCGTGCGTGGGACCCGGCGGCGCAGCGCGTCCGCGAGGCCGGTGGCCCGGTGGACCAGGCCTCCTACAGCTGCGAATGCGGCTATCTGTTCCGCGCCTCCGTGTCCACCACCGTGGCCTGCCCCAACTGCGGCGCCGGACAGGCCTGGTAGGAGCGCCCGCTCGCGGGTGCCGGCCACCGCCCGGTTGCAGCTGCGCCAGCGAGAGGAGACGGACCGCCCGACCCGGGCCTAGTTGATGTGCATGCCCGAGATCGCGCGGGCGATCACCAGCTGCTGGATCTCTGCGGTGCCCTCGAAGATGTCGTAGATCTTCGCGTCGCGGTGCCAGCGCTCGACGGGGAACTCGCGCGTGTAGCCGTTGCCGCCGAGGATCTGGATGGCGCGCTCGGTCGCCCACACGGCCACCTCGCCGGCCTTCAGCTTGCTCATCGAGCCCTCGGCGTTCTCGAACGGAACCTGGGTGCGTCCCATCCACGAGGCGCGCCAGACCAGCAGGCGCGCGGCGTCGATCTCCATCTTCATCCGCGCCAGCGTGAACGCGATGGCCTGGTTCTCGATGATCTTGCGACCGAACTGCTCGCGCTCCTTGGCGTAGTCGAGGGCGTACTCGTAGGCGGCACGCGCGATCCCCAGCGCCTGGGAGCCGACGGTGGGGCGCGATGACTCGAACGTCTGCATGGCCGCCTGCGAGTTGCCCTTCTTGCCCTCGCGCACGCGGGCGATCCGCTCGTCCAGCTTCTCCTTGCCGCCCAGCACGTAGCCGGCCGGCACGCGGCAGTCGTCCAGGAAGACGTCGGCCGTGTGCGAAGCGCGCAGGCCGTGCTTGGAGACCTTCGAGCCCTGCGAGATGCCCTTGGCCTCGCTCATGGGCACGACGAACGCGGCATGGCCTTTCGAGCGGAGCTCGGGGTCCACGGTCGCGATCACCACGTGGACGTCGGAGATGCCCCCGTTAGTCGCCCACGCCTTCTGGCCGTTGATGACCCACTCGCCCGTCGCCTCGTCGAACTTGGCACGCGTGCGCAGGCCCGAGACGTCCGAGCCGGCGTTGGGCTCGGAGGCGCAGAACGCAGCGACCTTGACGTCGTCCTGCGTGCCGAAGCAGCGCGGGATCCACTCGCCGATCTGCTCGCCGGAGCCCTGCCCGAAGATGGCGGCCACGGCGAGCGCGGTGCCCATGATCGACATGCCGATGCCCGCGTCCCCCCAGAAGAGCTCTTCGTTGACGATCGGCATCGTCAGGCCGGTGGGGTCGGCGAAGAACTGCGCGAGCCCTTCAAAGCCATACAGGCCGATCTTGGCGGCCTCCTGGATGATCGGCCAAGGGGTCTGCTCCTTCTCGTCCCACTCGTGCGCCGCCGGGCGGATCACATCGGCGGCGAAGCCGTGGACCCAGTCGCGGATGTCCTTCTGGTCCTGGGTCAGCTCGAGCGAGAACGTGACGTCCTGGCTGGCGGCGCCCGTGATCGCCTCTACGGCCGCCTCCGCGGCGTCTGTGTTCCCGGCGCTGACGGACGTCGGGGCGGACGAAACAGCTGAGGGTGGGGCTGACATCGAGCGGTGTCTCCTTTGGGTGACGGCTGCGCCGGAGGGGATGAGGGAACGGGATGACGGGTCTGGAGCGATTGACAGCGGCCCTGACCGATGCTTGACAGCGTAGCCCACAGGTGCCCTCGCGTGTGTGCGGGCGCGCACACGCGCAACCGCACACCCGTTGTGCGCTAGCGGGTCTGCCAGGCCTCCTCTTCGCGGGTCAGCGCGAGCACGTCCTTGGGCAGCTTGCCCGCGGCGACGTCGGCGACGGTCACGTGCTCGAGGACTTTGCGCAGGTTGGCGCGCAGCGCCACCCACACGCTCTGCAGCGCCTCCGCCGAGCCGACGTACTCGATCTCCTCGGGACGCTGCCCGCGCACGCCGACCAGCGGACCCTCGACCGCGCGGATGATGTGCGCGAGGGTGACCTCCTCGGCGGGCTTGGCCAGCCAGTAGCCGCCCTCCGGCCCGCGCTGGCTGCGCACGATCCCCGATGAGCGCAGCTGCGTGAGGATGTTCTCCAGGAAGGACACCGGAATGCCCTGCGCCTGGGCCACCTCGTCGACCTTGCGGGGCGCTTGCTGGGTGCTGGTGGCGAGCTCGACGACGGCTCGCACGGCGTAGTCAGCCTTGGCGGTGACGTGCATGCGCGGATTCTCACGTATTTGGCGGCGGACGGCGTCTGCCGCCTCAATCCCGACCTGTGTGGTAGAAATTAGGCAGCCCTAACTAGGATCGACCGACCGACCTGGACGGGACTCCCCCGAGCAAGAAAAAGGTACAGATGGGCTTCTCCGAGACAGTCGCGCTGGGCGCGATCGCCGGGCTGACGATTTTCATCGGCCTGCCGCTGGGCCGGGTCAAGCGGGTGGACGACCGCCTGCGGGTGGGCCTGGCGATGTTCTCGGTGGGGATCCTCGCGTTCATCTTCATGGATGTCACCAAGCACGGCGAGGAGATCCTCGAAACGGGGCTGGCGCACTTCAAGGGCCACACCAGCGGCTTCGGTCACGTGCTCGGCCTGTTCGCCCTGCTCGCGATCGGCTTCACGATCGGGACCGCCGGCATCTCGGCGGTCGAGCGCAGGCTGCGCCCACGACGAGCCGCGCCCGCTCCGATCGCCGGTGGCGACGCCACCGTGGTGGTCGGCTCGGAGCAGATCGCGCATGCGCAGGCCGGCGCCGAGGAAAGCAGGCGTCGCGCGTTGCAGACGGGCATGGTGATCGCCACGGCGATCGGCCTGCACAACTTCGCCGAGGGCCTCGCGATCGGGGTGTCGGCCAAAGCCGGCGCGATCGGACTGGCGACGGTGCTGATCATCGGCTTCGGACTGCACAACGCGACCGAGGGCTTCGGGATCGTCGGCCCGCTGGGCGGGGCGCGTCCGTCTTGGAAGTGGCTGGGACTCGCCGGGTTGATCGGCGGCGGGCCGACGTTCCTCGGCACGATCGTCGGCTACCAGGTCAGCTCCGAACCGCTGGAGCTGATGTTCTACGCGCTCGCCGGCGGCGCGGTCCTGTACGTGATCGGAGAGATCTGGACGGGAATGCGCCGCTATGGGCATCACACGTTCGGCCTGTACCTGATGGCCGCCGGCTTCCTCGCGGGCGTGGCGACCGACTTGGTGGTCGCCTACGGCGGCGGCTGAGCCGCCCGCCCGCGCCAGGCGGCTCTACCCGCCAGAGCGGCGTCTAGCATCTGCGCATGACCCGCCGCTGGAACTGGGATTGGGAGGATGAGCGCAAGGCGCGCAGAGCCACGCCGCCCGCCCCGGCCGGCGTGGCCCCGGAGCCCTCGCCGGCCGCTGCGCCGCCGGGCTCCGTCGCGGCCGATGCGGGCGAGCTGGCGCGGCGCACGCAGATCCGCAGGCGCAGGGTCGGGGCGGGCGTGGTGCTGGTGGCCGTGATCGCCGTGATCGCGGCGACCGCGGCGGGCTCCCACCACGGGCGCTCGGGCTCCGCCTCGACCTCACGGGCGGGCGGGCACCTGGCGCTGACCCGACCGCCGAGCGCTCCCGAAAACGACCAGGGCGCGGCGGTGGGGGCGGTGCGCGCGTACACCCCGTTCGTCAGAGAGGGCGGGACCCGCGGGCGCGACATCGCGCTGACCTTCGATGACGGCCCCGGCCCCTACACCCCTGGCGTCCTGAGCGTGCTCGAGAGCTTCCACGTTCACGCCACGTTCTTCGCCATCGGCAAGATGCTGCGCTACTTCAGCGCCTCCACCGTGCGGGAGATCGAAGACGGCGACGTGATCGGGGACCACACGCAGACGCACCCGATGCTGGCCAGCCTCTCCCTGCACGACCAGCACGAAGAGCTGTTCGAACAGATCGCCCGCATCGAACTGCTCGGCGGGCGCCGGCCGCTGCTGTTCCGTCCGCCATACGGCTCGTTCAACGCCAACACGATGCGCGAGCTGCGCGCGCTTCACCTGCTGATGGTGCTGTGGTCGGTGGACACCGACGACTACCGGCAGCCGGGCATCCCGGTGATCGTCGAACGGGCACTCGCGGGCGCGCATCCGGGCGCCATCATCTTGATGCATGACGCGGGCGGCGCGCGCGAACAGACGATCGCGGCCCTCCCCATCATCATCCGCGCTCTGCGCGCCCGCGGCTTTCACCTGGTGACGGTTCCGCAGCTGCTGATGGACGACCCGCCGCCAGCGGGACAGCAGCTGCCGCCGAACCTCAGCGGCGACTGATCGCCCGGCGCCCGCGAGCGCGCTCGCGGGCGCCCTCGGAGACGGGCGCCGCGGCGGATCGATCATCCTGCGAGCAACGCTCACAGGCGCCATGGATCACGATCTCGTGCTCTGAGACGCGCAGCGGCAGGCGCTCGCTGACGCGGCGGATGGCGCGCTCCAGGCCGTCGTCTGCGAACGGCTGCAGGCGTCCGCAGCGGTCGCACAGGAGATGGTGGTGATGCCCCGGCCCGTGTCGCGCGGGCTCGAAGCGAACGACCCCCGTCCCCAACTCCACGCGCTGCACGAACCCGAGCTGCTCGAGCTCCTCCATCACGCGGTAGACGCTCGCGCGCGAGACCTCGCGGTTGCGGGCACTCAGCTCGCGCTGGATCTCCACAGCGGACAGGGCGCACTCCTGCTCGCCGAGCAGCTCCAGGATCGCGCGGCGCGCGCCGCCGCGGCGATAGCCCGCCTGCGCGAGCCCCTGCGCGGCCCGCTGGACCCACGTGGACGGCTGGCCGGTGAGGCCGACCGGCTCGACTGCAGCTGTGCCGCCGCCCGGCTCGGCGAGGTCGTGAGCGTCCGCCACGCTATCTCCCGGTCGCCGCATGCAGCGCCCGCAGCAGCCCTTCCAGCTCGGCGTCCTGCCACTGCTCGAAGCTCGCGGACGCCGGCGTGAGGGTCTCGGTGACCGTCGCGATCGGGATGTGGCGTTGGCGGGCGATCTGCTCGATCCGCTGCACGTCCGGCGTGACGTTCTGGCTGTTGTAGATCCAGACCTTGATCTGGCGAGACTGAGCCTGCGCGTCCACCGCCTCCTTGTCGTGCGCGGTCACGTCGGTGCCCTCGGAGATCGCCTTGGCAAAGCTGTACGGGGTCCTCAAGCGAAGCCCAAGGTCCTCGCCGAGGCCCTGGAAGATGCTCTCGCTGTAGCCGACCGGGACGCCCGCGTACCGCCTGCGAATCTCCGCTCGCAGCCGGTCGTAGCGCGCGAGGCCGTGGACTTCGAAGGCGCGCTCGCGCTGGGCGAAGTAGGCCGTGTCCGACGGGTCGAGCCGCTCGTAGTCGGCCACGATCCGGCGAGCCACCGTGCGGACGTCGGCCGGGAAGTACCAGCGGTGGGGGTTGGCCCCCGCACCGAGCCCGAGGAGATCGCCGACGTTCAGAACCTCGCGTCCGGCCGCGGGACTCGCCTGCAGCAGCTGCTGCGCCCAGCTGTCGTAGCCGACGCCGTTGACGATGGCCACGCTGGCGTTCGCCATCGTGCGGGCGTCCTGTGCGGAGGGCTGGTAGCTGTGCGGGTCCCCGTTCGGATCGACCACGATGCTCCGCACGGTGGCCTTGGCGCCGGCGAGCTGACTGGCGATGCTGCCCCAGAAGCTCTCCGCGGCGACCACCTCGAACCTGGCCTGGCCGGAGCCGCCGGAGGACCCGCCGGCGGCGAGCGGCGCGGGACCCGAGCGCCCGCATCCCGCCACGGATGCCGCGGCCGCGAGCCCGGCCAGGAGGAGTGGAGCACGCAGATGGATGGCCATAAACGAGATCAGATCTTATAAGAGACTGGATCTCGTTGGTGCCGGCTATCCTTCGCGCACCATGAGCCCAACGTCTCACGGCCGCACACCCGGCGAGCCAGATGGACATTGACAGGCGGCGCGCCAGACGTGAGGCGAGCCGGCGCTCGATTCGCCGCGGCCGACGCCGAGCAGCCGCATCGATCGCAGCGCTGGCGGTGGGGGCGATCGTAGCGCTGGTGGCCGTTCGCGCGGGTGGAAGCTCCTCCAGCGCTCCGCATGGAGCCGTCTCGCACGGTGCGCGCGCGGCGCGCGCACACACGCGCAGCGGCGCCTCCACGAGCACCAGCGGGGCGAGCACCAGGACGGGCCCGCCGGGCACCGAGCCGGTGCCGATACTCATGTATCACGTGATCGCCGCCGCCCCCGCGGGGGCGCCGTTCCCGGGTCTGTACGTCGCGCCGGCGGAGCTCGCGGAACAGATGCAGGCGCTCAAGCACGCGGGCTGGCACGCGGTGACACTCGACCAGATGGCGGCCTACTGGCGAAGCGGCGTGCCGCTGGGCGCGGGCAGGCCGATCGTGGTCAGCTTCGACAACGGCTATCAATCTCAGTTCACGCAGGCGCTGCCGATCCTGCGCCGCCTCGGCTGGGTCGGCGAGGAGAACCTCCAGCTCACCGGTCTGCCTCCCTCACAGGGAGGCATCGGACAGCAGGAGATCCGCGGCCTGCTGTCCGCCGGCTGGGAGCTTGACACGCAGGGCTTCAGCCACGCCGATCTGATCAGCCTGGACGCGACGCAGCTGCACTACGAGGTGGCCGTCGCCAGAGGAGTGCTCCAGCAGCGCTTCCACATCCCCGTCAACTGGTTCTGCTACCCGTCCGGCCACTATGACCCGACGGTGGTGGCGGCGGTCCGCGCGGCCGGCTACACGGGCTCGACCACGGTCGTCCCGGGCTGGGCGCACCCCGGCGACGACCGCTACCGCCTGCACCGCCTGCGCGTGCTCGGCGGCACCACCGGGCCCCAGCTGCTGGCGCTCCTGGCGGGCGTGCGCCAGGATCCACCCTCGCCGAGCGCCTATGGCGGCGCCTGAAGCTCAGTCGTGATCGGTGCGAGGGCGAACGGCCGCGAAGCTCGCCTCGGCGGCTTCGGCGCGCGTTCGCAGCCGGTGGGACTCGATCTGTGCGTTGCGGAGGCGCTCGTGGGCCCGGCGGTTGTGGTCCTGGACGCGTGCGATCTCGTGCTCGAGGAACGCCCGTGCGTCTTCGATCACGCGCACGCGGCTGCGCACGCGCGGACGGCTGAGGTCGAACTCCTGGGCGAACTCGGCCAGCGTGTGGCGGTAGTGCTCGCCGTCGAGCGCCACCACGACCGGGTGATCGGCAGGGTCGCAGCGGGCGCTGGCGCCCGGCCACCAGATGCGCGCTGCGCCGCCGTCGAGCCTGAGCCGGGAGCCGAGCAGCTCGCGCAATCCGTGCAGCAGATCAACCTCGGCTATCAGGTAGATGCGTATGCCCGCGCCGACCACCACACGGACGTCGGTCGCGCGGAGGACCGGCTCGTGCCCGTCCGGGTGCAGCGTGAGCCCGACGATCGGGCGGTCGCGCCGACCGAGGATGTCAGCGCTCACACGCTCCAGATCCTCGACCGTGCGGACCACCACGTAATCGGGATCGGAGGCTTCCAGGCCGCCCACGCCCAGCGCATCGTCGATCTCGGCGGTCACGGCCCGCGGCTGCCTGCAGCGGCTCATCAGAGGAGCCTGTAGCGTCGGGTTGTGGGGTCGCGCTCGAGCAGCCCGACGGCGACGAGCGTGGAGACGTAGCCACCTGAGACTTCACCGCTCATCTTCAGCAGGCGGGGCAGGACTACGGCATCCGCGCGGGCCTGGCTGGCGGCGTCGGGCCTAAGCGCCGCCGACACGCCTTCGGGGAATCGAGGATGGGCGAGCAGTATGGCGCGCTCGTCGCTGAGATAGGCGCGCAGCTCGGGTGGCGCCTCGGCCACCTCGCCGACGAGCTCTTCGCGGCCGTCGACGAGCGCAATGATGTCGGCGAGGTCGCGGCTGGCCGGGAAGTCGCCTTCGCCGCGGCCCTTGAACGCCTCGATCTTCGTAGCGAGCAAGATAGGTTGGCGGTGCGGCGCGGATCTTCGCCCCTGAGGGCAGCCGGCGCTCGATCGCGCGGGGAATGGCGAGCGCCTGCCATCGGTTCTCGAACCCGAGGATGGCGGGGTTGGCCGGCATCGCGTCGAGGATCAGGTCGCTGTCGCGGTGGTGCCAGCGGCACATGATGCCGTCGGTCTGGTCCTCGCTGAACCGCAGCGATCGCAGCCGCTCCTCGAAGGCGTGCAAGGCAGAGCGGGTCGTGACCTCGACGACGACGTCAACGTCCATGGTCGGGCGAGCAGGCGGAGCGCCTGGATCGGTGATCCACAGGGTGACGCTCGCGCCGCCGAGGAAGACCACTTCATCGAGTACAGGCTCAAGCGCCTCAGCGGCGAGCTCGAGAAGCTCAACGCTCACGCGGCTAGGGCTGTGCCGGAGAGACGCTCACGGAGCAGCTTGCCAGCCAGCCCGCGCACGCGCGCGTCACCGAGGCGCAGAGCGTCGATCAATGCAAGGCGCTCGGCTAGAGCCGGGTCGCGGCGAGCGATCTCAGGAGCGCAGGCGTGCAGCGGCGCCAGCGCGATGCCCCTCGCCTGACCCATCGGATCAGGCCAGACGAGAGGTAGCTCGTTCGTCGGGGCGAGCTCCGCGGTCAGGGGCGGCGCAGACCACGCGGTCGGAATGCCCCGGGTCTCGCCGCCGAGCTGGTTTCCGGGGGCGCCGTCCTCGGCATAGACGGCGTCGCTCGCCCGTCCCCGGCGTAGGTCGAGCAGCGGTGTGCAGGCGCCGAGGAATGACGCGAGCAGTCCACAGCCCAGGGCGATCAGCATCGGGCGCGCCTGGACGACGGTCTCCGAGCCGAGCGTGAACGCCTGGGTGAGGTAGCCGGTCGACTGGTGGAACAGCCCGACCGCGAGCGCGTACCCGGCGAGCAGGCCGACTGCGGACGCTCCTATCCCCAGGCAGAGCGCTTGGAAAGCGACCATCTGGGCGATCGCACCGCGTCTGGTCCCGTCGACGCGCAGATCGGCGATCGTCTGGCGGCGCTCGGGTGCGGTCAGGAGCATCGCGTTGAAGGCGAACAGGAACCCGAGCAGCGCGCTTATGGCCGCGAACAGCCCGCTCGCCTGATCGCTCGGGCCGAGCGCTTGGTGAAGCAGCGCGAGATCCTGATCTGCCCGGGCGACGGTCAGACGCCCACCCGTGAGGCCGACGAGGGCTTTGCGCACGGATGCTTCGGCTCCCGGCTTGGTCTGGATCAGGATTCTCGAGATGCGGCCTCGCTGGCCCGCGAGGCGCTGCAGGTCGCTGAGCGGCATGACGGCGATGCGCGCGCCGGCGAGCGCACCGGCGGCTTCCCTGCCGAGTATCGCCGAGATCTTCCGCGGATAGGCACGGCCGCGGAGCAGCAGCGATAGCGCTGGCTCGCCTTCGCCTGTCGCGCCTGGGGACAGCTTCAGCGCGTTGGCGGTGGCCGTGCTGAGGCTGATGCCATCCGCGGACAGGGACTGACGCGGAATCGTGTGGGCAAGCCCGTCGAGCGTGGCGAGGCTGAGGTCCGCCCCCGCGAGATAGACCGCGACGCGCCGGCCGCTTGGGCCAAGGAGGGTCGCGGTCTCTTCGAGCAGCGGCGCCGCCTGTTTGACCCCGTGCAGGCGTTCGACTCTCCCCAGCAGCGATTCGCTGAATCCTCCGGGGCCTTGGCTTCGCACCTGCAGGTTCGCCGGGCCGATGACCGTGTGCACAACTTCGCCGGCCGAGCCGGCGATGCTGGCGTTGGCGATCAGCGTCGCGGAGACGAGCGCCACCGCGAC
>Ga0208355_1000834_pt1 | contig 13996 bp, 20 predicted proteins | sample NGESurdeep072012_6_FD_184458 | JGI IMG/M metagenome (GOLD analysis project Ga0208355, IMG submission 184458) | Arctic peat soil microbial communities from Barrow, Alaska - NGEE Surface sample 210-3 deep-072012 (SPAdes) | ecosystem: Environmental > Terrestrial > Soil > Wetlands > Peat ... | reverse complement strand
GTTCAGCAAGTCGCTCAGCTGCTTGATAATCTGGAGCCCTGGCTGCGCGAAGCGGCGCCCAATGAATCACTGAGCGTATATATTGGTAGCGAGAATCCCATTGGGCGCACCGCTGGTGTCAGTCTGATTATCAGTCGTTTCAGTAGTCCGTTTAGTGATCGTAGTTATATTGGTACACTTGGCCCGACCCGTCAGAATTATCGCGACGTCATGACGCTGGTTGCTCGGGCCGGCCAAGAATTAGAGGAGGTATTGTATGTCTAACTTTGAAACATTGCATGGCGATGAAGAGTCAATCGAAATTTGCTCGGGCCGGTTTTATGAATTACTGGATCCTCATTTTTCGCTGGAAACAGGCGCTTTAGACCTAGAAGGCCCCGCCGAACAAATCGAGGAGCTCTGGGACGCCCTATTTGGTGAAGGCTACGATTGTGCGGACATCAACAGCGCTCTGAGAGACGCCGTACAAACCCTTAACGACAAAAGAGAGCAGCTGAGCTACATGTAGTAGCCGGAAAAACACTATGCCCAAATCAAAAGCAGCACCAGAGCCAAACACTGAACTTGAGCAGCTACAGACTGAACTGCAAGCACTCACGACTGCCTTGCAGCACGAGCGAGCCGACGCCATCAATCTCCGCCGCCGCCACGAAGAAGAAATCACCAGTCTCCGCACGCGGATCAAAGCACATGTGCTATCTGAGCTCCTGCCCGTAATCGATAATTTCGAGCGCGCCCTGAAACATGTGCCCAAAGAGCTTGCCGACAACGACTACATCAAGGGCATCCAAGGCGTCGTCAAACAGTTCGAAAAAACCTTGGCAGATATGGGCGTTGAACGCATCAAGACCGTCGGCCAGCCCTTCGACCCGGTCGTGCACGAAGCCGTCAGCATGGAGGAGGGCGAGGGCACTCGCGAAGTTATCAGCGAAGAGCTCCAATCTGGCTACCGGCTTGGTGATGACGTCATTCGGCATGCCATGGTGCGGGTTAAGCCAGAAAAATAACTATGACTACCGAACGGTTGAGAAGAATAGATGCGCCGCCAAAAGAGCAGCTAAGCGTTGCGATAAATGATGGGCTGGAGTTTTGGGACTTGTGGCTTGGCGATCCTGATGCGGATTTTCAGAAGAGCCGCGAGAAAGCCGCAGCCGGCGCTCGACAAACAGTTGTGCGCCACCTGCCTCCTGGCCTGCAAACTCGTGAAAACATAGACTGTATTATTGAGGGCACGCGATGGCTGGTTCTCGACGCTCGGCGCGAAGACTTCTCCTCAGAAGAGGTGTTTAACAGAGCGGTATACGAATTATCAGCAATGCCTGCACGGGTACAGCCAATCCGAGACGAACTAGCAGCTCGACCCAAGGGTTTTTATGATTCTGTTTTTCGCCTCGCTCAACTAGCCGCAATCGGCTCCATCCAAGTTTAACGAGAAGTCACAAGGATAGGTGAACGAGGTCTTATTAGTTGAATCCGGTCTTGCACAATTTTTAATGAACACGGCCACAAATTGACATGCAGTAGTTCAAAACACAACAGGCTAGCACTCTTGACTAACGAGTGCCAATTGTATAAACTGGCAACAGTGCTTTCAGACTGCTAATAATAGGAAAGAGTACATGGATAGTTTAGAAGGTTTAGCTGACTCAGATGACGTAAGGCTGCACGCACTGCAAAATGCCGCTGGCTTCGCAACAATGGCTGAGACTCTGGCAGCGCAAGACGGGCCAGTCAACATACTCTATGATCCGGCAGCAGTTGGTGAGCAGGGCAAGCCCAGGACTTTTTACCTAGACAAGTCCGCAACGCTACATTGGGTTGGCGAAATAAGAACCGCCATGACAGAAGAGTCAGAAATCGACGCCGATCTGAGAATATGGACGGCAATAGATAATATAACAGCCTTATTGCGAGGCGAAACAACTACAGAAGTAACCACAAAGGAGGAATAAATGAGCAAAATAATTGGAATCGACCTCGGAACAACTAACTCAGCCATGGCTGTCATGCAGTCTGGCAAACCTGAGATTATTGCTAACAGCGAAGGTAATCGTACGACCCCAAGCGTCGTCGCGGTCAACAAGAACAAAGAAAGACTGGTCGGCCAAGTGGCTCGTCGCCAGCAAGTAACTAACTCCAAGAACACCATTTATGAAGTCAAACGTCTGATTGGCCGCAACTTCAACGACAAAGAAGTACAGCGCGATATCAAGCTCATGGGCTACGAAATTATCAAGAGCGGCAACGGCGTTAAGGTCAAAATGGGTGACAAAGAATACAGCCCCGAAGAAGTTAGCGCTATGATTCTCGGCAAGCTCAAGGCCGATGCTGAGAGCTTTCTTGGCGACAAGGTTACCGAAGCCGTCATCACCGTACCGGCCTACTTCGACGACTCCCAGCGCCAAGCTACCAAAGACGCCGGCAAGATCGCTGGCCTGGAGGTTAAGCGCATCATCAACGAGCCAACTGCTGCTGCACTAGCTTATGGCCTCGACAAGGGCGAAAAGAAAGACGAGAAGATCGCGGTCTACGACCTCGGTGGTGGTACTTTCGATGTGTCTATTCTAGAGCTGGGTGACGGTGTATTCGAAGTCAAATCAACCAATGGCGATACGCACCTCGGCGGCGCCGACTTCGACCGGGTGATCATCAACTACTTCGCCGACGAGTTCAAAAAAGAGCATGGTATCGACATTACTGACGACAAGGCCGCCATGCAACGTCTCCGCGACGAAGCCGAAAAGGCCAAGATCGAGCTCTCAGCAGCCCAAGAAGTCGACATCAACCTGCCGTTCCTGACTGCCGATGCAGACGGCCCCAAGCACTTCGAGCACAAACTAACGCGCGCCAAGCTCGAAAGCCTGGTTGCAGACCTTATCGACAAGACGGCCGCACCATGTGAAAAAGCTCTCAAGGACGCCAAGGTCAAAGCCGCAGATATCGACGCCGTTGTGCTGGTTGGCGGCATGACTCGCATGCCAGCTGTCCAGGAGAAGGTCAAGCAGATCTTCGGCAAAGACCCCATGAAGGGTGTTAACCCTGACGAAGTAGTTGCCGTCGGTGCCGCTATCCAAGGTGGTGTGTTGCAGGGTGATGTCAAAGATGTGTTACTCCTAGACGTTACACCGCTCAGCCTCGGTATTGAGACCATGGGCGGTGTTATGACCAAGCTTATTGAGCGCAACACCACCATCCCGACGAGTAAGTCAGAAGTCTTCAGCACTGCTGCCGACAATCAGCCACAAGTCGAAGTCCATGTCGGTCAAGGTGAACGTGACATGATCGAAGGCAACAAGTCGCTTGGCCGTTTCATCCTCGATGGCATTCCGCCTGCACCACGCGGTGTTCCACAGATTGAAGTGACGTTTAACATCGACGCGAACGGTATTCTGAATGTCACCGCTAAGGACAAAGGCAGTGGCAAAGAGCAGAGCATTACCATCAGCGGTTCTGGCAATCTCGATAAAACCGAAGTTGAGAAAATGGCCAAAGAAGCCGAAGCCCACGCCGATGAAGACAAGGCCAAAAAAGAGTTGGTCGAAGCCCGCAACATCCTCGACGGTGCCGTTTACCAAGCCGAAAAACTCAAGAAAGACAGCGGCGACAAGATTGCCGATGATGACATGAAGACCCTGAACGAAGCCATCGACACTGCCAAAAAAGTTGTGTCTGACGACAAAGCCGACAAGGACGCCCTAGAAAACGCCGCCAAAGAACTGAACGACAAACTCATGCCCATCGGCACCAAAATGTACGAATCAGCCCAAGCCGACGCCCCAGCCGAAGACGCTGAAACCGACGACTCCAAGGCCGATGACAAGAAATCTGACGACGCCATTGAAGGCGAAGTCGTTGACGACAAGAAGGAGAATGATGCTTAAACCAGAACTTAGCAGGAACGATGCCAACAGCATACAATTCGGAGCAATTGAGGCATATAACATTTTCAATGCGGCTGCCAGTATACCGTTCTCAGAAGAGGAGACTGGCGGGAGAGTAGCGATAGAACGCGATCTTGAAGCGCTGGCTTTGGATGCAGTAAGGACTACCATACGCTTCAGAGATGAAGCCGAGGAGCCCTTTGAGGATATAGATACTGAAGTAGCCGCAGAGGCTCTTGTTACGAGAGTTCTTGAGGAGTTGTGTCGGTAGAAATGAAATGACAGAGCTTAAGTTCGTAGAACTGGTTTTGACCTGTGGCAGCTGGCAAGAAGCCCAGCGCATTGCCGACGAACTTTTGCAGCAGCGCCTGATAGCCTGTGTGGAGTTCATCGAAGTCAAGAGCAAGTATCACTGGCACGGCAAACTGGAGCAGGCCGCTGAGATCAAATTGATAATGGAGACTGTTGGGGATAAATTTGAGAAGATAGAGGCCGAAATTGCCAAACTCCACAGTTACACCAATTTCGTACTCTATGCTGTACCCATCGCCCAGATTTCCAAACAAGCCGCGCACTGGCTGGAGGCCGAAACGCAATGAGCGGAAAAGCCGAAATCGTCTACATCAACGCCCTTGCCGCCGAATGGCATGCCAACGACGACAACCGACCCCTGCGGCCCATCGTGCCGCTTGGACACAGTCTGAGATCAGTGCCGCCAGTATCTGAGATTCAAGATGAAGACGGAACAATCATGCCTTCTCCAGATCGATGGGCCAAGATTGAGCGAGCCGCTTGCGACCCGGACCTGGTGAATTCCATAGAACTTGGAGCACATGTTCTAGACGAGGCAACCATACCCGAGAATCGTCTTGCGGCACTCCAGGATGTCGGCTTTTACGGCGTCTGCCAAGATGTAAGGGTAGAAAATGGCCTCAGTGATGCCGAGTTCGAACTGACGCTCGCCATGTGCTATGAAGCAGTTCGGGAAGAACATGGACTTGATGAACAAACCCCTGGCAATAATTACTGCTAGAATAGAGCGATGAGCATGGAAGGCCACACCCAGGAAGATAACGCTTTTTGGGCTGTTATCGAGGATGTTGAGCTTTGTCTACCGGCTGAAACCCAGGAGGTTATGGCGGTCGCAGAAAGCCTGGCGGTCAGGAAGGTCGTCGATTGGCTCAATCGGGGCGAACTTGAGCCAGCAGTGTTTGAAGAGGTACGAAGTATGATGATTGAGAAAACTGCCGCCGATTGCGGCCTTACCATTGAGCAGAGCGAGCGCGCTTTTAATCTATGTGCCTGGATGCGGGACGAAACGGAGCGCCATGGCCAAGCGTGATTATTACGAAATCTTAGGGGTCGGCAAAGACGCCTCAGCCGACGAGGTCAAAAAAGCTTTTCGTCGTCAGGCCGTTGAGCACCATCCCGACCGCGGCGGTGACGAAACTAAGTTCAAAGAACTAAACGAAGCTTACGAAGTCCTCAAGGACACCGACAAACGCAAACGCTACGACCAGTTCGGCCACGCCGGTGTCGGTGGGAATGGCGGCGGTAACCCCTTTGGTGGCGCATACGGCGGCCAAGGCCAGAATATTAACTTCGACTTTGGTGATTTGGGGCTGGGCGATATCTTCAGCAGCTTCTTCGGTGGCGGCCAGCAGCAAGGTCAGCGGCGACAGGCTAGGGGTCGGGATGTTGAAGCCGGTGTTGAGATTGACTTTGAGCAAGCTATCTTCGGCACCGAAGTTGATCTGATGCTGAATCTTGACGACACCTGCGAGCACTGCAAGGGTACAACCGTTGAGCCGGGTCACGAACTAAAGACCTGCGACCAGTGTCAGGGTTCTGGCCAAGTGGTCAGCGTGGCTCGCACTATCTTTGGTAATATCCAACAAGCCAGCGTTTGTCCCAAGTGTCACGGCAGCGGCAAAGTTCCCGAAAAAGTCTGTTCGGTTTGCCGCGGCAAAGGCACCCAGTCCAAGAAGCAAACCATCCAGCTCAAAATCCCCGCCGGTATCGACGACGGCGCCACCATCCGTTTGCGCGAACATGGTGAAGCCATTGCCAACGGGCCAAAAGGTGATCTATACGTTAATATTCGCGTTAAGCCACACAAGAAGTTCACCCGCGAAGGCGATCTCATTCTCAGCGAAGAACATGTTGACATGGTCGCAGCCGCCCTCGGCACCGAGATTGACGTCGAAACTGTTGACGGCCTGGTTCGTATGAAGGTTCCCGCCGGTACCCAGTCCGGCTCAGATTTCAAGCTATCCAGCCACGGTGTGCCGCATCTCAGAGGCAACAGCCGGGGTGCGCACATTGTTACTATCACCGTTGATACACCAACTAAGCTGACGAAGTATCAGCAAGAACTACTCCAAGCTTTTACGCAGTAGTATCTGGGGCTTGCGGCTCTTGGAGCCGTTGCTCGTCCTGAAGATTCAACAAGAGTTCATATTTGATAAGATCACGGATTCGTAAGCCGTGTGCCTCAATATCTGCTTTTGAGCGACGTAACACGGCTTCTTGCTCTGGACTTAGTGGGGGCAGCTGTTCGAGCTTGTCCTGATACATGGCGTCATCGGCTTTACGCAGCAGCTGGTGTGCATCCATGCCGGGTTCCAAAGTTGCGGTACCAATGGATAGGCCAATGCCAAGCTCCTTGAGCTGGGCGTTCTCGGGACGGTCAATATACTCGTTGAAGGCAGTGCGTAGACGCCCGGCGATTGCTTGAGCGCCTGCTGCGTCAGTTTCGGCAATAATGGCAACTTCGTCACCACCGACATGGCCGCCGTAGGCGTTGATAGATTGCTCAGCAGCAGAAGGAGACAGCGGCGCATGCTCGTTCGGATCGTTATAAGAAACTACGTCGCGTCCTTCATCCTCACCGTCACCGATACGCAATTCGCCCGCCAAGAAGCTGACGGCTTGTTTGATATCGTCGATAACCACATCACCCACGTTGTGACCGAGCACGTCATTCACCAGTTTGAATAAGTTAACATCGGCGAACACCACGGTCAACGATTTATTGTTTTGTTCCGCATAGGTAACATGGGCATCGACATTATCGTGCCACTCTTGTCGATCCATCAGTTCGTTGAGCGCTGGGGGTGCGGCTATATCTTCGGCCATAGTAGATTCATTATAACATAAGCTCGATATAATAGCAATCAATTAACAGATTATAGTTGCGAAATCTTGCTTATGCCTTAATAATGGCAGACATGGAACGACAGCCACGCAATCAGTCCGGCTTTCTCTCACTACTCATACTAGTCCTGGCAATAGTCCTGGCCGCTGTCTATTTTGTCTTCACTCGTGTTCATGGCGCCCGGCACTAACCGGAACGACACCCTGTTATTGCTGGACGAGACAGGGAATAGCTAGTAAACTGCGCTGTGATGAAGCTAATTCTTGCCAACAATCAGAGCGACAAGTTCGTAGCCTTCTATCAGGAGCTGCAACAGCAGGCCACCGAGCCATTTGATTACACTGATTACAGCTCGCTGCTCTTCGTCTTTGATAGTGCGGCCAACAAACCGCTCCGTGTCATCAATCAAGCGACGGGCCGGGATTTAACGGCGTACGATGGCGTGTACATCAACGGCTATTTGCGAACCTATGAACTGGCCGCCAGTGTCGCAATTGCTTGTGATGCCCTGAAAGTGCCCTATGTGAATCAGGAATTGCATGAACCGCCTTCGCTCTCCAAGTTGACCATGCACGCCAAGCTGGCAGCTCACGGAGTACGAACGCCGACCTCGCTTGCCGGCTCCAAGCTGGCCATACTCAAGGCCCAAGAACAGATTGCGCAGCTGTCATTTCCAGCGGTGCTGAAGCGTGCTGATGCCGACCGGGGCATAGACAACTACAAAGTTTCCGCGGCTGCTGAAATCGAGAAATTACTGCGCGACCAAGACGATCGCAGCTTATGGATATTGCAGGAATATGTCGAGAATGATGGCTTCTATCTAGTGAGCTTTTATGGCCAGGCACCGAAGTTCTGCATTTTTCGCAGTCTCGAAGCGCGGCCAGACGGCAATCAGCAAAAAGCCCATATGTACAAGCCCAAAGGCGGTGCCAACGCTTCGTTGATCGACTTGGACGAAGCCCCGCAACCCGTGCTGCAAGCCTGTCAACAAGCAGTGGTAGCCATGAATCGCCAAATTGCCAGCGTCGACTGCCTCTACGACCCCAAGACGCAGCAGGCCTATATCCTAGAAGTAAACTATAATCCGCAACTGGTGACCATCGAAACCTTCAAGGATGTGCGAATGCAAGCCTTTCTCGATTATTTACCCGAAATCGGGAAGTAGTACAGTACTATTACAGAATATATGGTAAGAATATAGATAGCATGAAACAGCCTGATATCATTGGCCGCGCCGAGCGTATCGACCTCCTTGATCTTGACATTGCTGGTGTGCCCGCTAAGATTGACACCGGTGCCGATAGCAGCGCTATCTGGGTCAGTGCTGTTCGCGAGAAGGCCGACGGGCTGCACTGTGTGTTTTTTGGGCCCGATAGTCCCCACTACACGGGCAAAACCATCATATTCCCAAAAGACTACGGCACTACTCGAGTGGCAAACTCATTTGGCCAAAAAGAATTGCGCTATAAGCTGAAATTGGGTATAAGAGTGAAGGGAAAACTGATTCGTGCCACCTTCACCCTATCTGATCGCTCGCTTAAAACCTACCCCATACTGCTTGGCCGCAGACTGCTCAAAGGTAAATTCCTCGTTGATGTCTCGCAAGGCCAAGCACTGACTGACATCGAAGCGGCCAAAGCCGAGCAGCTCGAAGCCGATCTCAAGAAACTACACCCCAGAAAGGAGTCGCCATGAACATCGTCATCTTATCCAAAGGCGCCGCCAATTATTCGACCAAACGCCTCAAAGAAGAAGCCCTCAAACGCGGCCACGAAGTGCGCGTCATCAACTACGTGAAATGTTATGTGACGCTGGAGCGCAGCAATCCGGTTATTCACTACAAGGGCAAAGAAATCCGCAACGTCGACGCCGTTATTCCACGTATTGCCTCAAGTCTGACTAAGTATGGTTCGGCCATGGTTCGGCAGTTTGAAATGCAGAATGTTTTCACGACTACTAGCTCAATTGCCATTGTGCGCTCCCGAGACAAATTGCGCAGCGTGCAATTGCTGGCTAAGGCCGGTATCGGTATACCCAAGACGGTGTTTGCGCGTGAAACGGCCGATTTCGACGGCGTGCTGGAGCAGGTCGGCGGTGCCCCGGTTATTATCAAGGTGGCGCGCGGCACGCATGGAAACGGCGTGGTGCTGGCCGAAACTCCCAAAGCAGCCCTAGCCGTGATGCAGGCCTTCTATGTCGAGGGTGTAAACTTCTTGGTGCAGGAGTTTGTGGCCGAGAGCGCCGGTGTTGATATCCGTGCCTTCGTGGTCAATGGTAAGGTAGTTGCTAGCATGTTGCGGCAGAGTCTGGATGATGATTTCCGCTCCAACCTTCACCAGGGCGGTGAAGGCATTAGCGTGAAACTAACTGATGAAGAGCGCAAAACCGCTCAGAAAGCCGCCAAGGCCATGGGCTTACCGGTTTGCGGTGTCGATATGATGCGCAGCTCGCGCGGGCCGTTGGTACTAGAAGTAAACGCCAGTCCCGGTTTCGCAATCGAGAAGGTGACCAATCACAATGTCGCCGCCAAAATTATCGACTATGTTGAAATAGCTGCCAAATCAGGCCGCCGTAAGGACAAAGTCGGCGCTTAAAGGCAACTATATCCTGCCATCACGTAGGGTCAAGCGTAGTGCAACCGGAACAGCCTAAGCTGTCCCGCGTGTAACGCACTACGTGTTGACCAAGTATGGTCGGCTTGCCTGTAGTTTGCCCTGCCACCCATGCTATAATCTAATCAGTCAAGCATAAACACAAAAATCCATGAGTCCCCAAATCATCCTCGGTGCTATCGTCCTTGCCCCCGTTCTGCTCTTAATGCTGCTCCGGGTCAATGCGGCATTGGTCTTCCTGAGTCTCTGCCTCGGTAATGTGCTGGTGCAGTTCGTGGCTCCAGATGCCAACTCGTTTGTTACGCTCTTCGCAGCGCACGTTCCCAAAGGTGTTGATACCGGTAATAATAATGTGAAAATGCTGCTCCTGCTCCTGCCGGTGGTGCTGACTACGATCTTCATGATTCGCACAGTGCGCGGTCACGGCCGGCTAATTCTGAATCTGTTACCAGCCGCCGGAGTGGGGCTACTTGGCGGGCTGCTGATTGTGCCGCTACTGCCAGGCGGCGTGAGCGCTAATATTGTTGATTCGTCACTGTGGGCGCAGGTTCAGCGCGCTCAAGACCTTATTGTCGGCTCTAGCGCGCTCATCTGCCTGCTTGTTCTCTGGCTGCAGCGGCCTAAAACTGGCGGCGATCACAAGCACGGCAAGCACAAGAACTAGATTAGCGTAAAGGTATTGATTAGCTCGCGTCAGGTACATAGGGCTCAAGACCGTACTTTTCGACAATCCAGCCTAAGTTTTTCTGAGCCTGTGCTTCATACAACTCGTAGCCTGCATCTGTCATAAAAATCCGGGAGCCTATGGACTGCATCAAAAAGGCGTTTAGTCTCTTGCCGCGTTCAATTCGATAGGATTCTGCGTGTTCAGTACGGTAAAATTCATACTCCAGCCCGATGTTTTCGTCGTATTCTTCAAATTCTGGACGCGGCGCACCGAGAATCTTCAGATCACCATCTATTAACTTAGCCATATCAGTGTTACGTTTCGCCAAATGCTCAACTGTGCCGCCGATAAACTCTTGGACTAGGATTATTTCCCTATTCGGCAAATAAGGCGCCAAATCACGTTGACTTAATTCGCCACTGAGCTCCTCATTCACTCCTTTGCTTGGTATTTGGGGAATGTAAATACTGTCGTGGTAGGCGCCGGCCCAAAGCAGTGCTCGCGGTTCCTCAACATCATCAATATTTTCAACAATAAACTGCATGACATCACCCATGTGCGGAACTACGTGATGGCGACGCCACGGCTCGCTATAGCGATCACCGAGTCCGCCCATGAGTCGCTCCATAACGGGCCGCGAAAGCCGCGAACTTGTCATGTATTCGCCACATTTTTCAACAATAGCTTCTATCTGTTCGTTCATAGTTGTGCTCCAGGTTCGACGACCTCTGTTAATGCTTGTTTCCCTAATTGGTGTACTTCGGTGAGCCATGACCAACCACCGTCGATTTGTCGCCGGACATCTTCTCTTGAACCATAGTTGTGGATGATGAAGTCCGCTTGTCTCACCCGTTCCTCGGGGCTCATCTGTTGGGAGATCCTGGCCAAAGCATCTTCTTCGGTAAATCCCCGATATTTTACAAGCCGGGTGACTGCGAGATGCCGCGGTGCATAGACGACAATAATTCCGCTCAAATCCCGCTGATTAGACTCTAATAGCAAGGGCACATCCAAGATAACGGGCGTATCAATATCGGTTTGCTCTATTCCTCGGTCTATCTCACTCCAGATCAGCGGGTGTAGGAAGGCTTCGACAGCTTGTCGCTTCTCGGCGTCACCAAAAATCAGTCGAGCCGCCGCTTTGCGATCGAGGCTACCGCCGCTTTCGAGAATCTCTTCACCCAGAATCTCGACCATGCCCGTCAGTCCAGTCTGACCGGGTTCTTGCAGATCTCGAACTATTTGATCGGCGTCCAGAATCACCGCGCCCCTTTCGGCATAGATAGCCGAAACAGTCGACTTGCCAGAGCCCATCCCACCGGTGAGGCCGAAGACGTTTGGGGTAAGTGATTCCAATTGACTCATAGTAGAATTTCTCTCAGGACAAAAAATTGTAAATCTTACTAATTTACTTTACCATATGTAAAAGTCGCCGTATAGCGAGTTTAGAGGAGGAGCATTTGCCATGTCTGAGCTAATTTTACCAACACAAGTAGAACGGCCACATACCCGAGCCGTGTACGCCGGATCATTTGATCTACTAACTAATGGCCATGTCTGGGTCATTGAACAGGGCGCTAGGTTATTCACAGAGTTAGAGGTAGCTGTCGGCGTTAATCCCGAAAAGAGCAGTCGCTATATGTTCAGTGACGATGAGCGTACTGAGATGCTAGAAGTTGCTACCGAACCTTTCCCCAACGTTACCGTTACCCAAATCGGCATGGAGTATACGGTCAGTTACGCCAGGAAACACGGCTTCGATTATGTCTTACGAGGTGCCCGCAATGCCGCTGACTACGCTAACGAACGAACGATCGCCAACGTCGGCCGAAGAATTAGACCAGGATCCAGAGCTGTCGAGAGCGTTGTCCTACTTTGTCCAGTTGATCTCGAAGATCATAGTTCGAGCATGGTAAAAGGCTTAATAGGCTATGTGGGATGGGAAGAAGTCGTGGCCGAATATGTCCCGAAAAATGTTTTCGAGTCTATCTTGGAGTGGTACGCTGACAAACAGAACCCCACGGCTTGATTGACTTTTCGCCCCAGATACGGATAATGTAAGGAGTTATTTGCCCGAGGACAGATTAATAAAAGCCTTGCTCCTGCGCAAGGGAAAAGAGCAGCATCGGTTCGCGCCAGCGAATGCGAATTCATTTCGCAAGATGCGATGGGAAAAACCGTAGGTTTGTCTCATTAAGGGCCCGTAGCTCAGCTGGTTAGAGCACCTGCCTTTTAAGCAGGGTGTCGTGGGTTCAAGTCCCACCGGGCCCTCCACGCAATTTGTACACCAATTCCATACCTTGAATTAACAGATCCCCGGTAGAAAACTAGTGCATGGCTAATTCTGTAGGCAATTATGGAGCAAGACGCCATGTGTCTGGCGTTCCGCACTGCCAGCGGGTGCTGCTATAGAGATTGTTTGTCCGCTGGTGTAAGTAACTGCTTTTGGAAACTGGCAAACTACAGCGTATGTACGACCAGTGTTAAAGGTGACCAAAGAAGCGTTGCCATTGGTTTTGACGCTCGCAACCTTGGCGCTAAACAGAACGGCAGCGTTGCCATAGGTGCTGTAAAAATCGTCCTGCTGCATTGCATCTGCCAGTTGCGCAGCAGTCACGCGCTCGATTCCCATACTGGTTTTGGCGTGTAAGCTGCCTTCCCAGAACGAAGCTAAGCCAACAATTATAATTGCAATCAGTGATCCTGTAAGTACAAACTTCGTGTTGCGGTTCATATGAAAATCCTCCCCATTAGTTACATGTTCTTTTACGGCGCTCAAAGGCAGATCTACCAAAGCTCTTGCCCAAACCGATAATCGGCCAAGTTCAGTTTCCTCTGCTGCGAGCATGTCAGCGAAAGTCTGTTGCATGGTCGTGCTGTACTGCTTCTGGAATGCTTGCGGATAGAGACGGATTAATGAGCTGTACAGCTGGCTTTTCCCGGGCTTAACAATAGACCCCATGGTGTATCTCCAATACCTGTCGCTCACGGGCAAGCGCGATAGTGTTTTGGTAGTAGTCCAGCTCTTCGCTGAGCACCGATTTGCCTTTGTCTGAGAGTCGGTAATAGCGTCGCCGTGTGTCATCATTTTTGCTTACTTCAACTACTAGCTTCTGCTCGAGTAATTGCTTAATGCTCGTATACAGAGCGCCTGGACTCAGGCGTATCTTGTTATTGCTGTCTTCCTTAACTTGCTTGATAACTTCGTAGCCGTGGCGCTCTTTGAGGCTCAGCGCGAGCAGTATGCTAAACGCCACCTGTGGTAATTGATTGTATTTCTTCATATAAATAAATATATCTAAGTTAGATACATACGTCAAACTTAGATATAGTATACATTGTTAGGATTGTGAATCTTGGTCGCGATAGCATGGACGTTTATACAACTATTTTAGAGCAAGCTTATGGTTATTGAGCTGCCTAGTGCTAAAATTATCCGTAATGATTGGTGAAACTTTTGACGGGGTGGAGTTTGAGCTAACAGATGCGATGCGTGCGCTTGGCATTGTAAATCTGGGGATATCGAACCCAAATGATTACCATGAGCCAGTCGTGCGTATGTACGCGGGTTCTTCGGTGCCGTCCGAAGCGAATGAGATTTATAGCTTGCAGCACGACAGGCGTGAGGGCGGCCGAACAAATCTTTCAATCGCCTTCGACCTTGTGAGCCAGAACGGCG
>Ga0208355_1000833_pt1 | contig 13997 bp, 10 predicted proteins | sample NGESurdeep072012_6_FD_184458 | JGI IMG/M metagenome (GOLD analysis project Ga0208355, IMG submission 184458) | Arctic peat soil microbial communities from Barrow, Alaska - NGEE Surface sample 210-3 deep-072012 (SPAdes) | ecosystem: Environmental > Terrestrial > Soil > Wetlands > Peat ... | reverse complement strand
TCGGATCGGGCGACTTTTCTTCGCTCATCCTGACCAGTTGGAAAAAGCTGCCGCGCGAGACCGTGCTGGACGCGATCCATGCGGTGCTCGACCAGACCAAGCAGCAGGCAAAGGACTCGTCGGGTGGGGCACAGCCGATGGCAATTTCAATGGCGAGCGCCAACGGCGGCGTGCAGTTCGGCTCCATGTACGAGTTCCGCCTCTTCCAATTGCTGCCGGTGCTCAAGCAACTGGATCCGTCGGAAGCGGAGAAACTGGTGAAGGAGAGTCAGGCCGTGCAGGGGATGCTGGATAAATATCCGGACGGAATGAATTCGGTGGCGCCGCAAATGGCTGGCGGCGCGCAAGGTGGATCGCCCCAAATGAGCATGAGTTTCGGGAGTTCCGGCGGAGGACCGCCTGCGGGCGGGCGGGGACCCGCTGCCAACCTTCCGTCAGCGATGCTGATGCAACAGGTAATGAAGATCGTGCAGGACTCGGCCAAGCATCCGGAAGATGCGCTGGCGAACGCGGCCGTGATTCCGGACAAGAGCTCGCGGGTGCAGGCATACATGGGCATCGCGCAGGTAAACGCCAAGTCGAACCCGAGCGTGACCAGGGAGGCGCTGGCAAAGGTCACCGACGGGCTCGGCGATCTCGAACTCATGCAACAGGTCTCGATGGTGAACTCGGTAGCGAAGATGTATCTCGACCTCGAAGACACCGCTACGGCCAAAAAGCTGATTGAGAAGGGCATGGGAATCGCGGAGAAGGCGTACAAGCAGGACACCAACGCCGACGATCCCAACAAGGCGCTCAAGGCTTACTGGCCTTCGGCGGAGGCATACCGCGGCATGCTGCGCCTGGCGGCGAAGATTTCCGCTCCCTGGGCGATGGAGTTGCTCAAGGACATTTCCGACCCCGAAATGAAAGGCATGGGCCAGATCGCGTTGGCGCAGTCGTGGCTCGATCTGCCCGCAGGACAGCACACGATCATGAGCAATAACAAGAGCGGAACTTCGATGTCGATGTCCCGGGACCAGTAGGTCCAAGGCAAAGGCGTAAGGCGCAAGGGCCGGGAGCAATCCTGGCCCTTATTCTTTTCTGCCTTACGCCTTGAGCCTTATGCCTTGCGCCTGCTAACGTTGAGCGTTTCATCGGAGCGCTCATATGAAAGCTGCACGTTTCCACGAGTTCGGCGGGCCCGAGGTGCTGAAGTACGAAGACGTTCCCGATCCCCAATTGCGCAAGGACCAGGTACTGGTGCGGGTGCGCGCCTGCGCGATGAATCACCTTGACCTGTGGGTGCGCAAAGGTCTCCCGGGCGTGAAGCTACCGCACATCAGCGGCAGCGACATCGCTGGCGAGGTGCTGGAGACGGGCGAATACATCAGCGGGATCACCAAAGGCCAGCGCGTGATTGTTGCGCCCATGCATTACTGCGGACATTGCCGCTTCTGCCTCGCTGGCTTGCAGAACCAGTGCCGCGAGTTCACGGTGATCGGAAACGCTGTGGACGGCGGCAATTGCGAGCTGATCGCCGTGCGCCAGGATCAGGTGATTCCGATTCCCGATCACCTGAGTTTCGAAGAAGCCTCGGCGGTGCCGCTGGTATTTCTGACCGCGTACCACATGATGGTCACGCGCGCGCAGATACGTCCGGGACAAACCGTGCTGGTGCTGGGTGCGAATTCCGGCGTCGGCATGGCGGCGATCCAGTTGGGCAAGCTATTCAATGCGCGCGTGATCGCCACCGCCGGCAACGACGAAAAGATGCGTCGTGCGCGCGAACTGGGCGCCGACGAGGTCATCAACCATTACCAGCAGAAGATCAGTGAAGAAGTAAAGCGCATTACTTCGAACCAGATGGCCGACATCGTCGTCGAGCACGTCGGCCAGGCGACCTGGGGCGAAAGCATGAAGTCGCTGAAGCTCGGGGGCACGATCGTCACCTGCGGCGCGACCACGGGCCCGAAGGCGGAGTTCGATATCCGCTTCCTGTTCGCGCGGCAACTGTCGTTTCTCGGCTCGTACATGGGCACCATGGGCGAGTTGCACGAGGTCCTGGGACACGTCTTCGCCGGACGCCTGAAGGGAATCGTCGATTCCACCTTCCCGCTCAGCGAAGCGCGCGCCGCCCACGAACGCATGGAAAAGAGCGAGATGTTTGGCAAGATTGTGCTGCAACCGTGAGCAGGCACTTGACGTAAATGTATAATCAAGTATTATACAATCGTCAAGGAGGTGGCCGTGCGATGGCTATTCACCAAGAGGTCCTCAGAGTTGCGAACGAGATCGCCCGGGGCCGCGCCGACCGGAGTTTTTCGCCGGAGGAAGTTGTTCGTGCGCTACCGCATTTGAACCAGAATTCCGTCCGCACGCACGTGGTGAGCCGATGTTGTGAGAACGCCCCCAAGAACCACGCGCACAAATGGAACTATTTCAAGCGTGTGGGCCGGGGCCGGTATCAGGTTGACCCGGCGTATTGCAAAGAAGGTGTCGTGGAAAAGGCCAAAATTAAAGCTGCAAAACGAAAACGGCCGGAGAATGACGCGTTGCGCCAGACGATTCATTGCATTGTGCATCACGAGCCCGAAGCGTACGTTGCCGAGTGTCTGGAGTTCGGAGTGGTCACTCAAGGGGTAACGTTGGACGAAGTGGTGGAGAACTTCCGGGACGCCCTTGCGCTTCACCTGGAAGATGAGGACTTGGCAGCATTAGGGTTCGATGCCCAGCCTCGCGTACAGGTCGTGGTGGAACTGCCACTCGCGTCGTGAGCAGAATACGGCAGTTGTCTGCAAAGGACGTCTTGCGTGCCCTGGCAACGTTTGGATTCGGGGTGGTCACGATTCGGGGAAGCCACGCAAAGCTTCGACGAGTGCTGAAAAGCGGCGAGCGGCAGACGTTAACAGTGCCGATTCACAAGAGCATCGCTCCCGGGACCGTGCGCGCAATCTATCGGCAGGCGCAGCGCTTCATACCGGAAGAGGATCTTAGGCCGTGGTTCTTTCACGAAGATCCGGATTGAAATCGAGGCACTCCGAGGCTGAGCCGGAGTCAAGGGCCAAGAAGTCACAATGACGAAAGCAGGTCAGTTCGGCGCTGCGCTGCTGGTGCTATTGGCCGTATATTGCGCTGCGCAAGACAAGCCCTCGGAAAAGGTATTTCCGATGGCCAAGGGAACCACCTGGGTCTATTCGGCGCATGTGAAGTGGGGCAAAGAGGGAACGGAAGCGACCGCCAGCAAAGACCTGCGCTGGACTGTGACCGTGGCCGATGCGGCGCAGAATGGCGACATCGCCGCTGCGCTTTTGAAGGGCGGACCGTGGGACCTGGCGTGGTACGAGCCCAACGTGAAGCCGCAGGAACACCTCATCGTGCGGATCGGCGCCACGTATTACCTCCTGCATGACGAGGCGGCCGCAACATTTGCCGACATCAAAGCGGGAAAGACCAGCGACTTGACGGAACGCCTGGCCGACGACATCTGGTTCCAGATGCCGATCGAGATCTCCGACAACTTCTGCGCGCCCGAAGCGGAAGAGCGCGCGCCGATGGGTTGCTGGTCGGTGGAAAAGATAACCACTACCCATTCGCTCAGAGTGCCCGGACTGCCGCCAACGCCGGAAGCGACCGAGTACGTGCTCTTCTTCATGACCAATCCCGACACGGAGATGGTCACGCTGGTACCGGGCGTTGGTATCTTCTCGTGGCAGTACCAGCACCATGGCACGGTGGCGGAAGCGTCGCTGAAGTTGGTGGAGTACCGGGCCCCCGGAGCGCGAGTTTTGCGCCGGCCATTGGCATCTAAACATTGAGCCCTTAGAATGGAGGGTTATGGCTGACTTCGATAAAGGCCAGGTGCGCTTCGACAACCTGGAAGGCGCGCACCAGCACGGCCAGCGCGGCGTGATGCGCGAAGTGGAGTTGGGCGACACGACTCCCGAGGGCGTGATCATGACCACTCTCGACAACGCCGTGAACTGGGTGCGCAAGAATTCGCTCTGGCCGATGAGCTTCGGCCTGGCCTGCTGCGCCATCGAAATGATGTCCATGGGCGCGTCGCGCTTCGATATCGCCCGCTTCGGCGCCGAAGTATTCCGGCCATCTCCCCGCCAGGCCGACCTGATGATCGTTGCCGGCCGCGTCTCGCAGAAAATGGCGCCGGTTATCCGCACGCTCTGGGAGCAGATGCCGGAACCCAAGTGGGTGATCTCCATGGGCGCCTGCGCGACTTCCGGGGGCGTCTTCAACAACTACGCGCTCGTGCAGGGCGTGAACCAGGTGATTCCAATCGACGTCTATGTGCCCGGTTGCCCGCCACGTCCGGAGCAGTTGATCTACGCCATCACCATCCTTCAGGAAAAAATCCAGAAGGAGCGGGGATCGTTCAAAGACGCGCTAAACCTGACTTAGGCGAACGCGACGGACGCTCCAGGCTCCTCCTCCTGCGCAGCATGGACAAAGACGCGCAGGGAACGGCGGCGCGCGCTCTGGTCACCCGCACTTGTAAAATGGTCGGCCCTGCTGTGCGGGGCTGGACTTGTACATGAACCCGTTGGAAATTTCGCCGGAGCAGTTCCGTCAACTGGCCAATCGCGTTACCAACCTCACCACCCAATACCTGGAATCCTTGCCGCAACGGGAGTCGTTTCCCAGCGCAGCGACGGGGGCCAATACGACCGCGGCCTTCGACAGCCCGCTTCCACGGCAGGGAATGGGCGATCATGCACTCGATGCACTTACGGATGTCTTGCGGCTCTCCCGCGCGCCCAGTCCGCGCTTTTTTGGCTACGTGCTGGGTTCCGGCGATCCAGTCGGTGCGGTCGCCGACCTGCTGGCGAGCGTGCTGAACCAGAACGTCACCGCGTGGCGTTCCGGCCCGGCTGCGGTCACGATTGAGCGGACGGTGGTGCGCTGGCTGGCGGAAGCGATTGGCTGCGGCAAATTTACCGGCTCCCTCACCGGCGGCGGATCTTCCGCAAACCTGATGGGGCTGATGATGGCGCGCGAGTCACGGCACGCCGCCAACGAAGAAGGTGCGCGCGTCGGCGTGGTGTACGCGTCCAGCGAAGTTCATATGTCGATCGCGAAGGCGATGAGCCTGCTGGGGCTGGGTCATCGCAACCTGCGCATGATTCCTGTCGATGAGAACTTCCGCATGAAGGTGGAGGAACTGGAGCGCGCCATCGAAATCGACCGCACGGAAGCGAAGTCTCCGATTGCGGTAGTTGCGTCGGCGGGCACGGTCAATACCGGCGCCATCGACCCGCTGGAAAAGATCGCGGCCATCGCGCGCCGGCATGGGCTGTGGATGCACGTGGACGGCGCCTATGGAGCGCTGGCTGCCATCGCCGCGCCGGACAAATTCCACGGGCTGGAACTGGCGGATTCACTCTCCCTCGATCCGCACAAGTGGCTTTACCAACCTTTGGATTGCGGCTGCCTGCTCTTCCGCGATCCCACTTACGCGCAGCGGGCGTTTGCCCACAGCGGCGATTACGCGAAATCGCTTTCTTCCGACCCCATCGAGGGCTTCGCGTTCTTCGAGGAGTCGATGGAGCTGTCGCGACGTTTCCGCGCGCTCAAGGTATGGCTGTCCTTGCGCTACCACGGACTGGAGACATTTCGCCAGGCAATCGAGCGCGACCTCGGTCATGCCCAGGCGCTGGCCCAGATGGTGCGGGATTGCCGGGACCTCGAACTTCTCGCACCTATCGAGCTGAGCGCTGTGTGTTTCCGTCATCGCGGCGGTGACGACGCCTTTAATCAGCGCGTGCTCAAGTGCGTGGTGCGCCGCGGCAAGGTGTACATCTCCAACGCGACAGTCCACGGCAGGTTCGCGTTGCGGGCCTGCTTTGTGAACCATCGCACGACCGACGCCGACGTGCGCGCGGTCGTCGAAGAGGTTTTAGCGGCGGCTCGGGAAGTGTAATTGGCTCGGCTTGCTTCTGGCGGCCTGTTCTGGCGGGTTTCGGGGGCATAGGTGACACATCGCCGTGGTACAAAGGTAGGCGTCATGCCTTCTAAGGACTCATACAGCGGCGACCGCCGTTCGGTTGTCGCTACGGCTCCATGCCGCGCGGACCTGGCCGGTTCGACCCTGGATCTCTGGCCCCTGTACCTGTTCCATCCCGGCGCGGTCACCCTCAATTTCGCGATTTCAATTCTGACCACTTGCCGGATCACCCCGCTGCCGGGCAAGTCGATCCGCCTCCGCTCGGTGGACACGAACCGCGACGAGACTTACGCGGGCCTCGATGAATTGTGCAGCGCGCAGCGTCACCAGCACACTCTCGGCGCCCAGCTGGTGAAGTACTTCGCGCCCAAGGGTGGGTTCCTGCTGGAAACCACCTCGGAATCGCCGGCGGGCGCAGGCATCGCCGGGTCGTCCGCGCTGATGATCGCCACCACTTCCGCGCTGGCGCGCTACACCGGGCGCAAGCTGGAAAAGGAGAGCATCCGCCAGATCGCGCAAAACGTGGAAGCGCAGATTATCAACGTCCCCACCGGCTGCCAGGATTACTACCCGGCACTCTATGGTGGCGCGAGCGCGGTGCACCTCAACGTGGACGGCATCCATCGCGAGGCCTTGCCGGTAGCGGCCGAAGATATCGAAGCGCGCTTCCTGCTGGTATACACGGGCGCGCCGCGCCAGTCCGGCATCAACAATTGGGAAGTATTCAAGGCGCACATCGACGGTGTAAAGAAGGTCGTCCGCAACTTCGAGCAAATCTCGCAAATCGCGCAGTGCATGCACCGGGCGATCGGGAAGGCCGATTGGAACGAAGTCGCCGAATTGTTGCAGCAGGAGTGGAAACTGCGGCGCGCCAACTACACCGGCATTTCGACGCCGCTCATCGACAAGCTCACGCAGGTTGCGCAGCGCAATGGCGGCCGGGCGGCGAAAGTCTGTGGCGCCGGGGGTGGAGGCTGCGTGGTATTCATGGTGCATGAGGACGCGAAAGAGCGCGTCGCGGAGGCTTTGCAGAAGGCCGGCGCCCACCTGTTGCCCTTCCGCGTCGCGCAGAAAGGCGTCGTGGTCACGGTCACGAAAAACTCTCGCGCCGCCGGAGCCTAGAGATTGACCCTGTGGACCGATGAGGACGGCAAGCTGCGGCTGGGATGGCGGATCGTCCTCGGCATCCTGCTCGCGTTGGCGGCGAATTATCTCGCCGGGGCAATCGCCAGCGCCGCTGCCAACAGCCAGCGCAGTTTTGAGTTTGTCTACCGGCCCACGCTCCTGATCCTACTGCTGGCATGGTTCTCAGCCATGCTGCTGTTTGCCGACCGCGTCGATGCGAACCCACTCCAGGCGCTCGGGCTCGGCCGCAAAAGAGCGCTGTCCGACTCGTTGTTTGGCATGTTCGTCGGCGCCGGCTGCATCTGTGCTGGCGTTGCCCTGATTGCCGCATTTGGGGGGGTGTCCTTCTCCATGCGAACGAACCGCCATACTGCCGCGCTTCTGCTGGTAGAGGTCTTTATCCTGGCCACGGGCGCCATGGCTGAAGAATTGATGTTTCGCGGCTATCCCTTCCAGCGCATTCTGGAGGGTGCCGGACCGGCGGTTGCCATCGCGGTGCTTTCGGTTTTCTTCGGGATTGCCCATCGCTGGAATCCGCACGCGCGCGACGCTGCGCTTTTGTCTCTCTTTAACACGATATTTGTAGGTGTCCTGCTCGCCTTTGCCTATCTCCGGGTGCGGAATTTGTGGCTGCCGTGGGGAGTGCATTTTGGGTGGAATGCCGCTTTGGGTGTGCTGTTTGGGCTACCCGTGAGCGGGCTCAACGACTTTTCCGTGGTCGTGCACGGTAAGGCCACCGGGCCGGTTTCGCTGACCGGGGGGCCTTATGGAATCGAGGGCGGACTGGCCGGTACCCTGGCCATCCTGGTCGGCTTCGTTCCGCTGTATTGGTTTACCCGCCGCCGGGCGCCCGAAATTGCAGCCAGCCCGGCTGCGGAGACCAAGGCTTAGGGGCCTCCGGGCCGTTCCAGGTTGCTGCCGCATCCAAGTAACCGTCGGGCGGATTTTCCCTCTATTTGCATAGAGGGCTATAATTTTCTCAGCCCTGCCAGGTACTCCCATGTCCTCTCGTCGCAGTACGTGGTTCGTAGCGGCAATACTGCTGCTCAGCATGATCGCGCTCGGCGATGACAAGAAGTCCTCGTCATCGACGCCGAAGATGGACGAAGTCACCCGCATGCAGTTGATCCGCGCCATGAATTCGGAAATCGTGTACATCCGCCGTCCTTTCCCCATGGGCTATAAGGGCCTCACGATCAAGAATGGCACGGTGGTCCCCGGCGAGCAGGAAGTGCAAAGCATGGTCGCCCTCTACGGTCCTGCCGTGAAACCCGGCGACCAGGCGCGCATCACCGCGATTGACTTCAAGGGCGACAACAAGATCATCTTCGAAATCAACGGCGGTCCCAAGAAAAAGCAGAAGTGGTACGACCGCATCCAAGTCGGCACTGGAAACGCGAGCGTTACCAATCCGAACCCGCAGACCAACCTCAATGCACGCGGCTCTTCGGTCACGCTGGAGTTCGACAAATATGTCCCCTTGTTGAGTCCCGACGAGTTGAAGAAACTCCTCTACCCGGTATTTGATTTCAACGCGAAATCGGCGGTGGAAGCATACTTGGACACCATTCCCCCGAAGGTGAAAGAGGCGATCCAGAACAAGCAGGTTCTGGTCGGCATGAACCGCGAGATGGTCGTCTACGCGATGGGCCGCCCGCCCAAGAAATACCGCGAGCAGAATTACGAGGAGTGGATATACGGCACGCCGCCGGACCCGGTGCAGTTCGTGCGCTTCGTCGGCGACGAGGTAGTGCTGCTCGAAATCATGAAAGTGGACGGACAAAAAACCATCCGCACTGAGAAGGAAGTGGACCTGAAACCGGCAGTGGCGCAAACCCAGCCCGCGGCGCCAGCGGCGCAGCCGGGAAACGATACTGGTCAGGCGACTAAGCGCCCGACTTTGAAACGTCCAGGCGAAGCAGCACCGCCAGTGGCCGAGGGGCGCTCGGGGAAAATGCCCTTGCCGGGCGACGCGCAGCGTGGCCCGATGGACCCGCCGCTATCGCCCGGTTCTCCGGCAGGGGCCGGATCGCCCTCTCCGGGCTCGCCCACCGGCATTCCGCCCCAGTAAGCGGAAACTAGCCGGGAACTCAGAAAAACCGCCGCCCGACGCGGCGGTTTTTCTTTGGCCGGAACGGCTGGCGCGTCGTACTTGCGGGAACAATTGGCGGCTGCGGCTGCTGGCCTTTACACTGAGGAGGTGAAGATCGCACTGGGCCAGATCAACACTACGATCGGAGATTTCAGCGGCAACGCAGAAAAGATCGTGACCTTCGCGCAGCGGGCAAGGGCCGCCGGCGCGGAGTTGGTCATGTTCCCCGAGCTGTCCATTTGCGGGTATCCGCCGCGCGACCTGGTCGAGAACCCCGCCTTCGTCGCCAGGAACCAGCAGACCGCGGAGCATATTGCGGCGGCAACGCGCGGCATCGCAGTGATCTGCGGCCTGGTTACTGCCGCCCATGCGAAAACCGGTAAGTCGGTGATGAACTCGGCGGCGCTCTTGTCCGACGGACGCATCCAGGTCATTCAGTCCAAGATGCTGTTGCCGACCTACGATGTATTCGACGAGTCCCGCAACTTCGCTCCGGCGCAGCGGCAGGAAATGTTCACCATCGGGGGATTGCGCGTGGCGCTGACCGTCTGCGAAGACGCCTGGAACGACAAGAGCTTCTGGAACCGGAGGCTTTATGTTGTCGATCCGGTGGAAGAGCTCATGCGTGCCGGGGGAGAGGTGCTGCTCAACATTTCCGCTTCGCCCTTCTATGCCCGGAAGCAGGAGCTGCGTCGCCAGATACTGTCGGCGCTGGCCACCAAGTACAAAGTACCGGTGGTGATGGTGAACCAGGTGGGCGGCAACGACAGCCTCGTTTTCGACGGCTCCAGCATGGCAATCGCGCCCGACGGCCGGATCAAGGCGCAGGCTAAGTGCTTCGAAGAGGACCTGGTCCTGTTCGACACCGAGACGCTCGCGGGCGACATGCACGTCTGTGAGCAGGGGACCGAGGCGGATGCTTACACCGCACTGGTGGTGGGGACGCGCGACTACGTCCGCAAGTGCGGCTTCCAGCGCGCCATCGTGGGGCTCAGCGGCGGCATCGATTCGGCGCTGACGGCCTGCATCGCGGCCGATGCGCTGGGACCCCAAAATGTCATCGGTGTCGGCATGCCCGGGCCCTACTCCTCGGGCGGCAGCATCGACGACGCGCGCGCTCTGGCCGCGAACCTGGGCATACGTTTTGAGCTGATTCTCATCACCGGCATTTTTAACGCCTGCCTGCATGCGCTGAAGCCGGTTTTCGCCGGACGCGAAGCAGACGTGACGGAAGAGAACATCCAGGCCCGCATCCGCGGCACGCTGCTCATGGCACTGTCGAACAAGTTCGCGGGCTTGGTGCTGAGCACCGGCAACAAGTCGGAACTGGCGGTCGGATACTGCACCATGTACGGCGACATGGTCGGCGGACTGGCGGTGATCTCCGATGTCCCCAAGACGATGGTGTACCGTCTGTCGGACTACGTGAACTCGCGCCAGCCGGTGATACCTCGTTCGACGATTGAGAAACCTCCGTCGGCGGAGTTGCGTCCCGATCAGAAGGACAGCGACACGCTTCCGGATTATGCTGTCCTCGATGCGATCCTGGAGGATTACATCGAGGACAACAAGACGCCGGAGCAGATCGCCTCCGGACGGAACTTCGATCTGGCCCTGGTCCGTAAGGTGGTCCGCATGGTCGAACGGGCCGAGTACAAGCGCCAGCAGGCCGCGCCCGGGTTGAAGATTTCCGAAAAGGCATTCGGAGTCGGCCGGCGATTTCCTATCGCGGCTCGTTCGGAGACATAGAAACAAATCATTTGGGCGCGATGACAATACTTTCGCGGTCCCAGGAAGACAGGAATGAAAACAAAATTCGCAATCGGTGTTCTCTTGTTCGCAGCACTGGCAGTGGGCCAGGCCACCAAGCCCGCGGCAAAAAATCCCGCACCGTCGGGAACTGCTCCCACAAAATCCGAAGCAGCCCGAAAACCGGCGGACACGGCGAAGCCGGCGGGCAATACGGCCGCCCCTGGGCTGCCCTCGCGTGCCACCGCCGAATCATTCATCCACCACGCATTCGGCTGGGACCCGCAGTCAAAGCTGACCGTGAAGGACGTCAAGTGGTCTCCCGCGGCCACCGTTGCCGAGATCGACGTACATGCGGAAACTCCCACAGGCCCCGGCGACCGCGCCATCTACGTCACCTCGGACCACAAGAACACCATTGCCGGTCAGATGTTCCCGTTTGGCGGCCAGCCCGGGGTGAAGCCGACCGAAGCGCAGGTGGACGCCTTCGTCAAGCAGATCACCGCCAACAGCCCGGGCCTGACGTGGACGGTGCTCGAAGTGAAGCCGAACGCGCTCGATAACCTCACGGAAGTGACCGTAGTGCTGACCAATGCGCAGGGGCAGCGCGGTGGCCAGCGCTTCTGGGTCACACCCGACGGCCAGCATGTTCTCCTCGGGGAAAACGGCCCCTTCGGCGCAGATCCCTTTGCCGCTGCCCGCGCCGAATTGACGAAGGGGATCAACGGTCCCTCGAAGGGACCGGCGACAGCGACGATCCTGCTGGTTGAGTTTGGCGATCTCGAGTGTCCGAGTTGCAAGGCGGCGGTGCCGATTGTGGAACGACTGCTGAAAGAGGTCCCCAATTCCCGCCTCGTCTTCCAGCAGTTCCCCCTGACCCAGATCCACCACTGGGCTTACAAGGCGGCTCAATTTGGCGATTGCATCGCTCGCCAGAACAATGGCGCCTACTGGAAGTTCATGGACGCCGTGTATGGCGTACAGGAAGACATTTCCGGGCACGTGGAATCGAGCGACCCGAACAAGAAACCCGATCTCAGCTATGCCGAGCAGAAGTTGACCGAACTGGCCGGACAATCGGGGATGAACGGCAAGCAGATCGCGACTTGTGCCGCGGACCCGTCGACTTCGAATCGGGTGGACCGCTCCATGGAACTGGGCAAGCACATGCAGGTGACCGGCACCCCGACTCTGTTCATCAACGGGCGCAAGATCCAGACCCTCGGAAGCATGCCCTACGATTCGCTGAAAAGGCTGGTGGAATTCACGGGCTCGCCGGCAGCGAGGTAGTGACGGCTGCGGGATCCGTTCAGTCCACCGCGCGGACCGGAATCAATGTGCTTCCCGACGCGGGCTTGCGCACAATGTGCGGCGTGATCATTACCAGCAGCTCGCCTGCGGAGTCCTGCGGCGTATTGTGTGCCGTGGCCCGGTTCAGGATAGGTATGCGCGAAATCCCGGGGAGTCCGGAGAGGCTGTTCGATTCCGACTTTTCGATCATTCCCGCGATAATCGCCGTTTCGCCGTCACGAACGGAAAGCGAGCCCGTGTAACTGCGGCTGCTGATCACCGGGATTCCGTTGAAGCTTGCGCCGGTGAGCGCCTTCATCTCCATCGTCAGGTCGAGCGTGATTTCATTCTGATGGACCTGCGGCTTCGCCTTCACCATCAGCCCCAGGTCTTCGAAGGTGAACGACGGAAACGGGTTCTGGTACGTCTGGTTTTGCAACACCTGGGAGATTTGCGACGTGTTGAAGATGGGCGCGAACGACGCGTTCATGATGGGGTAGCGTTCGCCGATCTTCAGCGTGGCGTCGGTTCCATGCGCCGCGCGCAGCGTCAGGTTCTGGATGGTCGTGACGCGCGAGGAGTTCATCGAAAAGTGCAGCGTGCCCGGCGCAAACGGTACGGCAAAGCGCGTCAAGCCGCCGCCAAACGTCCCAAACGGGTTCTGGAAAATCGAAGTCTGCTGGTTCTGGAGCTGCTGCAACAGTGCGGCGATGCTCGACGTGTTTGCCTGGTTGATGCCGCCCGACGAGATGAGCTGGTTGATCAGGTCTTGTATGTTGGGCTGCTGCAATATCGCCAATGCAGCCGAGCTCAGGTTGAATGCCTGCCATTGCAGCGGCAACTCCAGGCCCATGTCCTTGAGCATCGACCGGTTCACCTGCAACACCTGGAATTCCAGCATCACCTGCGGCCGCGAGATGTCGATATCCCGCAGCAGTTCCGTGGCGGCATCGAGCAGGCGCCGGGGCGCCCGCACCATGATGCTGGAAGATTCCGGCTGGTGCGCAATCTGCCGGATGCCGAACAGCGTGCGCAGCACGTTCAGGACGTCGTTGAGTTCCGCCGCGGTCGTCGCGTCCGGCAGGTAGAACGTTCGCAGCGACATGCGCTCGAATTGCGCACGGTTTAGCGTGTTGTCGGCCAGCAGCAGGAAGCGTTGTTCGGAAACCGGCGTCCAGAACGTCTTCGTCATCGAACACGCCAGGCTGATCGCGCGCCGGAAATCCACATCGTCCACGTCGAAACGGATGGGGCGGGCGGTCACGCTCTCGTCGAACTCGACCGTAAGTCCGAAGTCTTTCGCGATCTGCTGGAACAGCCCGCGCGTGTCGCCGCGATAATGATAGGAGTGAACGCCGGTGGCCGGCGTAACGCGAAGCTCTCCCGGCGAATCGCCAATGGTCAAGTGCGACAGGTTGATGGCCGGAAGCGGAAGGGCATCGTGCAACCGCTGCTGGGCGAAATCATTCGACGGATCCAGCGCCAGCGCCTGGCGAAATTCCGTAGTCGCGCGCTCCGAATTGTGATCGAGCAGCAACTGGTTGCCCGAATCGAGATGGCGCAGCACCAGCTGCTGGCGCAGGATTTCGCGGGTCGTCAGGTATTCCAGATCGTTCGGCACCAGTCGCGACGCGGCTTCCACGGCGTCGAATGCCTGTTGCGTCTTGCCCAGCTTGTGCAATTCCAGGGCGCGGCTGAAGTCCTTCTGCGCTTGCTTCAGATCGGACTTGGACACGCCGCAGGCCGCGATGGTGCGGAGTTGGGAACAGGCTCTAACTTCGATGGCCGACTGCGGCGCGGACT
>Ga0208355_1000831_pt1 | contig 14016 bp, 22 predicted proteins | sample NGESurdeep072012_6_FD_184458 | JGI IMG/M metagenome (GOLD analysis project Ga0208355, IMG submission 184458) | Arctic peat soil microbial communities from Barrow, Alaska - NGEE Surface sample 210-3 deep-072012 (SPAdes) | ecosystem: Environmental > Terrestrial > Soil > Wetlands > Peat ... | reverse complement strand
CTGGCTTGCCGAGCCGTAGCACGCGAAGCGGGCGAAGGCTGGTGGGAGAGGTAGTTATCGAATAATTTAGGTGTGTCAATTGGATAGGCCGAAGGTGCGGGCATTTTGGAACCTTTGAAAGATAAATTGAATTTTCAACCCCGCCCGCACCTTCCAAAGCGGGAGCGCCAACATAAGAGGTACCCCGCCGCGCCGGCTCGCTGCATAGTCCGTCTTTTCCGCCCTTGCGATTGAGCGCACTTTTGTAGCAAGCCAATGCCGCTTTGGTTGCTTCGTCCTGGTCGCGAAAGCTAAGTTCACCTCTCAATAAGCCCGACCGCGCAGGTTGGATAATAAGAGCGGTTATTCTTTGCCGGGCGACGGCCCATCTACAGCGTCGGCGGCGTTGATCTGGAAATTGGTATGGTCGAACATCGCGTACGGCGAGTTACGGTCAACACCATACAAGTGGATGACGGCATGAGAGACCAGCACGATGTTTGCGTCTCTGTTGGCATTTACGTCAGCCACTAACTTGTCCAGCGACTTTAATGCCGCGCCTGCCTCCCATTGTGTGAAGGCCATGATGGCGGCGGTCATGAGGTAGCGGGATTGCAGGACGGCGTGAACATCGCTGCTCGGCATGACTATAACGTCGAACGAATCGAACCGGCCATTGCGGCAATAGAGATCGGCGTCGCCGAAGGCTATGGGAATGTCAAAAACTGTAAGAGCATTTAATGGATCGCCGTTTATCTGTTGGATATATTTGATGACGGGTGGCGATAACCCTGTCTGCTCCAACGCTTGCCCGGCCTCAACCAGTCGGCTCTTGAATTGGTCGCATGTTGGATCGGCAGCGCGCGCACTTGGCACAAGCGCGATCATGGAGGCCACGATCGCCAGCATAGCAAAGGCTGCGGTCAGCGGCTTGGTTGGTTTCGTCCGGGTCGTGTTTTTCGTCACGGCGAGCCATCCTTTCGCACCCTACCAGGTGGAACAACGGCGGCCGGCGATGTTGGGTATAGCCGGTCACCGAATCAGCGAGGGTGCCTCAGTCTCCGTGTGATGAGTGTGACGCAAATGCAGGCACCGATCCGCATTACCGAAAGGACTAGCCAAGCTCGGAATAACTCCCTCGCCCACGTCATATTTCGACCCGCTTCAAGATTGCGCCGACTGGCGTACCCAAGCCCATGAAAATCCTAAAAGCCACATCGAGATAATCGGCGCTTCAAAAGTTGCGGGTGCCATGCACCACCACGCCGGCCAATTCTGCCGCCTGATCGACTAAGCCGGCCCGAGTGCGAGCGCCCTGATTGCCTCGTAACGGTCGAGCGTGCCTGAAATAACCGTGTTTCACGGTAAAGACTTCGCGGCCCGCCGCGCTGGTGGCTACAATAATCAACACAATATTGACAGAAAAAGACCGAAGTAACTAAGTATAGGCTTGGCCTTAATTCAACTCTATTTAATAAGACTCGACACAACTGAGCGAATCAGCTATTATATACTTACATATTGCTTGCAATGTAGGGAAGAACAAAGATGAATACGCCTAAAATAAAATTTGCTGAGGCCGCACGGCGAGCCGGTCTTTCGACCGCAACTCTGCGGCGCTTGGTTGCGGACGGAGAGGGGCCAGCGGTCTATCGGCTCGGCCGGCGTTGGTTCGTAATCGACCTCGCGGACCTTGAAACCTGGGTCGCTAGTCGCCGGCTCGACACCAGCGCGGGGGCTACTCATGCCGTTTAACGACGACGACGCGGCGGCGCTGATGGATGACGCTGAGGTGCTTCGCCGGCAGGTGAAGGGGCTCCAGGCCGCGCTCGTAGCAGCACGCGCCGAAACATTGGCAGCGGTGCATCTTGGCGATCCCGATTTCGGCCCGGCATTTGTCGGCTCGCTGGCCGCGACGGTGACGGCTGACGGCCGCGCCAGCGTTGGTGTGGTCACGAAAAACGGCAAGCCGAAGGTGCAGTGGGATTCTGAGCGCAAGCGCCTGGTCCCGGTGGACGACGCTGATCTGGTGGCCTCGACGAAGGAAAGATTTCCGCAACTGCCTTGGCGATCAACAACCGCTGCCGACGACAGCAAGCCGGCTCCAGCGAAGGCGAGCGACCAAGAATTGCTGGCACGCCTTCGCGCGGAACATCGCAGTCAGACTCAGCCGCTGGTGACGCCGGCTGACATTGCCGCCGCGCGGGCGCGTAACCCTTGGGCGAAGGGGACGGAAAATCTAACTCTGCAAATGAAAATCATGCGGTACGACAGGGCGCTCGCGGCTGAGATACAGGCCGAAGCCGGAGTGGCGGCGTGACATGCACAGGGACAGAACACCGGCCGGTACGTTTAGCGCCGGTCGCTCGGGTAACCCGAAGGGGCGGCCTATCGGCGCGAAAAACAAGGTCGCGCGCAAAGTTGAGAAACTCATCGTGGGGGAACTGGAATCGATCGCGCGTAAGCTCATCGAAAGAGCGAAGGACGGCAACGTGCAAGCCGCGCTGGTGCTGTTCCGCACCGTTATCGGGCAAATGCGCGAGCGATCTATGCCTATAAAATTTGAGCTGCCGGAATTGAACACACCGGCCGACGCCATTGAGGCAATGCGCGCAATCGCTCGCGGTGTCGCTGACGGTGAACTAACCGGCGACGACGCACGGGCGCTGACGGCGGCGGTGGATGCCTTCATCAAAGCAATCGAAGCTCACGACCATGCAACGCGGCTGAGCGCGATCGAGGAACAACTAAAACCGAAAACGGGAAAATAGAATGACCATTAGCAAGCGATTGCAGCGCGCAGAGGCGGCGGTGCCTCCACGCGCGTCGCATGGCCAAGAGCAATTCGACATCATATTGCAATGCCTCGGTGAGAGCGAGGTGCGCGAATTGCAAGACGCATTGCTGCGCTCACAAAAGTGCGGCTTTACAAATGCGACACTCGATCAAGATGAAGAATGGCGCGCAGTCCTGGCAGACATGCGGGCAAGAATCGAGGCGCGCAGTACGCTGCCACTCTGTATTCAAGCGCACCTGCGGTGCGGCACAGCCGGCCCCTGGAGCCTCGATGCCGAAGTCGAATACGTGCGGCGACAACTCACGCAAGATTTCGACTGTTGGAGCATCAGCGCCGATCTGAGCGGCTTAAACATTGATGATCTTTCGACATTGATCGACATGCGCGTGAGCAATGCTGGCATGGCCAACGTAGGCTGGACTCTCGCCAAGATCAGCCGGCCGGCGGCCGAAAATCTTTGTAGCCGAATTGGTGTCGATCTGCTGGCGCTGCCTGGCATACCGGAAGAACTGCTTGGCTCGCCGGTTAGCAAGGAGAAACTTTCTATTCGATGGCAAGCGGCGGCGAAAAGCTCGCGCTCATTGGGAGGTGGGGAAAGCTGATGAAGGGGCACGACTCAATAACCAAAACGGGCGGCCAAATTGGCGTTACAGGGATGAAGGATTGTTACGTCGAGGGCCTAATGATGGCACCGGCAGCCTGAAATGCCCAAGGACAGGGTGACGCCAGCACCCACGCAATAACCCCATTAGGGAAAACAATATACGCGGCAGATAGAATACGAAACTCGCTGGTCTCGCCTTGCCACATCGAACAAATCAAACCGAATTGAAAACTTCTTACGGTGGTCATCAAAGTTACGGGCGCTTTTCATCTGTTCCATGAGGCCCCGTGTCACATCAGGCGACAGATAAAGTCGCAACAAGAACGTGTCTCTTTCAAACCATCCGTCTCCAATTGATCCATTTTCAAGAAGGCTAAATCGGTCGAGAGAGCCAAGAGCGTTGAGCAGGAATTGGCATTTCGTATGCTCGAACTCCTTTGGGTATTCCACAATGCCAGACGTATCGAACGAAAAAAATGCATCTACACCAGCTGCTTTGTCCCATTGGAGAGTTTGTAGGCTCCGCTCGCCGCGCTCATCACCAAAACTATGTATGTTGTACGAAATCGCGGGATAATCCACCTCACAAGAAAGATTCACGTATTTGCAGGTAGGTATTTCAGCCAATCTTTTCTGATAATAGTCCAATAGATCGACGCTCATCGAACACTCCGTTTAAATATGGGCTATTGAGGTGGCTACGTGTCCGGTTTCCACTGGCACGTATTAGTCTAATAAGTCCTCTAAGGGCGAATTTCTCCGCGCCACGCCGCGCCCATGAAATTCAACACTGCGACAAATGCGCGAAACGTGAAGACGAGCGCCAAACCACAAAGCGATAGCGCGGCAAGAAGCAAATAGCCCAATGGCCGAAGTAAATAATAGATCAACGCAGCCCCTGCCGCTGCTATGCCCACTATGGACAAATAAACTTGCGCTGGCCCATCGAACACACTCGGATAGAAACCGTTTCCGATTGCAAGAATGGGGATCAAACTCAATCCCAAAAGAGCAGCCCATTCCCATTTTGATAGCGGAAACTTTTGTCTCGGCTTCGGCGGCGGCAACAGCATTCGGGCCTCCCAAGAGGCTGCATCTTCGTGCAGCCTACTTGTTACGCCCTTTTGTTTGGCGAGTCTGTTTTGTTGATGAAATAGCGCGGGTGAATGCCCTATTTCGCTGCTGCATGGAAGAATTTCCAAAGCGATATAACTAGCACGCAGGCCGCTATCAGGGTCGATAAAATCCACTTCCATTCCCGGCCGAACAACCTCACAAGCCACCAACGCGCCAAATTCCGGCGCAACTGTTCGCCTTGTGTCGTAAGCTCAACGTCACGATAGTAGGGCGCAAAAGGATGGACGCCTTGATGGCTTGATGCGCTTACCAGTCCTAAACCGATTAGGTGTTGTATCGCATCGCTGATCGCCTCGGGGGTAACTCCCGGTATCTTAAGGTCGTCGGAATCACCATCTGGAAATAGGGACGGAATGCTGAGAAGCACCCTGCGTTCATGTCGGCTAAGGCGAGGAATTTGTTCCATGGTGCGCCCATCCTGCGCGCGGCCTTCCCGCGCGTCAGTTCATAAAGACGGATGCCGTAGGCAGTGCGCGGACGAATAGATTAGCGGATTCTGATTACGGTTGTTGGCGAAAACACGCGCCCAGTCGCCCGCGTCCTAGCCCGCTGGCCCAAGGGCTCGCGCACGCTGGTGTTACGGCGAGGCAAACGCGGCCATCTACCGCTTCTTCTTGCCTCGCCGCACGCTGGCGGCCCGGCCCCCGCACCGAGAGCCGTTGGCAGCAGTGTCACTCGCGTTCTGGCAACGTCCGGTGGCCTTGTGGGACGTTCGCTTTGGCGTTGAGCTTGGCGTTGCTGTTGACGTTGGGCTTGGCGTTGTTGTTGACGTAGGAGCCGGAGTTTCGGCCGAGGTTCCGCGCGCGTCCGGCCGTAACAAAACCTTCTGCGCATCTATCGGGACGCTCACGGCCCCGAGCACCTCGGTCGACTTATTCCGGCTGCGCCAGTCCCACGGCGCGATGAAGGCGCCGGCCCATAATCCGGCACGCGCTTCGTGGGCGGCTGCCTCGTCTGCATCATATTTGTGTGAATAGCGTTTGAAAGATAGAGCCAAGCCAGAGCGGACCATCCACCGTTGGATAACCTCACCGATTACTTCTAAAATTGCTCTCCGGTAGTCCGTTCCTTGGGCCGCCATTGCGGCGGATTGCGGACTCTAAAAGCACTAACGAAAGTGCGGTTTAAGCATGAAAAACGTGACATGGTTCGTTGCCCTGGCAGGTCTCGTTCTCCTGATCTGCGGCCAACCGAAAGAGTATACTAAGGTGGGACTGAGCTTGCGAGCAGCCACAATTTGCGCGCGCCTGCACACCAAAAGGGGGGGTCAGATGATGAAGCGCGTATGCAAACCACAAGCAAGAAATCCGGGACTCGATCTAAGAAAATCTTGAAGAAGGACGAATTTTTATCCGTCGCCCGTCGCCTCGAATGCGATGAAGATAAAATCCGTTTTGAAAAACAGCTTGGCAAGATTGCCAAGGCAAAAACATCGAAAGGATGAGATATGATCGATAAGGTTTTTGTGCCTCTCGGAGGCGCGTGCCCAAATTGCGAAAATCCGAAAATCGACGTTCCGGAGCATTACGACGAAAATACCGTTATCACCTGTACGGTTTGTGGGTACTCTGCCACGCACAAAAAATTCTTCAGCGCAGCATCAAAGCCGCGCGCCACAGAATGAAATACGTCCTGTTGGTGACTTGGTTTGTCTATGGCCAGCCGCCGGGCAGCTATCAAACACTATTCAATTCCGCAGAGGCGTGCGCCACAGCTCGGGCGGCTGTCTCATCTGAAGCTCAGCGAATGTTGGATGATGTTAAAGCGCGCGTGGCCGCTGCCGCGCGTGAGGGGAAATTTTTGCCAGCTACAGCGTCAGCCCCGACTGTATCGACTGTGTGTACCCCCCAAGGATAGGGTTGGGTTTGCGAAGTATAATATCGCCCATCTTTGAACGTGCTTTGCTTTGTAGTTACCATCCAATCTCCGATTTCTCGATCAGCGGCGGATGCCGTGAGTGTGAGCGCCGCAAGCGCGGCGGTGGCGATAACGATGCGTTTCATGGTGTTGCCTTCCTTGGTTGTAGCCGCTCGAGCCTGGCGATCCTCTTAGAAATATCGGGATGCGTGCTTAACAAGTGCCGAAGCCACGTACCCGCCAGCGGATCGACAAACCAAAGTGAAGCCGTCGCCGGCGCGTGCATCGCGATTTGATTCGGTTGCTCTCCCTCGGTTTGCAAATAGCGCAGCGCAGAAATCATTGCCCTCGGGGTGGTCAGCGTCGCGCCGTAGCGATCAGCCGCGTATTCTCGCGAGCGAGAGGCAGCAAAGAGCAAGATCAGCGCGGTGAACGGGAAAAAGATCGCCAGCGCAATTATGAAGCCGCCGCCATGCTTGCGTGCGGCCATACCGACGAGGGCGAGCAACAGAGAGAGTGACACGATCGCGTCGAGAAAACTGACTCCAATTGTTGCTGCCAGCGTGTCGCGCGATTTGATGTGAGCTATTTCGTGCGCGATGATCGCTTCGAGTTCACGACCGTACAGCAACCCGCGCAGACCATCCGTAAGAACTAAGGACGCCTGCTTCGGATTAGCTCCAACCGCAAACGCATTTGCTTGGCCGGCCTCCACCTCGAACACATGCGGCATAGGGATGCCGGCCTTGGCCGATAGCTTCGACACCATTTTGAGAAGGTCGCGATCTTCCTCGACCGTAATCTCACGCGCGCCGGCGGCTCTCAGGACGGCAGGGCCAGATGCCCAAAAGCTCCAGAACCCGATGACGGTGGCGAGCGCGAGTGCCCACGCCGCGCCCTCTGTCCCGAATAGCGAGCCGATCGCGACGAACAGCGCGACCATCGCTAGAAGTAGGCTGCCCGCGCGCAAATAGGCCATGTTCGTCGCCTTGCAGATGCAAACCGAGACTAACTTTCTGGATAATCTCCGCGCGCAAGACAGCGGTCAACAGCGGTTTACCGTTTACGGTGAGCCGCGTGCGGCCTAAGGTGAACCTTAAACGGTTAACCGCTCGGCACTGTCTTGCAAGGTGTGGATTTGAAGGGGGTCGAGGATCAGCATGGGCAAAAAGCGCACATCGCTTCATGCCACCCTGCGCGGTGGCGAGACCAAACGCGCGAAACCTTCGCCGGTGGTGACAGCCGCAACGGTGACCGCTGCGAAGCTCACAACGTATGTGCCGAAGGCCGTATGGCGTCGCCTCAAGCTGATGGCGATCGACAAAGACAAAGCGGTGAATGATCTGCTTCGCGAGGCGCTCGACTTGCTGCTGGCCAAATACGGCGAACCCTCGCTGGCCGAGTGGGAGAAGGCCGAGAAATAAAGGCCATGCGCTAACCGCATACCGCATATTCTATACGGCATACCGTTTGCAGTTTACCGTAAACAGTAATTACTGTACACCAAAGCATCTAACGACCGTTAGATCGAATTGTGTACATAGGATTTTTGTCATGGCACAGGGCAAATTCATTTCGTACTTGAGGGTGTCCACCGATAAGCAGGGCCGATCCGGCCTTGGCCTTGAGGCACAGCGCGCGGCCGTTGAAGCCTATCTAAACGGTGGGCGTTGGAGCTTGGCAGCTGAGTACATCGAAACCGAAAGCGGCAAGCGCGCCGACCGACCACAGCTCGCCAAGACGCTCGCGCACGCCAAGGCTCTCGGCGCCACGGTGGTGTTCGCCAAGCTCGACCGGCTTACCCGCAATGTTGACCTGCTTCGCTCGCTGGTGGCGAGCGATGTGGACCTGGCGTTTTGCGACCTGCCCCATGTGCCGCCCGGTGCTATGGGGCGCTTCCTGCTCACTCAGATGGCATCAGTGGCCGAACTTGAGGCCGGGCTTATCAGTGAGCGCACCAAGGCCGCCCTGGCCGCTGCCAAGGCGCGCGGCGTCAAGTTAGGCAATCCGAACGGAGCGCGGGCGCTCCGAGGCAAGCAAGCCGGCAACGCTCAGGCCGTGGCCGCTTTGAAGGCGAAGGCCGTGCAGCGGGCTGCCAATCTGACGGCCATCGTTGACGACCTGTGTTCACGCGGTGTCACCGGCGCGCGCGCGATCGCGGCCGAGTTGAACGATATGGGAATAGTCACAGCGCGGGGCGCGACTTGGCATCCAACGTCAGCAGCCCGGCTGCTGGACCGTTTGCAGTAAGCGGTAAACCGTAACCCGTTATCCTGCTCTTACTGGACTTGAGAACAGGCCCCCTTACCCCACTCCCCCTGCCACCCCAAATAAAGTGTCGGGGGGATGTGGGGAATCCGCCTTTGAAACCCCGGAAAAATTTCTGGCCAGGGCGGCTGAATCGGCCCCAGGTCTTATGTTGACCGCTAAGAGGCCGCATGTTCACCGACTCACCCCTTTTCTCTCTGGTTCCCCGTCTCGGTGATGAGCAGCCGTGCAAAGATCGCGCGCTACGGTTGGATCGGCGTGCAGGACCGGAATTGCTCGATGCCCTCGGCATTACGCCGGGCAGCGCCGAAGAGGCAGACATCATTCGGCGTCTTGTGATGGACCTGTTAGAAGCCGACTACGAGTTTCACGGGAAAATCAGGACACGGCGGATACCGGCGCGCACGTTGATTTATAGGGTTTTCAATCGGAGTAGCTGGAACCTCGGCGGCCGTCTTTACGGCCCGTGGTGGCAGAACTTGCCAAAAGAGGAACGCGCCAAGCTGCTGATCGACGGCGAGCCGACCTTAGAGTGCGACTATTCCAGTATTCACCCTCAAATTATCTTCGCCAGGCAAGGTGAACCGTTCGACTTCGACCCATACTTGATCGACGGCTTCACACGCGATGAAATCAAACTCGGTGTCCTGATCGCGCTCAATGTGGACTCAGAGCGCGGGGCGGTTCGTCCACTTGCGGGCAAGCTCATCGAACTCAAGGAACATGGTTTTGTTCACGATGATGAGGACGACTGCGAGATGCGGCACCATGGACCGCGATCAATCTCATATTCTCGTAATGGCTCCCGCTACACAGGCATGTGGAGGTATTACGGCAAGACGTTTAGCTACAAATCAATGTTAGGTGCCGTTGAGCGACTCAAAAATGGTGGCTTCATTTATGAAGTATTGGCGGAACAATCCGCGCCGGTGGCAGGCAAGATCGGCCATCAATCCACGATCACGGCCACCGGCAGCTTGATTGAGATCACCGGCGAAAAACATGTCAACGTGGAATTTGTCCAAGGTGAACTGATCCGTAAAAAGAACATCGAAAAGCAGATTATTTCGTACCCCGAGAGCGACTACACGCGCGGCCTGCGTCGCGAGATGCGGACTATTAACAAGCTATTGGCCAGCGTGCAAATCGAGTTGCCGGGGTCGATGAATGGCCACGAAATCATCATTGAGCGGCAGGTCGATGGAGACGACGAAAATCAACCTCTGGACCCGGCTGCGGTGAAGAGGGCCAAACAAATCATCGACGCCATCAGCGCGCACGCTCATCCGGTCCTAGCCGCAGCGTTGTTTACAGGCATTGGAATTGAATTGCAGGCTCACGACTCCAGGCTGATTGTGGACGTGCTGCTCGCGGCGCAAAGGAAGGGCATTGTCTGCCTGCCGATCCACGACAGCATTGTTGCTCGAAAGCGGGAGATCGGCCAGGTTGAGGAACTGATGAAGCGTCATTTTCATGCGCGCTTCAAAAATGCCAAAAGCCCCTGTCAAATAAAGGTTTCTAAGGATTCGTTATTACATAATGATAGATGATGGTGTCCTCCCCGTCTTCTCTCTATCTCTCTCCTTGTTGCTGCCCCTTGCTCTCATGCCCTTCTCTCAATGTATTTTTTTTGTCAGCTCTGCCCAACTATCGCGCGCCGACTGACGAGTCCTGATAATGACCGCCGTCTGAGCAAGCGCGCGCAAAGAGTCATGACAAGCAGTGCGTTTTTTCTGGTGGTAGCCTTAGTCTCCCCTGCCATCCCAGGCTCAAAGCCGCTCATCCCCCGCTTCGTGCCCGTGCCGTGAATAACAAGGAAAACTATGTCAATAAACCAGGAAAAGCGGCCCGTCGGCAATAAACAGTTCAAAAGCCGAGCGTCCTCGGCGATTATTTAGCGCCGATCGGCCGTGATTCGTTGGCAGCCTTTGATGATTGGTCAGGCCCGCTTCTGGTGAGACACAAACAGTCGCGCGCGTGCAACTCTGTGTGAGTAAAGAATCAACATGCCCCGCCGCCCCGCCAACATAACTCAGGCTGATGTAGCCCGCGCCATTCGGGCGGCAAGGCAAACCGGCGTGACCGAAATAGAACTCAAGCTCGACGGCAGCTTTTTGTTTCGGTTGGCACCGACTTCCGCGCCATCCACCGCCGTTGACCTTGAGCCGGAAAAAGAGATCATTCTTTGATCGAGCCTATGCCGCGCCCTCGCCCCCCACACCTGCACCATGAACCGAGCCGCCATGGCCGCTCTGTATGGTACGTCAGGGTCGGCAAAGGGCCGAGGATAAGGATCAGAGCCGAGTATGGAACGACTGAGTTCGAGGCGTCATATCAGGCTGCGTTGCGCGGCGAACAGCCCCCCGCAAAGGCGACAGTTCGTGTCGGCAGTCTGAAATGGCTAATCGCCAGATACCGCGAAACTCCGGCTTGGCTGACGCTCTCCCCGGCCACCCGCCGTCAGCGGGAGAACATTTTCAATGAGATCATCAAGTCGGCTGGCGCCGATCCCTACAACCAGATCACCGAAAAAACGATAGCCGGCGGCAGGGACCGGCGGGGTAACACGCCGGCTCAGGCTCGGCATTTTATCGACACCCTCCGCGGCCTGTTCAAATGGGCCAAGGGTGCCGGCTTCGTGAAGGCCAATCCCGCCGCCGGCGTTGAATATCCACGCCAGCGCAAGAGCCAGGGCTTTCCGGTCTGGACCGAGGAAGAGTTAGCCAAATACGAGGCGCACTGGCCGATCGGCACGAGGCAGCGGGTATGGCTGGCAGTGCTGCTCTACACCGGCTTGCGCCGCGGCGATGCAGTACGGCTCGGCCGCCAGCATGTCAGGGACGGCGTCGCCACCATCAGGACAGAAAAGAGCCAGGGCGAAATCGAGGTCACGATCCCGCTATTGCCGGAACTACTCGAGACGTTGCGCGCCGGCCCGACCGGCGAGCTCGCCTTCATCTGCGGAGCGCGCGGTCAACCGCTGACCAAGGAATCATTCGGCAATCTGTTCAAGGATGCTTGCCGTGCCGCGGGCGTTCGCAAATCGGCCCACGGTGTCCGCAAGGCCGGCGCCACTCGAGCGGCGCATAACGGCGCGACCGTGGCCGAGCTCGAGGCCATCTTCGGCTGGGTTGGCGGGCGTATGGCCTCGCACTACACACGCTCGGCGGATCGCGTTCGCTTGGCGCGCGGTGCCATTGGCAAATTGGCGAACGAGTGAGGAACATCTATTCCCGCACCTGACGAAAAGGTGCGGGCCGTAACGCCGAAACAACAGCAAAATTAAGCACTTAATTTTTTGTTGGTGGGAGAGGTAGGACTCGAACCTACGAAGGCATAGCCAGCGGATTTACAGTCCGCCCCCTTTGCCGCTCGGGACACTCTCCCCCAAAGCCGTCACACCGTATTGATCCGATAAGAAAAACGGCCTCGCGCCGGCCGGTCGGGATGCGCGCGTTTTATGGGCAGCCCCCTAGGTTAAGTCAATGGAGGCTGTTCCACCCGCAGCGGATCAAGTAAGGCACAGCGATGGCAACACGCCCCCCCACCCGTTCCGGCGCCAAGCCGGGCGCCACCCACCAGCAGATCGAGCGGCGCGAGCGCTTCGAGCGCGCCCGCCGCGACAGCCTGCGGCCTGCCGCCGACGGCCCGGTCGTCATGTATGGTTGGCACACGGTGACCGCCGCGTTGGCAAACCCCGCGCGGCGCTTGCGCAAGCTGCTCGCCACCGAGAACGCCGCGCGGCGCCTGGCCGACGAGGGCGTTGCATCCTCCATCACGCCGGAACTGGTGCGGCCCTCGGCGATCGCGGAACGGCTCACGCCCGACGCGGTGCATCAGGGCCTCTATCTCGAAACCGATCCGCTGCCCTCGCCCGCGGTCGAGGATTTGCCGGCGCAAGGCGTGGTGCTGGTGCTCGACCAGATCACCGATCCGCACAATGTCGGCGCCATCTTCCGTTCGGCCGCGGCGTTCGCGGCCACGGCCATCGTGACCACGCAACGGCACAGCCCGGACGCCACCGGCGCGCTGGCCAAGGCCGCGTCCGGGGCGCTCGAATATGTGCCGCTGGTCAGCGTGCAGAACCTGGCGCGCGGACTGGCCGCGCTCAAGCAGAGCGGCTTTCTGGTGGTCGGACTCGATTCGAGCGGCGATGCCGATCTCGCCGGCTTACCGCTGCGCGCGCCGCTCGCGCTGGTGCTCGGCGCCGAGGGCAAGGGTCTGCGCCAGCTCACCAAGGAAACCTGCGATCACGTTGCCCGCATCGAGCTGCCGGGCACGATCAAGAGCCTGAACGTGTCGAATGCGGCGGCGCTCGGGCTTTATGTCGCGAGCCGGCGGTTGGCGGGCGGCCAATAAAATGCGAACGGCGGGCCCCCAGCCCGCCGCCCGCGTCCCACGATCTCTGCTAGCGATTTAATCTGCGGGCGCTTTGACACTCGACCCTTGCCCCTTGCGGAACAACCTAATGTTCATGCGGTCCGGGCCGAGGATGGTGACTTCGGCCTCGGCGCGGATCACGCGCTGCTTGCCGTTTTCGCCGCGCTCGCCGGTGTCCTCGATCCCGCGCTCGGTCTCGATCACGACTGGCGCGCGGCGACCGCAACCATCGAGGCAGTGCACGTAAGGGTAGGCGCGCAGCCGGTACGGGATCGCATAAATGTTGGGCGCCAGCTCGACGGCGTAGGGCTGCTCCTCCGGCACGGCATAAGGATAAAGCGGCGCCGGCTCAGCATAAGACGAGCGGCAACAATGCGCTTGCGCAGCGGCCGCCGGCAGCATGCCGGCGGCGAGGACGGCGAGCAGAACGAGTTTGCGTGGGCGATCGATCATGATGTTCATCCGACTGGATATGTTTTCAAGATTTCAACGAACGCGCATTCTGTGCGAGCCGTGCGCATGCGGCCTATGCCGGGTATTGGACTGGGTGTCGGGTTGGGTGTCGGCCTGGCTATCGCCCTGCGTCGCGAGCGACTGCGCGCTGGCGGCATAGAGGTGCTCGACCGCCCAGGCGTTCGACCAGGAACGGCGGAACGTCTTCGCCGGTTTCGGCGGGCGGCTGATAGCCGACAGATTTTCGTGACGGCCGATCCGTGGCGAAGTGCCGGTGGCCGGAAAATAGTGGTGATAGCGCCACGGCGCTTCCCAATAGGCGCGCACGACGACGCCGGGCTGGTCGTCATAGAGCCACAGCATCTCGCTATGTTGTGCGTGTTCGAAATAGCGACCGGAATAAGGAGCTGAATAGCCGGCCGGAAGATCGGCAGCACGCGCAGCGCCGACCCCGGCGATGCCGAAACCTAACAGAGCGATGGCGAGCAGAACGCGCATCCGGTCTATCTCCAATAAATCCGAATGCATTTTATACGAAAGC
>Ga0208355_1000827_pt1 | contig 14032 bp, 10 predicted proteins | sample NGESurdeep072012_6_FD_184458 | JGI IMG/M metagenome (GOLD analysis project Ga0208355, IMG submission 184458) | Arctic peat soil microbial communities from Barrow, Alaska - NGEE Surface sample 210-3 deep-072012 (SPAdes) | ecosystem: Environmental > Terrestrial > Soil > Wetlands > Peat ... | reverse complement strand
CGCCGACCGTGCTCATGCTGCCATCCGGCGAGCGCGCCTCTCTGGTTTTGTTCGGATCGTTGAAATATTCGAACGGCGTCGCGGTCTTGAACCAGACCGTGCCCGGCGTGCCGACCGGGCACGGCCGCATATTGTCGTCGAGAATGTGAAGTTCGCCGAGCAGGACCCGGCCCACGGTGCCGCGGTGCGCCAGCCATTCCGCGCTGTTGCAGGCGGTAAAGCCGAGGCCCTCGGTGGCGCCGTAATATTCGTGGATGATCGGCCCCCACCACTTGATCATGTCTTCCTTCACCGCGGCCGGACAGGGCGCCGCGGCGTGAATCGCGATCTCGAGCGAGGACAGGTCGCGGCGTTTTCGCGCTTCCTCCGGCAGCTTCAGCATGCGCGAGAACATCGTCGGCACCAGCTGGCTGTGGGTCACGCTCCATTTCTCGACCAGCTCGAGGTAACGCTCCGGATCGAAGTGCTCCATGATGATGGCGGTGCCGCCGGTGCGGATGGTGAGATTGACCGCGGCCTGCGGCGCCGAATGATAGAGCGGTGCCGGCGACAGATAGATCATGCCCTCGCGGTACTGCCAGAGTTTCTGCAGGAAGTCGAAGATCGGCAATTGCTGCGTTGGCGGTTGCTCCGGCAGCGGGCGCAGAATGCCCTTCGGCCGCCCGGTGGTGCCCGACGAATACAGCATGGCGGTGCCGATGCATTCGTCTGATATAGGCGTTTTGGGCAGACCGGCGCTGGCTTGTTGCAGGCCGACGATGCGCTCGCTCTCGCCGGCGCCGTCGGCGACGATGCAGAGTTCGACTTTCGGGCACTCCCCGAGCGCCTCGCGGGCGACGGCCACGTCATCGAAGGGCACCTTGTGCCCGCGGGCGAGCTCCTGGCCCTGCTCGTGGCCCTTGCCGGCGATCACCAGCACGTCGCCGCGATGAGCCGCGGCGATCGCCTCGCGGATGGCGGCCCGCCGGTCGCTCAGCGGGCGCACGCGAACCTCCGCCCCGCCGCCCGAAGCGCCGACGCCGTCGGCGCCGGCCATGATCTCGGCGATGATCCGATCGGGGTCCTCCGAGCGGGGATTGTCCGAGGTGACGAGCACCATGTCGGCCAGGCGCGCCGCGATCTCGCCCATCAACGGGCGCTTGCCGCGATCGCGGTCGCCGCCGGCGCCGAACACGCAGATCACGCGCCCGTCCGCCTCGGTCAGCTCGCCCGCCGCCTGCAGCACGTTCTCCAACGAGTCGGGCGTGTGCGCGTAGTCCACCAGCACCGCGAAGTCCTGTCCCTCGTCCACCGGCTCAAACCGACCCGGGACGCGCACGCCGCGCTCCAGCGCAGCGATCAGCACGTCGAGATCACCCCCGAGGCAGTGCACGGCGGCCAGTGCGCCGAGCGCGTTGGCGACGTTGAAGCGGCCCGGTAGCGGCAGCGCGACCTCGCGCTCGGCCTGTGGGGCGTGCAGCGTGAAGCTGCAGCCGCCGAACCCGCAGCGCAGGCCGCTGACGGCGTAGTCGGCGGGCGCGTCCACGGCGAACGTGCGCACGCCCTCGATCTCCGCAGCCAGGCGCCGACCGTAGCCGTCACCGACGTTCACCACGCTGAGGAGGGGGGGATCGCCGTCGGCGGGCTTGAACAGGCGCCGCTTGGCGATGAAGTAGTCCTCCATCGTGTCGTGGAAGTCGAGGTGATCCTGCGTCAGGTTGGTGAACACGACGGCCGCGTACGCGATCGCGTCGGTCCGCCCGAGCTCGAGTGCGTGGGAGGAGACCTCCATCGCACAGGCGCCGTCCCCTCCGTCGAGCATCGCGCGCAGATCGGCCTGCAGGTCGATCGCCTCGGGCGTGGTGCGCTGGACCGCGCGCTCGCGCCCGCCGATCACCGACTTGACGGTCCCGAGCAGCCCGCACCGGATGCCGCCCGCCTCCATCAGCGCCCGCACCAGGTAGGCGGTGGTGGTCTTGCCGTTGGTTCCGGTCACCCCCACGATCCTCAGCTCGTGCGAGGGATCGCCATAGAAGCGCGCGGCCAGCGGCGCCATCGCCGCGCGCGCCGAGGGGACGAGCAGCTCGGGAACGCCGAGCCCGAGGCGGCGCTCCACGACGAGCGCCGCCGCGCCGCTCTCAACCGCCTGAGGCGCGAACCGATGCCCGTCGGCGTTGAAGCCGCTCACGCAGAAGAACAGGCTCCCCCGCGCGACCGCGCGGCTGTCGTAGGCGAGCCCGGAGATCTCCACGGCGCCCTGTGAATCATGCAGCTCGGCGGCCCGCGCGCCGGTCAGGGCGCCGGCCAAGTCATCGAGCCTCATCTGTCGGTGCCCCGTGCTGACATGGCGTTGAGTCTAGTTTCCGCCCCCGCTGGAGCCGGCGCTACCCGGGCGCGATGCCCAGGTACTGCAGCGCGAAGCTCATGATCTGGCCGAACGCCGGGGCGGCGACGGTGCCGCCGAAGATCGACCCCGACTGGGGTTCGTCGACGACCACCGCGCACAGCAGCTTCGGGTTCGCGGCGGGCGCGAAGCCAATGAACGAGGCCACATAGGCGCTCTTGGAGTATTCGCCGGTCGCCGGGTCGATCTTGCTCGCCGTGCCCGTCTTGCCCGCCAGCTGGTAGCCGGGGATCGAGACCTCGCTGGCGGTGCCGCCGGGAGCGAGCACGCCTTCGAGCATGTGCCGAACCGCCGCGGCGGCGGCCGCGGAGATGATGCGGTGCCCCGCCGGGATGAACTGCGGCTTGCCCCCCACGGCGCGCACGATGTGGGGCGGGCGCAGGATGCCGCCGTTGGCGATCGCCGCATAGGCGCTCGCCATCTGCATCGGTGTCACCAGCTCGCCCTGACCGATCGGCAGGTTGCCCATCGAGGAGCCCGAGTAGTGGCTCAGCGGCAACGTCACGCCGGCTTCCTCGCCGGACAGGTCCACGCCCGTTGGCGCGCCGAAGCCGAAGCGGTGGACCCAGCCGTTGAAGCTGCTCGATCCCTCCAGCGCGCCGATCTTGATCGCGCCGACGTTGCTCGATCGGGCGAGGATCTGGGAGGTGGTGAGCGTTTCTTCGGGATGTTCGGTGTCGTCGTGGATCGTGCGGTCGGCGACCTGGATCTGATCGGGGATGTTGAAGGGGGTGTTCGGCGTGATCAGGCCCTGCTGCAGGGCACCCGAGACAGCCACGGCCTTGAACGTGGAGCCCGGTTCGTAGTTGAAGCCCACCGCGCGGTCCTCCAGCGCGCCGGCGGGCGCGGCGCCGGAGTCGTTGGGGTTCACCTGCGGCCAGTTGGCCACGGCCAGGATCGCTCCGCTGCGCGGGTCCATCACGATCGCGGTGGCGTCTTTGGGATTGAACACGCGCGCGACCGCGCCGAGCACGTCTTCGGTGCGCTGCTGGATGTTGGCGTCGAGCGTCAGCGCCAGCGACTGCCCTGCAAGCACCGGGCGGCTTTCCGTGATCGACACGGGCTGGCCGATCGCGTCGCTGACCACGCGACGCTCTCCAGAGCGCCCGCGCAACTGCGAATCGCGCGCGTACTCCAGCCCGGCCAGGCCCTTGCCTTCGGTGCCCACGAGGCCGAGCACCTGGGACGCCAGCGGGCCGCGCGGGTAGACGCGGCGCATCACCGGGGTGCCGGAGACACCGGGGATCTTCAGGGCGAGGACCGGCTGCGCCTGTTTGGCGGGCATCCCGCGCGCCAGGTACACGAAGCCGGTTCGCTGGGAGAGCTTCCTCAGCACGCTCGCCTGCGTCTGCCCCAGCAGGGGCGCCAGCCGCTGGGCGGCGCCCAGCGGGTCAGCGATCAGATAGGGGTCCGCGGAGAGATCGCGTGCCGGCTCGGATACCGCCAGGTCGATGCCGTTGCGGTCGGTTATCGCTCCGCGCTGCGCTGTGACCGCTTCGTTGGTGAGCTGCTGGTTGCTCGCCGCCTTGCGCAGCGAGCCGCCGCGCAGCACGCCGAGGTAGGCGGTGCGGCCGGCCGCGAGGACGAGCAGGATGAAGAACAGCCCGAAGATCGCCCCTATGCGGCGCTGGACGACGGCCACCGCTATCCCGTGGGGCCCGCCTGAGTGCCGCCCGCGGGGGTCGTTTCGGCGGAGGCGCCCGCCGTGCTCCCGGGCGCGGCCGAGGAAGCTGGCGATTCTTCGCTCGGCGCCGAGGCACGGGATTCGGCGCGCGAGCCGCTCGATTCGCCGCGCGCGCTGGCCGGCGCTTCTGCCGGCGCCGCGGCGCTCGTGCTCGTCGTAGCCGCCTGTTCGGCGCTCGCGGAGGATGTCGTGGAGGCGGTGGCCGCTTCGGTGGAGGCGGCCGTTTCGGAGGAGCCGCGCGTTTCGGCGGTGCCGGCGCCGGGCGCTTCGGAGCTGGTGGCGGTGGCGGTGGCGTGAGCCGCGGTGCTCAGCGCCGCGGCGGCATGGGCGATGTCCGCCAGCGGGTTCGCGGCGAGGAACTTCAGCGCCCCGGCGGGCACCAGCTCCATGCCCAGATGGGCCGCCGTGGACTCGACGCGGTTGCCCGCCGCCATTTCGGAGTTTTCGATGCTGAGCGCCGCGTTCTCGCGCTGCAGCAGCGCGCTGCGCTGGAGCGAGTGCCCGATGCTGGCGTTGAGCTTCAGCAGGGTCAGCTGCAGCGTGACGATCCCGAGCAGCGCGAACGCCACCAGCGCGATCCAGCTCCGTCCGCGGATCAGGCGGTCGAGCAGCCGGTGGCGTGAGACGCCCCGCACCAGCGCGAGCAGCCCGAGCACAAGCCCGCCCGCGGCCTGGGAGGGCCGCGACGCCGGCAGCTCCCGGCGTGCGGGGCGGGCGGGTCCAGATACCCGCCTGGGCCTGGGCGGCCTGCTCAGCGGCCGCGCCGGGGCGACGGTGCGCGCACGGAACGCCGGAGCGGCGGCGGGAGGCGTCACGAGGTCGGCTCCTCGGTCAGCTTCCTGGCGGCGCGCAGACGCGCCGAGGTGGCGCGCGGGTTGCGTGAGATCTCATCCGCGGACGGCACGATCGAGCGGCGCGAGAGCAGCGCCGCCTCGGGCTCACGCCCGCACGCACAGACGGGCAGGTCGGGCGGGCAGACGCAGCCGCGGGCGCGCTCGCTCAGGAATCGCTTCACGCGCCTGTCCTCCAGCGAATGGAACGAGATGCCGGCCAGCACGCCGCCCTCGCGCAGCAGTCCCCAGGCGAGCGGCAGGGCGCGGTCGAGCTGGCCCAGCTCGTCGTTGACGGCTATCCGCAGGGCCTGGAAGGACCGCTTGGCGGGATGGCCGCCGGCGAAGCGCGCGGGCGCGGGGATGGCGGACTTGATCGTGTCGACCAGCTCGAGCGTGGTGTCGATCGGCGCCTGCGCGCGCCGGCGCACGATCGCCCGGGCGATGGCGCCCGCGTGACGCTCCTCGCCGAAGTCGCGCAGCGCGTGCGCCAGGCGCCGCTCCTCCCACTCGGCGACGATCTTGCGGGCGCTCAGCTGCTGGGCGGGGTCCATGCGCATGTCCAGCGGCGCCTCGTATGAGTAGGAGAACCCACGCTCGCGGGTGTCCACCTGCATCGAGGACATGCCCAGGTCGAAGTAGGCGATGTCGGCGCGCATTCCCTCCTGCGCGAGCAGCTCCAGCGCCTCCGCGTAGCCGGAGCGTATGAAGCGCAGCGAGCAGCTCGTCTCGGCGGCCAGCGTGGCGAAGCGCTGTTCGGCCAGCGGATCGCGGTCGATCGCCACGAGCGTGCCCGAGGGCCCAAGCCGCTCGGCGACCAGACGCGCGTGCCCGCCGTCGCCGAAGGTGCAGTCGATCGCGGTCTGGCCCGGCTGGGGATCGAGTAGCCCGAGCAGCTCGCCCGCGAGGACCGGCGTGTGCGAGGCGCGCACGCCCGCATCCGCGTCGCATGCCGCGTGCACGAACGCGCGTCCGGAGCGTCTGCCGGCGGGAGCGCGCCCGGCGTCGCCGGCTCCTCGCCGTCGTCGCGTCAGCTCCGGCGCCCGGGTCTCCGGGCCGCGAGGCTCGCGCGTGCTGTCAAGCAGCGTCGGCGGCACGCGCGGTGACCTCCGCGACGCCGCTGAGCAGCGTCGATCGATGTTCGCCCCAGGCGGTCTTGTCCCACAGCTCCAGGCGGTCGCCGACGCCCACCACGACCACGTCCTTGGCGAGCGCGGCGTGCTCACCGAGGAAGCCGGGGATCATCACCCGCCCGGCCGCGTCGAGGTCGGCGTCGTGGGAGCTGCCGTAGAAGAAGCGCTCCAGCTCGGTCAGCCGCGGTGACAGCGGAGGCAGATCGGCGAGCGCGCGTCGCGTGTAGCGCTCGTACTCCTCAGGGCGCCACACGCCCACGCACGGCTTCAGGTCCACGGGCATCGCGAGGACCACCCCCTCGGCAAGCGCCGCCCGATAGCGCGCCGGCACCGTGAGGCGGTTCTTCGCGTCGAGCGTATGGTCGAAGGTGCCACGAAAGGGGACCACGTTGAAGCTCCAGAGTTGTTTACCGAGCCGAGGTGGAGGAGTGGGAGGAGCCCCTCCACCTCGGCTCGCTGTGCGCGAACATATCCCACTTCCTCCCACAATGCAACCCCGTATGCACATCTTCTCCCACTCTTCCTTCCCAGCGTCGCCCGGGACGGCAAGACCCCAGTCGCGGCGGGGCTCTGTCCGCTCCGGCCGGCTGCCCCCGCGAGGGCTCACGGGTGCAAGCGGCCGTGCAGAAGCGAGCGCTGAAACAGCGCTTGCAGACGCATGCGTCTTGCGTACCGTCACATGCGAGGCATACGATCGCCTCTCACCCCCGGCCCGCAAGGCCGCAGAAAGGACAACACGTTGCCATCCGCCCTCAGCTCCGCCCCCCGCCACCACAAGCTGCTGCGCACCCTCGGCCTCGCCGCGCTGCCCGTCGCGCTCGCGGGCCTGCTAGCCGGCTGCGGCTCGAGCCACAGCAGCGGCACGGCCGCCGACCCCGCCACCGCGATCCCGGCCTCCGCGCCGCTGTACGCGGGCGCGGACGTGCGCCCCGGCGGCGCGGAGAAGACGGCCGCGCTCGCCGCCGGCCGGGCGCTCACCCACCAGGCCGACCCCTACCTGCGCCTGCTCGGTGTCCTGCAGACCCCCGGCTCACCGCGACTCAGCTTCAAGCAGGACGTGGCCCCCTGGCTCGGGCCCCACGCGGGCGTCTACCTGACCTCGCTGGGCTCGGCCAGCTCGCTGACGGCCATGCTGCAGCAGGGCCTGCTCGGCGGCTCGTCCTCGACGGGGATCTTCCCCTTCGGCACGAGCCGCGCTAAGGGCGCGATCGTGCTGGACACCAGCGATGCGGCGAAGGCGCGCAGCTTCCTCGACACGCAGGCCAAGCGCGCCGGCGCGCACGCCACCAGCTACAGGGGGGTGTCGGTGCAGAGCGCTTCCTCTGGGGCGACCTTCGCCCTGGTGGACCGCTTCGCCGTGGTGGGCAGCGAATCCGGTGTGCACGGCGTGATCGACACCACCCTCGGCGCCGCGTCGCTGGCGCGCGCGAGCGGCTACGCCAAGCTGCTCGCCGCCGCGCCCGCGGGCGCCCTCGCGCACGTCTACTCCAACCCGACGGGGGCGAGCGCGTCGGGCGCCACCGGAGCGTCCGGCACCGGAGAACGGCTCTACGGCCTGCTGGCCCTGCTCACGGGCACCCGCGAGGCCAACGTCTCGCTGACCGCCTCCGCCGGCTCGCTGGCGCTCGACGCGGACACCATCTCCGCCGGCTCGCCCGGCGCAGCGGGCGGACTGCTCTCGACCGACGCCGAAGCGACGAAGGCGCTCGGCGAACTCCCCGGTGAATCCTGGCTGGCGGTCGGACTCGGCCACCTCGGCAGCACGCTCGCGCAGGATGTCCAGGGACTGCGCACGCTCAGCGCGTTCGGCAGCACCATCACCGGCACGGGCTCCGACGGCCCCCCGAGCTCGACCACCATCAACGTCAAGTCGCTGCTCGGAGCGATGCTCGCCCCGCTGAACGCGCTCGGCGCGAGCAGCGCGCAGGCCAAGCGCGACTTCGCGTCCTGGATGGGCTCGGCGGGCATCTTCGCCAGCGGCGGCAGCCTGCTCGAACTGAAGGCCGCGATCGTGATCGCCTCGAAGAGCCCGGCTCTCTCGCGCGCCGCGGTGAACAAGCTGGCCGCCCAGCTGCACAAGGCGGGCGGATCGCTGCGCCCGGTCGCGATCGCGGGCACCGACGCCGCCGTCGGCGTCGCCATCAGCGGCCTGCCGGTGGTGCTCGACATCGCAGACGGCCGCGGCTCGGGCGGCCAGACGAAGTTCGTGCTCGGATTCGGCGAAGCCTCGGTGGAGGCCGCGCTGAACCCGCCGAGCACGCTCGCCGCCGCCGCGCCCCGCGCGGCGGCCGTCTCGACGCTGGGGGAAGGCATCCAGCCGAGCCTGATGCTCGACTTCCCCACCCTGCTGAGCCTGCTCGAAGGAGTCGGGCTCACCGAAGACCCGAGCATCTCCAAGTTCATCCCCTATCTGCGCTCCGCGACCACGCTGTCCGGCGGCGGGCGCGACCTGGGCGGCGGCGCCCAGCGCTTCCGCCTGGTCCTGGGGCTCTAGCGGACGGGCGGCTGAGCCCTGAGCGAGACCGAGCGAAGGCTCGGGCGCCCAGGGCTCAGCCGCCGGTGGCGGGGCTCGCCTGACCCACTTCGATGGCCCGGTAGAAGACCGGGCGCCCGCCGCGCACGCGATCCACGCCGTAGCGCGACAGCGTAGTTTCGCCGTTGGCTTGCATCGAGTAGCGCCCCAGCACCGAGTCGCGCCGCCTGGTGGCGAAGAAGCGGTCGATCACCACCTGGCGGTCGTTGCCGCGCGTGCCCGCGCTGCGGATCGCGGCGAGCACCACGCTCATCGCCTCATAGCCGGAGAGCGCATACGGTCCGGGGTCGCCGCCGAAGCTCTTGCGGTAGTCGCGCAGCACGCGCTGCGCCGACGCTGGGTAGAGGTCCGTGGGAAGGATCGGGGTGCTCAAATATGTGGTGCTCGCCGCGCTGCCGATCTGCGAGGTGAACGATTCGCTGGCCATCGCACTCGACCCCAGCAGCAGCAGTCGCGGGTCGGCGCTGTGCAGGGCGCGCCACAGTGCGACCGTGCCCGCCTTGCCACCGCCGGCGAAGAACACCGCCTGAGCGCCGCTTGCGACGATCTTTTCGACCTCCCCGGTGTAGGTTGCGCCCGCGGGCGTTTCGATGCTGTCATGGGCGGCCACGGTGATGCCCGCGTGTTCGGCGTCGCCCGCGGCGATGCTCGCCAGCGGCACCTCGAAGGGATCCTGGTCGTCGAGCACGTAGAGCTTGTGCACGCCCAACGACCTCATCAGCTGCACCTGCGCCGCCGCCTCGACCGGGTCCCCGGGCTGCAGGCGTCCGAAAGTGCGCTTGCCGCTGAGATAGAAGCGTGCGGGCTCGTCCTGCCCGGCGTCGAGCGAGCTGGTGAGCCCCACGTAGGGGCTGGCGGGGCTGACCTGGAGGATGCCGGCCGCGTTGGTCAGAGAAAGGGAGACCGCCGTGGCGGCCGAGTTGTAGTCCCCCAGGTAGGCGATCGTGCTCGTGTCCTGCGCAGCCGTCTTGGCGTCGTTGGTGGTTTCACCGGTCGACCACTGCCCGTTCGTCGGGTTGGCGTCGTCGAGCGAGACGTAGCCGATCTGGAAGGACCCGACGTGCCCTCCGGCCTGCGAGAGCGCCAGCTTCTCGCCGTTGACCATCTGCTGGGAGATGGCCGCGGTGGGACCCTGCAGCGGGAGGCTCGAGTAGATGGCGAGCTGGCTTCCGGTCGCTTCGGAGGCGCCGGTGGCCCCCACGCCCCCACACCCGGCCGCGATCGGGACGGCGGCGGCGAGAGCGGCAAGGCCCAGCCAGCGTACGAGCACCGGGCTCTAGCTGCGTCGGCCGGGGAGGTAGCCGGAGAGAATCTTCAGCGAGGCTCCCACCAGGATGATCGCCGTGGCGAGCAGGAACGCATCGAAGCCCTTGGCCCCCAGCGCCCACAGCACGATCCAGGCTATGAGGCCGGCAGTGACGGTGAGTATCAGTCCCATTCGCGCGGAATCCTAGCTGGCCGATCGCAGATCGGTCGGGGCGAGGCCCGCCGCCAGTTCGCCCACGAGCGCGCCCACGGCGCCCGCGGGGTCCTCCGCCTCGCCCGCCGCGCGAACCAGTCGGGTACCCACGATCACCCCGTCGGCGCCAGCGTCGGCGGCCAGGCTGGCCTGCTCGGGCGTGGCGATGCCGAAGCCCAGCGCCACCGGCGCCTCGGTGCTCGCCTTCGCCCTGGCCACCACCGCCGCGAAGCTCGCGCCGAGCGAGCTGCGCTCGCCGGTGGTGCCAACCACGGAGACCGCGTACAGGAAGCCACGCGCCTGCGAGCCGATCGCCGCCAGCCGCTGCGGCGTGGTCGTGGGAGCCACCAGCGGCACGAGCGCCAGGCCGCGCGCATCGCACGCCTGCAGCACCTCGGGCGCCTCGCCCTGCGGCAGGTCCGGCACGATCAGACCGCACGCGCCCGTTCGCGCGAGCCGGTCCAGGAACGCCTCCACTCCCGGGGCGAAGACCATGTTGGCGTAACACATCAGCACCACCGGAACGCCGGGAGCGAGCGTACGCGCGACCTCGAGCACGCCCGCCACGTTCGCTCCGGCCGCAAGCGCGCGCGTGCCGGCGGCGTGGATCACGGGTCCATCCGCCAGCGGGTCCGAGTAGGGCACGCCGAGCTCGATCACGTCCGCGCCCGCCTGCACGCACGCCTCGCCGATCCGCGCCGACTCCTCCAGCGTCGGGAAGCCCGCCATCACATAGGGCATCAGGGCCGCGCGCTTGCCGGTCGCGGCGAAGGCCGCGGCGATGCGCTCCACGCCGCTCAGCGCGGTCGTGCTCACGCCGGGCGCCCGCCCAGCACCTCTGCCAGATCCTTGTCCCCGCGGCCGGACAGGCACACCAGGTCCAGCTCGCCGTCCGGCTGGGCGAGCACCCAGGCCAGCGCGTGCGCGGTCTCGAGCGCCGGGATGATTCCCTCCAGGCGCGCCACCTCGCGGAACGCCGCCAGCGCATCGCGGTCGGTGACCGCCACGTAGCGCGCCCGGCCGCTGTCGCGCAGGTAGGCGTGCTCGGGACCCGCGCCCGGATAGTCCAGGCCGGCGGAGACGGAGTGCGCCTGCACGATCTGGCCCTCCTCGTCCTGCATCACCGCCGAACGCGACCCATGCAGGATCCCGGGGCGCCCACCCAGGGTCAGCGGCGCGCCGTGGCGGCCGGTCTCGATGCCCTCGCCGCCCGCCTCGACGCCGACCAGCTCGACCTGCTCGTCGGGGATGAACGCGGCGAAGGTCCCGATCGCGTTCGAGCCCCCTCCCACGCACGCCACCACGCGCGCCGGCAGCCTGCCCTCGCGCTCCAGGATCTGCGCGCGCGCCTCGTCGCCGATGATCCGCTGCAGGTCGCGCACCAGCGCCGGGTAAGGGGCGGGTCCGACGACCGAGCCGATCACGTAGTGCGTGCTCTGGACGTTGGTCACCCAGTCGCGGATCGCCGCCGAGGTCGCCTCCTTCAGCGTCCGGGCGCCCGCGTCAACCGGCCGCACCTCGGCCCCGAGCAGTTCCATGCGCTGCACGTTGGGGCGCTGGCGGCGCGTGTCCTCGACACCCATGTAGACCATGCACTCCATGCCCAGCAGCGCGGACACCGTGGCCGTCGCCACACCGTGCTGGCCCGCGCCGGTCTCCGCGATGATGCGGCGCTTGCCCATCCGCTTGGCCAGCAGCACCTGCCCGAGCGCGTTGTTGAGCTTGTGCGAGCCCGTGTGGTTGAGATCCTCGCGCTTCAGGTAGACCGCCCGCCCGGCCCGCTCGGAGAGCCTGCGCGCACGGTAGAGCGGAGTCGGGCGTCCGCCGAAGTCGCGCAGCAGCCCGTCCAGCTCCGTGCGGTAGGCCGGGTCGCTCCGCGCAGCCTTCCACGCCTGCTCCAGCTCGGCCAGGGCGGGCATCAGCGTCTCGGGCACGAACTGCCCGCCGTAGGGCCCGAAGCGATGCTCCAGCGGCGCCTCGCCCGTGCTCGCGCTCACGCCTGCGGACCGATCGCCGGCTGCTCCTGCGCCACCGGCCGGGCGGCCTGGAAGAACGCCCGCAGCTTCTCCGGATCCTTGTGGCCGGGCGCGGACTCCGTGCCGCTCGCGCTGTCCACCGCGTAGGGGCGCGTCGCCGCGATCGCCTGGGCGACGTTCGCCGCGGTCAGCCCGCCGCTGAGGATCAGCGGCACCTTCGATCGCCGCGCCTCGATCAGCTCCCAGTCGAATGTCTCGCCCGTCCCCCCCCGCATGCCCCTGCGCTCGACCGCCTTGGAGCGCGCGTCCAGCAGGTGGAAGTCCACGTGGAAGCGCTCGAGGTCCTGCACGTCGCCCGAGCCCGACACCTGCGCCGCCTTGATCACGCGCGCGCCCGTCCGGCGACGCACCTCCGCGCAGAACGACGGGCCCTCATCGCCGTGCAGCTGGACCAGGCTCAGCGCCAGCTCCTCGCTGCGGGCCACGATCTCCTGCAGCGGCGCGTTCACGAACACACCACACAGCTCCACACGGCGGCGCAGCTGCGCCGCGATCACCTGCGCCTCCGCCGTCGAGCAGCTCCGGGGGCTGCCCTCGTAGAAGATCATCCCCAGCGCCCACGCGCCCAAGCCCACCGCCAGCTCGCCATCGGCGAGGGTGGTGATGCCGCAGATCTTCACGTGCGGCGCCGGGCGCACGGGCGGCGAGGGCGGGTCGCGGTCGGTGGCGACGGCCGCCGGCGCGGGGCCGCCGAGCTCGACAGGTTCAGAGATCGCCGACATGCCCCAACGGTAGCGGGCGCGCGATCCGGGGCGGATCTAGCCTTCGGGCGTGTTCGGATTGGGAACCGAGTTCGGGCGGCTGCCCAACGTGACGCTGACGGTCTTGTCTTCGTAGCTGCCTTTGCCCGTGGCGCGCAGCAGACCGACCGTGACCGTGTTGCCCGGCTTCTTGGCCGAGATGTCGTTGGCCAGTTCTTCCGAGCTGGCGACCTTCTTGCCGTCGATCGAGGAGATGATGTCGCCGCCGACCGACACCTGCCCGTTTTCCGTGGTCGTGGTGACGGCGCCGCCACGGATGCCCGCCTTGGAGGCCGCTGAGCTCTTCTGGACGCTCTGCACCAGCGCGCCACTCTTCACCGGCAGGTTGAGCGCCGAGAGCGAACCGTCGATCGTCAGCGAGGTGAGGCCGAGGTAGGCGCCGCGCACCGTCCCGCCCTTCTCGAGCTGGGCGATCTCCGACTTGGCCGTGTTGATCGGGACGGCGAAGCCGATGCCCACGCTGCCGCCGCCCGTGCCGCCCGTCTCGATCTGGGAGTTGATGCCGATCACGCGGCCGCCCGTGTCGAGCAGCGGTCCGCCCGAGTTGCCGGGGTTGATCGGCGCGTCTGTCTGCAGCACGTTGTTGATCGCGAATCCGTTCGGCGCCGTGATCTCGCGCTGCACCTCCGCGACGAGCTGCATGCGCTCTTCATAGGGGAGAAAGCAGCTTTCGAAGCCATTGAGCGCCACGCGCGCCAGCTCATCGAAACCGAAGTCGAGCGCCTCGGCGGCGTGCACGTATTCATCCGTGAGGGTGACGCCGCTCATGAGCCGGTTGTCGGTATTGAGGACGACGTTGAGCCCGCGATCGTAGTACTCGCGGAAGGGATGCGACGCGTACGAGTCGGCCACCCGCGTCTGGACGTTGCTCGTGAGGCAGATCTCGAGAGCGATGCGATGGTCGTTGCAGTAGTCCGTCAGCGACGTATCCTCGATCAGCCGCGTCGCGTGACCGATGCGGTGTGCGCCACACACGTGCACTGCCTGGCGAACGGAGTCCGCACCGTCGCCCTCACCGGCGTGACACGTGCACGCGAGATCATGGCAGCGCGCGTACTCGAAGGCGCTCCGGTGCGCCTTGGCCGGATTGCCTGCCTCGCCACCGGCGAGATCGAAGCCGACGACGCCGCGATGACGATACGCCACGGCGAGTTCGGCCAGCTCCTGCGACACACTCGGCGCCATGTCGCGAATGGCCGTCACTATCACGCGT
>Ga0208355_1000825_pt1 | contig 14051 bp, 8 predicted proteins | sample NGESurdeep072012_6_FD_184458 | JGI IMG/M metagenome (GOLD analysis project Ga0208355, IMG submission 184458) | Arctic peat soil microbial communities from Barrow, Alaska - NGEE Surface sample 210-3 deep-072012 (SPAdes) | ecosystem: Environmental > Terrestrial > Soil > Wetlands > Peat ... | reverse complement strand
AGGCCGGGGACGGTCAGCGTCAGGGTCCGCCCGGCACCGAGCTTGGCTGTGGGTGCGCCGAGCCCGATCCGGGTGTCCAGGACCCGGACCGGGGTCACCCCGGTGAACCCCCCCATCAGGGGCACCGGAGCCTGCGGCTTGGCTGACGCCTCGTTGGACTTCGGTGAGGCGCCGACCTTGTTGACCGCGGCGACCTCGTAGAAGTACGTGACACCGTTCGTCCGTCCGGTGTCGGTGAAGCTCGTCAATGCCACGTTCGTGGCTATGGGAGTGGCGCTCTCGCCGCCGGTGGTGCTGCCCCGGTAGATGTTGTAGCCGGTGATCCCCGAACCTCCATCAGAGACCGGCGCCGTCCAGGACAAGGCCACGGAACCGTCGCCCCCCGAAGCCACCAGCCCCCACGGTGCCGACGGCACCGTGGCCCGCGGCGTGGCTGACGCCTCGCTCGATGGTTGCGAGATTCCGACCGCGTTGACCGCGGCAACCTTGTAGTAGTAGGCGCTGCCGGTGACTTCGCCGGCGTCGGTGAAGCTTGTCCCGCGCACGTTCGTCGCTAGGGGAGTGGCGCCCTCGCCGCCGGTGGTGCTGCCCCGGTAGATGTTGTACCCGGTGACAGGCGAACCACCGTCAGAGGTCGGGGCGGCCCAGGACAACCCCACCGACCCCTGACCCGCCACCGCGGTCAGCCCCGACGGCGCCGACGGCACCGTCGCCTGAGTGGCCTGCGGGGTCGCGAACGCCTCGTTCGACGGCGGAGATGCTCCGACGCCGTTCACGGCCGCAACCGTGTAGTAGTACGTCGTCCCGTTGACCCGGTTGGTGTCGGTGTAGTTGTCCGTCGTGACGTTCGTGGCCACCGGCGTCGCGGACTCGGTGCCGGAAGATGTCCCCCGGTAGACGTTGTACCCGGTGACGGCCGAACCTCCATCCGTGGCGGGGGAAGCCCAGGTCAGGCTCACCGACCCGTTTCCCGGCACGGCTGCCAGGCTGCGCGGCGCAGAAGGTGCCGTGGCCGAACCCGTCCCGAGCTGGACCCAGGGGTGCGACTCGTCCATGCGGCTGCTCACGAAGGTTCCGTTGAGGCAGTGGCCAGAGTCGGCTCCGCCCCCGTTGAGGACCTGACCTGAGTCGAGATACTCGGTAGAGGAACCCGCGATGGTGATCTGCACGTTTGGGATTGCCCCGGAGTTGACGCACGAGGCGGTGAGTCCACCGTTGTAGTCGTTGGGTGAGAAGTCCGAGCCGTCGAAGTTCTCCGAGTTCTGGCCCCCGGTCTCGGTGAGGATCAGCGTCCCGTGCGCCTTCACGGTCAGGTTTGTCCCCCACAGGTTGTAGGTTCTTGACCCGATGGTGACCACGGGGTGGACCCCGGTGATATCCACGCTGCCGGGGTTGTCAAGGCGGAGAGCTGATGCGTCCCAGCACGTGGTGCTGTTGGGGAACTTCGCGCAGGGCGAACCGATGTAGCTCGTCGGGTCCGTGAGCGGCCAGGGACTTGGTTGTTTGGAACTTGACGGGAGGGTGTGGGTGTCCATGTACCCCACGAAGACGTTCAATGGGGTGGCGGAATGTGCGGTCGTGACCATCACCAGTGCTGACTGAACGGTCAGGGCGACAACCGCGGTCACCACCATCACGACGCTGCGCCTGACCCACTGGCGGGAAGCCCGGGCAACGCGCAAGCCGGGGAGTCCGCGCGCAACCCCGTAAGATCTGCCACGCCCCAGTGCATTCATGACCTCTCCTTGGTGACCACACCTTCCGCGCTACCTCACCCTGACGGTGTCCGAGGCGGTGCCCGTCTTGCCGATCGTGTCGGTCGCCGTGACCCTGATCGTGTAGGTTCCGGCGCTCGTGTACCGGCAGGTCGCCCGGGAGGCTGATCCGGGACCGAACACCACGCCGTTACCGCAGTCGATCACGTACGACGCGATGGGCGTTTTGTCCGGGTCGGAGGAGCCCGACGCGTTGACCAGCACCGGCTGGTCGATCCGGACCTGGCTGCTGATGGAGCCCAGAACCACCGTTGGTGCCACGTCGGCTTTGCTCGTCATGGTCCTGCTGACGGTCGAGGTGGCCCCGCGATCGTCGGTCACCGTCGCCCGCGCCGTGAAGGTGCCAACCGTCGGATAGGTGCAGGTGGTCGTTGCCTGGGGGACCGCCGGCGTGCCGTTGCCGCAGGTCAGCGAGTAGGTCAGCGGCCCGCCTTCGGGGTCGGTGGACCCGGAGGCATCCAGGGTGACCGAGGCCGGCGCGTAGTCCGCCGACGGCGTGACCGTCAGCGCTGCCACCGGCGTCAGGTTGGCCCTAGCCGTGATGGTCCTCGTGACCGTGTTGGTTAGTCCCGAGGGGTCCCTGACGGTCGCTCTGGCGTAGAACCTGGTCACCGTGTTGTAGACGCACGTGCGGGTCGGAGCTGTCACCACGGCACTGCCGTCTCCGCAGTCGAGCACGTAGGTCAGCGGGCCAACCTCGCGGTCATACGAGCCGGAGCCATCAAGCAGGACGGTCAGAGGCGCCGTCCCGCTGGTCGGGGTCGCGGTCAGCGAGGCCACCGGGGCCGTGTTGACCATCGCCGTCACTGTTGCCGTCGCCTGGTCGCTGACAACGTTGACATCCAGGGCGGTGACGGTGACGGTGAAGACACCAGCCGAGGTGTAGCGGCAGGTCGTCGTGGCGGAGGCTTGTGGGCCGGCCACTGTGCCGTTACCGCAGTTGAACGCGTAGCTGACGATCGCCCCGTCCAGACCGACCGAGCTTGAGGCGTCCGCCGTGACTGTCAGCGGCAGGGTGCCCCTGGCCGGTGTGACGGACAGCACCGCCGCTGCTCCGTAGTACTCCAGGGCACCGCGGTCGGCGAAGGTCGGCGTCCCTGCCCCCGTATTGGCGACGCGGGGGTGGTCAACCGGGTCGCGACCGTCGTGGTCCGTGGCAACGGCGCCCGGGATGGTCAGGTCGGCGTTGTCGATCGCCGGCGAGCCGCCCTGGATCCGCAGGTCGCCTGCCGCGCGGTTCCGGAAGAGCGGGTCGGCACCGATGCCGTGGGGCGACTGTCCGCTAGCCGTCTCGAACTGTGCCTCGGTGGTATACCTGCCCCCGTTCCATTCGTAGAGAGTGCCGCCGTCGGTCATGAACACCACGTTGCGGTCCACGGTCGAGCCTACGTACGATACCGAGTCCAGCCGGATGTCGGCGACCGTGCGGGTGCTGCCCGCCGCGTTGTCGCTACTGATGTTGTTGGCCACCACCGAGCCTGAGCACCCTCCCTCGAGGTTGATCCCGGCGGTGGCGTTCCCCACCACCGTGTTGCCCACGACGGTGTCACCCAGGGACCTGTAACAGTCCAGGCCGTGGTCGCCGTTGTCATAGCTGACGTTGCGGCGGACGATGGCGTTGCCCGAGTCGCTGTAGATCTGGATACCCGAGTCCTGGTTGCCGTAAGTCGTGTTCCGCTCGACGGTGACCCCGGTCGAGCCCAGGCTCACGTCGATGCCTGTCGCGACGCGCTGAACGGGCTGGGCGTTGCGGTAGGCCTCGTTCCCGGCCACGACGTTGTCCGCGCTTCCCTGCAGGCTGATGCCGTGATACAGGTTGTCGTGGGCCGAGCTGTTGGAGATCGCACTCCCGCTCGTGCTGCCGAACCGGATGCCGATTGACCCGTTGTTCAGCGCCGTCGCATTGCTCACGGTGACCGTGCTGGAACGGTCGAACGAGATGCCGTAGGAGGACGCCAGCTCGGCTGTCACACCGGAGACAGTCATCCGCGTCGAGTCCTGGACACTCACACCGGGGCCGTTCTGACCCCACGTCGCGATCCCATCCAACAGGACGTCATGGGTGTTCCAGAGCTTGAACCCATAGGTTCGGGTACTGGCCTCGATGACGTGTCCGATCGCCGGGTTCGGGCCCCCGGCATCCACGTAGAGCTGGCCGGCCGTGGAGTCGTAGTAGAAGGATCCGGCCGTCATCGTTCCGGTCCCGGTCGCCGCGGCCAGCCGCAGGCCGTCAGAGAGGACCTGCGCGGCCGGGGACGGCGCGGCGAGCGGCCGGCTCCACGCGGTGGTCGCGGTCGGGGCCCACCCGGCTGCGTCAGACAGGTTGGACGTTCCGAAGACCCGAACCCCTGGCGCCGTGGCACGGAAGGCCAGCGGCGCACCGTTCATGCCCACGTGGGAAGGGGTTACCTGCTCGCGGTAGGTGCCCGGGTGGATCCAGACCGTGTCGCCTGCCAGCGCGGCGGCGGCCGCCGGGGCGATGCTGCAGAACGGCGTGGAGGTGCCGCCCGCCGTGTCGCTGCATGACGGGTCAGCATTGTCCACCTGATAGTTCACCAGCGGACGAGCGTTGAGTGTCACGACCTGATGAGCGCTGGTCGTGGCTCCGCCAGTGTCGGAAACGGTCACCGTGACGGTCCGCACGCCTGTCGTGGTGTAGTCGTGCTGTGCCGTGCTGGCGGGCTGTGGCCCGACGACGGTGCCGTCACCGAAGTCGAACGTGTAGCTCGCAATGCCGGTCGCATCGGCGTCGCTGGACCCGGTCGCATCGGCTGTCACCAGTGCGGCCGGCGGGACCTGGCCGTTGGTGGTGGAAAGGACCAGAGCCGCGTGCGGGGGCGCGTCCGCCGGGTCGGCTGGCAGCGGGGTCCGCTCGTACGCCCCCCGGTCGGCGTACGCCGGGGTGCCACTGCCGGTGTCGCGCACGTTCGGGTCGTCCACGGCCATTGTTCCCTCACGGTCTGTGGCCTCGAAACCCATGAAGGAGGCATCGGCGGCGTCGATGGCCGGCGAGTTGGCCGACAGCGCGAAGTTGCCGCTTGCGGCATCCACGAAGTTGGGGTCCTGACCACGGCCATTGGCCTCCTGCCCGGTCGCGGCGGCATGGGCGGCCAGCGTCGGGTACGCCGCGTAGCCGATCTTGACGGCAGTCTGGGGCGCGCTGTTCCACGCGACGTCGCTGTCGGCGGTGAAGCCGGTGTTCGAGGTGGCCTCGACGTTGATGTCGAACTCGTTGGTCGACAGCCCGTTGTCCACCGAGATGTTGTTCCGCAGGGTGGCGCCGGTGGACTTTCCCTCAACCGAGATGCCGTCCTTGCGGTTGCCGTAGGAGGTGTTGGACAGGTAGGTCACGTTGGTCGAGCCATAGGTGTCGAGCCCGTGGTCGCCGTTGCTATAGCTGATGTTGCGGATCACCAGTGCCCGATGTGAGCCGCTGTAGATCTGAACCCCGGAGTCCTGGTTGCCGTGGGTGAGGTTGCCCCTCACGACGTTGTCGACGGAGGCATTGACGTCGATGCCCGCGGCGGTGCTCGTGCCGGTAGGCACCCTGTTGTCCGCGCTCTCGTTGCCTTGGATGGTGTTGTTCGAGGAGGCTGTTGTCAGGGAGATGCCATGGAAGTTGTTGGCACGGCTGATGTTCCGGGTGATCCGGGATCCGGTGGTGGCCGACAGTTTGATACCCGCCGAGGCCGCACCCGACACCGTGGAGCCCGTGACTGTCGCGTTGCTTGTCGAGCTCTCGAGCAGGACGCCGTTGACTCCGGCCTCCGTCGACGTGACATTCTGTACCGTGTCCGCGCTGGAGGCCGACAACCGGACCCCCGCGTTGTTTTGGCGTTTGAGAGTGAAACCGTCCACGACCACGTTGCTGCGCCCGACCAGGTTGAATCCGTAGGTCTGCGCGCCGGCGGCGATCGTGTGTCCCTCTGCGGGGTTGGCACCACCGACGTCGACGTACAGCATCTTCGCGACGGTGTCGTAGAAGAACTGGCCTGCCGTCAGGGCTGCGAGCGACGCGGCTGCCGGAAGCCGGACGTCATCGCGGAAGACCTGCCGAGGCGCGCTTGGCGGTGAGTACGCCCGACTCCACGCCGTGGCTCCGGGTGCGGGTGCCGTCCAACCGGCCGCATCCGAGAGGTCACGGGTCCCCAGCAGGACGACCCCGGGAGCAGCGGCCGTGAAGGTGATAGGGCTCCCGGCCGCACCCGAGGCAGCGACGGTGACCTGCTCGGCATACGTGCCGGGTCGGACCATCACCTGGTCACCGGCGTTGACTGCCTTCGTGGCCGCCTTGCTGATGGTGCACAGCGGAGTGTCCGAGGTGCCAGGCCCGGTGTCGCTGCACAAGGGCGAGGTGTTGTCGACCCACCACACGTTGGCGGCGAACGCCGTGGGCGCCTGCACCGTGGCTGCGCCGAGGATGAGGATGAGGGCGCCGAAGAAGCCGATCACGCGATGGCGCGACGGTGACTGTGATGTCGAGAGTGGCATGAGCCTGCTCCGATCGGCTTCAGTTGAGGACGGCCATCGGACGCATGCGCGCGATGGGGCGGACGATTTCGTGGCCGGTGAGGACTGACATCGCGGCGTTGACGCCGGTGTCATCCAGGTGCGCGACCCGGGTGGGTGCAGCGTCGGAGTAGCGGAATTGCAGGGTCGAACGCCCCAGCGGGTCGGCCTGGGATGCGCCTGACTGTTCGAACTGGTCGATCACCGTGCCTGCGCCATGGCACGCCGAGTGCAGGCTGTGAGCGCTGCCCGCCCCTGCGACCGCGAGGTAGGACGATGTCCGATGGGTACCAGGCAACAGGACGGCCTGGCCTGTGGCCGCGAAGGTCGTGCCGGCCGGCAGGCGATCTGCCGGGTAGGCGCGACAAGAGTTGTGCCTGTGCACGACCGCCCGCCGCCCGCCGACTTCCTCCTCGTACACAGAATTGTGCGGGGAGTCCACGATCAGCTTTCCTGGCTCGCCGCCGAATGTACGGACGGCCAGAGTCTGCAGGGCTGCGTACGTCGCCATCCGGAAGGCGTACCCATAGTTCATCGCCGCCGCATTCGCCAGCATCAGGCGTTGGCCGTCCTCGCTGTCGAGCTCAACCGGCGGGCAGGCATGGGTGAAGAACAGACGCATGCGTTCACGCAGCTGAGCCGCCGACCGCGCACTGCCGAGGTGGTACATCGGCTTCTGGATGGCCATGGCTGCACGCATGATCCGGGCCCCCTCCTGACGGCGCTGGAAGAGATGCCCGATCTCGCCGGTGAGGACACCTCCGCCGGCGTGGTACTGGATCGTCATCTGTCCTTCGCTGATGCCAAGCTGTGCGGCCGCGTCCGCGTCGAAGATCTCCTCGACCTGCTGCAGTTCCACAAAGTGGTTCGTGGGGCCGACCGTGCCAAAACGCAACCGGGCCAACTGCCAGGTCAGGGCTGGTATCTCCTTGAGCAGCCGGGCACCCCCTCCCCAGCGGTCGAGATCCAGGCGACCGCCCTCCTCGACCCGCTCAAGCTCCTCGGCCTTGACGCCATAGCGATCGACCGCGAACTCGCCGCCCTGGACTGCAGCATCCTTGACCTCACGGTAGGACAGGTCCCGGCGCCCTTTGGTGGGGTAGGGATAGCGCTCGCGGACAGCTCGGAAGAAGGACTCGATGCCATCCTCGGTGGGGCGTTCGCAGTCGAGGGCGATCAGGGCCATGCCGCAGTTGACCGACGAGCTGGTGAAGGTCGGACGGATCGTGCCCAAGGTGGCCACCGCGATGCTCGACGGCATCTCCATGTTGGATTTGTGATGGAAGTCCGGCAGTACGACCGGCGGGGCCGCAAGGTCGAGCTCAGCTACACCCATCGTCAGCGCCCGTAACACTTCTGGGTCAGCCGGGGACTCCGCACAGTCGAAGACCCGCGGCGCCAGAAGCCCACCCGCTGAGAGGGCGGTCTGGCGTGAAGTCACCGACGAATTGCCCGATATGACGCGAAGTTCCACGATGTCCATCCCTTGTCTGCGATGCGCTCACCGGTGAGGTGGGCTCAGTAGTCGTCCGGATATGGCGCGGCAATCGAAAGATCCGGGATGCCGTTCGAGCAGCTGTAGTTCGGCAACAGCCGAGACATGATCTGCCAGACGTCCTTTGGCGCGTTGTGATCCGCAGCCTTGTAGAGACCGGCCAGCAGCTCGTCGAAGCCGTTGGGGAACTCTGCCTGTTCGGTGCAGTAGATCCGGGGGTGCTCGGTGGAAACGCGAAGCTCGGCCTCGCTGAACAGCGCCTCGTGCAGCTTCTCGCCGGGTCGAAGGCCGGTGTAGCGAACGTTGACGTCCCCGAGCATCATCTGGTGGGCGAAGTTCGTGACGAGGTCGACGATGCGCACGGGCTTGCCCATGTCCAGCACGAAGGTCTCACCGCCCGTCGCCATCCTCGCGGCCTCGAGCACCAGGCCCACAGCCTCCTCGATGGTCATGAAGTAGCGGGTGACATCGGGATGTGTGACCGTGACGGCCTCACCGTTGCGCAGCTGCTCGCTCAGAACGCTGAGCAACGAGCCGCGGCTGCCCAGCACATTGCCGAAGCGCACTGCCGAGACGATGGCTGAGGTTCCGGCGGAGGACTTCACGACGAGCTCGGCGAGCTGCTTGGTCGCTCCGAGGACGGAGGTCGGGTCGGCGGCCTTGTCGGTGGAGATGAGGACGAACCGTTTCACCCCGTGGTCGAGGGCAGCCTGGACGACGTTCGCGGTGCCCTTGACGTTGGACTTCACGCCTTCACACGGAAAGCGCTCCAGCATCGGCAGGTGCTTCAACGCGGCGGCGTGGAAGACGATCTCGGGCTGGCGGTCACGCATGATCTGGTTCATCCGCTCGCGATCGCGCACATCGGCCACGATGATGTCCGCCGTGTCCAGCATCGCCTCGCCGGACAGCTCGAGCAGCAGCCGCTGCAGGTTCGACTCGTCGTGGTCGAGCATCAACAGCTCACTCGGTTCGAAGCCTTGGACCTGCCGGCAGAGCTCGCTGCCGATGGAGCCACCTGCTCCGGTCACCAGGACTCGCCTGCCCTGCAGGGTCGCGAGTACGCCGGGTGAGACGACATGCATCTCGTGGCGGCCGATCAGGGATCCAGCCTGCAGGTCGTGCATGTCCGTACCGACCACATCGCGCTGCAGCAGCGATACGAAAGATGGAAGGTGACGGACACTGGCTCCCACCCTCGAGGCGGCGGTCGCCATGCTGTGGACGGTTGACCATGGCAGACCGGGGATGGCCAGGACCACCACTTCGATGCGCTGGGCGGTAGCGACCGCAACCAGGTCGTGCAGGGTTCCAAGGACCGGGAGTCGACGAACCACCTGCTTGGACTCGTCGTCGTCCAGGAAACCGATGGGCGCCAGCCCGAAGGAGTCGACGTGTTTCAGATCCCGCGCCAACGCGCGGCCCGCCTCGCCTGCCCCCACGATCAGCGTCCGCAGACCTGGCTGGGTTGTCGTTATGTACCCGATGTCCGAGGGACTCCAGTCGAACGCGATCGCGGTGCTCATCGCGACCCTCCAATCTCCGCCAGTGTGGCGCACACGGTGTCGACGTCCTCATCGGTGAGGACCTGGTCCATGGGTAGGGACAGCGTCTGGGCAAACACGCTCTCAGCTCCGGGGAAGCCGCCGGGAGCGTGTTCACAGACGTGGCTGAACCAGGTGAGTCGATGAACCGGAATGAAATGCACGGAAGTGCCAATCCCTCGCTCGTCCAGCGCGGTGATCAGGGCGTCGCGACTGACTCCGAAGTCTGGACGTACGCGGACGGCGTAAAGGTGCCAGGCGTGCGTGCCCGACGTGGGCCGGGGGGGCCTGGTCAGTCCGGGGATTTCCGCGATGCGCGAGTCGTATCGCGCGGCCACGTCCGCGCGTCGTGCCTGGGTCGACTCGAACTGCCGGAGCTGGGCCCGACCGATGGCCGCCTGGACATCGGTCATGTTGGCCTTGAGCCCGTCCTCCTTGACGTCGTAGCGCCAGCCGCCACCGGGCAGGTACCGCTTCCAGGCGTCCCTGGACATCCCGTGCAGCCGAACTCTGTCCACCTCGTCCGCAAGCCCGTGGTCATCGGTGGTCAGCATGCCGCCCTCACCGATGGCGAGGTTCTTGGTCGCGTAGAAGCTGAAGCACGTCGCACGCGAGATGGTGCCGACGACCCGGTCGCCGACGACCGTGCCCAGCGCGTGGGCGGCGTCCTCAACCACGTGGTCCAAAGTGATTCCCGCAGCTTCAGCCATCTCGCCCACGTCGGTTGGCAGCCCACCGAGGTGAACCACGACCATGGCCTGGACCCCCTTGACGGCCCTGGCTGCGGCGGCCACGGTCTGTGTCGACGGCATCGCCGTGATGGGGTCGACGTCGACCAGCACCGGTTGCAGTCCCGCGTGGACGATGGCCGAAGCAGCGCCACAGAAGGTGACTGTGGACATCAGGACCCGGGAACCGACCGGCAGGTGCAAGGCGCGAAGGGCGAGCTCCAGCGCCGCGGTGCAGGAACTGACGGCGACGGCGCGTCGTGCTCCGACGTGCTCGGCGAACTCCCTCTCGAACTCGATGACCTGCTGGCCGCTGGTGACCCAGCCCGAGGCCAGTACCTGCTGAACGGCCTGGCAGGCTTCGTTGCAGATCTGAGTACGGACAAAGGGAACACGAGTCACAGGCATCGAATGATGACGTGCTCGTGGCCTAGTTGCGATCTGCACCATGCTGATCTGCTCTCTGCGTAGTCGTGCCGGAGTTAGGAAGATCTGACGAGGGGTGAACCCCTTGCCCGGACGAAGCGAGGTGGGTCATTCGGGAGAATCACCTCGTCCTCCCGGACCTGCTCCACTCCCGCCCGGCGAGCGAACGCCACTGCTGTGAGGGCGGAGTGGACGTTGAGCTTGTGCAAGATGCTCTGGATGTGGGTGCGGACGGTGTTCGGCGAGATATGCAGCAGTGCACCAATCTCGTTGCGGGCCCTTCCGTCCATCAGACAGCGCAACACGTCGAGCTCTCGCGCCGTCAGGAGTGCAATAGCTTCGGCCTCGGGCATCCACCTCCCCCGCTCCGACAGGGAGGCCAGGACTCGGGTCACCAAAGCCGCCGGCAGGTGGGTCTCTCCGCGGGCCGCCCCCCGAACCGCGATGAGCAACGCCTCAACGGCGCCCTGCTTGGCCACCCACCCCCGGACTCCCATCTGCACTGCCTCGCAGACCCGGTTGTCATCGGCCACACCCGTGACGACCAAGATCCCGAGGTCGGGCCACTGGTCCAACAACTGGCGTCCGAGCGTCAACCCGTCTTCACCCGCGACGACCAGTTCAACGGTCACAACGTCAATCTCATGGTGCGAGAAGAGCTCCAGGGCCTCCGCAGATGACCCAGCCGTCCCGACGACCTCGAGGTCGGGCTCAGCGGAAAGTCGGGTGGCCAAAGCTTCGGCAAACACCCCATGGTCATCAACCACAGCGATTCGGATGCGCTCTTGTTTCACCCTGAAAGCCTCGCGCCTGCTGCGTCGCGGCGGAGCCGTCAGAAGCCGGAGTTGTCTCTACATCAGAGGCTGAGCAGTTTCTACGTCAGATGTACGAGATCGCCGCGTCAGCGCGTCGAAGGTGCACCGGCCAGGTCTCCTCTGTCGCGTTGGCAGTCATCAGCGCGGCTGCCTGCAGGCGCGAGTGCACCCCGAGCTTGGTGAGCAGATTCTGCACGTGCGTACGAGCCGTACACCCGTGCACGCCAAGTCTCCCCGCTATCTGATCGGTGCTCAGCCCATCCATGATGCAGCGCAACACTTCCCATTCGCGCTCGGTCAGAAACTTCAGCACCCACAGCGGGTCATCATTCTGATTGCGCGGTCGCAGGGCTTCCCGCAGCACGAGCGGATCCACCGCCAAGTAGCCTTCAAATGCCATCTGCAGCATCTCGATGAGGACCCTAAGGGGCTTCTCCTTGCCTACGTATCCCGCAGCGCCCTGCGCAATGGCGTCCGCCACCATCTTCGGGCAGGACGAACCCGACAGGATTATCACTTTGGTGTTCGGGCTCACTTCGTGGATCCGACCGATGGTGCAGATTCCGTTGCCGTCAGGAAAGTACACGTCGAGCAGGCACGCATCCGGCTGGTGTTGGCGCGCGGCCTCGACCGCTTCGTCGGGATGAAGCGCTGTAGCGACAACGGTGTGCCCGTTTTCACCAAGCGCCAAGCTCAGCCCTTCGACCAGCACTTTGTGGTCGTCACAGATCAGTAGTCTCATGAGGCCGCCGCCTCGGAAGGTGGGCCCAGAAGGAGCCGTGGCAGAACGATCTGCGCAACCACGCCGCCAAGGTTGCCACTCTTGAGCTCGAACCCGCCGCCGCAGGCGGAGACAAGGGCGCGAGTGATGGTCAGCCCAAGCGAGTTGTGGGCGGGCACCTGCCCGAGCCCAGGGCCGTCATCGATGATCCGGATCGTGACCTCCTGGCCGGTGTCGGTCACTTCGACGGTGACGTGCCCGCCGGGACCGGATGCTCGCATCGCGTTGTCCAGCAAGCAGCTGGTGGCACGGCTGAGCGCAACTGGAGCGGCAACCGCCATAGCTCGGTCAACGCCGGTGAGCCCGATCTTGGTTTCGGCGGTGTGTTGCGCTCGGCACACACAACGCCAGGCCAGATCGACGACGTCCACCATTTCGGGTTGGTCGTCGGCAGCGCCACCGACCACGCATTCCACCAGCTGGGACAACCACTGGGCTTGATCAAGGATCCCGTCCAACCGATGTCGAACGTCGCCGCTGTCCGCCCCCACCAGCAGCAGGATAGCCGCCAACGGCTGCCGAAGATCGTGACACAGGGCACGCACGGTGTCCAGACTCTTCGGCGCCACGTCACGCACAAGTGCTGTTGCCATGGATCTGTCCTCCCCAATCGCTTCGGACAAGACCCGACATCCCCCGGGTTGCCTTGACCAAATTCTGACCAAACCAATACCACTTCTTTACCATTCAAAAAGTGTAGGACATTTGCGCTACGCCGACAAGAGCAGATCCTCCTGTATGTGGACAACAGGAAGACAAATGGGCGGGGGCTTCGAAACAACGCGATGAATAGGTAAGTTATCGCGAATAGGCAAGTTATCGCGAATAGGCAAGTTATCGCGAATAGGCAAGTTGCCCCGATTAGGCAAGCTGTCCCGAATAGGCACGTTGTCCCGAATAGGCACGTTTATCCAAGTATCCTAGGCCGTTCACCGCTCAGGCAGGCTCCTCACGGGGTCCGATCATCAGGGGAAGTCCCGTGAACGAGTGACGGTCCTCTAGTCCTCTTGCGTGATGTGATCATGCGGATCACGCGGTTTGCTGGGGTGATCCGGGCTTCGTGGCGGAGCCCGCAGTGATCGTAAGGACGCCGCTCCCATCGCGCAGGAGTACATCGCCCGTGAGGACATCGAGGCCCGTCTTGACACCCGCGAGGTCTTCGACGCCAACGGCGAACGCTACGGCTACGTGCTCTATGACGTGGGCACAAGTCCCGTCGGCCTGACCCCGGTACGCGATTGTCGGCACTGCGCGTGGGCTGACGCCAAGTCCCTTGTCTATGCCACCGGTTCCAAGGCACTTGAGTACCACCCTTGGGTCCGTTTGGAGGCGCAATCATGACTACCCGGACACTGCCAGCAGCAGGGAAGCACTCAAGGTCGCCCGACCTGATCAGCCGGCTGGCTGACCGATGGTCCCAGTTGGCCGCGGATGTGCCCCGAGCATCCAAAAAGAGTCCCTCACCAACAGACTGTTTCAAGGATTCGATCAAGACGAAGGAGGAGGAGTTATGACACAGCAGAAGATCTTCGACGAACAGGAGCAGTACGACAAGATCGCGGCTAACTTGCTGGATGGCGAAGAAATACTGGCGGTCTACGACGCCTTCGTCGACGCAGCGAAAGACGGCTTCATCGGGTTGACCAACAAAAGGTTGATCCTCCAACACAAACCACGCATGGACGACGACGAGAAGTGGGTGGCTTTGACGAGCATTCCGTACTCCAAGGTGTTTGCGATCAGCATCAGCGTTGCTGGCCAAGAGGATTACGAGGTCACCTACCGAGGAACCGGAGACGACAGGGCAAATCATGCTCACAGCGTCGTCTCTTTGAGATCTCCGAATGAGCCGGGGCGCTATGGGGGAGCATTCAGCGAGTGCCCATGTTCAGAGTGATCGATATGATCGCGCTTCTTGTGGTTGATCGCCAGGATCTCAATGAACATTCCAATACAATCACTACGAGGAGTTGAGTCA